>Ga0213878_10000688_pt1 | contig 12327 bp, 8 predicted proteins | sample VelepicoBEBS_R02_FD_161053 | JGI IMG/M metagenome (GOLD analysis project Ga0213878, IMG submission 161053) | Vellozia epidendroides bulk soil microbial communities from rupestrian grasslands, the National Park of Serra do Cipo, Brazil - BS_R02 | ecosystem: Environmental > Terrestrial > Soil >... | reverse complement strand
AAGTGGTCGATCTCGACGCCGCCGATACTCAACAAGATTCGTAGTACTTCTTCGTCCGAAGCCTTCAACGCAAGAGTTGGATAGAGGCTGGTCCCTCCTTGCTCAATGAACGCGAAGTGAAATCCTGCGGTATTGGCGATCGCTTGAATACGTTGGGCGGGAGAGCCGGCCGGGATTGGCGGTGTTGGCACGACCACGGTAGGAGGCGTGTCGGTATCGTTCAACGGTATGGCCGGCTCATTCAAAATGTTAAATGGCCCTTTGATGACGGCTCCTAAGTCGGGGTTCTGTCCGCTCCGGTACCGGGTGTACCAACTGAGGTCTACGTTCAGACTTAGAAGGTTTGTCAGTCTTTTACCTTTTTTTGTCGGGTCGACGCCGGTTGCGGTACTGCCAGGCAATTTTCGAAATTGATCGAGATCTACGGACTCTGCGCCGTGTGCTAGCAAATAGGCATTCAGGAAAGCGGCGTGACTCAATTCATCATCATTGTTGTCAGTGATGTACTGTGGCATGTCGCCATCAAGATTTTGTAGCGCCAATTTGTAGGGAGGATTTCCTACGTTAGGAGGACCGTCGTTGGGTGCAGTCGCTCCGCCGAGTTCATTGTATTGGGTCCAAAGATCGCTCTCCACGAGTTCAGCCCACAATGCGAATCGAAGGAGATCGGCATCCCCTTTGCTAAGTTTCGTCGATGAGTTCTGCGCTCTGAGTAATGCACTGCCGGGCAGCAGGGTTGCGCCAACGATGCCTAGGCCTTTAAGAAAAGAGCGCCGGGGCACCACTTTTGATTCTTTGGTTTGAAGGGAGGTAAAAGCGGACTGTGTCTCTGTACGATCCGCGCCAGATTCAACTTCTTTCATAGGTTGGGTTGTGTCCTTACTAAGCCGATCCGGTTCAACTTGTTCAGGCTGGAACCATGCCGGCGTACCTATGCCTACTGGAAGAAAAGAGGATTTATTCCTCCTATGTGGTGGGCAAAAACATTTAAATATTTGTTGGGAATAATCTCCGTGCTTTGAGAACTATAGATATAGCGTTTGGATTCTAAATCGGCGCCCGCCGCGATGGCTTATCACTTCGTACCCTAGGGCTTAAGCAATGCGCTATAAAGATGTTGCTCCTACGGAGCTCTCATCTCAATCACGAGGCCAAGCTCGGTAAGAGCGGCATCTAGTCAGGGCTCCCAATTAGATGTCGCTCCTACGGAGCTCCCCGCGCTCTTTCGATGCGCGGCTATAAAGATTTCGCTCCTACGGAGCTTTTCCTTGCAACCATTCGCAGTTAGAACAGTCTTCATAGTTAGGTGGACACGATTCCGTTGCAGGCCGGCCTTGAAACGGTGACAGAGCAACTCCGTCGGGAGATCATCGGTTATATCCGGAACCAGGTTGGTGACCCTTCGTCGGCTGAGGATTTGACTCAAGATACTTTCCTTAGGGTGGAGAGGGCGCTCGCCAAAGGGACCGAGCCGGAGCATTTCCGCGCATGGATATTTCAGATTGCTCGGAATGCGATTATCGATTGGACCAAGGAAAGACGGCGATTTGTTGAGCTGGAAGCGGAAGAAAAGATTGCCGAGAGTGTAAATCTGGAAGCGGTGGATTCGATAGATAGCGAATTCCGCCAGGGACTGTTCGCCTATGCATCGAAGGTAATTGAAGGGATGCCAGCTGAAGATCGGGAAGCGTTAACGTTAACTGAGCTAGATGGCTTCAGCCGGGAAGAACTGGCGAATCATTTGGGGATTTCGGTTTCGGCCGCCAAATCTCGAGTGATTCGGGCTCGGGCTAAGCTGAGGAAGGCGATCGAGGACTGTTGCCGCTTGATAACCGATCCGTATGGCAAGGTGATCGGCTGGCAGAGACGGGCAACGGATTGCTGTGCGAGGCCGGGGTAGCTGCGCGCCGCTCCTAAATCACGCAAAGACGCAAGGAACAGAAAACTCACAAAAGATCACAAAGACAGACTCTAAAGGAGATAGCGGGGTAAGATAGGGCCTGCCTTAATCGTCCTCGTACTCGCCGTCGTCCTCGGAAAGGCGGTGCTAGCACGCACCGATGCGCCAAATAAAGGCGTGTTTACGGAGAACAAACCCAGCGCCTCTTCGAAAATGCTCGGAGAAAGCGCCCCAAATCGAGGACGAGGACGACGACGATATTTCGCCACCATCACACCACTCCCATACTCAATTACTCCGCCATCCCGTTTGCGCCTCATCTGTACGCTTCTAGCCCCTGCCGCTCCGAATGTCACAATACGGAAACTCCACGAACGCCACAAAGATCGAGGCTAGGAACCCATTTATTGTTTCTGTCTTTGTGTCCTTTGTGACCTTTTCGTATTGTGAATTTTTCTGCTATGTGCCAGCGGTGCTCACTCGTGCAAGCCCGTCGTGATGGGCTCGCCGATGGAGTAGGCGCTAAACTCCGCTTCGAATCCCGCTCGTTCCGGCGAACAACACATTAGGCCAACCTGAGTAGGACCGGTATCGGGAAAATAGGCTAGACGCAGCATGCGGAAGGAGACTCCATCTTCGGAGTACTGTATCCGAATGGCAGCGCTAATCTTGGTTAGACGAAACCAGACCGCTCCGAGCCAGGGCGCCGGAAGCACCGACCAGTCGGAAAAATCGCGTGTGACCACGGCGGAGAGATGAGGGATGCCGTCGGTGTATTCGACACCGGTCTTGATCCAGTTAGCTGCGTCCAATCTGATCATGACCCCGGCCTGATCGTATAACGCTTCGTATTTCGCTTCGATTTTGACCTGGATGGTAAAATCGCCGGTCCTTTCTTCATAATAGAAGTGACCGTTATCGCGAATGAATCCGTAGTGGGTCACTCGCCAAAAATCCGTGTTTGCTCCTGTGACGACACGCAAGCGGTCATGGTTGATTTGCCAGTTTTGGGGTTCATTGAGCCAATGCATAGGGGAGGGGTTCATGGAGTGCTATTTCGTACTCGTAATCGTCCTCGTCCTCGAGGGGTGGGGTTTGGGATGGCGTGGCATCTTTGCAGATCTTTTTTGCGGATAAGTTAACAATCAATTTCGTGGGTCTGCCGAGAACTCCACTACCGCTCTCGAGGACGACGACGAGGACGAGTACGATTACGAGAACACGCTGGGCTGCAATAGTCCACCCCAGCCAGTCGCGATGCGGCGCGGTTACTCCTCTCTTATCCTGCGATGAAGGTTCGGGCAGACTCGCAACGTGAATCGGATTTTTTGTTTACTTCTCTTTAAGCCCGTTCGCGGCTATTGAATTTCGGTCCTCTTCGCGATTCCTCAATTTTTCGCCAACTCCGATCGATTCACAATCGGGATCGGTTTCAGTTGGGATACAACTTTCTGAAATCGCGGATCGCTGCGTAAAGGCTTCCAATCAGGCATTAGGAGGTCACCGTAAGTGAGAGCGCGAGGTACCTGCTCCAGGGACTCGAGTTGTTTGATTGCCAACTCGCGTTCGCCGGCCCAAACATAGAGTTGAGCCAGGTCGAACGCTAAGACGGCACCGTCAAAAGCGTCTTGGGAGATCGGCCGCAGTGCGACGGCCTGACGGCCTTCCCGGAGAGCGTCTTCTTTGTTCCCGAGCGCTGCATCATTGAACGCCAGCATCATCAGAGGATTTGGGTCATCTGGCCACTGTTGAAAAAAAGCGAGTTGCGATGGACGCGATTTCGCGAAAGCGGCTTTTGCGGCATACTCGTCACCTTCGAATTTCTTTATCCATCCGCAAACGAAATCTCGGCAGGCAAACTTCCGTGTGTCAGCTTCGAACGCAGGCTGCGGGTCCACTGCGAGGATTTTCTCGGCAGCAACAAAGTTTCCGTCGGCCACAGCGCAGTTGATCTTCAAGAGCGTGTCAATGCCAACAGCTCGCAGTGGGCCATTCGGTTCGTCGAACAAGGCGTGGAATCCCGAGGTGTCACCTTTCTCTTGCCAACTCAGTAGCGCTTTCTTGAACTCGATCGATTGCGTATTTGCTCCGAATCTGGCGGTGTCTGATAACGAGCGGCGAACCTCGTCGTAGTGCCGATGAAAATCGTAGATACCGTTTAGGGCGAGAATCAGACCTACATTTTTCGGATCGAGGGTTGAAGCCCGTTCGTAATGCTGTACCGCTTCGCTCCATTCTCCTTGGCGTGAAGCGATGCCGGCTAGCAGACTAAAGAGGCGAGCGGAATTTGGCAGGGTCCGCCGTGCGATATCAAGTTCACGACGAATCGCTGGCAAGTCATTTGTCGTCACCAAGAGATGATGGGCCTGTTCCAGATGGACTTCGCCAAGATCTGACCGGAGGCGGAGCGCGGTCTGCAAAGCGGTTTCAGCGGCGATCCGTCTGGTTTCGGTGTGATCCGCGTTTTGCGAATACAAATCGTCATGAGCTCTAGCTAACGTGGACCAGGCTAAGGCAAAGCTCGGGTCCCGATGGAGGGTTTCCTCAAGAAGCCGGACTGCGCCATACAGCGATTCCGTGCCCTGGGTATCGTGATCGTAGTTTTCTACCAACTCCTTGGCATGAAGATAGATCTCGTAAGCAGCGAGGTCCCGCGTTGGGATCTCGCCAATCGAACTTTTTTCAGCGCTAGAAAGTTTCGCGCGTAATTCCTGGGAGATGGCTTCGGCTAGTTCCGCTTGAATGGCAAAAACGTCCGTCAAGTCGCCGTCGTAACGTTCTGCCCAAACTTCGCGCCCGGTCCCGGCTTCTTCTAGTTGGGCGGTTAGCCGGATCCGGTTGCCTTCGCGTTGAATGCTTCCGTTGAGAAGATAACGCACGTGTAGCGCTTGACCGATTTCTTTTGGCGATGGCCGGGTAGTAGAGTCCAGATAAACCCGAACACTACTGCGGCTGATGATCTGGAGATCGGCGATTTTGGCGAGATTGGTGAGAATATCGTCTTGTACTCCGTCGGCGAAATAGGAGTTGTTTTGGATCGGGCTAAGGTTATCGAACGGGAGAACCGCAATTGATCGATCGGTATTATCGTTGGTGAGAACCCGTTGAAACAGTGCCAGCGTTGCCACTGTAAGCCCAATAAGCACGGCAGCAGTTATCGAATAAAGTTTAGTTCTCGATACCCTAGTCTTCCCGACTGTTTGCTGGGCCTTGGTGATAGCCTCAATCAGAGCTTGTCCGTTCTGCGGCCGATCTTCCGGGGCCGCGCTCAGCAGAACGATCACTAATTTACGCACTGAAGAAGGAATCCGTGCAGCCCTAAGCCGTTCTAGCAGGGATTGTTGATCGCTCATCCGGCCCGGTAATTCAGGAATCTGGTTGGCTTTGAACGGTGGCGCACCGGTGAGTAAGTAGAAAAGAGTGCTGCCCAGAGAAAAGTAGTCCGAACGCTGATCAATTTCTTTGCCGGAAAATTGTTCGGGGCTTGCGAAAGCGGGGGTCCCAATAAAACCGTCGTGGGTGATCCGGTCGGCCGGCTCTTGACTGCCGACAATCTTGGCAAGGCCAAAATCGATGACTTTTACATTGATGCTCGGTCCGTTCAGCAACATTAGATTGGCCGGCTTCAAATCTCGATGTACCAACCCTTGTTTCTCAGCTGCTATTAAGGCGCTGGCGACTTGAGCAATGACTTCTAAGGCTTCCGCGACGGGAAAAGGGCCGCTACGCCGGACCCGCTCGGCCAAGGTCTCGCCCTCAACCAGTTCCATCGCATAATAACATTGGCCATCGCTGGCGACTCCATAGTAGAGGACATTGACTACGTGAGGATGCTGCAGCCGGGCCGCAGCTCGAGCCTCCCTTAGAAAACGTTCCCAGTTGACTTCTTGGCCTGCCACCTTGAAATCGATGACTTTCAAAGCAACGGGTAGCTGAAGATTCGTGTCGACTGCCCGATAGGTTACCCCCATCGATCCACGACCGAGCTCAACGGGGGAGCCGTCTGAGTGCGTTAAGATTTCGTACGGTTCGAATTGGTTCTTCTTTTCTGGCTCCAACAACTGATCTGGCTCGAGGGCAGGATCTAACAGGCAGGGTAGGCAATACCCGTGGTACGAACGGTTCCGGTGGAGAACTCCGTGACACCGTCGGCAGCGGGTCTGATCGGGAGTGGCAGCGAGAGCGCTCATCGAGGCGTGAAAGGCGAAAAGTGAAAAGTGAAAGGCGGAGCGCCGCCTCGCTTGCAAAACCGACGTCGGCCTGTTTCTTGGAGCGCTGCCTCGCTTCCGAGGCCGATGGAGTAAGGGAGTGTTGGCGTGACAAAGTCGTGTGGTAATGCAGTGATGGGGACCAGAGAAATATACTGGACGAAACAGAGCGCAATCATAGCCAAGGACCCATATTCCCACCAGCGGAGAGCCGGACCCGTGTTATCGGAAAAGGGGCGCTTTGGCAAGGCGAGAGTGGCACACTCAATCCGGAAGAGATAAAAGCAGGAGTGTTTCCAAAAGAGGCAACACTTTCGGCCCTTCGCTGGACATAGAGAAGCTACATCAATGTTACTGACTACCTGAGAGGGAAGCTTGGAGGGCGCGGATTTCGGCTTCGAAATCGGCGGAACTGGCTACGGTTCGCGCCACTTCGTTTCGCAAGAGCTCGCGGTACCGCACCCTTAACCGGTAAATGGCCGCTTTAACAGCGGCGATCGTCAGCCCTGTCCGCTGTGCGACCTCCAGATAAGAGCTATCTTCGCCAGCCAGGAGGAACCCGGACAACTGATCGAATAATTCGCTCTTACCGGCTCGTTCCATCTCGCGCCTCAGTTGAGCCAACGAGCTTTCGACGAGTCGCGTAGCCCATTGGGCATCGAAGATCTGTTCGGCGGTGAGCCCAGGATCAATCAGCTGATAGGCTTCTTCGGCGTCGCCATCTAGGAACACCAGGGTAGCGCGCCCACCCCGTTTCTGAGCCCGGGCTCGCTCGTCCGCGTGCTGCAGAAAGAACTCGAGCGCCCGGAGCAGAAAGGTGCGGAACTTACCTTGACCGGCGGCTGCCCTGGTGAATGCATCTTTCTCCAGGAGGCAAATGAAAAAATCATGGGTCAGATCCTGAGCGTCCTGCCGATTGTATCCCCATCGACGGATGAAAGAATAAACCGGGTAACAATAACTGTGATACAGGTCCTCGAGCGCATCCCGGATCTTTTCTCCTTGGCCGGCGGCAGCGCGGACCTGGCTCCAATGGGTCGTTTCGAATCGGAGCTGTCCCCCCGCGGTTGAGCTTAGCCAGCCTTCCATTCCGGGTGGTGATAAAAACCAGAGTTCTAGGGGTGATCAAGCTCGGGCTCGTTTGCGCTCTAAATGCTCAGTGGTTTCGTTGGTTCGTGCTTTAATTCACGCAACTTTTTCGGCCATTTCCGTACGATAGTAAGTATGGAGGCTTGGCTATTTTCGGAACCCTTTCATTCCAACCCTATCGGTTGGTACCGCTTTGCAACCACTCTGCTCGGCAGAGTCGCTCTTTTTTCATTGCTGTTTACATCTGCCCAGCTGTTCGCCGCTGAGACAACGGTCGAGCTGTCGCCCTTAGTAGCAGAGTCCACTTTGCTGGCTCCCGTCGACGCTAACAAAGAGATCGGCGTGGTCTTGGCTTTGCCATTATCCGATCCAAAGGGCGCCGATGAATATATTCAACATATTTCCCGAAAGGGAGATCCGCTGTACCACCGTTATTTAACCCCGCAACAATTCGCTGATAGATTTGGCGGCAAAGCTGCGGATTATGCAGCCCTCAAGCAGTGGGCAACGGCTAACGGCTTGAAAATATCGCAGGAATCTATCGCGCGGATCAATTTGACGGTGCGCGCCAGCGCCAACCAATTCGAGAAGATCTTCAACACGCAAATCGATCGTTACCGGGCACCGGACGGGTCAGAATTCTATTCGGCCAGCGTCAAACCCGCCATGCCCGGCGCTATTGCTACAAAAATTTCCGGTGTGATCGGGTTAACCGGCGGCAAACAATATGCGCCGTTACTGAAGGTGGCCGGATGCCTGGGTGAATCGCCGGTGGCAGCTTCTTCTGGCACTAATAAGGCCAACGCGGCAGGAAGCGGGCCCGGGGGAACGTATTCGGCGAAAGATCTGCGAACCGCATATAGTGTCCCCGCTTTCGGTAATCTGGGCAATAACATCGTCGTGGCGCTATTTGAGCAAGGCGGTTTTGCCGCCGCCGATGTGACAGAGTACTTCGACACGAATGATCTGCCCCACGTAAAAGTCACGCCGGTCAGCGTGGATAATTCGCCCACCACGATCAGCGACTACGGCGTCGAGCTCGAGGCGGTCCTCGACATCGACATGGTCGTCGGGACCAATCCGAATGTGGACGAAGTGCGGGTTTATGAAGACTCGGTTGATACTTTCCAGACGGCGCTGCTGGACGCGATCACACAAGTGGGCGACGAGAATAAAGCGCAGGTTCTGAGTATCTCGTATGGCCAGGATGAAGGGTATCAAGGAAACGACGCGATCGCGGCCGAGAATACGGCTCTCCAGCAATTGGCGATAGAAGGTATCACTGTGACGGCGAGCTCCGGAGACAGTGGCGCTTACGGGGATGGATATAATTCTCCTTACAATGTCTCCGATCCGGCTTCGCAGCCCTATATTACCGGTGTCGGTGGCACCAGTCTGTACACCGGCGTCGGTCATGCCTATGTGGTGGAAGAAGCCTGGAATGACTTGTTGCTCGGTCTTGGAGCGACCGGCGGCGGCATCAGTTCGTACTGGTCGATTCCATCCTATCAGGTCACCGGACTATCCTCCGGGTACATGACCGCAAACGGCGGGTCCGCCACCATGCGGAATGTTCCGGATGTGGCCGCGATCGGCGATCCGTTGACGGGTGTCGGCGTTTACTCGAAGGTCAATGGCGGTTGGATCGAGATCGGCGGCACCAGTGTTGCCTCACCGATCTGGGCTGGTTACCTCAGTATTATCAACGCAGGCTTCGATTATACCGGCCTGCAGCATCTCGGTTTCTTTAACCCAGCTCTCTATGCGGTCGGAAACTCATTCTATGGGTTCGGCCAACCGTCAGCGTATCTATTCCCTGTCTTTGTGGGATCGAATGGGTATCCGGGGACCAGTGATCCTGGTTACAGCAACGGCGTTGGTTATACTAATACGACCGGGAACGGCTCGCTCTGGGGCAGTGGGTTTGCCACCCAGGTCATGATCTCAGGAACTGCGTCTGGACAGGCTCCGGCTGCTATCCAGAGTGTTACCCAGGCGAAAACAACCGACACCAGCGTGACTCTCAAATGGAGTGCGGCTAGTGGCGCATCGGGTTATGTGGTTGGTGTGTATTATACGGGTAATTACACTAACATCGTCCAATCTTTCATCACCAGGGATACCAGCATCACTGTACCCGATCTGGTTAAAGGCCGGCAGTACTGGGCTTACGTCTGGGCTTTCAATGGCAGCGGTGGCTCTCCGACGCTGGCTAATCCCCTCGAGTTTGTTCCAGGTAGCCTCTATGGCGGATCCGGAATTGAAGAGCGCGTGCTAACACCGGCTCCGGATCCGGTTAACCGGGAAGCTTTCGGATGTACGATCGGGCTTAGTGGAAAGAATTTGGTGGTGGGTGAACCCTTACAAACGATCGACAATAACCTGTATGTGGGTTCAGCCTATGTCTACCTCGAACCACCTCAGGGTTGGGGGTCAGATAAGCCTGCCAAAGTTGCGCAACTGACTGCTTCGGATGGGTTAAGCGAGCAGTGGCCGCACGTTGGGGCCGGAGTCGCTATCAGCGGTGATACCATCGCGGTTTACGCCAATTACAAAGCGTATGTGTTTGTTGAACCTGCGGGAGGGTGGACTAACGCAACCGAAAATGCCCGGTTGGACGCGCCTAAAGGGTACACGTTTCAGGGAACCACTACCAATTTTGGCTACATTGCCATCGATGGTGATACGATCGTGGCCAATGTCTATAACCTCAACGATCCGCAAGGGCAGGTCGGTGGAGCTGCGGTCTATGTCAAACCTGCCAGCGGCTGGACGGGGGATATCAAACCCGTGGCGGTTTTGACGGATGGCCAATTTAACGACGGACTTGGCCAGTACATCGCGATCAGCGGCGACACGATTGTGCAGAGCGCCAGAGGAGCAGTGGTTGGCGGTATCGGAGACGCAGGTGCTGTTTATGTGTACGAAAAACCGGCGGCTGGTTGGACAACTACCAGTACACCGACTGCTACTTTGGTATCGTCCGATCCGATGACGAACGGTTATGTTGGATACGGGGTTAGTTTAAGCGGTGATACGATTGTGGCGGGTGGGCCTTATACCTATGTGTTCGTTCGAAACGGCGCACATTGGAGCTCCGGTACTCAAACCGCGAAGCTGAATGCCCCTGCGCCCACCAGCAATGTAGCGATCCACGGCGATATGATTGTCGCAGGCGCCGACGGAGCCACTCCACCAGATGGAGCTACATTTGGGGGCGAATTATACTTCTACCGAAAACCGGGCGGTGGTTGGCGAAATTTGTCAAAACCGGATGGCACTCTCTATCATCCGGGTGCCCCGCCGTTGTATGGTTTGGGCGTCAGTGTCGCGCTCGAGAACGGCACGATTGTCGGTGGGGCGGAGGTGAACGACGGTTTTGGTGACACCCCGGGCGCGGTCTGTATTTTCCGGCCCCAGTAGCTCGGCACGCCTGGCGGAATAGCCTCCCGACTTCGGATGCCGCTGCTGAACCCCAAGAGTTTGCTTCTCGTAGGTAGCGGCGACAAGCTAGCACCGTCTGAGCGATCAAGGAATCGGGACTCTCATTCAGCTTGGTAAACCGATCGACGAGCAGGAAAACGAACCCCAAAATTATATGGCGATGGAAACGACTCGTTCGGGGTCGCTCTGCTTGACGCTTTAGCCGACGTAGCCAGTGATAATCGCGCGAAAACTTTGAGCATTTCATACGGCCAGGATGAAGTGCTGCAAGGGAACACGCAGATCGCGGCGGAGGGCCAGCTGTTCCTTCAGCTCGCAGCTCAGGGCATCACCGTTTTTGTCAGCTCCGGTGACGAAGGCGCCTACGGGCATACAGTAGGACAATCAGATGCAAGCTTGAACGTGATCGACCCTGGGGCGCAGCCCAATGTTACCTCGGTTGGCGGTACGACGCTCTACCTTGGTCCGAACTCGCAGTGGGTACTCGAGGAAGTGTGGAACGAGCTCGGCTTACTTGGCGGGGGAGCGAGCGGCGGCGGGGTTAGCTCGTCTTGGACGCTTCCTTCTTACCAAGAGCCTGCCGGCTGGGAGACCACGAATGGTGGTTCCGCAACAAACCGAAACCTCCCGGACGTCGCGGCGGTCGGCGATCCCTACACTGGTGTCGCCGTCTATTCCCACATTAACGGAGGCTGGGTTGAGGTCGGAGGTACCAGCGTTTCTGCTCCAATCTGGGCCGGATACGTGAGCCAACTCAACTCAGCAACCGAGACTGTCGGTCAAGGCCGAATCGGTTTTTTCAATCCGAAAATTTACCTCTTCGGAGAATTCAATATCGGTCTGTTGACCGATATTGTCACCGGGTCGAATGGTTATGCATCCGAAAACGCCGGTATTCCCGGTTACTTCGCCGGAGTCTTGTACGATAATTGTTCGGGCTGGGGGTCGATGCCCGGTTTAACTTTTGCCGAGTATTTCCTTTTTAACCCGGGTGGTGCCGGGAATCCGCCCGCTGCATTCGGCGGGTTGACCGGCACAGCACAAAGCACAACTGCGGAACTTTCATGGTCGGCCTCCACGGGTGCGAAGGGTTATTTCGTGATCGTCGAGAACGCGGTTACGGGGGCCGAGATCATAAAGGTTTGCACCGCTACGCAGATTGATGTGTCGGGTATCACGCCGAATACCTATTATGGAGTCGGCATATGGGCGCTTAACCAGGCCGGCAATACGGAGGTCGATAGTATCCTTTATCTAAAGACCACTAAGTAAACATTGTTCCTCCTAGCGGGACGCAGGTTGAAAGAGTTGTCTTTGCAAAGGTGCTTGCTGCCTGGACAACCTCAAACTGCTAACCGCCGACCTTACTCCGGATAGGCGCCGGCAACGTTCTGATCGTAATCCACTAAAGCGCCGGTCATTACCCCGGATTCAGGGCTGAGCATATAGGTTACGAGACCGGCCAGCTGATCTGGTTTAACGAGCTGGCCCATCCGCTGAGACGCTTCGACTTTTGCCAGCCAGTCTTCGGCGGCGCCATGGAATTTTTGCTGAGTTGCAGTTTCGCCCGGAGTATCCATCCAGCCAACCATGATGCCGTTACAACGGATGCGCTTGGCCGCAAACGCATTCGCGACGTTCTTGGTCAAGGTGGCGAGCGCGCCTTTCGACGCCGAATACGGGGTC
>Ga0213878_10000687_pt1 | contig 12336 bp, 10 predicted proteins | sample VelepicoBEBS_R02_FD_161053 | JGI IMG/M metagenome (GOLD analysis project Ga0213878, IMG submission 161053) | Vellozia epidendroides bulk soil microbial communities from rupestrian grasslands, the National Park of Serra do Cipo, Brazil - BS_R02 | ecosystem: Environmental > Terrestrial > Soil >... | reverse complement strand
CCACACCAGGCGTGCGGCCCGATCCACTGCAACATTGGTTCCCGCAGCGCCGATCGCCACGACCAACTCGACCTCGTGCTGCAGATCCTGCGTTCGGTCCGGGTACGGCACGATCACTGGACCCGAGCCGCCGCAGACGACGGCATCGGCGGGCTTGCAGAAGAAGAACGGCTCTTCCCGCCCGCTCGCTCCCATCTCGCGGGCGTGCTCCTCGTAGTTGCGGCCGACGCAGTAGATGCGGTGCACCGGGAACGCTTCGGCATCTCCAGCGATCGGGACGTGCGGCTGCAACGGCGGAGAGAAGCACAAATCCACGATCGGCCGAACCAGCGAACAGGGGTCGTCAGTTTATCGCGGCCTGCCGCCGCGCCCAGCCACTCTTGCCGACGGCGGCAGCGCTGCGGCAGCGCATGCAACCGGTTACGGCAGGACGGTGAATCGCGTACAGTTCGCCAATGGGCAATCAGCCGCCTGTTCGGGCCGTCGCACGGGCTTCGGCCGGAGCGCAGGAGCACGCCCTCGGTGCGCCCGGAATCGCGCCGGAACGGCCGCTGCAGCCCTCGCTCTCGTGCGTGATCCCCGCCCATAACGAGGCGGGTAATCTGCCGGTGCTGCTGGAGAAGCTCACGGCCCAGCTGCGGCAGATGTCGCCGCAGTGGGAGATCGTCGTCGTCGACGACGGCAGCCGGGACGAGACGCTGCTTGCGCTGCTGCCTTGGCTCACCCGACCCGGTGTCGTCTGCCTGCAGCTTTCGCGCAACTTCGGCAAGGAGGCAGCGCTCGGCGCGGGGCTGGACCATGCGCGCGGCAACGTCGTGTTTACGCTCGACGCGGATCTGCAACACCCGGTTGAACTGCTTCCGCAGATGCTGCAGGCCTGGCGCGAGGGTGCGGACATGGTGTACGCAGTGCGTCGCGACCGCAGCGGCGAGTCCGCCTTGAAGCGAATCGGCGCCCGGATGTTTTATGCGCTGATGAAAATGGGCTCCTCGATCGACATCCCGCCCAACGCGGGTGATTTCCGCTTGATGGACCGGTGCGTGGTCGACGCCGTCTGCAGCCTGCCGGAACGGACCCGTTTCATGAAGGGCTTGTATGCATGGGTCGGATTCCGATCGCGCTCGATCGATTTCGATCCACCGGCGCGTGTTCGCGGGCGAAGCGACTTCGGCGTGCGGGCGCTGGTGTCGCTGGCAGCGTCGGGAATCACCGCGTTCTCGAATCTACCGTTGCGATTGGGTAGCGCGCTGGGAGCCATTTTGGCGCTGATCGCGATCGCCTATGGCGTCTGGGTCGTGATCGCGCATTTCACGCAGGGGCCCGATCTTCCGGGATGGGCAACGATCGTGGCAGGGCTGATGTTCTTCAGTGGCATCCAGTTGCTGACGATCGGTGTGCTGGGAGAGTATCTCGGGCGGGTCTACGACGAAGTGAAGCGACGGCCGCGCTACCTGGTGGCGCGCCGCCTCGGCAGCAGCCCGTTCGACCCGACGGCGCCAACGCGATGAGCCGCGATCCCGCCACCCGCGTGGCGCGACGCTGGGTCGTCTGCGCGGACGATTTCGGCCTGGACCGCGGCACGATCGACGGGACCATCGCCCTGATCAAACTTGGGCGCGTCACCGCAACGAGCGTTCTGGCGGACTCTCCCAACTGGAGGGCTGCGGCGCCGCAACTGAAAGAGCTCAGCGGCAGCGCCGACATCGGCCTGCATTTGAACCTGACCGAGGCGCTCGACTCCCGGGGACGTTCCTGGTCGCTGCCCCGGCTCGTCGTACAGTCGCAACTGAGGCTGCTGCCACGATGGCGCGTGCACGACCATATCCAGCGGCAGCTCGATGCGTTCACTGACGGCCTTGGGCGGCTGCCGGATTTCATCGATGGCCATCAGCACGTGCACCAGTTGCCGGTCGTTCGCGAGGTGCTGGTCGAGTCGGTGCTGATGCGCGAGCCCAAGACGCTGCCCTGGATGAGGGTGTGCCTGCCGCCTGAAGGCGACAGTGACTACAAGGCTCGCGTAATCGGGTTGCTGGGCGCCGGAGCTTTGGCGGAACTGGCACGGAGCCAGGGTTTCCCGACCAGCAAATGGCTGGTCGGCTCCTACGGCTTCCAGCCGAAAAGAGATACCTATATGGCCAAGGTCCGCTGGTGGTTGCACGCCAGCGGTGACGGCACCGTCTTCATGTGCCATCCGTCGACGCGGCCATCGTCAAAGGATCCAATCGGGCCGGCCCGCCGCATGGAGTTGGGGGTGCTCGCCGGGCAAGCGTACGCTGATGCCCTCTCCAATTCCGGTGTGACGGTCGCGCGCGGAACCACCATTTTCAGGGCGCGCGCTTCGAAATCGCCGCCGCCGGGGACCGTCGACCGAGCTGGTTGAGCGGTGTCTGCAGCCAGTCGCTGTACAGCCCCGGCCGCAACCAGTCTTCCAGGTCCAGGCCGGGGCGTGGCATCAGCAACGAATTGGCCGGATCGACTCCCAGGCTGTGAAACGCCGCGGCCAGGCCTGTGCGGGCGGGGTCACAGGTGAGCAGCCACCGGCCGCCGCGGCTGGTCGCCGACGCCGTAAGTTGGCGGATGTATTCGAGGCGCTCCAGCTTGTACAGCAAATCGAGTACCTCCTCCTCGGTGCTGCGGACGAATAGCGCCAGTTCCAGCGTCGAACGATCGCCGGTGGCGGACGCGAGACGAGCCTCGAACAGCAGTTTCAGCAACGCCACCGCGGTGACGAAGCGATTGCCGGCGCGCGTTTCGTCGGCGAAACGGGTGCGCAATCCAGAGACCGTAGCCGCGATCGCCGCGCCGAACAGCACTGTGAACCATGACAGGTAGATCCAAAGCAGGAACACCGGGACGACTGCAAACGCCCCGTATACGGTCAGCACGCTGCCCCGCGAGACGTACGAGGTGAAACCGCGGCTCAAGATCTCCGCCATACACGCGGCGACGAAGCCTCCCGTGAGCGCATCGCGCCAGTCGACCCGCCGGTTCGGCACGACGATGTACAGAGCAGTAAATGCCAGCCAGCTCAAGAAGACCGGCGCGGCAGCGAGCGGAGAGCGGATCGCCGGCGGTAACTGACGCAACAAGCCGATCGAAATCGAAGCGGCCATCGACGTGAGCGCCAGGCTGGAAGCGATGATCACCGGACCGGCCGTGATCAGCGTCCAGTACACGAGAACGCGTTGCAACAGGGCACGCCTTGCACGCACCAGCCAGATGTCGTTCAGCGCATGGTCAACCGTCATCACCATCGAAATGGCAGACAGCGCAAACACAGCGAAGCCGATCGCACCGACCCTGGCCGCCTTTGCGGCAAACTCGTTCAGATAGCGCAGAATCGACCCAGCGAACGGTTCCGGTAGCAGCCCCTGCAGAAGGTCGCGTTCGAGCGCCTCGCGCAAGCTGCCGAACCGGGGAAAGATCGTGAACAAAGCGAGCCCCACGGCCAGCAGCGGCACCAACGAGAGCACGGTAGAGAACGTCAGACTGCCTGCAACCTGCGGCAGGCGCGCCTGGCGCGCGCGCCGCGCGGCGAACTTTACGATGGCGCGCACACGCTCCAGGCGCGGGCGCAGGGTTCTCGCCCATTGCGCCGCCGTTTTGCGTTTTGTCGCCGCTTCAACGTTTCGCCCAGGCGCCATGTCCTTGTCCGCAAGTTATGGAGCGGACGCTCAATATAATTGGGCCTGATCCCGTCGTCCCGCACCGTCGTTTCCCCGTCGCCGTCGCCGTGAGTCCGTGACCGCCTCCCCGCTTCCCTCCCCGCTTCTCGCGCAACTGGCTGAGCTGGTCGGTGCGCGAAGCGTCCTGACCCAGGCGGCCGACACGGAACCTTTCTTGACGGACTGGCGCAACCGCTTCACCGGGCGGGCGGAGGCGATCGTGCTGCCCGAGACGACGGCACAGGCGGCGGCCATTGTGCAGGCGTGCCGCAGGCAAGGAATCGCGATCGTTCCCCAGGGCGGCAACACGGGACTGTGCGGCGGGGCGACGCCACTGCAGATCGGCCGCTCGATCGTGTTGAGCACGCGGCGGATGAACCGAGTGCGCGATATCGACCCGGAGAATGACACGATCACCGTAGAGGCAGGCTGCACGTTGCAGGCAGTGCAGCATGCGGCGCGGCAGGCCGGGCGCCTGTTTCCGCTGAGCCTGGCGGCGGAGGGGACCTGCACGATCGGCGGCAATTTGGCGACCAATGCCGGGGGCACCCAGGTGCTGCGATACGGCAATGCACGCGATTTGACCCTCGGATTGGAGGTCGTACTGGCCGATGGACAGATTTGGGATGGGCTGCGGGGGCTGCGCAAGGACAACTCGGGATACGACTTGAAGCACGTCTTCATCGGATCCGAAGGCACGCTCGGGCTGATCACGGCCGCGACGCTGAAACTGTTCGCGATGCCGCGCGCGCGCGCAACCGCGCTGGCGGCGGTCGAATCGGTCGATGCGGCAATCGCGCTTCTGGCACGGATGCGCGCGGCCGCGGGCTCAACGCTCACCGCCTTCGAGGTGATGTCGCGCGAAAGCCTCCAGCCGGTGGCAGCGCTGCTGGGACTGCAGCGCCTTCCGCTCGCGACGGAGGCGCCGTGGGCGGTGCTGCTGGAGGTTTCGGACCACGAAGACGAGCCTCATGCGCGGGCGCTTCTCGAGGCTGGCTTAAACCCCGAGACGGGTGCGCCCATTGTCGACGCTGTGGTCGCGGCTTCTCTTGCGCAGTCCGAGCACCTGTGGCGCTTGCGTGAAGCGATTCCAGAGGCACAGGCGCGCGCCGGCGGCAACGTTAAGCACGACATCTCGCTGCCGCTGCGAAGCGTAGGGGACTTCGTTCGTAGAACCGGCGACGATCTGGCGCGGCAGTTCGCGTGGGCGCAGCCGCTCGTGTTCGGCCATCTCGGCGACGGAAACTTGCACTACAACGTGGGGTGCCGCTCCGGAGTGCCCGCGCAAACGGCGTTCGAGCATGAAGCGGCGCTGAACCAGATCGTCTACGAGGCGGTGGTCGCACGTGGCGGCTCGATCAGCGCCGAGCACGGGCTGGGTCAGCTCAAGCGCGAAATGGCTGCCCGCTACAAGGCGCCGGTCGAGCTGGCGCTGATGCAATCGCTCAAGCGGGCGTTGGACCCGGACGGACGGATGAACCCCGGGAAATTGCTTTGAGTCCCACAACAACGCGTCTACACTCGGAAGCGCTTCGCAGGGACGAACGTATGCGCGCATTGTTGCTCCTGCTTCTCGGGCTCTGTACCGCCGCGGTGTGCGGCGCTGCGCCGATCAGCCGCTGCGAGTTCGCCGACGGCCGCGTCGTCTATTCGGATGAAGCGTGCCCCTCCGGCGCGCAGCGGGTCAGGACTGTCGATGAAAAGCCTCCCGTCGAGGTGCTCAAGGGGCCGGTGAACCAGCACGGCCAAAGCGCACAGAGCTCCGGCAGCGTGCGGCGCAGCGAAGGGGAAGCCGGGTCCGAGGGCCCGGATCCGGAAGCGGCAGCCCGGTCCAACAAGCTCAAAGTGGCTGAGTGCGACGATTTGGTACGGAAGGTCGAATACGCGCAGCATGACCTGAGCGCTGCGTCCGAATCCGAGCGGGCATCGGCCGAGCTCTCGCTCAGAAGGCTGCAGGCCGAACACGAGAGCAAGTGCGGGCTCAAGCGCTGACGCACGCAGCGCTGTAGCGTGCTGAGTCGGAAGACTGAATCGCAGGCGTCAGGCGGCCGCATCCAGAACGTCATCGGTCACCAGCGCCATACGGGCGGCTGCCCGCAAAGCTCCGCTTCCGTGCCGGTCCAGAAACACCGGCTCCGACAGCAGTCGGCGCCAAGCGCGTGCGCCGGGCTGTCCGTGTAGCAAGCCGAGCAGCGGCCGCACCACCGCACGGACCGGAACACCCGCGGCAACGGCGCGATCCAGATATCCGCTCATCACATCGACCACCTGCGTGACCGTCGCCGGGGCACCGCCTGGCCCGAACAGGGTGCGCTCGAGCTCGACCAGCAGCCAGGGTGACCGGTAGGCGGCTCGTCCGAGCATCACCCCGTCGACCTGCGGCATCTCGCGCAACACCGCTGCCGCATCGTCAAGGCCGCCGTTCAAAACGAACGCGCAATCCGGGAAATCGGCCTTTAGGCGGTGCACAGCCGCGTAGCGCAGCGGCGGCACCTCTCGGTTTTCCTTCGGGCTCAGCCCGGACAGCCAGGCGTTGCGCGCGTGGACGATGAAGGTCGAGCAGCCCGCCGCGCGCAAGCTGCCTACGAAATCGCGGACGAAGCCGTAGTCGTCGCGCCGGTCGATGCCGAGGCGATGCTTCACCGTGACGTCGATCGACACCGCGTCGCGCATTGCCCGCACACAGTCCGCTACCTGATCGGGGTACGCCATCAGGCAGGCACCGAACGCGCCGTCACGCACGCGATCCGATGGACAGCCGCAATTCAGGTTGATCTCGCGATAGCCCCAGCGTTCGCCCATGCTGGCGCAAGCAGCGAGCTCGGCCGGATCCGAGCCACCGAGCTGGAGTGCGAGCGGGCTTTCCGATGGATCGAAATCGAGATGACGCTTGCGGTCGCCGTACAGCAGCGCACCGGTAGCAATCATCTCCGTGTACAGCCGCGCGTGCCGGCTCAGAACCCGATGAAAGTAGCGGCAGTGGCGGTCGGTCCACTCCATCATCGGCGCCACGCACAGGCGCCAGGGATTCATTCGAACGGCTCCTTCGCCTGCGCTAGGGAATCTTCGCGATCAGTTTTTCCGCGGCAGCCTGTACCACCGACCCGAATGAAACCGCGCTCTCCGCGGCAGTTTCACTGGCCATATGGAGTTCCTGCGCCCCTTCCCACGCGAGACTTCCGTCCGAGCTGTTCCAGATCTGAAGGGTCAGCCGGATATTGGCCTCCTTCGTTTGCAGAATACGCAGGCCGAATATGCCGAGGCGGTCGTGGTAGACCTGCTGGAAACTCGCCATGTTCAACAGGGCGATGTAGCGGACGCCGGTCGCCTTGCTGATCTGCGCGAGCGCGGTCGGGTCCAGCAGTCCCGACTGGCGGTAATCCGTGATCATGCGCAAGTAATCTTCGAACAGTCCGGCCCGGTTGACGCTGGTCAACGTCTCGGTCAAAGGCACGACATGGATGTTCTTGCGCTGCTGCTCGAGCTGCTGCGAAAACGCCAGCGCGAGCGCCGGCTTGTCCTCCTCCTGGCCGGTCACCGTGGAAGGTGTGACGAAGGCGATGCCGAAGCTCGTCAGGTCGCCAGTCTTCAGCGACACGACCGACGGTTCCGCGATGACCTGCGCGCCGTACTGCTGCGAGGTCGTAGAGCAGGCGACCAGCACGCATGTAAACAGACTGCAAACGGCCACCGCTTCGACAAAACGTTGCCGACCTTGCCTCACAGTCGTGATCATCGCGTTTCAGGCCCTCGTCAAGGTGCGGCGGCTCTTCGCCGGGCACGGCATTGTATTCGGTGCCCGTTACGCGACCTGCCTCTGCGCGCGCTTGCGCTCGTGCTCCTTCAGGAGGCGCTTGCGCAAGCGGATGCTCGACGGCGTCACCTCGACCAGCTCGTCGTCGGCGATGAACTCGACCGCCAGCTCGAGGCTCAGCCGGATCGGCGGCGTCAGGTCGATGTGCTCGTCCTTGCCCGCGGCTCGAACGTTGGTGAGCTTCTTCTCTCGGCCCGGATTCACCACCAGATCGTTGTCGCGCGAGTGGATACCGATGATCATGCCCTCGTACAAGGGATCGCCGGGAGATACGAACATCCGGCCGCGCTCCTGCAGCTTCCAAAGCGCGTAGGCCACTGCAGCACCGTCCTCTTGCGACACCAGCACTCCGTTGCGGCGCTCGCCGACTTCGCCCGCCTGTGTCGGCGCGTAGTCCTCGAACACGTGGCTCATCACTCCGGTGCCACGCGTCATCGTCAGGAAGTCTCCCTGGAACCCGATCAGCGCGCGCGCGGCGATCCGATATTCGAGCCGCACGCGCCCGCGCCCGTCCGGAACGAACTCGATCAAGCTGCCGCGCCGGCGGCCGATCTCCTCCATCACCGCGCCCTGGTGTGCCTCCTCCACATCGAGGCTGAGCAGTTCGAACGGCTCGCAGCGCTCCCCGTCGATCTCGCGGACCACAACGCGCGGCCGCGACACCGCCAATTCGTAACCCTCGCGGCGCATGTTCTCGATCAGCACCGTCAAGTGCAGCTCACCGCGACCGAAGACCTCGAACACGGTCTCGTCGTCGGTCTGCCGCATCCGCATCGCGACGTTCGACTTGAGCTCGCGCTCCAGCCGCTCGCGCAGCTGTCGGCTTGTCACGAACCGCCCCTCGCGGCCGGCCAGTGGACTCGTGTTCACGCAGAAGTTCATCGACAAAGTGGGCTCGTCGATTCGCAACAGCGGAAGGGGATCGGGCGTCTCCGGCGGGCAAATCGTGGTCCCGATGTTCAGCTCCTCGATCCCGTTGACCAGAACGATGTCGCCGGCTTGTGCCTCGTCGACCACCTGCCGCTCCAGCCCCTTGAACATCAGCACCTGGTTGACGCGGCCCCGCAACGGCGCGCCCTGTGGGCCATCGACCGCGACCACGTCTTGCCCGGAACGGATTCGCCCGCGGCGCACGCGACCGATACCGATCTTGCCGACGTAACTCGAGTAGTCGAGCGAACAGATCTGCAACTGCAGCGGCGCGTCGGGATCTTCGTCCCGCACCGGCACATGCTCGAGGATCGCTTCGAACAGGGGTCGCATCGACCCGCCGTCGGCGACCTCGGGAAGCTCATCGACGCGGCCGGTCGCGTAGCCGCCCAGCGCAGAGGCGTATATGACCGGAAAGTCGAGTTGCTCCTCGGTCGCACCGAGCTTGTCGAACAGGTCGAACGTCGCGTTGACGACGAAGTCGGGCCGCGAGCCGGGGCGGTCGACTTTGTTGACGACGACGATCGGCTTCAGGCCCAGCGCCAGCGCCTTACGGGTGACGAAGCGGGTCTGCGGCATCGGGCCCTCGACCGCATCGACCAGCAGCAGCACGCCGTCGACCATCGACAACACGCGCTCGACCTCGCCGCCGAAATCGGCATGCCCGGGCGTGTCGACGATGTTGATGTGCGTGCCCTCGTATTCGACCGCGCAGTTCTTCGCCAGGATCGTGATGCCGCGTTCGCGCTCCAGCTCGTTGCTGTCCATCACGCGCTCGGCCACCGCCTGGTTGCGGCGGAAGGTTCCCGACTGCGCCAGCAGCTTGTCGACCAGCGTCGTCTTGCCATGGTCGACGTGCGCGATGATCGCGATGTTGCGGATCGCTCTGGGAGCCATGCGGGCGCTCATTTTGCAACCACCGGGTGCGATTGCGCGCCGGTTGCGCGCTCTTGATGCATCACAGGACCGGCTCCATCGCTCGCTGCTGATTCAGCAGACGCCGCGCAATGAGCACCCCCTGCTGGACCGAGGCGACGCCGAGCAGGCGTCCTTGCGGCCCGTACACGCGCGCGCGCTCGGCGCTGGCTGCGCCACATGCCACTTTGCCGCCGTGCTCGAGCTGCTCACTGGCGTGCCGATCCAGGTCGATTCGCGGCAACGCCTGCAGCAGCGCATCGACCGGCAGCAGCCGCGCGCGCCGATCGTCCAGGCAGAGGCGCTCGAGCTCCTCCAGACCGATCGCGTCTGCAAGGTCGAACATGCCGATCCGCGTACGGCGCAGAGCTCCCAGGTGGGCACCGCACCCCAAGCTTGCACCGAGATCCTCGCCGAGCACCCGTACATACAAGCCCTTGCCGCATTCGACCCCGATGGTCGGCCCGAGCCGGTCCCAGTGAATCGTCCACAGGCGATGGACCCAAACGGTCCTGGGACCGCGGTCGACCGAGATGCCCTTTCGCGCCAACCGGTACAGCGGCTGGCCGTCGCGCTTCAGCGCCGAGTGCATCGGTGGTACCTGGGAAATGGCGCCAGTGAAGCTTGCCAGCACCTGCTCAAACCTATCGCGCGTGACGTCGACCGGCTGTTGTTGGAGCACTTCGCCTTCCGCATCGCCGGTGGCGGTGGTGGCGCCGAGAACCAGGCGCGCCTCGTAACTCTTGTCAGCGTCCAGCAGTTGCCCGGAGAACTTCGTCGCTTCGCCGAACGTCAGCGCGAGCAGCCCGCTTGCGAGCGGATCGAGCGTGCCCGTGTGGCCGGCTTTGCGGGCCGCCAGCAGCGTGCGTGCGCGCTGCAGGCACGCGTTCGCGCTGGGACCCGCCGCCTTGTCCAGCAGCAGAACCCCATCGACGGCATCGAACCGTTCGCGACGCATGTGGGCGGTATGGTCTACTCGGCGTCGCGCTTGCCGACGGCTTGGTCGATCAGGCGATCGAGCTCGAAGCCGCGCTCGACGGATGCGTCGTGCACGAAACGCAGGTGCGGCACTGTGCGCAGCTGCAGCCGCTTAAAGAGCAGATGGTGCAGATGGCCGGCCGCGGCATTCAGTCCCTGCGCCGCCGCCTCGGCCGGAGCGCCGATGACGGTAAAGAACACCTTGGCATGCGCCAGATCGGGAGACACATCTACTTCGCTGATCGTCACCATGCCGATGCGCGGATCACGCAGTTCGCGCCCGATCATCTCGGCGAGCTCGCGCTGGATCTGCTCGCCGATGCGCTGCGTGCGGTTCGTTTTCATAACCGCGCAGGCGCTTTACAGCGACCGAGCTACCTCTTGAACCTCGAAAATCTCGAGCTGGTCGCCTTCCTTGAGGTCGTCGTATCCCTTCAGCGACAAGCCGCACTCGAAGCCCGCCTTGACCTCGCGTGCGTCGTCCTTGAAGCGCCTCAGCGACTCCAGCTCGCCGGTCCAGATCACGACGTTGTCGCGCAGCAGGCGCGCGCGCGAGGTGCGCCGCACCAAGCCGTCGAGCACCATGCAGCCGGCCACCGTGCCGATCTTGGAGATCCGGAACACTTGGCGCACCTCGACCAGCCCGAGCACCTGCTCGCGCTGCTCTGGTGCCAACATCCCCGACAACGCCGCCTTCACGTCATCGACCGCGTCGTAGATGATGTTGTAGTAGCGAATGTCGATCCCGCTGGATTCGGCCAGCTTGCGCGCGGTCTGCTCGGCGCGCACGTTGAAGCCGATGATCACCGCGCGCGAGGCCAGAGCCAGGTTGACGTCGCTCTCGGTGATTCCACCCACCTGGGCGTGAACGACGTTCACTTTGACCTCGTCGGTCGACAGCTTGGACAGCGCATGCGCCAGCGCCTCTTGCGAGCCCTGCACGTCCGACTTGATGATCAGCGCCAGCGTCTTGGCGCCCTCGCGGCTCATGTCCTCGAAGATGTTTTCGAGCTTCGCGGCTTGCTGCTTGGCAAGCTTGGTGTCGCGGAACTTGCCTTGTCGGAACAGCGCGATCTCGCGCGCCTTGCGCTCGTCGCCGAGAACCATCAGCTCGTCGCCAGCGGCCGGGACGTCCGACAGGCCTTGGATCTCGACCGGAATCGAAGGGCCGGCGCTCTGGATGGCCTTGGTGGATTCATCGAGCATCGCGCGCACGCGCCCGAAACTGCTGCCCGCCAGCACAACGTCGCCGCGCTTCAGCGTTCCCGACTGGACCAGCACCGTTGCCACCGGCCCACGCCCTTTGTCCAGACGCGATTCGATGATCAGGCCCTTGGCCGGTCCGTCGTGCACCGCTTTGAGCTCGAGCACTTCGGCCTGCAGCAGCACGTTCTCCAGCAGCTCGTCAACACCTTGACCGGTTTTGGCCGAGACCGGGACGAACGGCGAATCGCCGCCATACTCCTCGGGAACGACCTCCTGCGCCACCAGCTCCTGCTTGACCCGGTCGGGATTGGCCTCCGGCTTGTCGATCTTGTTCAGCGCCACGACGATCGGCACCTTGGCCGCCCGCGCGTGGTGGATCGCCTCGATCGTCTGCGGCATCACGCCGTCGTCTGCCGCCACCACCAGAATCACCAGGTCGGTCGCGCGCGCGCCGCGCGCGCGCATCGCGGTGAATGCCTCATGGCCCGGCGTATCCAGGAAGGTGATGACGCCGCGTGGAGTCTCGACGTGATAGGCGCCGATGTGCTGGGTGATGCCGCCCGCTTCGCCGGCCGCCACCTTGGCGCGACGGATGGTATCGAGCAACGAGGTCTTGCCGTGGTCGACGTGCCCCATCACGGTGACCACCGGAGGCCGCGGCTGCTCGGCACCGGATGCCGTTGTTGCACCGGTGTCGAGTAGGAACGCTTCCGGGTCGTCCAGCTTGGCAGCGAACGCCTTGTGGCCCATTTCCTCGGCCACGATGATCGCCGTCTCCTGGTCGAGTACCTGGTTGATCGTCACCATCTGGCCCAGCTTCATCAGGAA
>Ga0213878_10000686_pt1 | contig 12338 bp, 11 predicted proteins | sample VelepicoBEBS_R02_FD_161053 | JGI IMG/M metagenome (GOLD analysis project Ga0213878, IMG submission 161053) | Vellozia epidendroides bulk soil microbial communities from rupestrian grasslands, the National Park of Serra do Cipo, Brazil - BS_R02 | ecosystem: Environmental > Terrestrial > Soil >... | reverse complement strand
TGTAATGATCTATTGATGCTCATCGTTTTGTCTACTCCTGTCCGTGAGTGCGCGGATACGCGCAGGTTTTCGTCATGTTCGAAACGGTTGCTCGCCTGTCGAACACGCTTTCCTTCTAGACGGCTGAGCGCAGGCTTTCTTTAGTACGTCGCTCAATCCGCATCGTTTCTGATAAGCTATAGTTGCTCAGCCGTAGCGCAGGCTTCCGGGCTGCACTGTGTCGCATCGCCGCTAACCTTAGTTAGTGAGAGCTCCAGGCGAAAGGCGATACGGCGCAGTAAAGGCTGGAAGCCTGCGCTGCTATTGCGCGCGCGTCCGCCCGCGAATACATCTTGGAAGCCTATGCCAACGGGCTGAAAGAGATCTCGTTTCCGAGGCGGGCAAGATGCTATCCGTTCTGTGGATGGTCACACTGTCACCGGTTTATGCCAAATGAGCACAACTTCAATATGGATCTCGCTGCGGAACCCTGTTTTTCGTAATTTGTGGCTTGCCAGCGTCCTTTCCGGATGCTGCGTCTCGGCGCACGATATGGCCGCGACCTGGGTGATGAACACCTTGACGCCGTCGCCCTTACTGCTGTCGCTTCTCTCTACGGCTGCTTCGCTACCTTTCTTCCTGCTCACCTTTCCCGCGGGTGCGCTGGCGGACATGGTAAACCGGAAGAAGCTGCTAAGCGTGATGCACGTCTGGCTGGCTTTGACAGCGGCTGGATTGGCGGTCTTGGGGTCGCTAAAGCTTTTGAGTCCCTCAATCGTGCTGGCTGCGGTATTTCTGCTCGGGATCGGTTTTGCATGCAATGCGCCAGCCTGGACTTCAGTGATTCCTGACGTTGTGAGCAAGGAGGAGCTACCTTCGGCGCTCATACTCGGTGGTGTGCAGATGAATATTTCCGGAGTTATCGGGCCTGCCTTGGGCGGCTTACTCCTTCCGTCAATCGGACCAAATTGGATCTTTGCCCTGAATGCAGTCGGATTTCTGGTGGTGCTTGCGGCGGTCCTTTGGTGGCCCAGGACGCACAAACGGTTGAGGGCTCCGGCCGAGAGCGTGCTCGAATCTTTCGTGGGCGCTCTCCGCTATGTCCGGTATTCGCGAGGAATCCAGATCGTCCTGGTTCGCGCTTTCCTGTTCGCGCTGCTGATTTCAGTCATTCCGGCGCTGCTCCCGGTAGTGGGGCTCAAGGCGTTGCACCTGAGCTCTTCACACCTGGGGATACTTTTTACGAGCCTGGCCATCGGTTCGCTGTTGGGGGCAGTCTTTGTTGTACCGTGGGCCAGGAATCATTTTACCTCTAACCAAGTCACGATTCTAGCGAGCCTGTTGCTGGCACTGGTGTACATTCTGATGGCCGCAGTTCGTCAGCTTGATACTTTCATCGTGGTCGCGGCTCTAGCGGGCCTGGGTTGGACACTGGCAGCTTCCGAGCTTTGGGTTGTCGCCCAGCAAGCTATGCCAGGCTGGACGCGCGGCCGGCTCAACGCGGCTCAAATTATGGTTTCCCAGGGCGGCATCGCTCTTGGCGGGCTAGCCTGGGGCGCGGCCGCAGCGTTCTCCGGCTTCGAATATACGCTCCTGCTCGCAACTTTGCTGGTGTGCTTCAATCTTTCTATAGCCGGCCCCTTGTCGATTGATTTCATCAAGTCGGCTGACGCGGAGCTGGCGCCGCCGCCGCGCATTCCGGAGTTCTCCGAGACTCCTGGCCTTGACGACGGCCCGATCGCCGTAGTGGCTGAGGTGACGGTTGATGAGGAACACCGGAAAGAGTTCCTGGGTTTGATGCGCGAGCTTCGCCTGGTGTATCTCCGTAACGGCGCATCGAGTGTTCGCCTGTATGAGAGCCTGGCAAACCGTTCAGTGTACCGGATGGAAGCGGTAGCGACGACATGGCGCGAGCACCTGCACATGATCGGCCGGTTAACCAAGAGCGAACGTGAGATTCTGGATCGTGTCCTGAAACTGCACGCGGGAGAGAAGGCGAGCGTCTATCACTTCATGTTAATAACCGCGGACATTCTGAGTGCACGATAAGGGTTCGGCGCCAGCCTCGAGTTAGAAATCGTGCTCGTGCTCGTCGTCGTGCTCGATCCGTAGGACTTCGGCGCCGAAAAGAGAGCCAGGTCCTCGGAAATGATTTTGTCCCATCACTTTGACCGCGAGATATGTAAAATTCTCGAGGACGAGCACGAGCACGACTTCTCAACTCCGGCATTTAGACTTAAATAAGCCCTTTTATTTGACGGCCCCGAAAGTCAAACCGCGAACCAATTGCTTCTGGGTGAGCCATCCAAGCACCATAATCGGTGCGACGGCCAGGAAGGAGGCCGCCGAGAGCTTTGCCCAAAAGAGACCCTCGGGGCTGGAATAGGACGCGATAAACACAGTCAGAGGCGCCGCTTTTGCGCTCGAAAGATTAATGCTCCAGAATGCTTCGTTCCAGGCGAAGATGATCAGGATCAACCCCGTTGAAGAGAGGCCCGGCAGTGTCATTGGTCGAAGCAAATACCAGAGCTCCTTCCAAACATCCGCGCCGTCGATCCTGCCCGCTTCCAGGATACCTTTGGGAACCTCACAAAAATAAGTGTATGACATCCAAACCGCGATCGGGAGATTGATTAGAGTGAAGATGATGATCAATCCCGGAATGCTATCGAGCAAGCCCATCCTCTGCCAAAGGATGTAAATCGGAATTAGGACGCCGACCGCCGGCATCATCTTCGTCGATAACATCCAGAGCAGCGTCGACTGGGATTTCTGCGTTGGGTAAAACGCCATTCGGTAGGCGCCTGGAATGGCGAGGATAAAGCACAAGATCGTCGAGCCAAAGGAGATTAGAATCGAGTTCAACGCGAACTGGAAGTAGTTGCTCCGTGCGAAAACGTCCGCGAATGACTCCAGGGTCGGAATGAAAAACAGATCGGGCGAATAGGCACCCTTTTCTGTTTTGAACGCCGTGATCGCCATCCAGAATATTGGATAAAAGAACAGGATGCCGACCACCCAGCCCAGGATCGTAACTAACCATTTAGAAATGAGTCGACTGTTCATGTCAGGCTGATTGGCTAAGGTTTTTCGCCAGCATTCGTACCAGGAAGAACGCCACGATGTTTGCCAGGATCACCGCCAGAATACCACCGGCTGCGGCAATGCCCGCGTCAAACTGCTGCAGACCAAGCGCGTAAACCAGCCAAGCCAGCGTCGTGGTGGCATTGCCTGGGCCGCCGGAAGTCGTCGTGTAGATTTCCGCGAAAATGGACAGCAAGAAAATCGTCTCGATCATGACAACCACACCAATGGCCTTCTCAAGGTGAGGCAAGACGATGTACCAGAACTGTTTAAACGGACCCGCGCCGTCGATTGCGGCCGCTTCCTTCTGTTCCTGGTCGAGCGATTTGAGTGCCGTTACCAGGATCAAGAAAGAGAAAGGTGTCCACTCCCACGCGACAATGATGATGACCGAAAGTAGCGGGTAATCGGCAAACCAGTCGATCGGAGCAAGACCAAGCCTTTGTAAGCCGAGGCTGACGAGCCCGTATACTGGATGCATGATCATGTTCTTCCAGATCAGGGCGCTCACGGTCGGCATGACGAAGAAGGGGGCAATCACCAGGAGCATGGCGACATTTTTACCAAAAAACTCCTGGTCGTAGAGTACTGCCAGGAGAATACCAGCGACGACCGTGATGATCAGAATCGCGCCGATGAAAATCACAGTATTAATAATCGCCGGAACAAACGACGCATCGCCCGCGAGGAACGCATAATTGTCAAACCATGCAAAACCGGTATTGGCCGGATTTAACAGGTTGTAGCGCATGAACGAAAAATAAATCGTCATCGCCAACGGAACGATCATCCAAAGCAGCAAGGGGATGAACGAAGGAGCCATGAGCCAACGCCGAAGCTTCTCGGCGGGATCAACTTTTTGAACCGGTGTGGCCAGTGCAACCGCCTGGTCTGGTGCTTGAACGCTCATGATAAATGTCTCCACGCAAGCCGGCTTAAAAAGCAAGCCGGCTTGCCCGTGATCTGTTTACTTTTGATATCCACCCTGGGCTATGGCGCGCTCCGCCGCGGACTGGCTGGCCTTAAGAGCCTGGTCAATCGACATCTTGCCCGCGAGCGCACCGGCGATATTCTGACCTACGACGGTGCCAATCGATTGGAATTCGGGTATCCCCACAAACTGGACGCCGGTGTAAGGCACCTTCTTGATACAGGGATTGGTGGGATCCGCAGTCTGCATGGCCTGCAAAGTCGCCGCCGCGAAAGGCGCCTTTTGATATTCAGGATTATCATAGGTCGATTTGCGCGTTCCGGGAGGAACCTGAGGCCAGCCTAAGTCGTCTGCGACCAGCTTGATGTAATCTTTTGAGGTGGCCCATGCGGCGAATTTTTGCGCCGCCTCCGGCTCTTTCGCCTTGACCGGGATACCCATGGCCCAGGACCAGAGCCAGTGAGACCCATTGGGCGTCGCTTCGATCGGCGAAGGAGCATAGCCCATTTTTCCGGCCACTTCGGATTGCTTGGGGTTTTCGAGCATGCCTCCCGCCACGGTCGCATCGATCCACATCGCTGCCTTCCCGCTCGTCATGAGTGTTAGATTCTCGTTGAAGCCGTTGGAGGTAGCACCCGGAGGGCCGGCTTTTTTCATCAGGTCGATATAATAGCCGATACCTTTTTTCCATTCGGGAGAGTCGATAGTCGGATGCCATTTCTCGTCGAACCAGGTTGCGCCAAACGTGTTTAACAAGGTGTCGAGGAACGCCATGTTTTCACCCCAACCAGGTTGGCCCCGAAGCGTAATGCCATACTGGCCTTTGGCCTTATCGGTGAGTGCTTCGGCAAACTTCGCGATATCTTCGTACTTGGGCTGGTCCGGCATCTTCAGCCCTTTTGCATCGAAAAGGTCCTTGCGATACATCAGCATCGAACTCTCGCCGTAAAAGGGTAGCGCGTATAGTTTGCCATCGTACGAAAGCCCATCCCGAATAGACTTAAAAACGTCGTCGAGGTCATAATCGCTCGGCAAATTCTCGAACGGGCGCAGCCAGCCCCGCTTTGCGAAAATCGGAGTGTCATAAAGCCCTACATAGACGATGTCGAACTGGCCGCTTCCCTGCGAAACATCCGTAGTAACGCGCTGGCGAAGAATATTTTCTTCGACAATAACCCAGTTCAGTTTGATGTCTGGATTCTTTTCCTCGAATTTTGCGGAAAGCTTCTTCAATTCGAGCATGTCCGGGTTGTTGACGACCGCAATGGTTACGGTCTTCGGCTGAGCCAGGGCACTAACTGTGGATAGCAAAATTGTTGCTAACAGAGGGGGTACGAAACGCTTCATTATAAATTGCTTCTGGTTTGAACGTTGGACTTTTTTACCCAAGCGGTGAATGCTGCTGGATAAATCCACCTAACGTAATCGTTGCCATTTGCCGCGTGAGAGAGTCAAGCCTTCTTTCTCGATAAATAGCGTTTTTAATTGAGACGGAATCTCGCAAAAACTCGCAGCTCTTGCGCGAATTTTGATAGGAAGACGGCGCGGGCCTCTGCCGCACAACGACTGGTTGCGCGGGAGCGCATTCCATAGGCGTTGACTTATGTGATGCAGAGCTCAAAAATGCGCTCCGACGTAGGTGGACCTTCTCGGTTTGCTCGGGACCGAGAGTGCTAAGGAGAGACACATGGCCTACTTTGCGCTAAATTGACGCTTTTGGGACCGCCCAACGCCGGTCGTGCGGCTACGCGTCCAGGCACAACTGGTCCGTCAAAAGAACCATGCAAAAAACCGCAACATTTGCACGATAGTGATACACGTCTTGGACCGGGATGGTGGGGTTTGCACGACCGCCTAAGTAGGTGGTTAACTTTATGCAACTAACAATGGTTCGCCCAACTATGGTAAGGGCGTGTTCGGCAGATAGTTAGTAGGAGCGGCGGAGAAGTAGCCCCGGCGCGATTCGGAAACTCACGGTTGGGAATCTGTGAAACGAGGTAGTTATGCGTTATGTGATATTATGACTAGACAAGGGGTTGCCGTGGCGTATACAGGTGATTTGGGTCGCCTATTCGGGCGAGCCCGTATGAGGTCAGAGACTAAGCGTCAGATACTAAGCGTATGCGATCATGACAACAAAGCTAACAGAAAGCAATCTGAAGCTGCTTGGATCCGCGGTGCGAGTGCCGTCTTACGACCGGCGGAAGGCCCGGCAGAGGATGATACATGTCGGGGTGGGAGGATTCCACCGCGCTCATCAGGCCGTATATACAGACGATCTGCTGCACCTGGCTAGTGAAAACGATTGGGGTCTGTGCGGTGTCGGTCTCCTTGAGCATGATGCGAGAATGCGCGATGTGCTGTTGTCACAAGATTGTCTTTACACGGTGATTGAGCGCGGCGGTCGAGGAGACAGCGCACGAGTTATCGGGTCGGTGCTTAATTTTTTGTACGCGCCCGGCAACGCTGAAAGCGTCATTGAAAAGATGTGCTCTCCGGAAAGTCGGATCGTGTCACTGACGATCACGGAAGGTGGGTACTACGTGGATCAGGGAACCGGGGAGTTCGACGAAAAACATCCAGATATCCAGCACGATCTGGCTCATCCGAGTGAGCCGCGGTGCTCGTTCGGTTACCTCGCAGAAGCGCTGAATCGACGACGGATCCGTGGGATGGCGCCATTCACGGTTATGTCGTGCGACAATCTTCAGAGCAACGGAGATATGGCCAAGAAGATGCTGCTGGCCTTTACGGACTTGCGCGATCCGGGTCTAAGAAAGTGGCTGGAGGAGAATTGCGCCTTTCCAAACAGCATGGTGGATCGCATCACGCCGGCCACCACGGACGAGCATCGCGCTTTGGTCAGGGATTCTTTCGGGATCGAAGATGGCTGGCCCGTAGTCACCGAACCCTTCAAACAGTGGGTCATCGAGGATCACTTTCCGTTGGGCCGCCCGGCATGGGAGCAGGTGGGCGCACAGATGACCTCCGACGTGTTGCCGTACGAGAAGATGAAAATCCGGCTGCTCAATGCCAGCCACCAGGCGCTCTGCTACATTGGAATGCTGCTGGGGTATCGGTTTGTGCACGAGACCATGGAGGATCGGGACATTCGGAAGCTCGTTGAAAAGATGATGGATGAGGAGGTGACCCCGCTCTTGTCCGAAGTTCCCGGCGTTGACTTGCCAGACTACAAACAGACCTTGATTGAGCGATTCTCGAATCCGGTGGTACGCGATCAGCTTTCACGGATCGGAATTTACGGGTCGTCGGGTATTCCCAAGTTCGTCCTGCCCTCAATCGCCGAGCAATTGCATCGCGGGGGAGCGATAAAGCTGTTGAGCTTCACCGTCGCTTCCTGGTTCCGTTATCTCACCGGTTTGGACGAATCGGGCAAGGAAATGCCGATGCTCGATCCCATGGCCGGAACATTACGCGAACGCGCGAAAGCTGCGGGTAAGGATGCGCGGCAGCTTCTAGCCATGCGGGAAATCTTCAGCGAGAGCCTGGCGAAATCCCCGGTGTTCATTGATCAGGTGGGTGATACCTTGCGAAGTTTATATGAGGAGGGCGCCAGAGCGACACTCGCGAAATATATTCAGTCCTAACCTAAGGAGCATAGGACCTATACGACCTATACGACTTATATAAAGAGGCGTCCCTCCAACGTGGCTGGGAGGTTTATTGCAGTAAGTCCGTGACCAGGGTAGCACCGCAGCGCTTTGCATTCAAAGGCGGTGCGACGATGACTTGAACCCTGACCTCGCTAAGGACTTCCGAGAGTTCCGGGGAAGGTTCTGCATCGGTGACCAGGATATCGATTTGCTCCAGGGAGGCGATGTGGCCGAGTAGTTTGTGATTGAATTTTGTGGAGTCTGCTAAAACGATGGTTCTTCGTGCGGCCGCGATCATTCCTGCGGTCATCGTAGCTTCCTGCAGCACCTTGGTGAAAACACCATCCTCGGTAATACCACCCACACCGAGGATAGCGGTATCGACACTGACGCCGATAGAGCCGGAGAATGACACTGGACCGACGGTGATATGAGACTCCGCGCGGTATTCGCCACCAAGCACGAATACATCGCGAACGGCCTGGGCCGGAAGAGATGCAGGTATCCCGAGAGCATTGGTGATCACAGTCAGGTCCTTTTTGCCTGCCAATTCGAACGCGAATATTCGAGTGGTAGACCCTCCGTTGATCATCAAGGTTTCACCATTTTGGATGAGTTGCGACGCGCATTGCGCGATGCGGGTTTTCTCTGCCGTTCTAAGATCGATCCGTTGCGCGAGCGGGGCTTCACTCTGGGCAAAGCAATCTGCGGGAATTGCACCGCCGTGGGTCCGCCGCACGAGACCCCGGATTGAGAGCAGATCCAGATCTCGCCGGATCGTATCAGGGGAGACCCCGAACTGCGACGAAAGCTCAGTCACCGAGAGTTGGCCTTGTCGGCGCGCGAGGCGTATCAGCTCGAAGCGACGTCGAGCGGGGAGAGATTCGTTGCTTACTAGATCGAAGACCTGACGGGCTCCGTTTGCCGGGGGCAATACTTCTAAGATTCTGGGTTTAATGGTTTTGGTCTCCTTTCTTGGCTCGAACCACCGAGTCATGTTGCACTTATGTTTCCGTGGAAATCAAATGTCAATCATTTGTTCATACGGAGATAATAAAGATTGAACCGGGGAATGATTGTATTGGATTCGCCAATGATGCGAAAACTTTCTTAGATTGCAGTCAATTCTGCTCATGAAAGAGGATCTACTGCTTGCGATCGACCTGGGGACCGGAAGCGCGCGCGCGGCTCTCGTGACTGGAGCCGGGAGGATCGTCGCGTTCGCGGCGCAAGAGCTTGATCAGACCATTCCTCATTTCGCGTGGTCTCAGCAGAGTCCGCGGACCTGGTGGAAAGCAGTAGTCTCCAGTATCCGCCGCGTCACCGCAGAAGTTGAGCACGGCGCCGATCGGATCGCGGGAATCGCTGCGTGTGGTCAAATGCACGGAACAGTCTTGATCGATAGCACGGGCGAGCCGGTCCTGGAGGAAGTGCCTCTGTGGAACGACAAGCGCACCCGCGAACTCGTGGACAAATTTTTGCAGGAGCACGACGCGGATGCCTTGGTTCCGATCGTTGCAAACCCGCCCACGGTAGCTTGGCCGGCATTTAAGCTGGCTTGGATCAAACAGAACCAACCAAAGGCCTACCACGCGGCCCGGACGTTGCTAATGCCCAAAGACTACATCAATTTCAAGCTCACGGGCAGATCTCGAACTGACTTTTGCGAAGCCTCCTGCAGCTACATGTTTGATGTCCAGAAACGCGCCTGGAGCTCAAGAATCCTGGCGCTGCTAGGCTTGGACCCGGACAAATTGCCCTCGATCAGTTCGGCTTCAGACCTGCTCGGGACGGTTACAAAAGAAGCGGCGCAGGTCACCGGTCTGCGAACGGGTACCCCGGTTGCTGTCGGCGCTGGTGATTTTCCAGCGGCGCTGCTTGGTTCGGGAGTGACGCAGCCCGGAATGGGATGTGATATTACCGGCACCTCAACGCTGATTGCTCTGCTCGCGGAAAGGCCTGTGGTCGATCCGAAAATCTCCAACCTGCAATGCGTCATCGGTGGTTGGGCCGCCTTTACCATTGTCGATGCCGGTGGAGATGCGATCCGCTGGGCGCGCACTGTGTTCCATGATCAGGCGTGCAGCTATGACCAAATGGTCTCGATGGCCGAAGCCGCGCCGGCAGGCTCGGATCAGCTCTTATTCCTGCCGTATCTCAATGCTGAACGTCTGGCCCGGAAGTCGAATTCTCGCGCCCAGTTTTTTGGTCTTACCAGCGGTCACAGCGCTGCACATTTACATCGAGCCGTCATGGAAGGAGTTGCCTTTGCCTCGAGGAGGAACATGGAACTGATGAAGTCGCGTGGAAGCCGCTTCGACCGGCTAATCGCCGCCGCGGGCGGTGCAAAAAGCCGATTGTGGCTCGAGATTAAGGCCAGCATCTATGACTGCCCGATTCTGATACCTTCCGAATCGGAGTGCGGCGTGCTGGGTTGCGCCATGCTGGCAGGCTGCGCTGCTGGGCTATTTTCGAATCTCGAAGCTGTCGTTTCTCAGCAAGTCCGATACGACAGAGAAATCGTTCCGAACGCGGCCTGGTCGGAGCGATACGAGAAGATGCGCTTGTTATTTGATGATCTCTACGACGCTAGCGAACGGTACTGGGATCGGTTTGAGAGCTAGTGCACCATTATATGCGAGATGGTGCACCAGGCGATTGTGACACGGGCGTCCCGCCCGTGCCTGGTCGAAGATCACGGGCGTCCCGCCCGTGCTACTGTGAAAAACGTCGCAACCAGATTAAGATCGGCAGATAGTTACACAAATCCTTAGAGCTTAATTCTTGCCGAGCGGAAGGAGCTTACTAATAAGTTGATTAACTGCCCTATCAACGAAGATGGATCCGTCGTCGCCAAAACAAGAGGAAAAGATGGAAATAGCCGTGCGAGCCGCCTGGCTCTACCACGTTGCGGGCAACACCCAGCACGAGATAGCGCGAAAACTGCAAATCTCGCGGCCGACTGCCCAGAGACTGGTGGCGTTTGCACTCGAGCGCGGTCTCGTGAAGGTGCGTGTTAACCATAAGGTAGCTAGCTGCCTGGAGTTGGCCATAGCCTTGCGACAACGATATGACCTGGTGGTGTGTGACGTCGTGCCGGTGAATGCGGACAGCCCTGATCAGGTTTTGAGGAAGATTGCTGTGGCCGCCGCCCAGGTGATGGAGTCTTATCTTAACGAGATTCAGCCGAAGATTATTGCGTTGGGTTCGGGTCAAACAATCAAAGCCGTCATCGGCGAACTCAACGCGCTGGCCCGGCCTCAGCACCGACTGCTTTCTCTGGTGGGAACAATTGCTCGCGACGGTTCCAGCAATCCCTACGATGCCGCTCTGCAAGCGGCGGAAAAGATTGGTAGTAAGTGTTTCTTGATACCTGCTCCCTTGCTTGCGGATTCACCGGAGGAGCGACGGCAATGGTGTAACCATCGTCTTTATAAGATTGTGGAAGAGCTTTCGAATCAGGCTGATGTGGCTTTCGTAGGAATAGGAGATATGGGGGTCGGCTGTCCGATGCATCGCGACGGGTTTCTTACCAGGGAAGAAGTGATGGAGCTCGTCAAGGCAGGCGCAGTAGGGGACAATCTCGGTTGGGCCTTTAGCGAGGCAGGAGAACTTGTCCGTGCGTCCAGCCAGCAGAGGGTTACGAGCATTCAACTGCGACGTCCCCCAAAGATGCCAGTGATCGCTTTTGCCGGCGGTGAACGCAAGGCCCGAGCTGTGCTTGGTGCACTGCGAGGCCAGTGGATCAATGGGCTGGTGACCGACGAGACGTGCGCGCGCATCATTCTGGCGGACAAGTCAGGACAGGAAAAAATTGCCTAGTGGAGAGGCGAGTGTTTTTTCAACCGTGGACAGACTGCGAGGTCGTTGGCTTGCCCGAAACATCTCCTCGAGAGCCAAGTGCCTCGAATTGAAGAGGTAAGAAGCGCCTGGCCTCTTTTACGAAAACGTTTGGCATGATCAATGCTTTCATTGATTAACCATGATCACGAACACGAACATTGACGTTGATTCTTCGCGACGATCGCTTTCTCTGACGGTTTTGCGTTGGTCGCAGGAACGGGTGCACAGCACAAAATCAATCATCAACGATATGCTGCGCTGGCCGGAGCTCTACTCCTTTGAAGCGCCGCATTTGAGAGCCGCCCTCGAAGCACTCGAGAAGGCCGAAGTAGAGTTGAACTGTCTCAACTAGCCCGCAAGCGGCCGGCGAAACTTACACGCTGGCAGAAGCCGTAGTTAAAAACCGCGCATCTTACAAACACGGGTAGGTTAGGGACCATTCTTTAAACAGGCTTACCGGATCATCGTAGCCGAAGCTCGCTATTAGCGATGGTCTTAGGAGCGACAGTTGTGATCGTGATCGATTGCTCCTCAGTCTGCACCGCTCAAAAATCTCTAAGGATTTGTATAGTTTGGTAGGGCGAGGCGAAGAGGTAGGGCGGAGCCTCGCCCTGCCAAAAGCTTTGACAAAGCGAAAGCGCAGCCGAAGAGGTATTGATGAAAGGACGGCCAAGGCGTTCGTGATGCCGGCAATTTAGTGTCCTGTCCCCGAAATAGCATGTCTTTCGTTGCGTTCAAAATGGGCCGTCGGCAAGGCGGTCCGAGCCGGACTGGCGGTCCGAGCCGGACTGGCGGTCCGAGCCGGACTGGCGGTAAGAGGGCGCATCCCGCACCATTTTTACATTGGCGGAAGTCGCGCGCATCAGAGGAGTGTAAAAATGGTGCGG
>Ga0213878_10000685_pt1 | contig 12343 bp, 2 predicted proteins | sample VelepicoBEBS_R02_FD_161053 | JGI IMG/M metagenome (GOLD analysis project Ga0213878, IMG submission 161053) | Vellozia epidendroides bulk soil microbial communities from rupestrian grasslands, the National Park of Serra do Cipo, Brazil - BS_R02 | ecosystem: Environmental > Terrestrial > Soil >... | reverse complement strand
GATCGACGAAGACTCCATCGCTGACCCCGTGGACATTGTAGTAGGCGGTCGAGACCTCGGCCTGGACCGCATTGGCGACGGCGTTGAGGCCGCTCACGGTAATGTCGAAGGATTTGCCTGGCGGAAGATCGACCTGGGCGGCCGGCGTCGCGGCCCAGTATGGGCCGTCGTTCGCCGGCTGGAAGTTCCAACCGTCCGCGGTGAAGATCATGTGTGCGACGTCGGATTGGGCCACCAGTTGTCCGAAGTGGACGTTGAAGATCGTTCCCGGATGGAATGTGACCGGCGCCGGCTTGCGGTTGGTGACCCTGAGGATGACGGTCTGGTTCGCCCCACCTTTTAACGGAGCCTTCGCGCCACTGGCGTCCAGGATGTCGAACGACAACAGCACCGGGATGAGGCGCAGCCAGCCCTCCGTAAGGGTCTGAGGAGTGTAGCCCCAGACCGCGTTGCTGATCGGCGCCGAGATATCAGCCGTGGTCCTCCAAACCCGTTTGCCGGAAGCGTTCTCCTGCTCCACGAAGGACATGGCATAGCCGGGCTCCCGCGGCACCGGCAGGGCCAGACCGCCCGCCGGCTTGAGGATGGGCGCCACCAGGAAGGACATCTCCAGCGTGCTGAGAGCATCGGCGGCGACGTCGGGCGGGATCTTGAGTTCTTGAGTGGGAAGGATTCCGGTCGTTGCGTGGACCGGCGCGCGCGGATCGATCAGCAGCAGTAGCGGCAGCGTTTCCGCTGCCACGGGTGGCGGCTCCGGGTCTTCGAGCTTGGGCGTGGGGGTGAGCCGGATGGTATTCTGATCCGGCTTCACAACGCCTTTGGTGGACGACGGATCGGCGCCCTCCGTGAAGAAGGTTGACAGATCGTAGTGGCTGTCCTTGTCAGGCTGGAAAAAGCCGATGAGCCCGTCGTCGAGATTGTCGATGTCGCCCAGTTTGACTGGGAATTTGACCGCCGGGAAGTCATTCGCGGTATCGGTCCATTCGGTATCGGAAAGGCAGGCCCAGTTTTGGTTGAGCGCGGGGCGGCCGCGAAGGTCAAGGCGCAAGGCAGCCTGGGCCACCGCGACCGGCCGGCCGATGAGCACCGGCAGGCCGGAGTTCGCCGCAAGCAGGTCCGGGCTGATCTTATCGTGCACCCGGTCTACCGCGTTCCAGAAGGCCAGGAACCACACGGGACTGGCCTCCGACAGAGCCAGCGCCAGGGCCTTAAACGTGGGATTCACGTTAGCCAAGGCTTGCGCAATGGGTAGATCGATGGTGGCGTCATCGCCAGGCGCCGATTGCCACACCACGCTGCTCTGGTCCCCGTTGAGTTCAAGGCTGCCGAGCGGACGTCCGGCGCCATCGTACAGGAAGAAGCTGCCGTTCAGATGATTGGGCAACAACCATCCGCAGACCGGTGTGGTGGCGGGGTGACTGTTCATTTCCACCACGCCCGCGGCGCTGGCGGAAATCCATTCAAACAGCAGGCGCGCCGGCTGAGCCAGTCTCGGCGCCGCGTATGCTACATCCGCGACCGGTCTTCCCTGGGTGTAGGCGGTAGTGGATTCGGACTGCGCGACTGAACTGAGCGTCTTGTCGCCGAGCGTGATGTCGCGCTTCTGCCCGAACACGTCCACGGCCTGCAGCGAAATCTTGAACCAGCCGCCCCGGATCGGATTGTAGTGCCCCTCGAAGTGCGGGCCCACGTGATAGGTGGGTCCCACCACCGACTGGGTTTCGGTAGTCAACTGCGTTGGCATGAAGGGGGAATCATCGGGTACGGCGATCTGCAATTGAACCGTCTGCTGCTGCATCAACAAGGCCGCCGTGAATCCCGACATCGGTTGGACCAGCGTAGGCGTATCCTTCAACTGCGCGAGGATCTTCTCCAAGGTGGGAACGGGCTTCGCGGGATGATAGCCCTCGATCGCGTCCCTCAAGTTGGACGCGGCGGTAGCCGAGAGGACGCTCTGCCCAGCCCAGGTCTGTGGAAACGCGAGGGAGGCGGGATCGACCGGGATGCTGCCGTCGCCGTGCGGTGTGTAGCTGACGAAGCTGCCGGTGGTGCGATCGACTGTAAAATTGGAGCTGAAGAATTCCGGCTTGTAGTAGGCCAGCGCATTACCGTTCTCGGTAGATTGCAGCGGGGCGAAGTTGACACTCCATTGAAGGAACAGCGGCATCCAGGCGTTTTGGGGACCCCACCAGGTTACTTCCACCGCCGAGGGCGCCATGCCCGCACCAATCGTCCACCTAGTCTGATTCTGGTTTGCGAGCAATCCTTTCAGATCGGATTTCAGCTGGTCATCGGTCTGGCCCGATAAACTGGCCGCGATTTGGGTGTTGAACAAGCAGGCCTCGATGAGGAGATTCGTGCAGTCGCTCGCGTAGGGCAGCTTTGTGGACGGCAGGGCGCAAATGGCGGCGAAGGTAGCCCCGGAAATCGCGGTACCGCTCACGGTCACTTGGGAAACCAGCTGGCTGATGTTACGGCATGGCAGCACTGCGCGCACTCCAGAAGTGGGGCCGCTGCTCGACCGAGCCGTCGGGGAGAGATCCCCGCTGGCCAGCAACACTGCTGGATCGGTGGGCTGCCAATATCGCGGCGCCGGCCCGGGTTTGAGCGTCAGCGAGGAACCCCTCAGTAAGTTAGTGACGTCGTCGAGCCGGGCCTTCACCGCGTCCTGGGCATCCGTGTAAAGGATGTTCAGGCCCGTGCGCGCATCGTTCCACTGCGCGAGCAGGTAGGAGGCGTGGTTGAAGATCGTGCCACTGGACTCCTCCGGCGCCTGGAAGTAGCGGTACCAGTCGGCGAACATTCGCCATTGGAAGCTTTCGACATTTGTGAGGGCCTCTTCGAAAGCCTGCGAGGCGATGTTGAGCTGATTGAGCGCGTCGGCAAGCGGCAGGGGCAAGCCGGTGGCTTCGCTTTCGGTTTCATCGGGGTTAGTTACCACGATGGTGTAAATCAACCCGGCATCGACGGCCTGGAACTGCCTGTTGTGCTGCGACTCGGCCAGTTTGGCCAGAAAGCCCGGCTCGGGCGAACTGAAACTCGGCAGCAAGCCGGCCTGGAACGCGTTGAGCAACTGCTCGAAGAACGGTACATCGGGATGGTTCAAGGCCCGGAAGTAGGCCGAGAGCGCCTCGATCGGCGTGTTGCCCACCGCAGCTTGGGCGCTGATGGGCTGCAGGTTGGGTTGGCCGAGGACATAATTGCGATTGGGGTTCCAGGCAATGTCCTGCACCATGCCGCTGTACAGCGTGTAGGAAGGCGGATCGTCCGCCGCCCACGCGTGGGTTTTGGTGATGTTGTGGCTGATCGTGGCGGGATCATTGGCTTTCGCGTCGTACCAGCCCGTGACCACGTACATCAGGTTCCCGGCCTGTTGCAGGTCGCTCCGAGGATCGAAGAAGCCGAAGGAGCCGCAAGCCTCCGGATAGTAGGCAGCGAAGCTCGGCATGCCGTTGGAGACGCACGAAAGTTCCGCGCCGGTGACCTGCTTGAAAGTTCGCGGCCCCTCGAGCAGCGCAGTGGAAGCGTACTTCGCGAGGGCCGTGCTGTGACCCAAATAGGCGAAGTCCTGCCCGTTGCCGCTGCCGGCGTTTGTCGGAATCGTACACGGAGCCTGGCCATCCGGCGGACTGGCGTTCAGGGCGTCGCTCTCGATCACCCAGGAAGCAACGCTGGGCGGGGACTTGTCGACGATGAAGCGGGTGACCAGCCACCGGTTGGGTGCGGCGGGAAAATTCACCTTGCCATTCGTCTGGTCCACTGATGCCCTGGTCAGAGAGTCGGGAAGCGACCAGTGCAGATGGACTCCCGCCTTCAGCGGCTTCCAGGGTCCGTCGCCGAAGCCGCGGACCACGTTGGAGCCGAGATATGCCGGAGTTTTGGAACCCGTTTGGTTGGTATATTCGGCCGTGACACCGGCGAAGTGCCTCACGTCCGAGGTGACCTCCTGCTCGTCAGCCTCGCTGACGCAAAAGCCGACCACGTTGACCGGCACAACCAGACCCGGCTTGTCAGGCATGGCCGGCCTCTTTGATCTGGAACATAACCTTAACGACTCCCTTCACCATTTCGAGCGCAAACTCGGCGGAAGTGAGGGCCGGCAGATTCTGACCAAAATCACTATTGAGCTTGGTGCGGATATCGTCGGCAGTAGCCTTGGCGCGAATCGTCTGCTGGTCGGAGCGGACGGACACGGCAACCGTGGGTGGGCCGCCTTTGGGATCGGTCTCGTATTGCCGGCCGGGCGTATCGCCCCCGACTTGACGTAGAGCCGTAGTGAAACCGCTGGCCGAATTGCCCTCGACGCCGCAGTGGAGCTGCTCGGACGCCTCGCCGATAGTCAACGACTGTATCGCGCCTTCGAACAGACAGATCAGCACGTTGTCGGTCAGGCGCTCCATGCGCAGCTTGGGCAATTCATTAACTCCATCATGGTCCGAATAGCCGCTGACGATCAGCCCAGGCCAGCCCGAAACGATCTGGGAGCGGATCAGGCAGCCGGTGACCACCTCGAAGTCGGCATCTTTCGCCGCAGCTAGTCGCGCGGCCAAATGAGGCCGATGATTCCGGCGCTCGCGCCGTGCGCTCACCTGCGAGGCGGCATTGGCTCGGGCAAGCGGTGCGGCATCTCTGGCCGTGCCCGTGGTGCCGGCGCGCCCGATGCTGAATGCGCCATCGACGAGCGCGGCAGTCCAGTCCAGGTCGAGATAGAAGAAGCGCAACGACTCCACGGGCAGCATTCTCTCATCCGGGACCAGGGCCGCAAAGGGAACGCCTTTCAGGAGCTTTAACCGTCCGATCCAGTCGGCGATTTCCTTAGGCACGGGCGGCGGGTCCTTCAACGCCTCCGTGCGCGCGGCAAAGAAGGTGGTCAGGATCTCATCGGCCTCCAGCTTCTTCATGAACTGCGCCATCTCCTTCTGAGCGGCAATCCCTTTCTGCAGAGAATGCTTCCAGTTGTACAGCGCGACCGAGAAGTTGGTGCTCTCTAACGCCAGCAACTGCCCGAGCTGCCAGGCGTGCGCGTAAGTGGCATCGAACATGCCGGTCTGCGGGTCATAGCGCACGAGCGCGTCCGGACAGGGTGCGATGGTGTAGTTGAAAGGCTGGGCCGCATAGGGAATCAGCGGGCCGCGGTACCAGCTCACCGTGTGACCCGTCATGCGGAGGTGATGGTTGAGCGCGGTGAGGCCCATACACAGCGCGTCGCCGGCCAGTTCGTCGCAATCCCCATCGGTGAGGTCGCCCGTAGCCTGATGAGCCAGGGCCGTAGCGACCGCCGCCGGATCGGGCCTCTTGGCCGGGAGGCGCAGGCTGCTCACACCTTGTGGGTCGTCGGCAGGCGGTGTGAGCCTCTCGCAGAGCGACTGAAACTTTTCGCCGAGATTGTTGGCGAAAAAGCGCCACGTGCGCAAACAGATCAACCGCACCGTAGTTGTGTCGGGCGGCCAGTTGGGCGAAGGAGAACCGTCGTCATTGGGCAGGCGTTCGCCCATGTTCTCCAGCGATACCAGGAAGGCATAGACATTGGTATTGGGCTTGGGCCAGCGGTTACCGAGAATCACGGCCCACTCCTCGACCAACCGGCGGTTGTCTACTGAGTCGTAGGTGTCGGTCAACCGGACATGCGCGAGGAACGGCAGGTCGGCCGGCGAAGGGCAGACCTTGCTGAAGAGTGCCACCGGAACATCGATCATTGTGCAGGGGTCGGTGGGCGCCTGGCCGGGGTCCAGTTTGTCGATGCCTGGATATGAAGTAGTTCGGTTCGGCATTTTGCCGCCCGCGCTGAACAGGTAGGACGCGTTGGTGACGGAGTCGGGTGCGATTGGGGCCACAGGTTTCACATCCAACATCTCGGTTTCGTCAAACAACAGCAGCGCGAGCCAGGGCGCGGTCTTGTCAGTGGCCACCGAAGTGCGCTGCCATGGCAAGGTCTCCCGGCGCAGCACAACCAGCGGCATGTCTCCGGTGAACTCGCCGTTGGCGAGCGGGGCGGGAAAGACCGAGACGATATCATCGCCATTGAGCTGGAAGCGATTGCCGGGAACGGCGAACTTCCTGCTGGCAGAAAATCTGTTGTTGGGGCTAGGCTGATTGACGGTCTGCGTGGCCGTGACCGTATACTCGCCCGCTTTCAAGGGCGGGATGTCGTACTGAATTAGAGTCAGCGTATCCAGGTCGCTTTCAGCCATGGTCATCTCTTCACTTCTCCGAGGTAGCGCAGCAATGGACTGCTGAGTAGATAGTTGCTGTCCTTCGACGCCAGGGTGGATACATCGGGGGTCTGGTCGACTTCGAGTTTGGCGCGGCGAATTGCGGCGAGCAGTGGGGGGCGATTCGACGTAGCCAGCGGCGCGGCGATGGTGGATGGCACCGTGTCGCTCGCTACGAACGGATCGGTGGTCTGGACCACAGCAGCGCTCCAGGTGAACGACTCCTTATTGGGATCGAGGAAGTACTTCAGGTATCGAAGCGGGATCGGCAGCTTGGTCCGATCCGGCTTCTGGACCGTCGGGATCAGTGTGAAACCGGTAAGGACATTCTTGATGGTGGTGTCGTTGACGGGATCGACGTCCGTAGGCGTGCCGTGATCGTCGAAATTGGGGGGCTTATTCCAAAGCGCCTTGGAGACGGAGCCCAGCACCATCACCGCGTCGAGCACCGCCGCCTTTTCCGATGTCAAGCTGACCTCGAGATTCGAATGCAGGCCGCCGCTGGCAATACCGGCGGGGCTACAGCCAAAGTCGAAATTCGGTGGACCGGGTGGCTGCTCAGGCGGAGGCGCCAGAACCACTCCCGGACCTTGCAGGCTGTAAGTCCTCAGCGGGATGACCGTCTGCACCTGGGCCTGGAAGGTCTGGCCGTCGACCAGCCAGTTCAACTTGCCCTCCTCGGTGCTGAGGGTTTGCAGAATGCCTTCGAGTCCGACGATCTGAAGCACGGCTGGCGGCGGTGCGGGAGCGTTGGCCGCAAGCCTCATTCGCTTTGCCGCCATCAAGCTTGGACGTCTTCGGCGATCAGTGGCTGAAAGTTTGGGCGGCTCGCTGGGCAGGAGCTGGGCGACGAAGTCGTTCCACGAAATGCTGTTCTTCACAGGCGTCGGCTCGGCGCCTAAGGCGATGGTGAAGGAGACGATCGAAAGGTCGACGTGGACCTTGCCTGAGAACTCCGGCCCATAAAGTTCGATGCTTACGCCGAGGTGTATGCTGAGGGTGAACTGCGTGAATTTCAGGTTGATCCGCACCGACGCGCCGAGGTCGATGGACGCGTGCACGTAGTAATGGAATGGTGTGAACAGGATCAGGAAATCGGCCTGGACGTCGAACCAGGCGCGGATATCATCGGACTGCCAGACCGCCGACAGACTGCCGCCTGCCATCACCGCGCTGGAGGTAAGGGCGAAGTAAAGTTCGCCGGTGATGCTGAGACAGTCTTGTTTCCAGGCGAGACCAAGCCGCGGCACCTTGGGGTAATAATCCGGGACCTGATATTTGGGGCTGTACCCACCCAGCGACAGAACGAACTCGCCCGCATGTTCGCCCCCGACCCACATGTAGTAGGCGAAGCCTCCCGTGAGTTTGGCTTGTTTGGAGAGGACGTAAGAGTTCGCGGTTAACTGGCCGCTGATGCCGATGAGGCCGATCGCAGGCTGAATGGTGGCCTTGAGCGCGAGTTGGACCTCGGCGACCGCTTTAGACGGAGCCGGAGGTACGGCCATGGTACACAATCCGAGGAGATCGAGCTCGAGTTGGTTGCCGAACTTGACTATCGCCAAGGCGAAGGAATCGACCATCTCAAACGACGTAAAATGAATGCCGGCGGCTAACCAGTATTCGCCAATATTGGGCGCGATGACGCCGGACGTCTCCAGCTTCTCCATCGCCTTCTGTACCTGGTCGCCGACGCCGCCGGAGGCATCGGGTTTGTTGATCCCCTGAGCCCATTCCACCAGCGGGAATTGGTCGACGCCGCTGACGTCGGGCACCAGCAGCGAGCGGTTGAGACCAAATCCCGCGGCCAGACCGGTGACGAAGAAAAAAGGGGGCCCCCCGAGCGTTGCGTTCAGCACGCCGAAGAGGAAAAAGGACGGGTGAAGCTGATAATCGGCGTAACCGGCAATGGCTCCAATGCTGAACTTCGCGAAGACGAGGCTGAATTCGCCATACAGGTCGACGGGATCGATTTTGCCGACCAATGCACCCGAAAACGCGACCGGTCCCGCCTTTAGTGAAACGACGATACCGTCCACCGTGAAACTGGGCGTAAAATTGGACAGCGGCGAGCCGACGCCCAGTCCTTCGGCCGCGATTACCAGGCTACCGGCAGCCACGGAGGCATTCATCAATGCCCAGAGCTTGCCGCCGCTGTAGCGCACGCCGACCTTGTCGATGGTCACCGGGCCGAAGCTTTTTTGAAGCGCGAACCAGATGGCTCCGTCCGAAGCGGCGGCAGCCAAAGCTTCGCCGGGAGGGCCCGGAATTTTCGGGCCGGGCAACAACAGCAGCAATGGCGGCACGCCCCTGGAGTCTGGGGTGCCGATGCTGATGCGGCTCTTGTTCCCGCTGGCATCAAAGATCATGACCAGCGCCGCACCCGATGGCAGACCGCTATCGGGCGGCGTTGGGTAGCCGGTATCAATCTCACCAGCGAGCTTCTTGGCTTGCTCGGGCGTCAGGTTGGGTCTCGAGACCGCGGCCTGGATTTCGTCCAGTGACACCGTGCCCACCGCCGAAATCAGGGCCTTGCCGATGAGAGGGATGTTAGTGAGCGAAATCGCCACGTTTATGTCAACACCGAAGAAGATGTTCCAACCTGTGGTCTTATCGTTCCAGACAGCGATATCCGCTTTTCCCCACCGCCTCGATTCGCATTCGAAGACTACCGTCTGGGTGGTGATGTCGTACTTTCCCTTCACGGCCCTCAGCGCCAGATCCAGATCCTTGGGGATCATCTGCTGCATATCCGGCGAGCCAAACACCTTACACAGGTCGTCGATGCCAATGGTTTCCGAGCCGGTCGCCTCCCAGGAGAGCGAGACGACGCTGTTCGCGCGAAAGTCGTAGGTAACCGTGAACCGGTTGGTCTGGTTGAGGACAATGGAGCCGCTAACCACGCCCGTCCAATTTTTGGTAATGCCGTCGTAATTAAGCTTCAGGTCACCCTCGATCTTAGTAAGTACGGGATCGTCGGTGCTTTTGAAGGAAGCCGCGGCCTCGAATGTGAAGCTGCTATCCCGCGTTTGGTAGCTCATGGCGAGCGTATTCAGTTCGATATGGGGCAGCTCGGACGGCAGTTTGACGTGGAATATTTTGTCGATGTCGGCGACCAGGTCGCTCAGATTGACGCTGCGATCCTCCGCGATCCCTCCGGAGATCGACCAGTTCTTGTCTCCGTAGACGACCTGCGCGAAGAGCGGCGCATTGGCAATGGTGAAGGCAGCGCCGAACTGAAACTGATCCACTTTTTTATTGGCCCAGACGATGCGGAACTCGATGGAGTTCAGCACGAAGCCGTCAATGATGGTGAGATCACCCGCGGCGGCGGCAGTAATGGAGTAAGTGGAATTGGGAACGTCGGCCCGCCCGGCCAGACTCCAGATGATCAAATCGCCTTTTCCTGGCGGGAAGACGCCGGGCGATATGGCATCGACGAACGCCTTGATATCGATGACGGTCGATGGTGCGAGAGAGAGGGAGACCGTCTTGTCGGGATAGGCGATGGTGACGTTCAGGGCCGCGGTGGCGATGATGAACCGGGCGGTGACCGCGATGGCGAAAGGTGCGCCATCTTGGGGCGGAGCCCCGCCCCAGACCGTTGGTACGAACAGTTGGGCCTGCAGGCCGGCGAGTTTGAGATTGTCAATGATGGTCCAATCCGTGCCTAAGTCCACTGTGATCTGCAACGAGCGGAAGTATTTCGCGGAGGCGTCAAAGATCATGCTGAGCGACGACAGCGTCAGCGTTGCGATCGGCGTTTCTTGGAGCGCCACGGGCTGCCCCACGGTGAGGCCTTCCAACTGGCTCAAATTGGTGATAGTGGGGGCCGGGACGTAGGGGTTGAGTGTCACCGGATACTGCGTCTGGTCGGCGCCCAGGATCGCGATGAGGATCGGCACGGTGAGTCTCGGTGTCACCAGATCCACGGTTAAATCGACCGAAGTCAGAAGCGGCCACGATCCATCGGACAAGTCGATCCGTCCCGCCGCCGCACGCAGATTCAGGTAGAGGTCGAAGCTGAAACCGCTGATCGACGGCCCCTGAATCTTCTGGCTGCTGAGAGTCAGGTTCGGGTAGGCGACGCCTTTGGGTCCGGTCACGAACCCGGCAGCGCCGGAGACCGAAACGGACTTACCGAGGAGCCAGTCGAGTTGGGCGATCGTGGAATTGGCCGTGGTGAGTTCTGCGGTGATGGCGGCTTGGCCGGCGGAAACCGCCGAGTCGACTGCGATCGTGGCCGAGGCTACTTTGATTTCTGTGAGCGGTGAATGAGCGAGGGAACCGATGGCGATAAAGCTATCCGAGAGGGTCCATCCGTCCGGCATGGCGGCCGAAACTGCCAGATCGAGTTTCTGGTCGCTTCCCGTCTTCACCTTGATCACGCACGCCACGGTTTCTGTCTTGCTGTAAAAAGCAAATCCCTCGGAACGCAGCATGGCTTTGGGATACGTAACGCTGTCCGCGTCGACCTGTGCCTCGCCCTGGGTGGCCGTTAGAACTCCCGTGAAGGATCCTTTGAGCAAGTCGTCGATGCGTGTCGATCCCAGCGGATTGGCGTCGGTTTTCAAGGTCAATACGCCGCCGGTAAGACATTGGTCCAGCAGTTTTTGAATATCGGAGCCGTTCACATCGACCTCACAGTGGGAGCCCTACGCAGACGGGTAGATGGTCGCTGATACACAAGCGAACAAACTCCGCGGCACGGCGCGCGGCAGTATCGTTGCCGCCACCGGGCGCCACACCAAACTGACCGTTGTGCAGATCCGTCATCGTCGACACCGCATTATTGATACTGGGAGGCACAGGAGGCGGGGCTAAGCCGTTCAGCAAAGCGTTCCAATATTGGTTGAAAAACGGCATGAAGCGGAAGCCCTGAATTATAAACGGAGCGATGTGTCCGGGTGCGGGCGCGTTGCTCACGGCCGCAGGCAGATCGTAGAGCACCGCCGCGGCCCCAGCTCCGCCACGATGGAAGGCATTATCGATGGCTCGCGTGCGAAAATTCGCCGGGTTGAGGCTGTAAATCTGATTGTTCGTCATATATTGCACGATCTGCACCATCGACTGGTTCACCGTGTTCTGATCCTTGGGAACTGGCAGGTTGTCGATCAGGGTCACACAATTGGCGCCATCATTTGCCCATGCGTCGGTGAAGTACCGATACGACCAGAAATTGTCATCGAGCACCACGTTAAAATCGCCGCCGAGCAAAGAGTTGTTGACGTTGGTCCAGGCACCCGCGCCCGCGCCCGCGGCCCAGTCGTAGGCCTGGTAGAGAGGTTGCGACGTGGATGCTTTTGCCATTCCCCGTGAGGAGGGGTAAGGAGCCGATGGTGCATGGTAGACGATCAGGGGCACCAGACGATCCGCAGGTGCAGGAAAGGCGGGGCGATTGACGTTGAGGGTAAGATAGGCGGGGCGCCGGGCGCCTGTCCGCATGTCACCCACGGCGTGGCCCTGTGTAAAGTCCACCCAAGTCCAGGGCGTAGCGGCCGGGTTGAAATTCCCGTTTCGGGCGAAAAATACCAGGCTTAAGGCGTGCTCCGGCACGAGGATCGTTCCGGCCGGCGGCAAGGTGTAGTTATCGGTAACCGTGTAATTACCCGGAATGACGACGCGGTTGACATTGCCGACCTGCGCATGCAATAGAACCCCGCCTGGCCCGATTAGTGTTCCCGCAGGTAGCAGGAATCCGCTGGCAACCGGTTGAGCGAAACCTAGAGGCGCGCCGCCAGGCAGCGTGGTGCCTATCGGCAAGACATAAGGAGTTGCGAACGCGGGAGTGAGGATGCCGCCGGCCGGGACCGCCGTGCCCGCGGCCAGGCCGAGTTGCATACGTACCGTTTCCGACTGCTGATTGGCGACTGGGGCGGCGCCGGGAGGTTGAATGGGTGGAGCTCGGTTGATTGTGAACTTGGAGATGTTCTGGTTCCAGAACACCGCGTAACCTTCGTCGTGCCCTTCGTCAAACATCAGGTCGGCGCTCGTGTTGTAAGGGGGATTGCCCGTGTGATTGATCGCGCCTTTAATCCATTCGTAGTACCAATTGTTGAAGGGCGCCGGCAATGCATTCAGCTGAAACTGGATGTGCTGAAGCGTAAAAGTCGGATTGGCCGATAGCTTCAGTT
>Ga0213878_10000684_pt1 | contig 12374 bp, 9 predicted proteins | sample VelepicoBEBS_R02_FD_161053 | JGI IMG/M metagenome (GOLD analysis project Ga0213878, IMG submission 161053) | Vellozia epidendroides bulk soil microbial communities from rupestrian grasslands, the National Park of Serra do Cipo, Brazil - BS_R02 | ecosystem: Environmental > Terrestrial > Soil >... | reverse complement strand
TGAGTTGCATTACCAGTGAGATTTAGATCACATAACGATGCAAGATCGGTCCGTAAACTACGGTTCCTTACACTGCTATGAGGCAATGCCATGCATCCACGTTTTCACGCTGCTTTCACGCAACTCAGTGCGGAACTGCAATCAGCCCTCGCCCCCGTGCTGGCCGATCGTCATTTCCCCGCCATGTTAAGCGTAGGCCTGGTCTCGCAACTGCAAACGGCGACGGGACTGGACGAAGACGCGCTGGCCTTCGCACTGCTCCCCCTGGCGGCGGCCTGCGCCCGTGCCGACCTGTCGCATTTTAACGTCGGCGCCATCGCCCGCGGCGTCAGCGGCACCTGGTATTTCGGCGGTAATATGGAATTTATCGGCGCCACCATGCAGCAGACCGTCCACGCAGAGCAGAGCGCCATCAGCCATGCCTGGCTGCGCGGCGAAGCGTCGCTGAAAGCGATTACCGTCAACTACACCCCCTGCGGCCACTGTCGTCAGTTTATGAATGAACTGAACAGCGGGCTGGCGCTGCGCATTAACCTGCCGGGTCGCGCGCCGCATACACTGCAGGACTATTTGCCGGACGCCTTCGGCCCGAAAGATCTTGAGATCAAAACGCTGCTGATGGACCCGCAGGATCACGGCTATGCGCTGGAAGGTGACGCCCTCACCCAGGCGGCGATCGGCGCGGCAAACAAGTGCCACATGCCGTACAGCCAGTCGCCGTCAGGCGTGGCGCTGGAGTGCCGCGACGGGACTATCTTTACCGGCAGCTACGCTGAAAACGCGGCATTCAACCCGACGTTGCCGCCGCTGCAAGGCGCGCTGAACCTGCTAAGCCTCAACGGTTACGACTATCCGGACATTCAGCGCGCTATTCTGGCGGAACGCGCCGATGCGCCGCTTATCCAGTGGGACGCCACCGCGGCCACGCTGAAAGCGCTGGGTTGCCATAACATCGACCGCACGCTGCTTGCCTGATTTCTCCGGTGGGCCGCACGGCCCGCCTGATGAAAAACCCCGCAATTGGTCCGCTGTTTCTTGCTCTTACCCGGCGGGTAAAGTAGCCTGAATAAATCCTTTCCCATCACCGAGTCAAGTTCATGTTAAAGCGCGTGTTGTACAGCCTGTTAGTCCTTATCGGCCTGCTGCTGTTGACCGTTCTTGGCCTGGACCGCTGGATGAGCTGGAAAACCGCGCCCTATATTTATGACGAACTGCAGGACCTGCCCTACCGCCAGGTTGGCGTGGTGCTGGGTACCGCCAAGTACTACCGCACTGGCGTGATTAACCAGTATTACCGCTACCGCATTCAGGGGGCGCTGAACGCCTACAACAGCGGCAAGGTGAACTATCTGCTGCTGAGCGGCGACAACGCGCTACAGAGCTACAACGAGCCGATGACCATGCGTAAGGATCTGATCGCCGCTGGCGTCGATCCCGCCGATATCGTGCTCGACTACGCGGGCTTTCGCACGCTGGACTCTATCGTTCGCACGCGCAAGGTCTTCGATACCAACGATTTCATTATTATTACCCAGCGCTTTCACTGCGAGCGCGCGCTGTTTATCGCCCTGCACATGGGCATTCAGGCGCAGTGCTACGCGGTGCCTTCGCCGAAAGATATGCTGAGCGTGCGTATTCGCGAGTTCGGCGCCCGTTTCGGCGCGCTGGCGGATCTCTACCTGTTCAAGCGCGAACCCCGCTTCCTCGGGCCGCTGGTGCCAATCCCGGCCCAGCACGAAGTGCCTGACGATGCGCAGGGGTACCCGGCCGTTACGCCGGAGCAACTGCTGGATATCCAGAAAAAGAACAATTAAAAAACCCGCTGTTCTCACAGCGGGTTTGGTCGCTACAGGGAGGATTACTTCTTACGAGCGTACTTCAGGGAGTCCAGCGCTACCGCGAAGATAATGATGGCCCCTTTAATAATATACTGCCAGTACGGGTTCACGCCGATATACGTCAGACCGTAGTTGATAACGGTAAAGATGATAACACCGGTCACCACGCCGATAACCGTACCAACACCGCCGCTAAAGGACACCCCACCCACCACGCAGGCGGCAATCGCATCCAGTTCGTACATAAAGCCGAGGTTGTTGGTCGCTGAGCCGATACGACCGGCTTCCAGCATCCCGCCGAAGGCGTAGAACACACCGGACAGGGCATAAATCATCAGCAGGTTCAGCGCCACGTTAACGCCGGAGACTTTCGCCGCTTCGGGGTTGCCGCCGATAGCGAAGATGTTTTTACCAAAGCGGGTTTTGTTCCACAGGATCCACACGAACACGATGGCGATAAGCGCATAGAAGGTGATGTAGGACAAGCGGAACCCGCCGAGCGCAATAAACCCTTGCGCGAAGGTCGAGAAGTGCGAGTCGAACCCGGAAATCGGCGATGCCCCCACGAAGTCGTAGTACAGGGAGTTAATACCGTACACGATAATCATCGTACCCAGCGTCGTGATAAACGGCGTCACGTTAAGGTAGGCGATGATAATCCCGTTAACCAGACCGATGATGGCGCCGATAGCGCAAACAATCAGGATAACCAGCGGAATCGGCATGGTCGCCATCTCCGGGAATACCTTGTTGGCGTTCTCCACAGATTGCAGCAACGTAGCGGCGATAACCGCCGCCAGGCCGACCTGACGACCGGCGGACAGGTCCGTCCCCTGGGTGACGATAAGCCCGGCAACGCCTAAAGCGATGATGATACGTACTGACGATTGGGTCAGGATGTTACTCAAGTTCAGCAGACTTAAGAACGTGGGGTCCTGGAAAATAATAATGGCCAGCAACACTAAAAGAACAACGTAGATACCGCCTTCTTTCAGATAAGTGAGAAAACTTTTTTTATTTAACGCACTCATTTGGAGCCCCTGATCTTAAAGGTGCAAAGACGCAAGACGTAAAATTTCGTTCTGCGTTGTGGTTTTCGTTTCAACAATTCCAGCGACAAGGCCATTGCTCATTACCAGAATACGGTCAGTGATCCCAAGCAGCTCCGGCATCTCGGAGGAAATAATAATGATCCCTTTTCCTTTCTTCGCCAGTTCGGCGATGAGCTGGTAAATTTCAAACTTAGCGCCAACGTCAATACCGCGCGTCGGTTCATCGAGCATCAGAATTTCCGGTTGGGTCAGCAGCCAGCGGCCAATGATCACTTTTTGTTGGTTACCGCCGGAAAGCGAACCAATTTGCGTGCGGTGGCCAGGCGTTTTTACCCGCATGGAGTCAATCACCCACTGGGTATCGCTCTTCATGCGGGAGTTATCGAGTAACCCGGTTTTGCCCTTGTAGTTGCGGATATTAGAAATCAACGAGTTGAAACTGATATCAAGGTAAGCGTAAATACCAGTCGAACGACGCTCTTCGGTCACCAGCGCAAAGCCGTGGTTAATCGCTTCGTTGGCGTTATGGTTATTAATTTTTTTACCGTGCAGCGTAATGGTGCCATCCGATTTTTCACGGATGCCAAACAGGGTTTCGACGATATCGGTACGCTTCGCCCCCACCAGACCGGCAATCCCCAGAATTTCGCCTTTATGCAGGTCAAAGGAGATATCGCGAATGGAAGGCTGGCGCAGCGACGTCAGGTTGCGCACTTCGAGAATCACTTCCCCGGGCGTATTTTGCTTATCCGGGAAGCGCTGGTTAAGCGAACGTCCTACCATCATGGCGATGATTTTATCCATATCCAGGCCTTCCAGCGGCTGGGTGGCAATCCACTGGCCGTCGCGCAGGATGGTAATTTCATCGCACAACTGGAAGATCTCTTCCATTTTGTGGGAGATATAGACGATGCCGCAGCCGCGATCTTTCAGCTTACGGATAATTTTAAACAGATGGTTGACCTCTTTTTCCGTTAAAGACGAGGTCGGTTCATCCATAATAACGATTTTGGCGTTATAGGAGAACGCTTTAGCTATTTCAATCATCTGCATTTGCGAGACGGAAAGCGTACCAACGCGCGCGCGCGGGTCGATATCGATATCCAACTCGTCAAAAATCGCTTTGGTGTCGCGGTACATCCTTTCCTGATCGACAAACATCCCTTTGGTGGGATAACGTCCCAGCCACATGTTGTCCATCACCGACCGCTGTAATACCAGGTTAAGTTCCTGGTGCACCATGGAAATCCCATTTTCTAATGCTTCTTTCGCAGAATGAAAATCGATCTCTTTTCCCTGAAAAATAATACTACCGGAATCTTTTTGATAGATTCCAAACAGGCATTTTAATAACGTTGATTTACCGGCGCCGTTCTCCCCCATTAAGGCGTGAATGGAGTGAGGACGCACCTTTAAATTAACATTATCGAGCGCTTTTACGCCGGGAAATGATTTGTTGATGTTACTCATTTCCAACAAGAATTCACCGGACGATTCTGTTTTATTGCTGACCATAGTTAACCCTGGCTGCGCGAGTGTTGCCCGTGCTGAACATCCAGCACGGGATTAAGTCATTATTGCAGTACAGCGGGCGCCAAAAGGCGCCCTGAATATTATTTACCGATGAACTGCGCCAGGTTGTCTTTATCAACGCCAACGTAAGGAATACGGACAACTTTGTTGTCAATTTTCCATTCAGTTCCTGCGGCTGGCTCTTTACCCGCCGCCAGGTTTTTCGCCAGATCGAAGGTCGCTTTCGCCTGGTTGTTCGCATCGTTCAGCACGGTACCGGCCATCGCGCCAGATTTCACCAGCGCCAGCGCTTCCGGCAGGGCGTCAACGCCGAACACAGGAATGCTGGACTTGTTGTGCGCTTTCAGCGCTTCTACAGCACCCATTGCCATTGCGTCGTTGTTGGCGATAACCACTTCGATTTTGTTCGCGTTCGGGCCGGAGAGCCAGGCATCCATTTTGTCTTTAGCCTGCGCGGTATCCCACATTGCGGTATCCATTTGCAGCTGCTGAGTCTTGATGCCTTTGTTGTTCAGCTCTTTGATAACGTAGGTAGTACGCGCTTCCGCATCTGGATGGCCGGGTTCGCCTTTCAGCAGAACGTACTGGATTTCGCCGTCTTTGTTCAGATCCCAGCTCTTGTTCGCTTCCCAGTGCTTGGCGATCAGGTCGCCCTGGATAATACCGGATTCTTTGGAGTCGGTGCCCACGTAGAACGCTTTGTCATAGCTGTCCAGCGCTTTACGGGAAGGCTCTTTGTTGAAGAACACCACCGGCACGTTCTGCGCGCGGGCTTTTTCAATCACAGTGCCCGCAGCAGCCGGGTCAACCAGGTTGATAGCCAGTGCTTTCACGCCCTTCGCCAGCAGCACGTCAATCTGATCGTTTTGCTTGGACTGGTCGTTCTGGGAGTCGTTCATCAGCAGCTGTACGTCCGGCGACGTTTTTGCGTCTTTCTCAATTGCCTTACGCACGACAGACATAAAGTTGTCGTCATATTTGTAGATTGTCACACCGATACGCGTGTCAGCAGCATGTGCAGTGGCACCGAAAAACATGCTGGCCATCAGAGCAGACAGGGTTAACACCTTCTTATTCATGGTATCTCCGGTTTTATTATGCAGGGTAGTTTATCGGCGGGCGAAACGTTAAAGGGTTGTTACTGACCGCCGAAGTAAATTTATAAAAATACGTTCTTCCGTGTTCGGTAACGCTCCCGAAGTGCGTTTAAATGATTGCTCAGCGCGCTGTGGCTATACAAAAAGTGATTATTCACCGTTACATAGCGTTTCAGCCTTACAAACGCTGCCATCATAGCCAGCGCAATGTTAAGATACTGTGAATTTACTCACAGATTGAAAGCGGTTACATTCCGCTGCATCGTTAGTTAGTGATCGGCCCCACAGATTGCCGCTGGGCGACCGAATGGCGGCGCACCAGCGTCGGCATAAAGCAGTGACTGGCGCTGGCATCCAGCTTACCCGCCGCGCCCATCAGCGCCAGCTCCGTCGCCAGCTTCGCCATGGAAACGATGGGATAGCGCACGGTCGTCAGCTGCGGATCGGTGTAACGGGCAATCGGAATATCGTCAAAACCAATCAGCGACAAATGCTGCGGCACCGCAATCCCGTTATCCTTCAGCGTTGTCAGCGCCCCGGCCGCCATATTGTCATTGTAGGCAAAGACTGCCGTTAACCCCAGGTTGCGCCCGAGCAACTCCACCATCGCCGCTTCGCCGCCCTGTAAATCCGGCGTGCCGGTGCCAACCCAGCTGTCAGGCGCGATAATACCCTGCTCGCTCAGGGCCCGTTTCCACCCTTCACGGCGCATAACGTCATCTTCAATGCGGTGGCTGGACGAGAGGTAGCCGATGCGTTGATGCCCCTGGTTGAGCAGCATTCGGGTTGCCATCATCGCGCCGCTGACGTTATCAAGCCCAACGCAGCGATGGGCGTATCCCGGAATAATACGGTTAATCAGCACCATGCCGGGAATATGTGCCATAAAGGCGGAAAGTTCGGCGTCGCTCAGCGCTTTTGAGTGAACAATCAAGGCATTGCAGCGTTGCCGTATCAGTACTTCGATGGCATTACGCTCTTTCTCCGCCTCGTGGTAGCTGTTGCCGATAAGCACATTTTTCTGAAACTGCTGGGCAACGGTATCCACCGCCTTCACCAGCGCGCCGAAAAAGGCATCGGAGACGTCCATCACCACCACGCCGATGGTATCGCTAACCTGCGTCGCCAGCGCCTGCGCATTGGCGTTTGGTCGGTAACCCAACGCGGATACAGCTTTCATTACCGTATCGCGGGTTTCAGGGCTTACCAGCGGGCTGTCGTTCAGCACCCTGGAGACGGTTGCGACGGAAACGCCCGCCTGGCGAGCCACGTCACGAATGGTGATCATAGCCACCAACCTGTTGATAATTGCAGTAACTCACAGTCACCCCCTGTGTTTAGCAAGGAAGCTATTCTGGCAGCGAGTCGGTATGCACTACGTGAAGAAGCTCACAAGGATGGAAACGGTTACATCCGTTTTGTTAATGATTGTGATCCAGATCGTTATCTGGATGTTCTGGAAAGTGATTTCCCCGAAGCATGTGCGGTTAATTGCCGCCATACCCACTCCACGGGGCCCTGTCGCCAGTAGCGCAGCCAGATAACCGAAAAGAGCACGTTGACCAGCCACACGGCCGGAACGAAAGCTAACAACGAGAAACGGTCGAATTTCATGAATAAATCAAACCGATAGAACAGCGTTGTGCAAATTAACGTTTGCAGCAAATAGTTCGACAACGCCATCCGCCCCACGCAGGCGATAGCCCCGACAAGACGCAAGCCGCAGATTTGCGGCCAGAAACCGTACGCCAGCGCGGCATAGCCGATAGTCTGAAACGGTGCGGAAAGCTCACGCGGCGCCTGTAGCAGAAACGCGCACCAGCGATAATCCCAGCCGAGCCGCCATTGGGCGATAACCGCCGGCAGGTTTATCAACATGCCGACCACCACCAGCAGCGCTCCCGTTTGCCGGTAATGGCGCAGGCTGAACTGCCCTTTCAACCAGCCGCTGCGCATCAGCGCCGCCCCCATCAGCATCATCCCGGCCAATTGCCAGCCGTACTGGGCGCCGAGCGCCAGCAGGTTATCGGAGAGCATATCCGCGCGGTTGCTGATGGCCTCCGCGCCGCCGGTAAATTTCCAGAACTGTTCATACTGCAGGTTCGCGGCATCCGGCACCCACGATCGGTTCGTCGCCGTCCCGGAAATCATGCCTAACAGCAGCAATACGCCAACCCCCATCAGGTACAGCAGCGCGCCGGTGTTGAACAAGGATTTGACGTTTTGCGCATCGCGCACCATCCGCCAGCACACCAGCCCCACCAGCGCGTAGGCCAGCAGGATGTCGCCATCCCAGAGGAACAGCGCATGGCAAAAACCGAGAATTGCCAGCAGCGAAATACGCGACTGGATCCAGCGCTTACCGCGCGCCAGCAGCATCTGCAGCCCGGCGCCAAACAGCAGCGCGAACAACGTGAGGAATTTCACCTGCGCAAACAGGTCGAGAATGGCCCAGGTCCAGGCATCGCGGCGGGTGATTTCGCCGTACCAGGCCGGGTTGAGGTAGGCCGCCTTCGGCAAACCGAAGGCGGTGATATTGAGCAGCAGGATCCCAAGGATAGCCACGCCGCGAACGAAATCGAGCGTGACGTTTCTCTCCATGTTTCCCCTGCTCTGCACGAAATTAGTTGTGATGACGTACAGCGCGCAGGAACTCCTGGCGGGTGTTCTGACTCGATTTAAACAGACCGCCCAGCGAAGTGGTGGTGGTTGCGCTGGTCGCATCGCGAATACCGCGCGCTTTCACGCAGTAATGCACCGCATCGATGGAGACCGCCACGTTGTTGGTGCCAAGCAGCGTCTGCAATGCCACCAGAACCTGCTGGGTGAGGCGCTCCTGCACCTGCGGACGCTGGGCGAAGAACTGGACGATACGGTTGATTTTCGACAGACCGATAACGGACTCTTTCGGAATATAGGCCACCGTCGCTTGACCATCGATAGTCACAAAATGGTGCTCGCAGGTGCTGGTGAGGGTGATATCACGCACCGTGACCATTTCATCCACCTTCATCTTGTTTTCGATGACGGTAATTTTGGGGAAATTGGCGTAGTCGAGACCAGAGAAAATCTCATCAACGTACATTTTTGCGATGCGATGAGGCGTCTCCATCAGGCTGTCGTCGCTGAGATCAAGATTCAGCAGTTGCATGATTTCGGTCATATGACCCGCAATCAGCCGTTTGCGCGTTTCGTTATCCGACTCAATGGCGGAAGGGCGCAGCGGCGTTTCCAGGCCACGAGCAACCAGGGCCTCATGAACGAGAGCGGCTTCTTTACTCAGTGATGACATATTATTTTCTCCTGCAGGTGTGGCGACCTCTGCTCTTCAGGGAGCAAAGTGTCTACTCATTGTGCGTGAGGCGGCGCACAGAATCCAGTATTCGCATCGATAATTATTGTAATTGCTGCTGCCTTTCAACGGCAGGTCGCCAGACCAGCGCACCGCCTGCCAGCAGGGCCAGCGCCGCGATCCCCAGTGCAGGCTCCAGACGCTGGGTCAACCCTGTCGACAGCGCCGAGGTCATTGGCCCCACCAGTTGCCCGATGGCATAACCGGTGGTCAACAGCCCCGCCATATAGCGGGTATGTCGCGGCGCCAGCTCGCGACCATAAAGTAAAGAGAGCTGTACCGCACAGAGAAAACCGCCGCCGACCAACAGCGCGCCCGTCACCAGCCCGCTCATTCCCGGCATCAGCCAGGCCGCCAGCACGCCAGCCGCCTGTAGCCACAGCACAATAGCCAGTCGTTGGTAGCTGTGTCCGACATGGCGCAGCGCGATACTGAGCGCAATCCCGACAACCGCCGCCGCACCGAATATCGGCCAGGCGAACTGGGCAAACGCGCTGCCGGGAAAACGCGCCGTCGCCATTTGTGATAAAAATGTCGCGGGCAGAATATAACCATAGCCCGCCAGGCTGTAACTCCAGACCAGCCGTTTCAGGTTGCTGGTCAGATGCAGCGGCTCCGGCTTAACGTCGGGGCGGTGCAAGTCTCCCGGGCGCGGCAGCCAGCGGGAGATAAACGCAATCAGCAACAGCGCCAGCAGGCCATAAAGCAGCCATCCGGAGGAGGCGCTCAGGGCATGGGAATGGATATACACCGCCAGAAGACCGCTCACGGCGATACCCGCGCCGGGACCCGCGAAAACGGCGGCGCTTAAGCCAGGCTTTCCGGCATGGGCAAGTTGTTCATTGGTCCAGGCCGCCGTCAGCACCATCCCCCATCCGCTCATGCAGCCGAGAGCCAGGCGCAGCAAGCCGTGCAGCCAGGCATTATCCACCACGGCGGAAAGCAGAGTCAGCGCCACAGCGCCGAAGAGCCCGACATACAGCCGCCCTTCCACCCTACGATGGGCGCGCATCGCATCCCAGGCGCCGAGCAGATAGCCAAGATAGTTCATCGCGGCGACCAGACCTGCGGTAGTCAGCGTCACCTGGCCCTCGGCGATCATCAGCGGCACCTGGGGGGTGAATGCAAACCGGCCAATCCCCATGACCACCACCAGCATAGTGAACCCGCAGAGCGCAATGCGCAGCGCCATGACAACCCCTGATCGTTAACATAAAGTTATATTTATGATGCAACATGTAAACAGAATGCGGAAGTGAAAGTTACTCACCGCTCATGAATTATCTGTATGATGAACCAACGCATTTTCATTCATCGAACCGGGGGCCTTGCATGGAACTGCTCGAAGAGCACCGCTGTTTTGGAGGCTGGCAGCAACGCTGGCAGCACGACTCCACCACCCTGAACTGCGCCATGACGTTCAGCATTTTTTTACCGCCGCCGCGCGATGATAACCCACCGCCGGTGCTGTACTGGCTGTCCGGGCTGACCTGTACTGACGAAAATTTTGCCACCAAGGCGGGCGCGCAGCGCGTCGCCGCAGAGCTGGGCATTGTCCTGGTGATGCCGGATACCAGCCCACGCGGCGATGCGGTGGCCGACGATCCGGCTTACGATCTCGGCAAAGGCGCAGGTTTTTACCTCAACGCGACCGAAGCCCCCTGGGCCGCGCATTACCGGATGTATGACTATCTTCGCGACGAACTGCCGCAGGTGGTGAACAACAATTTTACCGTCGCGGCGCGCTGCGCCATTTCGGGACATTCAATGGGCGGCCACGGCGCGCTGTTGCTGGCCCTGAAAAATCCGGGTCGCTATGCCAGCGTTTCCGCCTTTGCGCCGATAGTAAATCCGGCGCAGGTTCCGTGGGGACAGAAAGCGTTTCGCGCGTATCTCGGTGATGACCCGGCCCGCTGGCTGGAATGGGATAGCTGCGCATTGATGCGCGCAAGCCTGCCTGAGCACGCCATCGCGATGCTTATCGACCAAGGGGATAACGACAGGTTTCTGGCCGAACAGCTACAACCCGCGGTACTCGCCGAAGCGGCGCGCCAGGTCCAGTGGCCGTTGACGCTGCGCATCCAGCCAGACTTCGACCACAGTTACTGGTTCATCGCAAGCTTTATTGAGGATCATCTCCGCTTCCATGCGGCGCATTTGCGGGCGTAGGTCGCTCCCCCTCTCGTTGCGCGAGAGGGGATACCCTCAGAAGCGATAGTCCAGCGCCATAAAGTAACGGCGCCCGTCTTCGGTGTAGCTGTAGTCGTCACGGTTGAGATCTTTATCGGTAAAGTTCAATACGCCCCCCCTCACCTTCACGTTTTTAGTCACCTGCCACGCAGCGCCGCTGTTCCAGATAACATAGCCGCCCGGCGTCGGGCCGCCGTCCACTTTCGCCCGCTGCTCGCCGGTATAGTTGGCCTGTACGTAGAATGACCAGTCCTCGGCCGCCTGCCAGTCCACAGTGCCGTTTGCCGTGTGGAACGGCAGCTCGGACAGCGGTTTGTTGCCACCGTTGCTCAGGTCCCGGCCATCGTTATAGGTGTAGTTCAGCGTGACCTTCCAGTCTTCGGCAACCGGAACTTTCAGCTCGGTTTCCACGCCGCGAATACGCGCTTTATTCACGTTGTAGTAGCGGAAAATCGGCTCGCCGTCGGCGTTGAGCCCCACGTAGTTCGGGTAGTTCTTCGCATCCTTCACCTTCGCCGTACGGCTGATGCTGATACGGTCATCCACGTTGTTCAGGAAGGTCGTGATGCTACCCTGCACGCCATCTAACCAGCCCTCTTCCCCGGCGTAGTACAACCCCAGCTCATAGTTCTCGCTGGTTTCCGGTTTCAGGTTCGGATTACCGACAATTTCGCAGGCGCCTCGGCAAGAGCCGGTGGTCCAGTCCGGGCTTAATTCCAGCAGCGATGGCGCTTTAAACGCATTCGCCCAGCCGCCTTTCACCGTCAGCGTGTCGGTGGCGTTATAGACGAGGTAAGCCCGCGGGCTCCAGTGGTCGCCGTAGGTTTCGTGGTCATCCATACGCACGCCGGTGGTCAGCGCCAGCAGTTCGAAAATACGCCATTCATCCTCAACGAACAGCGCATACTGGCTGGCGGAAGTCTTACCGCTGCCCTGAAGATTTACCGGATCTTTAAGCGTGTCGTGACGCCATTCGCCGCCGAACGTCAGCAACTGGTTAATCATCCCCAGCGGCAGAACATATTTACCGTCGACGGAGTTGCTTTCGGAGGTGATCGTACCGGCCTGCGACGGGTTTTTGTTATCCACTTTTTCGCCGTAAAACTTAAGCTCGCTGTTGCCGACATCCCAGCGGCCATTGTGCGACAGGGAGTAGTTCTGCCGCTCAAGACGATTTTGATCCAGCGAATCGGAATCCCTGTCCTGACGGTCAAAACCATAACCTGCGGTAATATCGTGGTTTTCATTCGGCATCCAGGCGAATTCGACGTTGGCGTCCCGGCTGGTGAAGCCTTCAATGCGCGGCGTTTCG
>Ga0213878_10000682_pt1 | contig 12399 bp, 10 predicted proteins | sample VelepicoBEBS_R02_FD_161053 | JGI IMG/M metagenome (GOLD analysis project Ga0213878, IMG submission 161053) | Vellozia epidendroides bulk soil microbial communities from rupestrian grasslands, the National Park of Serra do Cipo, Brazil - BS_R02 | ecosystem: Environmental > Terrestrial > Soil >... | reverse complement strand
TACTGCACCACAATTCACCTTGATGAGAGGACGACCACTTCTCAGGCTGTGTTCGTGGATCGCCCTGGCAACGAGTTCTTTACCTGTGCCACTTTCTCCCATGATGAGCACCGCGGCATCCGTGGGAGCGACGAGCTGAATTTGCTCCATCACTTTCCGCATGGACGTACTTCCACCGACGATTTCGCCGACCTTAGGCGCTTTGCGGATTTCTTCACATGAGTAGGTGGTTTTCAGCCTTCCTCGGATCGACGGTTCGTCGTCAATTACACTCACGAGCGGGCCATTCTCATTCGGTGTATCACTTGCTTTCACGCTCCCTCCATTGTTCTCACAACCAGAGTCCCGAAATTAGAGCAATTCTATTAGACTTTGGTCCAAGGGTGCTACGACGTCCGTCCGAAGATTCCCAACTTCTCGGCCGCCCGGACAAGGTCGGCGAAAGACTTCACGCCCATCTTCTGCATGATATGACCGCGATGAACCTTAATCGTTTTTTCGGTGGTGCCGAGTTCGTCAGCGACCTGCTTATTGAGCATCCCCGTTACGACATGAGCCATCACTTCACGCTCGCGTGCAGTAAGAGCGTGATAACGCCCTCGCAGGTCTGCTAGCCTTGCCCGCTGCAGGCGGGCTGCGCGATCGAAATTAATTGCGCTGTGTATAGCGTCCAAAAGATCCTGTTCACGAAATGGCTTGCTCAGAAACTCGACCGCGCCCCCTTTCATCGCCTGGACCGACATTGGGATGTCTCCGTGACCGGTCATGAAGATGATTGGGATTTGCACGCCTGTTTTGGCCAATTCTCGCTGCAAATCCAGACCACTTAAGTGCGGCAGTCGCACATCGAGCACCAAACAGGCTGGTACGTCCGGGCGCCGGCTACGCAAAAATTCCTCCGCCGAGCTGAAAGTTTGAACATTGAGACCTTCCGACCCAATGAGCGCCGCTGTGGATCGACGAAATGAGGGATCGTCATCGATGACAAATACCACCGTCTCAGGCGTTGTCATAATGTGCCTTAGGTCTGCACCGGCAACGTAAATTGGAAGGTTGCGCCGAGATCGGCGTTCGGTGTCGCCCATAGCCGCCCACCATGGGCTTCGACAATTGAGCGACTGATGGCCAAACCCATGCCCATTCCTTCCGCTTTCGTTGTGTAGAAGCTTTCGAAAAGCTTCGGCAGGTCTTCCGCCTTCAGGCCGAGCCCGGAGTCCGTTACCGTGACCAGAACAAACGATTTACCCTCCGAGACATGCGGTTGCGCCTCGATGTAGAGATGTCGTCGGTCTTCCGGCACTTTGTTCATCGACTCGGTGCTGTTTATTACTAGGTTCAACAAGACCTGCTGTAGCTGGATGCGGTCACCGGAGACAGGAGGCAAATCTCCGGGCAAAGCGGTTCGGAGTACTATTCGCCCTCGAGCTAACTCGTGTCGAACTAACGGCAGAATTTCAGTCACAACATCGCTGATTTGCAAAGCTGCCATCTCCGGAGGGGCTTTCTTCGAAAGCGCCCGAAGCCGGGCAATGATAACGCTGGCTCGATTCGCATCGTTTACCATTGCCAACAAGGCAGTCGTCAACTCGGTTAAGTCAGCCGACTTCGTTTTGAGGAGTCTGAGACACGCGCTCCCATAATTAACGATCGCCCCGAGTGGTTGATTAATCTCATGGGCAATCGAGCTGGTGATCTCGCCCATGCTCATAACCCGCGTTATATGGGCCAGTTCAGCTTCTCTCAAGCGCAAAGCTTCTTGCGCCCGTTTTAGCTTGGTGATGTCAGTGGCGATGCCACAGATCGCGTACGGCTCATTGGCTTGATCGCGGAGCAGAAACTTAATGACGATATAGTGTTGGGCGCATCCCTTCGATGGTACAACTTCTTCAAATTGGGCAGATTCATCGGCATCGATGACTCGCCGATCGTTGGCTCGTAATGTTTCGGCGACATCATGTGGGTGAATGTCGAAATCGGTTTTCCCCAGGATTTCATGACGTTGGACGTCAAAGAGACGTTCATATTCGCGGTTAATCAAAAGGTAGCGCAGCTCGAGGTCTTTAATAAATATGAGTGCGCTTGTGTGATCCACAATGTCCACCAAACGCCGCTCGCTCGCGCGAAGTGCATCCTCTGACCGCTTGCGTTCCGTGATATCTCGCACGATCCCAGTGAAGAAATGCCTACCATTTCGTAAGTCCTCACCAAACGAAATCTCAATCGGGAATTCTCGACCGCTTTTATGTAGCCCGACGAGTTCGACCATCCTCCAATTGATGCGTTTTTGATAAGTGGTTATGTACCGCTTCAGCGAGGCTACGTGAATCTGCCGGAAACGCTCGGGCATGAACGACGTAAGGTTTTTTCCCACCATTTCGTTCAGCTCGTAACCGAACATTTGGCCCGCTGCAGGATTCGCATACCTGATGGTGCTCTGATCATCGATCGAAAAAATTCCGTCTGTCGCTGTTTCCGCTAGAATATTAAAGCTGCCTTGGTCCTGGCACCCGGCCTCTTTCTGCTGCTTACTGTCTTTAGCAAGAGTCGCTAGATCATCGAGAAAACCGGAAAAAAACTGCATGACCTCCCGTACCTGGGTCTTTCGTTTAGCGGGGTCAGGGCTAAGCTCCGACAGCTCGCACAGACGCTGCCGTGCCGCCACGATCCGCTCAATGGGGACTATCTCATTCATATGTCCCCCTCACAGCGACAAAAGAATACGCGAAAGGCCCTCTGTGTGGTCCAATCATCTTTGCTGAACACCTCCTGCCATCAGCAGAAATTCTTGATCTACATTTCGGCCAAGAAATCCCGTTTTCGCCGCGGATGGCCGCCGGTAAGCGACTACCGAAAAGTCCCCAAAACTGAGGACTTAAGATAAATAGCCTTAGGACCAAAGTCCAATAGAATCGGCCCATCATTAGGGTCAAAGTCCAAACGTAGAGAAATTTATAACCGGAGAAACCAAAGTGCCTAATAACGTCAATCCATCCGCCGCTCCCCTTGTTTGTATTGTGGACGACGATGCCTCCATGGCGGACTCGACCCGATTCCTTGTTCGCACCTTAGGCTTCAGGGCCGAAGCTTTCTTGTCCGCTGAGGAGTTTTTGACCTCAGGACTTGTTAGGGACACGAACTGCCTAATCCTCATCCTCGACCTCCGGATGCCTGGGATGGATGGCCTGGAACTGCAGCGACACTTGGTGAACACCAACCATCGCATTCCTATCATTTTTATCTCTGCCCGAGCGAGCGAGGGCGACCAAAAACAGGCCATCGACAGCGGTGCTGTGGACTTCCTGTACAAGCCTTTCAGCGAAGACGAATTGCTCAAGGCAATCCGAGCCGCGCTCAATCGCTAAAAACTCGGCAAGCGGCGAAAGCACAACCGCTTACGCATACCGAAGCCGGCGAACTCGACGATATCCCGGAACATCTCCTGGTGCTTGGTAGCGACTGGAACTAGAACTGTCGCAGGCGATTAGTCGAATTTGGCGGCATGGTATTGATCATCGAACGCAAAGACCGATTGGTGCACCATGAAGATGAAGATGCGACCGGCGCTCTTCACGGTTCTTCGGCAGTCGGTTGCTGTCGTTCCAGAGTCACCCGATCTGGAAGACACGAGGCAAGCGATTCTTTCCGCCTTTTGTTTTGAAGTTTCGTGCTTTTACTTCACGGCTTTACGGTTTTCTCAATCCGACGTGCTTCTTCGTGTTTGAGTTGCGAGTCTGCTTGTTGCTTTGTGGCCCGTTACTGTAACGTTCTCGGTGGCGAGAACCAATCCATCTTTGTTCAGTAGTTTGACTGTAGCCGTACCCGTAAGTTCGTTGCCAGACGCGGATACCGTTGTGAGAGCGTGTACCTGCCCATTCGGCAACTCCGTTTTGTAATCAATCACAAACTGTTCGCGAGTCGTTCGGGACCAATGGACGTGTCCGGCTTGCCCCTCGACTCCAAGTAAGTTGCGAGATGGCAAGTAATCGACCTCCCTTAAAGTGCTGTCGGGCTCATCGAAGAAGCTGTTAGCGCCCAGGGGACACCAGGCATCGACATTTTGAGTAGATATTCTCTTTGGTAAATGTCATTTGGAGATTGCGCAACGAGCGTAACTGGAATCCCGGCGGCAACCCCGCGTGCTGTCGATGAACGCCTTAACGGTTATATTTTACCCTAGACCCTGAGCATAGTTGGTCACTGCCCAAGCCCCGAGCTCTTTGGCGCGCTGGCAACGTACGGTCGCTGCTAGAGGCCACAATCACTTTCGCTCCTGCAGCACGTGCCAACTGCAAGCGAAGGGGGAAACGCCTCCAGTCCCTTCAACGAGAAACTGTATCGCCGGCCAGAAGTTAGCATCTTTCAAAGAGAGCCAGCCATGCCGTACACGCAGCGATGGGGAGAGTCGAAGCCCCCTCGTCGCTCAGAGATATGGGCGCCTTGACGGCGCCGTTCTGATCGAATAGAGCATACTTGGAGCCAGGGAACGAATGGAAGATCGTAATTCGGGCCGAACTCGCCCTCGATAGGCAGCTAACTTGTCGCTGTAGTTTAGGGGCACGGCTCCCAACTGAGAAGAATCTGCCCACGGCTCTGGCACAAAACGTTCTACGAGGCGGAGCGAATCCGCGGCGTGACGCGATATCTGCCTGGCTTTCATGAACGATGCTTTGCGGCAAGAAAGGCTCGCAAGATACGACGCTCGCATCGGATCGGAGTGCCGTTTGGTGTGGCAGCAGCTGGACTTGCCAGGTGGCGACAGGGTTGCACTCAGCATGCTCTTGATCAGCAGTGCCATCTACCAATTTGTCGTACTTCTTCGTCAAACCTGACGTTGTTTTTTGGCGCCACAAAAAGCGATAACAGTCCGCGCCCATTACTATGATGAGTCGTAGAATGCTAAACGAGAAATCGCAATTTTATAAATAGTCGTAGTGACACGGATAAGGTCGACGTCTGTACAAGCTGCGGGTAGTGAGCGGCTTACGTGAAAAGGGCACGCTCTGGCACGACGCATGCAACTTCCTGATGCGAGGGCGACCTGCGGTCAAAGCATAAACCTGCTTTACCGGCCCTCATCCGTTAGTTGACGTGTTCATTAGAAAATCCCAGGCGAACGGATGTGAGTGCCATAAGCACTATTGGTTCTCACGCGACATTGCAGGTTTCACCGGAACCAGAATTAATAAATAGAGCTGTTATGATAATCCAATCGGAAACCAAAAATCTTTACTATCCGACATCTATAAAAAAGAGCAATCTGTTCTGCGGAAGCAGGCGGGTCAGTTACTTTCGCCTCACATTGCTGATTCGGCAGAAAGGCGAAAAAGACATCTAACAAAGTAATGTTTGACGGGCCATTATCGGGTCAATTGGGCCGACAATCGACGTACCCTGCGGCCTTCGAGGGGCTTGGTAAAGAGATACGGCACCAACAGGGAAACAAACATGAAAGAATAGCCCCAGCCGGCCATCCTGACCGCAATCTTACCCATTTACGCGAAAGCCTGCTCAAGCATGCTCCTTTCTCTCCTGAACAGATTCATGCCTTGCCGGTGGAATCATCTGATCTGAATGTAGCGGCGAGGAGGTATGCGGCTACCCTCGTAGATCTGGCTGGTTTTTCGCCGGTACTTGACTTTGTTCATTTGGGCCTTGGGCCAGACGGGCATACCGCTTCGTTGGTGCCGGGAGACTCGGTGGTAGGCGTTACTAACACGTACCTTGCTGTGACTGGAATATGGTGCTGGGATGGCAGACGCGGAGAATAGCTCTCTTAAGTGGAGTATTGCTTCTGCTATTTGCAGTCACGATGACAGGAGCTCTGGGGATCAAGGCATCTTTGGACTTCTCGGTTTTCTCGGCGGCCGGCGGGGCCTTCCTTTTGGCCAGTTGCGGCGAATATCCGTTCAGCATAGATCAGCTGCGACGATATTCGCTTAGCAGTACTTCAAGTAGTAAGGAGAAATGAAGATGGGTATCGTTTCACTAGGCTTCTCCGGTCTACGCAGCGCGGCAGATGTAAAGCTGCCGCCAGGGCAGTACCTCACTACTGACTTTCCTGTATTGTCCGCGGGACCAACACCACACGTTCCACTCGATCGCTGGGAATTTGTGATCGACGACGGCACGAATGTTCTGCGAAGATGGGACTGGAAGTCATTTCGTGACTTGCCCACCGAGACCTTCACGGTTGATCTGCACTGCGTCACGCGATGGTCGAAACTCGGAACATCCTGGGAGGGCGTTTCTCTCGACACCATGCTTGCGGACGTGAAGACAGATGCTTCTCACGCAATGGCGCGTTCATACGGCGACTACACCACTAACCTGCCGTTGAGCGATCTCATGAACAAGCAGGCGTGGATCGCGTTCCGCTTTGACAACAAAGATCTTGCACCGGAACACGGCGGACCTGCACGGCTTCTTGTCCCCCATCTGTATTTATGGAAGAGCGCAAAGTGGGTGCGGGGTATTACGCTGATGCACCAGGACAAACCCGGCTTTTGGGAAAGTCTCGGCTACCATATTTATGGGGACCCATGGCGGGAGCAGCGTTATTCGGGCGACGAATGATGTGGCGTGTCGGAACAGTGATTGCTCTACACGAGGAAACGGCGACGGCACGGACGATCACGCTCGAGGTTTCAGATTGGCCTGGGCACGTCGCAGGCCAGCATGTTGACGTGCGTTTGATGGCCTCGGATGGATACTCTGCGGTTAGATCGTACTCGGTCGCCTCTGCGCCGAACTCTGAAAGGCGCATTGAACTAACCGTCGAACGACTGCCTGACGGCGAAGTCTCACCCTATCTCACGCAACAAATCGCAGTCAGCGATCGCCTGGAGTTGCGAGGTCCGATCGGCGGTTGGTTCGTGTGGCACGCCCAACAGACTGAGCCGATCCAGCTAGTAGCAGGGGGTTCGGGCATTGTTCCGCTCATGGCTATGATTCGCTCGGGTGCATTGGCGGGCAGTACCGCGCCGTTTCGGTTGTTGTATTCCGTGCGCAAACCGGAAGCAGTTTTGTACCGCGAGGAACTCCAGGCGCTATCCGATCAGGACCATTCTCTGGGCCTTACCTACGCATACACACGAATTGCTCCGGAGGATTGGCCGCGCCCGGCCGGTCGCATCGACGCCGCTCTGATCGCGAACACCACCTGGCCCTCAAAGCTTGGCCCGACTTGCTACGTTTGCGGCCCCACATCGTTCGTAGAAAGTACTGCTGGCCTCCTAACAGCCATAGGAAACAACCCTGACAAGATAAGGACGGAGCGTTTTGGCCCGACGGGAGAACGGCAATGAGTTTGGATACCGATGACTACCTTGATGGTAACGCTGCCGCAGGTGAGTTTAGCAACATATTTGCCATGGATGTTACGGCTGCAGAGGGACAGTGTGCGCACTGCGGCGCCAGCGTTTGTGCTACAGGCTTGGTCGGTCGCACCAAATTCAAAATCAAATGACACGAGCCAATGACCGATGCTTGATTTCACTTAGTATTTGCATGAACCGTCTCGCTGCAGTCAGCCTTTGCTTGAGCTATATCCTTATTTGCGCACTGCTTTTCGGATGCGCTGAGACTTCTGGGGTCAGGACTTTTTATCTGCCGAACGCAGCAATTCATCCTGAGTTCGACAAGCGCTATACTGTCTGGAACGGAGAGCGCGTAGAGGTCAATTGGACGCCTACCCTGCGTGAGGAATCGTCCAAATATTTAGCCGGGCACCCTCGAGTCCTGTTGGCGAACCGAGTTCATCAGATCGGTCTTCGCCACGAATATAAAATGGCGGGGGAGGGTACACCGCTGGTTGTCTATACCAAAAACCCCGAGCAGACCCCGAAAGAACGACACTATCCGACAAGCGGCATTACACTTGGAATAACTGCCGTCAAAGAAGCGCGTCCAGGGCAAGTACCCTTGCTCAAACTCTACGATACGTTCGACCCAGCCGTGGTGGAGTCCGCTGCTGGGCCGGATCCGATCGCAGCGGATTACACGGCTCCTTTAGCGGTATTATATTCGCACGCCGGGAAAGTGGCCCGAAGCTCCTTCGAATCGTTTATTAGACCTGATGATCCTCACTTCGCAACTGGCGTCTACCTGATCCATCCTTACGATCCAAATAAGATTCCGATCCTGTTTGTTCATGGCCTGCTTGGTACTCCACTCTCGTGGCAAAACTTGACCAACGACCTTTGCTCGGACCCCAAAGTTCTCGAGCATTATCAACCCTGGTTTTTTCTTTACCCGACCGGCCAACCTGTGCTGGAAAGCGCGGCCCAACTTCGAGAGGACCTACTATCGACCCAGCGCTTATTCGATCCAAGCGGCAGTGCGATTGCCTCGCGTCACGTCGTCGTTGTCGCTCATAGCATGGGAGGATTGCTGGCCCATACTTTGGTTTCGGACTCAGGCGACGCTCTTTGGAACGTGTTCGCGACCGAGCCGCTGAGCAGTCTGAAAAACCTCCCTGCGGACGTAAAGGATTCAATCCTGAAATATTTCTTTTTCCGGCATCAGCCTTCTATCGACCGCGTTATCTTTCTCTCCGTCCCACATCGAGGCAGCGTATTGGCCGGTGGTCTCGTTGGCAGCATTGGTAACCGAATCATCGAGCCTTCCAAAGCTCCAGCCCGCGCACTGAAAGACCTGGCCACACAATACCCGGGCCTTCTGGATTCCTACTATGCTGGAGTTAGCGCAAGCGGCGGCGCTCCAACGAGTTTGGTTTCAATTACGCCCAACCCTTTACTGAACGGTCTCGCTAATCTGCCGATCAAAGTTCCCTTCCATAGCATCATCGGGCATATCGGACCGATATCGTGGCCTGGCAGCACGGATGGACTGGTCACCTATTCCAGCTCGCATTTGGAAGGAGCCGAATCAGAGAAGATAGTTCCAGCCGGTCATTACCTGATGGACCATCCAGAAACCGTTGCCGAAATTAAACGGATTTTGGACAAGAATATCTCGCGGGAAAGACCAAGCTTTAAACCGGGAGCCAAGCTAGCGTCCAAGACTGACTCGGTGCATTGATGGAACAAGCTCGTCATGAACGACAAATCTGTCCGAGCCGAATACCTCGTTATTTAGCGGCGAACAATGGGACCCGGCTCGCGAGACGAAATAAGGGGTACCACTCGGGTCCTATTAGCTAGGCCGAAATCCGCGCTTCGGATTTCTCACAACTGAGGAGTAGCGAGCTTCCTCAGCGCCGCCTTCGCTTGAGCTAGGTCGCCGCGCGATGGGGGTGACCTGCTGTTCCGAGCCGTGGATCTGGATCGCCAAACCAATTACCCGGTCGATGCTTACTTCATATTCGCGTCGCCAATCCGTTGTATGACCAAGTAATTCTCAGCTGCTACTTCGCACAGTAGAATAGTTACTTCGGCGACGCGTTCTGACATCGGAGTTCCTCGCCAGCTAATCAATGCGCTGAACAACGAGATTTCAATACATAAAACCACAATCATCAGCGCGGCGCTGTCGCGAAACGCCAACGTTGGTCGGGGACAGCAAAACCAAATGGCCCGGGCGAGCTCTGAATCGCTTGCTTGGAGCAAATCGACTTCGGTTAGTTGAGACAACAGAAAAGGAGGCGACTCTTCTGTACTTCCAAACCGGTTCAGTGGTGAGATCCCTCCACGTCATCAAGAGGCCGTCGTCGTTACCGAATTCTGCCTTCGCACTCACGGCATCATCCCCCGTGACCGCTCATTCAATGCGCTCCTCACGACTGCGGCGTCACCCGGGTCAATCAGACCAGCAGTGTCCGGAGTTTCGACAATTCCATAGATATCGCGGATCGGGCGTGCGGTGAGAAACTTAGTATAGGTCCAAAGCGGTTTGGTGATTCCACCCAATAGAATCTCCGACATACTATTGGCCCTATCATCACGCGTTACTCGAACCAGCGTTCCTGGAACGAGATAGTAGGCGCGGCCCTCTTCCACCATTTGCAGCTCTACCAAGTCACTACGACTGCTTGTGATTTTTTGCACTTCGGGTTCGGTGACACACGCGTACGGCCCATCAACCGTAACCCAGCGGTACCCCTTTGCTGCCAAGTCTTTGACGGGTGTTCCCTCCGAATATCCAATTCGGGGCAAATCATCCGCCACAGCGGTGCCTATTAAGCTTAAACCGATTACAGAAACGGTTAGAATTCCGATCATATGTTCTCCCCCAGGTTCTGGGAGTAGTTATCAGGTTCAAAGAATGAATATTGTTCTCCCCATTGGGCCGCTCGATCTTGCTGATTCCGGTCCAGTGAAATTACCTTTATACTTAGGTTCTTCGTTTCGGCTGACATAGTCTAAGACCCCTGGCGAGCAGTGGGCGATTTCCATCCGGTAAGTGAGCCAGAGGGCTCATTTTGAGGTTTTCGCAATTTGGAAAAAAGCAATGCCCAATCGGACCGACAATTTCTAACTTTGTCGACCTTCTGGTTGCTGACTTAAACTCGCCTTAGTAGTCATCGTCGAAAGGGCCATCTCTCCTCTTGTTTCTGGGGGGAGTTTAGAGATCTTGTTTTGCCCTACCCAAGAGCGGTCTCGGCAGAAACATCGTGCGCTCCGACTGGTTTCACTTTGTTAACCAGCATAAAGACCGTGGGAACAAAGAACAGCGTGGCGGCAGTAGCGAAGATTAGACCACCGATCACCGCGCGGCCCAAGGGAGCGTTTTGCTCACCACCCTCACCCAGGCCCAACGCCATTGGAACCATACCGATGATCATGGCGAGGGCAGTCATCAGAACGGGCCGGATCCGGACATAGCCGGCCTCGAGCGCCGCCCGATACGGACCTTTATACCGTTCCAGCAGTTCATTAGCAAAAGTGACTACCAGCACGCTGTTGGCGGTGGCTACTCCCATGCACATGATTGCACCCATGAGAGCCGGCACACTCAAAGTCGTGCCCGTTACGAACAGCATCCAGATAATCCCAGTGAGCGCGCAAGGTAGGGCCGTAACAATGATCAACGGTTGGATCCAGGACTGGAAATTGACGACCATCAACAAGTAAGCAAGCAGCATGGAAAACGCCAAGCCGAGATACAGCCCCAAGTATGACTCATGCATCGTGCTGACCTGACCGCGCACACTAATAAAACTACCTCTGGGCAAATCTTTTTTGGAAGCATCGACCAGCTTCTGTATCTGGTCCGACACATATCCCAGGTCTTTACCGTCTGCCCCTCCATAGATGTTGATTACCGGTCTGATATTATAGTGATCCTCAACCGGAGTCGAGGTAGTGCGGGAGATCGAGGCGACATTAGCCAGGATCTGGGCCTGTCCCGACGCAGCCCCAAGAATCGGCAGGTTGCGCAAGTCATCCAGAGAATGCAGATCATATTGAGGCGCTTGGGCGTTGATCGGATAACTAACTCGGTTGCTAGGATCGACCCAGAAGTTTGGGGAAACCTGTGAAGAGCCGGAAAGCGCTCCGAGCACGCTTTGGGTTATCGCTTGCGCGCTGACGCCCTCGATCGATGCCAGCGTACGATCGATCGTGACATTCAATTGAGGGTCATCGGTTGGCTCCTGTATATGTAAATCCACCGCACCCGGGACATGCTTAATCTTTTCCAGCAGCGTGTTCGCGAATTTAAAATTAGCCGCGAGATTAGCTCCGGTTATTTGAATGTTAATCGGAGCGGGTAACCCAAAGTTAAGCGTTTGCGAAACAATATCCGCCGGTGGAAACCAACTGCCAACATCCGGGAAATCCTGGTTCATGCGAGTGCGAATCGTCTCGACAAAGTGATTTGTCGGATCATGGTGTTCTTTCAGAGAAACCATGATGTCAGCGTCCGCCGCGCTCATGGTTCCCGTAGTATTGTATGCGGTATTGATACCGCTGTACGGAATGCCCAAATTGTCCACGATCATTTCTAACTGATCGGGTGGAATGATGTGACGCATCATCCGCTCAATCTGATCCAGCGTCCGCGCGGTTTCTTCAATGCGGGTACCGGCCCTCATCCGGACGTGCATGTCGAATTGCCCGGTATCAACCGACGGAAAGAAATTTTGCCCGAGAAATGGATACAGAAACGCTGACGCTGCTGCAAATCCAAGGACTAATATCACTAATTTACCCCCGTTCCGTAGGCCGAGACTTAAGAGATCCCGATAGCCCTCTCTGAACTTTTCGAATTGTCGGTTAAACCATCCGTGAAAACCGGAGAACAAGCCGAATATGGCAAACCTTCTTTTAGGGGCACTATGATCTCCCGCGTCAGTCAAAGATGCCCCGGACGAGCGGGAGCTCTTCCCTACCGCGTGATTCCCTGGCGCGCCATGGGTTTTCATCCAGTACATGGTAAGCGTGGGCACTAGCGTACGCGACAGGATGTAGGACGCAATCATCGCAAAAATCACTGCCTCAG
>Ga0213878_10000681_pt1 | contig 12405 bp, 10 predicted proteins | sample VelepicoBEBS_R02_FD_161053 | JGI IMG/M metagenome (GOLD analysis project Ga0213878, IMG submission 161053) | Vellozia epidendroides bulk soil microbial communities from rupestrian grasslands, the National Park of Serra do Cipo, Brazil - BS_R02 | ecosystem: Environmental > Terrestrial > Soil >... | reverse complement strand
GGCATGCAGCTCGCGCACGCTCGCGGCCACGGCCAGCCTTCCGCTGGCGGCCGCTTCGGCGAGCGGCTGCGAGCTGGTCATCGCCTACAGCACGACGGCCGGCGCCCTGGCCGCCGCCGCGCCCGCTTACGACAGCGGCTGGGCCACCGAGATCGCGCTGGACGTGCAATGGGCCCACGCCACCGCGCCGCTGGCCCGACTCGTCCTCATCGAGGCTCCGGACGCCGGCGTGGGCAGCCTGTCCAACGCCGTCGCGCTGGCCAACAAGATGGGCCCGGGCGTCGTGTCCATGAGCTTCGGCGCTCCCGAGGGCAACTGGACGGCGAGCTACGACGGCAGCTTCTCCACCGCCGGCATGAGCTATCTGGCGGCCACCGGCGACAACGGCGCCGCCGTCTCCTGGCCCTCGGTGTCTACCAAGGTCGTCGCCGTCGGCGGCACGACGCTGACCTACAGCGGCAGCGGCGCGCGCAGCGAAACGACCTGGTCCGGCACCGGCGGCGGCACCAGCGCCTATGTGGCCCTGCCCAGCTACCAGAGCGGCACCATAGGCGGCTATGCCCGGCGCGCTGTCGCCGACGTGGCCTTCAACGCCGACCCCTACTCCGGCCAGTACGTGGCCCTGATCGCCCCGGGCGCGACGACGACGCGCTGGGTCAGCGCCGGCGGCACCAGCCTGGCCACGCCGCAGTGGGCCGGCCTGCTGGCCGTCGCCAACGCGATGCGCGTCGCCTCGTCCAAGTCGCTGCTCGGCCAGCCCCACGCCGCCCTCTATCTGCAGATCGGCGCCGTGCCGACCCAGTACGCCAGCGCCTTCAAGGACGTGGTCAGCGGCAGCAACGGCAGTTGCGCCGGCTGCACGGCCAAGGTCGGCTACGACACCCCCACCGGCTGGGGCACGCCCAATGTCGGCGCCCTGCTGACCAGCCTCAGTGGCGCGACGACGGTCAGCGGCGGCGGGTCGACGCCGGGTACCGCCGCCAGCAGGCCCGCACTGACGACCACCAGCCTGAGCGGCGTCGCCGGCAAAGCCTTCAGCGGCAACATCAGCTACTCGGCGCCCGGCGCCACCTCGCTGAGCATCACCATCAGTGGCGCCCCCAGCGGCATGGGCTTCTCGGCAAGCAGCAGCGGCCTCGCCGTGAACTGGGCCAACCCGGTCGCCGGCCGCAGCAGCCTCGTCATCACGCTGAAGGACAATCTCGGCCAGACGACGACGGGCACGGTCACCGTGACCATCAGCAACAACTGACCCCGGGCATAGCATGGGGCTCCCCATCCAGGAGCCCCGCATGCGCCGACTGCTGATCACCTCCCTGCTCGCCGCCGCCTTCGCCACGCCTTGGGCTGCCCATGCCGACACCACCTCCGCCGGCCATAGTTACTCGCCCCCCGAGGCCTTCCTGGCCAGCGGCGGCGGGGCCATCCTGAAGTTCACGGCGCCCGAGGGCGATGCCAGCATCTACTCCGTCGACCTTGCGTCGGCCAAGGATGCCGCGGACGCCATCGCCCAGGCCTGGGCCCTGGCGCAGCCCGGCTTCAAGCGCACCTTGCGCCTGGCCACGCTGCGCCCGGCCCGCAATGGCTGGCTGGACCAGCAGGTCTTCGAGTACGAGACCTCGCCCAACGAGAAGCTCTCCATCCAGGCCGTCGCGCGCCGCGCCAGCACCGGCGACGGCAAGGCCTGGATGGTGCAGCTGCTGCAGGCCTCGGACGCCACGCTGGAAAAGCGCGGCGCGCCCATCGGCAAGTTCTTTGCCAGCCTTCGGCCCAAGGGCTATGAGCGCGAGAGCTTTGCCGGCAAGGCGGCCAGGCCGCTGACGCCGGAGCGCGTGGAACAGCTCAAGGCCTTCGTCGCCGACGGCATGAAGCAGCTCGACGTGCCGGGCGTGGGCCTGAGCTTCATCGACGGCGGCAAGCTGGTCTGGGCCGGAGGCTTGGGGCAACGCGAGCTGGGCAAGCCCGAGAAGGTGGACGCCGACACCCTGTTCATGGCGGCCAGCAACACCAAGGCCATGACGACGGCCCTGCTCGCCCGCGCCGTGGACGCCGGCAAGCTGCGCTGGGACCAGCCCGCCGCCGAGGCCTATCCGGGCTTCCGCCTGGCCGACGCCGAGGTGACCCAGAGCGTCCAGATCAAGCACCTGGTCTGCGCCTGCACCGGCATGCCGCGCCAGGATCTGGAGTGGCTGTTCGCCAGCGGCAAAGCGCCGGCCCGGTCGACCTTCGACCAGCTCGGCACGATGAAGCCCACCAGCAGGTTCGGAGAGGTCTTCCAGTACAGCAACCTGATGGTGGGCGCCGGTGGCTATGTCGCCGCGGCAGCTCGCAAGCCCGGCAAGGAGATCGGCGCGGCCTACGACGAGGCCATGCAGGAGCTGCTGTTCGGCCCGCTGGGCATGAAGAGCACGACCTTCGACTTCGCCAAGGCCCTGCGCGGCAACCATGCGATGCCGCATGGCGATGCGCTGGACGGCAGCACGCGTCGCGCCAGCATGGACCTGAACTACACCATCCTCCCCGCCCGTCCCGCCGGCGCCGTGTGGACGACGCCCAACGACTTCAGCCGCTGGGTGCTGATGGAGCTGAACAAGGGCAGAACGCCCGAGGGCCAGCCGTTGATCGGCGAGGCCAACTGGGCCGAGCGCTACAAGCCCCAGGTCATGGTCAGCGAGGACATCAACTACGGCATGGGCCTGATCGTGGACCGGCAGTACGGCATCACTGTCGCCTCGCATGGCGGCGACATGCTGGGCTTTCACTCCAACATGATCTGGCTTCCCGAGCACGGCCTGGGCGTGACCATACTGACGAACTCCGACGCCGGCGTGCTGCTGCGCGGGCCGCTGCAGCGCAAGCTGCTGGAGGTGGTGTTCGACGGCCGGCCCGAGGCCGACGAGCGACTGAAGGTCGCCATCGCCAACCGCCGGGCCGAGGCGGCCAAGCAGCGCGAGCTGCTGACGCTGCCCATCCCCGCCGACGCCATCAAGCCGCTGGCGGCCAGCTACGCCAGCCCCGAACTCGGGCACATCAAGGTCAGCAAGAAGGGCCGGCAGGTGCGCTTCCAGTTCGATCACTGGAGCAGCGAGGTCGCGCTGCGCAAGAACGAGGACGGCACGCAGAGCTATGTGACCATAGACCCAGGCATCACCGGCGTCGAGTTCGTGCGCGACGACAAGGCCGCGCAGCCCACGCTGGTGCTGCGCGACGCCCAGCACGAATACCGCTTCGTGGCGCGGCGCTAGGCCGGGGGTGCCCGCCGCGGCTCAGCGCGCCCTGTCCGTCTCGAACGCGATGCGATCCACCATGCCGTCGCCATTGCGGTACAGGCGCACGCGCCGCAGACCGTCGGGGCTGACCAGCAGCGCGGCGCTCTCTGCGCGCCAGGTCTCCAGCGGGCGCGCATCGACGCTGACGCCCAGGCGGTGCGCGCCGACATGGACCTTCAGCGTGCGGCCATCCTCCAGCAGGTATTCGCCCTGGGCGCCGCGCAGCATGGCGCGCTCGGGCGCGGCGGTCCTGGCGGGCTTCTGGGCGCTCGCGAGCGTCGTCAGTGCAAGCAGGATGGCCGACAGGGTGAGGGGCCGCAGATGCGTTCGTGTCTTCATGGGAGTCCTTGGGTGCCCCGAGGCCAGTCGCCTCGGCAGGCTCCCTGACGCAATCCGCATGCCAGCCTGAAGCGCGGTGGCGGCGGCGGCTCTCCGGCCGCCCGCGCCCCGGCGCGGTGCCGGCCGCCCCGCATCGCGCCGCCATGCCTCGCGATGGCGCGGCGGCCGGTGCCCCTCACGCGTCGCTCCAGACGCCGCTCATGAGCCTGTCGGGGCGCTGGGCGGCCTTCACGAACGCGCAGGACGGCCAGCTGCCCATCGGGACGGCCAGACCTGCAAAGATGCCGTAGTCGGGCCCGGCCTCGATGACGCCTCCCGCATTCAGGCTCTCACCGACCCGGATCGCCCGAGTCGCCCGGATGTCGCCGCTGGCGCGCACCCCCCATCCCGCGCGGAGATGTCCGTCGCACTGGACGGCGCCCGCTGCATCCAGGCCCCGCGCGACGAAGGCATCACCGGCGACATGCAGGTCGCCCTGGAGCTTCATCCCTGCCTCGCAATGCAGGTCGCCCTGCGCCGTGACATCGCCGCCCACCGTGAGCTGGCCCGACACCTGCACGGACTCGCCTCCGCCCAGCGCGCCGCCGACGCGGAGCTCGCCGCCGCAGGCCAGGCGCTGCAGCACCTCCAGGCTCCAGCCCACGCGGCCGCCCGAACCCAGGTCCAGCGGCCCCTCGCAACGCAGGCCGCCTTCCACCTTCAGCTCGCGCCCGACCTGCAGCGCACCGCCCACCCGGGCGCCACCACCCACATGCAGGTCGCCACCGGTCCGCAGCAGCCCCGAAACCTCGACATGGCCGCGGCAATGGATGGTGCCGGCGAACACCAGCGCCTCGGCAGCCAGGTTGTCGACGTGCAGGACCTCGTCGGTCGCGCCCAGCTGGTCCAGCAGCCAGCAGGCATCACCCACCCGCCCGGCCGCCACCAGGTCATCGAGCAGGGTCTGGTAGTCGCTGATGGGCGCCTGGCGGCGCAGGAACCATCGATAGCCATCGCTGCACGGGCGCTTGGCGCGAATGAGCGTGCGGTCCACATCGACCCGGAGGGTGTTCATCATGTCCAAAATCCCCATTGCCCCTTCGGGGGCGTGTTTGTCCGTGCCCGTGCTTGCGGAATCACGAGCACGTCACCGTTCAGCCAGCGAGCCAGGTACTGGGCCAGGATGGGCCAAGGCAGCGGCAGCCAGCGCCGGCGCGCACCCATGCCCACCACCACCAGGTCGTGACATCGGCCGGCGTGGCGCTGGCCGATGCAGTCCGGCACGACGCCGTGCACCAGCGTGTGGGTCACGCCCTGCATGCCCTCCCCCAGCGCCTCGGCCAGCACGCGCAATCGATGCCGCAGCGCCGCCCATGACTTCGGCCGCGCCTGCTCCCGGATCTCGGTCACGTGCAGTACCTCCAGGCGGGCGTATGGCGCCATCGCGCGCGCCCAGCGCAACAGCTCCGGCGACTGCGGGCCCAGGGACACGGGCACCAGCGTGCTGGCATAGCCGCGCAGCTGTCCGTCGCCCACGACCAGGACCGGGCGGGCGCTCAGCGCGATCAGGGCGCGCAGCAGATCCCGCCCCCTCGGCCCCGGCCGCCAGGCGCGTGCCGACCTGGCGATGCAGACCAGCGCACAGTCCTCCACCTGGCGGCGCAAGTCCGCCGGGGTCCGCAGCTCGACATCCACCGTTTCGACGGGCCGGTCCAGCATCCGCCCCAGGTGACGGGCACGCTGCTTCAGGCGTGCCAGCGGCAGGTCGAAATGCGACGCCCGAAGCGAGCAGTCGGCCAGACGCAGCCGGGCGCCGCTGAGATGGGCCAGCGCGGCGATCTTCTCCAGGTAGCCCCCCTCTTCCGCGCCGGGGCTGGTGATCACCAGGATGACCTGGTTCTCCAGACGCGGAAGTGCTTCCATCGATGGCGCCACCTCGGGCAGGGCGGGCGCCTGCGCATGGGTTTGTCGACCGAGCTCAGCCATGGCGGCTCTCCTGGGAGGTGGCCAGGGGTCGCAGGACGACCCGGCCCTGCCGCGCGAGGCGTTCACGGGCCATGGGGGCGGTCCGCTGGCAGCCGGGGTCGGGCAGGAAGGCCAGATCGCAGGCCAGTTCTCGGGTCAGGCGCTCGCGCAGCGAGCGTCGCAGAGCCCGCTCCATGAAGGTGGTGCCGATATAGGGCACGATCACCAGGCCTGCGCCGCTGAAGCTGGCCTGGTTCCGGATCCGGCGCGCCGTGCTCGCGGTGTCGAACGCCACGATCGCCCGGTTCTGGCGGGTGCTCATGTAGTTCGAGTGCACGACCCGTTCCGAAGCCCAGGCGCCCGCGCCCGGCGGCGGCCATTCGCTGCGGTGCAGCGGCTCGGACCTGGAGGCGCCCGCCGGCCATGGCGCACGCTGCGGCCCGACGAAGAACATCTCCCGCCCGGTGTCCGCCGACATCTGCCGGGCCAGCGCCACCGCGCGCTCGGCGTCCTGCGCCGTCTCGTAGGGCAACAGCGCCGCCTTGCAGGGTTCTCCGCCGGGCCGGTTGACGACCAGGATGGGACAGGCCCGGACGTCCAGGAGGCTGCTTCCGCAGAGCAAGCCCGAGGCCAGGTTGCTCAACCACCCCTGCCCGGCCGTGAGCCGGCATGCGGTCGCGCGGTCGACGACCACGACGATGTCCTGGGCAGTCCGCTCCAGCATCTGCAGCAGTTGCCGCTCACTCAGGACGGGGTTGCGCACTTCGATGCCATGCCGCCGCTCCAGTTGCGCGGACCGCTGCGCGAGGCGGTCGTCGAAATCGGCGAGAGGGCTTGTATCGCCTCCAGGGCGTTGCACCACATAGAGCAGTGCGCAGTGACGGGCGGCGATCTCCGCGGCCCGCTCGACGGCGTTCTCCGATGCCCTGGAGAACGTCGCTACGGTCAGCACAAATTTGATGGTCACGGTCAGGTCCAGACGAAGCCATGCCTCCGTGCGAGCGCGCCCGCACGGTCGGGGGGAAGGTGGGATGCCGGGCGACTAGGTCGAGTAGTCGCCGGTGGCCTCGGGCTGGAACAGGATGGCTTCTATGGTCATGCGCCGCCGCGCGCCAGCCGGTGAGGTCCACTCGACCGTGGCGCCAGCCTCCCGGCCCAGCAGCGCCGCGCCGACAGGAGACAACACCGAGATGAAGCCTTCGACGGGCTCCGCATCGCCGGGATAGCAGAGAGTCAGCTTCTGCGACGCATCGCCGTCGTTGTGCGACACGGCGACCTGGCTGTACATGGTGACGACATGCTGCGGGATGTCCTGCGAGGGGACGACGCTCGCGTCCTCCAGCAGCTCCTGCAACGACTCGGGCAGCATGCCGCCGTTGAGCTTCAGAAGACGAGCGCGGTCGAGTTCGGTGAGTAGCAACTCACCGCTGAGGATGGTAGGCATTGGGACTCCTGGAGACGGCCGCCGCCACGGACGGCGGGCAGCGTCGGTCGCGCCGAGCTGAGGGCCCGGCGATAGGAGTGGTGCGCAAAAAGGGGGAGTGGTATCGCCGGGCTTAGGAATCTGCGTCCGTAGGACGGGCGCAGTCATCGCCGGTCTGAAGCGTCGACGTCATGCGCGCAGCCAGGACCTGCTTCTGGGCGAAGCGGTCGAGCATGGCTGGGATGGCGCGGCTGAACATGGCCCCATTCTAAAACGGAAGGAGATTCCGTCCAAGGCCCATGCCTTTCGCACGGACCGAGCACGGGGCAGCGCCGTGGCCTCAGCCAGGCTTGCCCGCCAGCAAGGTCGCCACCTCCGCGGCCGATCGCACGCCCAGCTTGGCGAATACGCGCGCCCGGTGCACCTCCACCGTCCGCACCGACACGTTCAGTTCGTCGGCGATGACCTTGTTGAGCTTGCCCGCAGCCACGCGCGTCATCACCTCGCGCTCGCGCTCCGTCAGGCTGGCCAGCCGCGCGCTGCGTTCGGCCGCCTGCGCGCCCTCGGCCTGCATCGCGGCGTCCACCGCCAGCGCCTGCTCGATGCGGTCGGCCAGCGCGTTGTCGCCATAGGGCTTCTCCAGAAAGTCGAAGGCACCCTTCTTCAGCGCCTCGACGACCATCGGGATGTCACCATGGCCGGTCAGGAACAGCACCGGATTCTTCAGCCTGCGCGCCAGCAGTTCGTCGTGCAGCCGCGTGCCGCTCATGGGCTCCATGCGCACATCCAGCAGGAACACGCCGTGCGGCGGCGGCTCACTGTCCAGTGCGGCCAGCAGCGCAGGGCCGCCATCGAAGGCACGCACGGCAAGGCCGCGTGAGCGCAGCAGGAAGGCGAGCGCGTCGCGCACGCCGGGGTCGTCGTCGACGAGGTGGACGCTGCCCAGCAGGGGGTCAGGCATGGGCGGACTCCGAAGTCAGGGGAAGACTGAACGAGAACAGCGCGCCGCCACCGGGCGCCTCATCGGCATCGAGCACGCCCTGGTGGGCCTCGACGATGGAGCGGCAGATGGCCAGGCCCATGCCCATGCCGTCGGCCTTGGTGGAGTAGAACGGTGCACACAGCTGCTCGACGCGCCGGCCGACCAGGCCGGGACCGTTGTCCTGCACGTCCACGCGCACGAACTCGCCCGCCACGCGGCTGCTGACGGCGATGCGCCGGCCGTCGGCGCGCGCCTGCAGCGCGTCGGCGGCGTTGCGCACCAGGTTGATGACGACCTGCTCGATCAGCACCGCGTCGGCCGTCACGGCCGGCACGCCGGGCGCCAGCGTCACGTCCAGCGCGACGCCGCGGCGCTGGCAGTCGCGGCGCAGCAGGTCCAGCGCGGCAACGATGACCTCGTGCAGATCGCAGCGCTCGTGGCGCGGCTCGCGGCGCGTCAGGAACTCACGGATGCGCGCGACGATGCGGCCCGCCTGCGCGGCCTGCTGGCCCAGTCGCGCCAGCGCGCCGCGCACCAGCTCGTCCTGCACGCCCAGCTTGTCCAGCGAGTTGGCAATGCCGGCGCCATAGCTGGCGATGGCGGTCAGCGGCTGGTTCAGCTCGTGCGCCAGCGTGGAGGCAACCTCGCCCAGCATGGTCAGCCGCGCGTTGTGCGCCAGCGTCTCGACCTGACGGCGCTCGCGGTCCTCGAGCCGCTTGCGCTCGGTGATGTCGAGGATGGAGCCCATCCAGCCGATCTGGCGGCCACCCGCGTCCACCAGCGGCGACTCGAACACCATCACGTCCACCATGCGGCCGGAGCTGTGCCGCCAGCGCGTCTCGTAGCCCTCGCGCGGCGCCTGGCCGGCGAGGTTGCGGCGGTTGCGCTCCGCCACCTCTGCCAGCGCGTCGAGCGGCCAGTAGGGCATGGGCGGCAGCAGGCCCACGAGCCGCTCGGCGGGCAGGCCCACCATGTCGCTGAAGGTGCGGTTGACGTAGAGCAGCCGGCCGTCGAAGTCGCGCGCGCGCAGCGCGACGACGGCGGAGTCCTCCATCGCGCGACGCCACGCGGCCTCGGTGCGCCAGGCGTCCTCGGCGCGCTGGGCCGCAAGCATTTGGCGGCGTATCAGCAGGCTGGCCACGGCGATCAGCGGCAGGAAGCCGGCCAGCAGCACCCAGCCCAGCCTGCGCGTGCCGTTGACGCTGGGGTCGCGCAGCGTCAGCTCAAGCGCCGCGTCGGTCAGCGCGCGCTGCGTCAGCGGGCTGGAGCGCAGCGGCCCCGGCAGCGCCACGCGGTAGCTGGGCCGCGACGCCTGCGCGGCGCGCAGCGGCGACTCGGTGCTGGACGCGATGACCTGGTCGGCGCTGTCGACCAACTGCACGTCGTACTTGCGCGCCAGCCACCAGGGCACGCCGCGCTTGAGCAGCACGGCGGGCGAATAGCGCACCACCAGCACCTCGTCGTGCCCCACCGCCGCGGTCAGGTGCAGCGACAGGCCGTCCTCGTAGCGGCCGGCCTCCAGCCGGCTGGGCACCTCGGCCAGCACGCGGTTGCGAGCGTCCAGCCAGGTGACCGACAGCCACAGCCGGTGCAGCCCGGCGTTGACCTCGGGATGGGCGGCCAGCGCCGCCTCGCTGGGCGTCTCGCCCACCAGCGCAGCCGCCAGCTGGCGCAGCTGCGCGGCCTCGATGTCGATGCGGGCGCGCAGTTGCGCCTCCAGGCTGAGCGCGTCGGCGATCAGCGTCTGGCGCTGCTGGTCCAGTTCGTCGGCCTCGTTGGCACGCACCCAGGCCAGCACCCCCAGCACAAAGATCAGGGATAACCCGAGCGGCAGCAGCCACAGACTTCGGGACGGCAGGTCGCGCAGCGTCATGGGCAGAGTCTAAGAACGGCGGGCACGCGCAGAAATGTGGAACTCCACAACTACCCCACGCCGCTGCCGCCCGGAAAAATCTCCGGCATACCTATTAGGAGACGATCTATGGCCCAAGCGGTCCGCCGCCTGCTGCTCGCCGCGGCAATAGCCTTGCCCTTTGCGGCCCTGGCCGAGACGCCCATCGTCATCAAGTTCAGCCACGTGGTGGCCAATGACACGCCCAAGGGCCGGGCCGTGCTGCGCTTCAAGGAAGAGGCCGAGAAGCGCAGCCATGGCCGGGTCAAGGTCGAGGTCTACCCCAACAGCCAGCTCTACAAGGACAAGGAAGAGCTGGAGGCGCTGCAGCTGGGCTCCGTGCAGATGCTGGCGCCGTCGCTGTCCAAGTTCGGGCCGCTGGGCGCCAAGCAGTTCGAGATCTTCGACCTGCCCTACCTGTTCACGACCGAGCAGCAGTATGTGCAGGTCGCCGGCGGCAAGATCGGCCAGGAGCTGATGGGTGCTCTGGAAAGCAAGGGCATCCACGGGCTGGCGTACTGGAGCGGCGGCTTCCACGTGTTCTCGGCCAACAAGCCGCTGCTCAAGCCGGCGGACCTGAAGGGCCTGAAGATGCGGATCCCCAGCTCCAAGGTGCTGGAGGCCAGCCTGCGCCTGATGGGCGCGCTGCCGCAGACCATGCCGTTCTCGGAGGTCTACCAGGCGCTGCAGACCGGCGTCGTCGACGGCACCGAGAACGTCCTGTCCAGCTACACCTCGCAGAAGTACTACGAGGTGCAGAAGCACATCACGCTGACCAACCACACGCACACCGGCTACGCCGCCATCGTCAACAAGAAGTTCTGGGACGGCCTGCCGGCCGACCTCCAGGCGGCGCTGACCGAGGCCATGAAGCAGGCCACCGACTACGAGTTCCACCTGGTCGCTCAGGAGAACCAGGACGCGCTGGCCGAGCTGCGCAAAAGCGGCCGCGTGCAAGTGCACGACCTCACCGACGCCGAGCGCGAGCAATGGCGCCAGACGCTGTGGCCCGTGCACAAGGAAATGGAATCCCGCATCGGCGGCGACCTGCTGAAGCGCGTCTACCAGGTCACCGGCTCGGCGAAGTGAGCCGCGGCGGATCCCGCCCGCCCCAACCCCTATCCAAACCCGTATCGCTCTCACAACCACGGAGACAAAAACCATGAAGCTCTTCACCCGCCGCGCCGCACTGGCGCTCGCCGCCGCGCTGACGCTCCCTCTGGCCGCCCACGCCCAGGCCCCCATCGTCATCAAGTTCAGCCACGTGGTGGCGCCTGACACGCCCAAGGGCAAGGGCGCGCAGCGCTTCAAGGAACTGGCCGAGCAGCGCACCAACGGCCGCGTGAAGGTCGAGGTCTACCCGAACAGCCAGCTCTACAAGGACAAGGAAGAGATGGAGGCGCTGCAGCTGGGCTCGGTCCAGATGCTGGCCCCGTCGCTGGCCAAGTTCGGCCCGCTGGGCGTGAAGGAGTTCGAGGTCTTCGACCTGCCCTATCTGTTCAAGGACGACCAGTCCTTCCGCGCCGTCACCGACGGGCCGGTCGGCGCCGACCTGTTCAAGAAGCTGGAGCCCAAGGGCATCAAGGGCCTGGCCTTCTGGGACAACGGCTTCCACATCATGAGCGCCAACAAGCCGCTGCACCATGTGGCGGACTTCAAGGGCATGAAGATGCGCATCCAGTCCAGCAAGGTGCTGGACGCGCAGATGCGCGCGCTGGGTGCCATCCCGCAGGTGATGGCCTTCAGCGAGCTCTACCAGGCGCTGCAGACCGGCGTGGTGGACGGCACCGAGGGCGTGCCCAGCAACTTCTACACGCAGAAGATCTACGAAGTGCAGAAGCACATGACGCTGTCCAACCACGGCCACCTGGCCTACGCGGTCATCGTCAACAAGAAGTTCTGGGACGGCCTGCCCGCCGACATCCGCACGCAGCTGGAAGGCGCGATCAAGGACTCGACGACCTACGCCAACGCCATCGCCTCCACCGAGAACGCCACCGCGCTGCAGGCCATCAAGGCCAGCGGCCGCGTGACCGTCTACACGCCGACGCCGGCCGAGACCAACGAGTGGAAGAAGGCGCTGATGCCTGTGCACAAGGAGATGGAGTCGCGCGTGGGCAAGACCACCATCGACGCCGCCTATAAGGCAGCCGGCTTCGTCGCCCCGAAGTAACCCCCCCCACCCACGAACCATCCGTGCATCTCCCGGAGGCGCTGGCCTCCGGCGGGGCACGGCTTTGCCCGTGAAAGGAGAAGAACAATGCTGAATAAAGCGCTGAACCATCTGGAGGAGTGGCTGATCTCCTTCCTGATGGCCGCGGCGACGCTGGTGATCTTTGTCGCCGTCGTGCACCGCTATCTAGCCGGCGTACCCTACATCCAGGACATCGCCCTCAAGATCCACATGAGCTGGGCGCAGGAGCTGTGCATCATCCTGTTCGTCTGGATGTGCAAGTTCGGTGCCGCCTACGGCGTGCGCACCGGCATCCACGTCGGCGTGGACGTCGTCATCAACCGCATGACGCCCAAGAACCGCGGCCGCTTCGTCATCTTCGGC
>Ga0213878_10000680_pt1 | contig 12429 bp, 10 predicted proteins | sample VelepicoBEBS_R02_FD_161053 | JGI IMG/M metagenome (GOLD analysis project Ga0213878, IMG submission 161053) | Vellozia epidendroides bulk soil microbial communities from rupestrian grasslands, the National Park of Serra do Cipo, Brazil - BS_R02 | ecosystem: Environmental > Terrestrial > Soil >... | reverse complement strand
GCGTTTAAACGTACCAGCGGCATGCTGACCGATATCATCAATGAGGATCGCAATAATCTGTCGCTGATCCAGCGCCACGGCTGGCAGGGAACCGAAGAAGGAAAACATACCGGAAATCCGGCGGATGAACCGGAAAGTAAACCACTGGCATAACGAGGGGTTAGCCGCAAATCGAAAAATTTTCGCTTTCTTTACTCTGCCGCCAGTCGACGAAAGATTATGCTTTCCGTATAGTGGCGGCAATTTTTTGCATCCGGGAATTTTTCAATGATCAGTCTGATTGCGGCGTTAGCGGTGGATCGCGTTATCGGCATGGAAAACGCCATGCCCTGGAACCTGCCTGCCGATCTCGCCTGGTTCAAACGCAATACCGTTAATAAGCCGGTGGTGATGGGGCGTCTGACCTGGGAATCCATTGGCCGCCCGCTGCCGGGGCGTAAAAACATCGTTATCAGCAGTAAGCCTGGTACAGACGATCGCGTCGAGTGGGTTCAGTCTGTTGATGAGGCGATTGCCGCTTGTGGCGGCGCGGAAGAGATTATGGTTATCGGCGGCGGTCGCGTGTATGAGCAGTTCCTGCCGAAAGCGCATAAGCTCTATCTGACCCATATCGATGCCGAAGTGGAAGGGGATACGCATTTTCCGGACTACGATCCGGACGAGTGGGAGTCGGTGTTCAGCGAATTCCACGACGCGGATGCGCAGAACTCGCACAGCTACTGCTTCGAGATTCTGGAACGTCGTTAATTTTTCCCGTGGCCTACCCCTTTCGTTGCGCGAGAGGGGTAGGCGGGAGAGATGTGTTTACGAGGCGACCGCTTCGCTTTCATCGCTATTGAGGCGACGGTTAGACGGCTGTACGAAATACGCTTTATCCTCCCAGCGCAGGCAGGTAAGATCCCCGCCCCAGCAGCAGCCGGTATCGAGAGCATAGATCCCTTCCGGCGTGCCTTTGCCTTCAAGCGACGCCCAATGACCGAACGCGATGCTGTACTCCTGCGTAACCGGGCCCGGGATCGCAAACCACGGTTTTAGCGGCGCAGGCGCCTCTTCCGGCGACTCTTTGGTGTACATGTCCAGTTGCCCGTTAGGGAAGCAGAAGCGCATGCGGGTAAAGGCGTTGGTGATAAACCGCAGCCGCGCCAGACCGGACAGCTCCGTCGACCAGTGGTTAGGCAAGTCGCCGTACATCGCATCGAGGAAGAAAGGGTAGGAGTCGCTGCTGAGCACGGCTTCAACGTCGCGTGCGCACAGTTTGGCGGTGTTGAGATCCCACTGCGGGGTGATCCCGGCATGGGTCATGATGAGCTTTTTCTCTTCGTCTATCTGCATCATGGGCTGGCGGCGCAGCCAGTTCAGCAGCTCGTCGGCATCCGGCGCCTCAAGCAGCGGCGTCAGCCGGTCTTTTGGCTTATTGCGACTGATCCCGGCAAAAACCGCCAGTAAATGGAGGTCGTGGTTGCCGAGCACAATCCGTACGCTATCGCCCAGCGATTTGACGTAGCGAAGCACATCCAGCGATGCCGGGCCGCGTGCGACGAGATCGCCAGTCAGCCAGAGCATGTCCTTCCCAGGGGTAAACGCCACCTGCTGTAACAGCGCGATCAGTTCATCGTAGCAACCATGAACATCGCCAATAAGATATGTACTCATCGAATTAATGAATTATTGCTGGCACTGCCAGACGGAAAACGGGGATATCAATGGCGAAGGTGTTGCCTTCGGCGTCGATCATTTCATAGTGGCCCTGCATGGTGCCGAGCGGTGTTTCCAGCACGGCGCCACTGGTGTACTGGTACTCGTTGCCGGGATCGATATGCGGCTGTACGCCGACCACGCCTTCTCCCTGAACTTCGGTTTCCCGACCGTGGCCGTTGGTGATAAGCCAGTAGCGTCCCAGCAGTTGAACCGGCGTTCGCCCCAGGTTGCGGATAGTGACGGTGTAGGCGAAGACGTAACGTTCCTCATCGGGTGAGGATTGTGACTCAATGTAGACGCTTTGCACCTGTACGCAAACACGGGGCGAATCTAACATGCTTTAGCTCTCCTTTGAGGGCGCATTGTCCGTCAGCCAGTTTGCCATCTGGCAGTACTGAGCGACAGAGATGTTTTCCGCGCGCATGGCGGGGTCGATGCCGAGCCCGGTCAATACGTCAACGGTAAACAGGTTGCCAAGACTATTGCGGATAGTCTTCCGGCGTTGGTTAAACGCTTCGGTGGTGATACGGCTCAGTACGCGAATATCTTTCACCGGATGCGGCAGCGTACTGTGCGGCACCAGACGCACGACGGCAGAGTCCACTTTAGGCGGCGGCGTGAACGCCGACGGCGGTACTTCGAGCACCGGAATAATCTGGCAGTAATATTGCGCCATGACGCTTAATCGACCATACGTTTTACTGTTCGGTCCTGCAACCAGGCGATTCACCACCTCTTTTTGCAGCATAAAATGCATATCGGCAATGGCATCAGTATAGCTAAACAGGTGGAACATCAGCGGCGTGGAGATGTTATACGGCAGGTTGCCGAAGACGCGCAGCGGCTGACCGAGTGTTTCCGACAGTTCGCCGAAGTTCATGGTCATGGCGTCCTGCTGATAAATTGTCAGCTTTGGGCCCAAAAACGGGTGCGTCTGCAGGCGTGCGGCGAGATCGCGGTCCAGTTCGATAACGGTCAGTTTATCCAGGCGTTCGCCAACGGGTTCGGTCAGCGCGGCAAGCCCTGGGCCGATTTCGACCATGGCCTGGCCTTTTTGCGGATTAATCGCAGAGACGATGCTGTCGATCACAAACTGATCGTTGAGAAAGTTTTGCCCGAAGCGTTTACGGGCTAAGTGGCCCTGATGGACTCGATTATTCATTGAGAGTTAACAATCATTTTGATGGCGAGATTAAGCGCCGTAATAAAACTGCCGACGTCCGCTTTTCCCTGGCCCGCCAGCTCAAGCGCGGTGCCGTGGTCAACGGAGGTACGAATAAAGGGTAAACCGAGGGTGATGTTCACGCCGCGGCCGAAACCCTGGTATTTTAGCACGGGTAGACCCTGATCGTGGTACATTGCCAGCACCGCATCCGCATTATCGAGATACTTGGGCTGGAACAGGGTGTCGGCCGGAAGCGGACCGCTGAGGTTCATCCCTTTCGCCCGCATCTCGTTCAGTACCGGAATAATCGTGTCTATCTCTTCCGTACCCATATGCCCGCCTTCTCCCGCATGCGGGTTCAGCCCGCAAACCAGCACGTGCGGATGGGCAATACCAAATTTATGACGTAAGTCGTCATCAAGAATGGTAATGACCTCCCGGAGCAGTTCCGGGGTAATGGCGTCGCTGATGGCTTTAAGCGGCAGGTGGGTGGTCGCCAGCGCCACGCGCAGCTCCTCTGTCGCCAGCATCATCACCACCTTACTGGCCCCGGAGCGATCTTCAAAGAACTCGGTGTGTCCGGTAAAGGCGATGCCCGCATCGTTGATAATGCTTTTTTGCACGGGGCCGGTGATCAGCGCGGCAAATTCCCCATGGGTACAGCCGTCGCATGCTCGCGCCAGCGTTTCCACAACATAAGGGCCGTTTTGCACGTTCAGTACGCCGGGCGTCACGGGGGCAGAAAGCGCAACGGGAAGCAGCGTCAGGGTGCCCGCGCGCTGGGCAAGAGGAGGCTGGGTCGTGTTGTAGGGCAGCAGCGTCAACGGCAAACCGAGCATGGCTGCCCGGCTTGTCAATAATTCGCTATCGGCGCACACCACCAGTTCGACCGGCCAGTCGCGCTGGGCGAGCTGGACTACCAGGTCGGGGCCAATCCCGGCGGGTTCGCCGGGAGTGATAACGACTCGATGCGATGAGGTCATTAGTTGCTCAGAATTTTGACATAGGCGCTGGCGCGCTGTTCTTGCATCCAGGTGGCCGCTTCTTCTGAGAACTTACGGTTCATCAGCATGCGGTAAGCCCTGTCTTTCTGCGCAGCGTCAGTGCGGTCAACCTTGCGGGTATCCAGCAGTTGAATCAGGTGCCAGCCGAAGGAAGAGTGAACCGGCGCGCTGACCTGACCTTTACTCAGCTTCATCACCGCATCACGGAACGAAGGATCGTAGATATCCGGGCTTGCCCAGCCAAGGTCGCCGCCCTGGTTAGCCGAGCCTGGATCCTGAGACAGCTCTTTCGCTGCTTTCTCAAAGGTGGTTTTGCCGCTCTTAATATCCGCAGCAACCTGCTCTAGTTTCGCGCGAGCCTGATCGTCAGACATGATCGGCGATGGCTTCAGCAGGATGTGGCGCGAGTGGACTTCGGTCACGGAAATCGTCTGGCTCTGGCCACGCAGGTCGTTCACTTTGATAACGTGGAAGCCTACGCCGGAACGGATTGGGCCAATGATGTCGCCTTTCTTCGCCGTACTCAGCGCCTGGGCGAAGATGGACGGCAGCTCCTGAATACGTCCCCAGCCCATCTGACCGCCTTTTAAGGCCTGCTGATCGGCGGAATAGGTAATCGCCAGCTTACCGAAATCGGCGCCGCCGCGAGCCTGCTCAACCACGGCGCGCGCCTGGGTTTCCGCTTCGTTAACCTGATCGGAGGTCGGGTTTTCCGGCAGCGGAATCAGGATGTGGCTCAGGTTCAGCTCGGTGCTGGCATCGTTCTGGTTGCCCATCTGTTTTGCCAGCGCATCCACTTCCTGCGGCAGCACGGTAATGCGACGACGCACTTCGTTGTTACGCACCTCGGAGATGATCATCTCTTTGCGGATCTGAGCACGGTAGGTGTTGTAGTTAAGACCATCGTAGGCCAGACGGCTGCGCATCTGATCCGGGGTCATGTTGTTCTGCTTGGCGATGTTGCCGATGGCCTGATCGAGCTGCTCGTCAGAGACCTTAACCCCCATTTTCTGCCCCATCTGCAGGATGATTTGATCCATGATCAGTCGTTCAAGGATCTGATGACGCAGCGTGTTATCGTCCGGCAACTGCTGGCCTGCCTGGCCGGAGTTCAGTTTTACCGATTGCATTAAACCATCAACGTCGCTTTCCAGTACGACGCCATTGTTTACGACGGCTGCTACTTTATCGACAACCTGAGGGGCGGCGAAACTGGTATTCGCAACCATGGCGATACCGAGAAGCAGCGTTTTCCAGTTCTTCATACTCTTTCCATTTCAATTAACCGCAAGCGCGGGGTACGTTTCATAACCGTGACATTACAGAGAGCTTTGATACGGCAAAATGTTCGAACGCAGCATCTGCTGGGTGCCCAGACCATAGTTAGAGCTCAGACCGCGCAATTCAACACTGAAGCCGATTGAGTTGTCGTATTGGCTTTCGTTGCTGTTGGTATCCCAGCCGTTGAGCTTACGCTCATAGCCGACGCGGATAGCGTAGCAACAGGAGCTATACTGAATACCCAGCATCTGGTCTGCCGATTTGCGGGTGTTGGTATCGAAGTAATACGCACCCACCACGGACCAGCGGTCGACAATCGGCCAGCTGGCGGTCATACCGACCTGGGAAATACCCTGGTTATACTGCTGCGACGTGGCATACGACGGCAGCGTCGCCTGAATATACTCCGGGCTGGCATAACGATAATTCAACTGCACTAACCTGTCCTGATCCCGGCGATACTCAACGGTGCCGCTGGCGGTGGCCACGTTATCAAGACGCGTATCATACTGGATGCCGCCGCGCAGGCCCCACTGGTCGGCCATGCGCCAGTAGGTATCGCCAGCCCACACGATGGAGCCTGTTTTGTCGCTCTCAGTAAACGCATTCCCCTCATCACCTGTGCGTGATGGGGTGAAGTAGTAGATTTGACCCACAGAAACGTTAAAACGTTCCACAGCATGGTCATCATAAACGCGCGTGGTTAAACCGGCCGTGACCTGGTTGGCTGAAGCGATACGGTCCAGGCCGCTGTAGGTGCGGTCGCGGAACAGGCCGCTATAGTCGGATTGCAGCAGCGTGGAGTCGTAAACGCCGATATTGCTCTGATCTTTGAAAGGCACATACAGGTACTGAACGCGAGGCTCCAGCGTCTGGGTGTACCCCTGAGACCAGTCCAGGTCGCGCTCAAAGACCATTTTTCCATCAATTTTAAACTGCGGCAGCACGCGGCTGACGGAGTCTTCAAGGCTATTCGCCGCATTCAGGGCACGTGCGTTATCACTGCTTGGGTTGTTGTAATACTGATTTTTCGCGTAGGTCCGGTACTCATCCAGATTGCTCTGCTGGTAGTGGGTGGCCATCAGCTTCACTTCAGTATTCAGGCTGCCCCAACCGTTGGACAGCGGCAGCGCTAGCGTCGGTTCCAGATGCAGACGGGTCGCTTCCGGCAGGTTGCTATTGGTGTTCTCAAACGTTACCGCCTGGCCGTAAATATGGGCGTCGAACGGCCCCAGGTCATTGTAGTAATAGTTTACATCGAGCTGCGGCTGTGCGGCGTAGGAGTTGCTGTTTGCGCGATCGAAGACCTGGAACTGTTTTGACGACACGGTGGCGTCAAAATTATCGATAAAATAGCCGGCGCTGAATTTCTGCGTCGCGTAACCGTCGGTACTTGAACCGTATTTGGAGCTAAAGTCGTTGAAGTAGTTGGCGTCGCTGACTTTGGTGTAGTCGACGTTGAAACGCCACACCTGGTCCAGTACGCCAAAGTGTCTCCAGTAGAACATCCAGCGGCGGCTGTCGTTGTCCTCGGGATGCTCATCTTTATAGATTTTATCCGACGGTAAATAGTCGAATTCGAACAGACCGGTACCCGCTTTTGTCAGATAACGGAATTCGTTTTCCCACATAATGCCGCCGCGCTTTTGCATATAGTGCGGCGTGATGGTGGCATCGAAGTTAGGGGCAATATTCCAGTAATACGGTAAATAGAATTCGACGCCGTTCGTGGAGCTATATTTCGCATTCGGGATAAGGAAACCAGAACGACGTTTATCGCCGATCGGCAACTGTAAATAAGGGCTGTAGAAAACCGGCACCGGGCCAATTTTAAAGCGCGCGTTCCAGATTTCCGCGACCTGTTCCTGGCGGTCCTGAATCACTTCACTGCCGACGACGCTCCAGGTATTGGCACCGGGCAGGCAGGAGGTGAAGGTGCCGTTATCCAGAATGGTATAGCGGTTTTCGCCGCGCTGTTTCATCAGGTCTGCGGTGCCGCGGCCCTGGCGGCCCACCATCTGGTAATCTCCTTTCCAGACGTTGGTATCCTTGGTGTTCAGGTTTGACCAGGCTTTTGGACCTGTCAGGATCACCTGGTTATCGTCATAGTGTACATTGCCAAGTGCATCTACCGTGCGGACAGGCGTGGCCTGACCCGGGGCCTCTTTCTGGTGCAGCTGTACCTCGTCCGCCTGCAGACGGCTATTACCCTGGTTAATATCGACATTGCCGGTAAATACGGCATTATCAGGATAATTCCCTTTTGCGTGATCGGCGTTAATGGTGACGGGGAGGTTATTTGCATCGCCCTGCACCAGCGGACGATTATAGGTCGGAACCCCTAGCATACATTGAGATGCGAGGTCGGCGGCCGCGCCTTGCTGACTATACAGGGCGCTGGCGATCATGGTGGCCAGAAGGGTGGGAATACGTTTTTTCATACGTTGTATTTATTGTTCCGTCATCTGTGGCATTGCGGCTGGCAAACGGTCAGAGACTAACGTACTCATCGTTAACGCGCCAGTGTTAATCCTGCCGGTTCAAATCAGTGGCGTTAGGTACTGTGCTGAATGACGAGTATGATAATGCATATTTTAGCTGACGGCATGATGATTTGACCATTTGGGGAGTATATGCAGTATTGGGGAAAAGTGATCGGCGTGGCGGTTGCCTTAATGATGGGCGGCGGTTTTTGGGGCGTGGTGCTGGGATTCCTGATAGGCCACCTGTTTGACCGGGCTCGCAGCCGCCGGCTGAACTGGTTTGCTAATCAGCAGGAGCGCCAGTCGCTCTTTTTTGCCACCACCTTCGAGGTGATGGGGCACCTGACCAAATCGAAAGGGCGCGTGACCGAGGCGGATATTCAGGTCGCCAGCGTGCTGATGGACAGAATGAACCTGCACGGCGACTCGCGGACCGCCGCGCAGCACGCGTTTCGCGTCGGTAAAGCGGATAACTACCCGCTGCGTGAAAAAATGCGCCAGTTGCGCAGCGTCTGCTTTGGTCGCTTTGATCTGATTCGGATGTTTCTGGAAATTCAGATTCAGGCCGCTTTCGCGGACGGGTCATTGCATCCTAACGAGCGTGAAGTGCTGTTTGTCATCGCCGATGAGCTGGGGATCTCTCGCGCCCAGTTCGAGCAGTTCTTGCGTATGATGCAGGGCGGCGCGCAGTTTGGCGGCGGATACCAGCAGCAGTCGCAGTCCGGCGGTGGCTGGCAGCAGGCGCAGCGTGGTCCGACCCTTGAGGATGCCTGCAATGTGCTGGGCGTAAAACCCTCTGACGATGCGACAATCATCAAGCGCGCCTACCGCAAGCTGATGAGCGAACATCACCCGGATAAGCTGGTCGCTAAAGGGTTACCGCCGGAGATGATGGAGATGGCGAAGCAGAAGGCGCAGGAAATTCAGAAAGCCTATGAGCTTATTAAAGAGCAGAAGGGCTTTAAGTAAGTCATCGCTCTCGCCCCGAAGGGCGAGAGCGAGAGGTTAAAAATCCGCGGGCGCTTTGAAGGTCATCGGCGTGCCATACGCCGGATGGGTAATGGTCAGCATCCATGCATGCAGCAGCAGCCGGGGCGCTAATGCCAGCGCCTCGGGCGTGGCGTAAAACTTATCGCCGAGGATCGGGTACCCCAGCGCCTGCATATGTACGCGCAGTTGGTGGGAACGCCCGGTAATTGGTTTTAGCAGGACTCGCGCGGTGTTATCGTCGCCATACTCCTGCACCTGATACTCAGTTTGCGCCGCTTTGCCAGTCTCAAAACAGACTTTCTGTTTTGGGCGGTTCGGCCAGTCGCAGATAAGCGGCAGGTCCACCAGGCCCTCTTCGTGTTGCGGATGACCAAAGACGCGCGCCAGATACTGCTTTTTCGGTTCGCGCTCGCGGAACTGGCGCTTAAGCTCCCGCTCTGCGGCTTTGGTGAGGGCCACCACGATCACGCCGCTGGTCGCCATGTCCAGGCGATGCACGGATTCCGCCTGCGGGAAATCACGCTGCACGCGGGTCATGATACTGTCTTTGTGCTCTTCAAGACGGCCCGGTACGGACAACAAACCGCTCGGCTTGTTGACCACCATAATGTGCTCATCCTGATACAGCACCACAAGCCATGGATCCTGCGGCGGGTTGTAGGCGTCCAACACCATATTCGCTCCTTACTGGTGCGTCACGACGATCAGTCGCAATGCGTCCAGGCGCCAGCCAGCCTGGTTGAGGCTGTCCATCACCTGCTGACGGTTGCTCTCGATGGCGTCGAGCTCGTCGTCGCGGATGTTCGGGTTCACTGCTTTCAGCGCTTCCAGTCGCGACAGTTCCGCGCTCAGCTTTTCGTCCGCTTCACGGCGGGCGGCATCAATCAGCGTGCGCGCGGCTTTCTCAACCTGCGCTTCGCCCTGCTGCAGAATTGCGTGAACGTCCTGCTGCACCGCATTCACCAGCTTGCTGCCGGTATGACGGTTAACGGCGCTCAGCTGGCGGTTAAAGCTTTCAAACTCGACCTGGGCTGCCAGGTTGTTGCCGGTTTTATCCACCAGCATTCGCACCGGCGTCGGCGGCAGGAAACGGTGCAGCTGCAGCTGTTTCGGCGCCTGCGCTTCCACCACGTAAATCAGCTCCAGCAGCAGGGTGCCTACCGGCAGGGCTTTGTTTTTCAGCAGCGAAATGGTGCTGCTGCCGGTATCGCCGGAGAGGATAAGATCCAGGCCGTTGCGGATAAGCGGGTGCTCCCAGGTGATGAACTGCGCATCTTCGCGGGACAGCGCCACATCGCGCTCAAAGGTAATGGTACAGCCGTCTTCCGGCAGACCCGGGAAATCCGGCACCAGCATATGGTCGGATGGGGTCAGCACAATCAGGTTTTCGCCGCGATCATCCTGGTTGATGCCGATGATATCAAACAGGTTCATGGCAAAGTTAATCAGGCCAGTATCGTCATCTTGCTCTTCAATGCTTCCGGCAAGCGCCTGCGCTTTTTCACCGCCGTTGGAGTTGATTTCCAGCAGTCGATCGCGGCCTTGTTCCAGCTGCGCTTTCGACGCCTCGTGCTGCTCGCGGCAGGCTTTGATCAGCTCGTCAAACCCGTCGGTGGTTTCCGGCGCAGCAAGGTAGTTAATGAGCTGCGCGTGGACGCTATCGTAAATGGTGCGACCGGTCGGGCAGGTGTGTTCGAACGCGTCCAGGCCTTCGTGATACCAGCGCACCAGCACGGATTGCGCGGTTTTTTCCAGATAAGGAACGTGGATCTGGATATCGTGCGCCTGACCGATACGATCCAGACGGCCGATACGCTGCTCCAGCAGATCCGGGTTAAACGGCAGGTCGAACATCACCAGATGGCTGGCGAACTGGAAGTTACGGCCTTCAGAACCGATTTCAGAACACAGCAGCACCTGCGCGCCGGTATCTTCCTCGGCAAACCAGGCGGCGGCGCGGTCGCGTTCGATGATGGACATGCCTTCATGGAAGACGGCGGCGCGAATACCTTCGCGCTCGCGCAGCACCTGCTCAAGCTGTAGCGCGGTGGCGGCTTTGGCGCAGATAACCAGCACCTTTTGCGAACGATGGCTGGTCAGGTAGCCCATCAGCCACTCGACGCGCGGGTCGAAGTTCCACCAGGTACCGCTGTCGCCTTCAAACTCCTGATAGATTTGCTCCGGGTAGAGCATATCGCGGGCGCGGTCTTCTGCGGTTTTGCGCGCCCCCATAATGCCGGAGACCTTAATCGCCGTCTGGTATTGCATCGGCAGCGGCAGCTTAATAGTGTGCAGTTCGCGTTTCGGGAAGCCCTTGACGCCGTTACGGGTGTTGCGGAACAGCACGCGGCTGGTGCCGTGGCGGTCCATCAGCATAGCGATCAGTTCCTGACGCGCGCTGTCGGCATCCGCGCTTTCGCTGTTCGCTGCCTGTAGCAGCGGTTCGATATCCTGTTCGCCAATCAGGTCGCCGAGCGTGTTGAGCTCAGTATCGCTGAGTTTCTTACCTGCCAGCAGCATCGCCACAGCGTCCGCCACCGGACGATAGTTCTTCTGCTCTTCCACGAACTGGGTGAAATCGTGGAAACGGTTCGGGTCCAGCAGGCGCAGACGCGCGAAGTGGCTCTCCATGCCGAGCTGCTCCGGCGTTGCCGTCAGCAGCAGTACGCCGGGCACGCGTTCGGCCAGCTGTTCGATGGCCTGGTATTCGCGACTTGGGGCCTCTTCGCTCCACACCAGGTGGTGCGCCTCGTCGACGACCATGATGTCCCATTCGGCATCGCACAGGTGTTCAAGACGCTGCTTACTGCGGCGAACGAAATCCAGCGAGCAGATAACCAGCTGTTCGGTTTCAAACGGGTTGTCGGCGTCGTGCTGGGCTTCGGCATAGCGCTCGTCATCAAACAGGGAGAAGCGCAGGTTAAAGCGGCGCAGCATCTCCACCAGCCACTGGTGCTGCAGGGTTTCCGGAACAATCACCAGCACGCGATCGGCGGCGCCAGCGAGCAGCTGTTGATGCAGGATCATCCCGGCTTCAATGGTTTTACCCAGACCCACTTCGTCCGCCAGCAGTACGCGCGGCGCATGGCGACGACCGACGTCATGTGCGATATGCAACTGATGGGGAATCAGGCTGGTGCGCTGGCCGCGCAGGCCGCTCCACGGCATGCGGTACTGTTCGCTATGGTACTTACGGGCGCGATAGCGCAGGGCAAAGCGATCCATACGGTCGATTTGTCCGGCGAACAGGCGGTCCTGCGGTTTGCTGAAGACCAGCTTGCTGTCGAGCAGCACTTCTCGCAGCACCACGTCGGTTTCCTGCGTGTCGAGACGGGTGCCGGTATACGCCAGCAGCCCTTTTTCTTCTTTTACATCGTCAATGCGCAGCTGCCAGCCTTCGTGGCTGGTCACCGTGTCGCCCGGGTTGAACATGACGCGGGTGATGGGAGAGTCGTTACGCGCGTACAGACGGTTTTCACCGGTTGCCGGGAAAAGGAGAGTGACCATGCGCGCATCCAGCGCTACGACTGTCCCTAATCCCAGTTCGCTTTCTGTGTCGCTAATCCAGCGCTGACCAAGTGTAAAAGGCATATATTCGGCTCTATATCTTTAATTGCAGGCAATAGTTCATCACCGCCAGCACAACCAGCGGTAAGTCAACATTGGGTCCAGGAATGGAAAGGGCGCTATGGTACTGGAAGCCAGTGATTTCGTCACGCGTCAAAATAGCCCCAGTTGCCCTGTCAGTATTGTAGCAAAATCATCATCGACAAAGGGGAGTATTCCTTCCGCGACCGGTTCTAATTGT
>Ga0213878_10000679_pt1 | contig 12447 bp, 11 predicted proteins | sample VelepicoBEBS_R02_FD_161053 | JGI IMG/M metagenome (GOLD analysis project Ga0213878, IMG submission 161053) | Vellozia epidendroides bulk soil microbial communities from rupestrian grasslands, the National Park of Serra do Cipo, Brazil - BS_R02 | ecosystem: Environmental > Terrestrial > Soil >... | reverse complement strand
GCCGTTCGGGTCTTGAATGGTCTCGCTCCATTCCCCGTTAGCCCATACCGCATCACCAGCCGTTCCTATGAGGCGAAGGGAATCCGGATCAACCTTATCTATATGGGGTCCATGGCCGGTTCGTAAAAAATTGCACGCTAACGAGGGATCTCGGGCTACGCAATGGCGGTCCGGAGTGGTCGCAACTTCCGATTTCGCAGGCCGCCGTCGCGACGCCAGTGGTAGTCGCCGGTCAAGTTGATGTGTTCCCATTTCAATGGTGAAAGATGCACCAGTAACGCTTCCGGGATCATTTGCCCTTGGTTGCGGAGAGCTTGAATAGCCCGCTCCAGGTAAACCGTGTTCCAAAGCACGATTGCGGCCACGACCAGATTGCTGTCGGTCGCGTTGCATGGCTACGCGGTTCAGGAACTTAGGGCGGATTGTGATTCCAGCTTCATGCCTTTTCGTGGCGTGATTTGCTCCATTTCTGTCATACCCCTGCGAGTGATCTGGATTAGAGATTATCCATCGAGTGGGGCACAAACCCACCGCACCACAAAGGAACTATAACATGAAAAAATTCACTCATCGTAATCCCGAGATGCAATTGATTAAAGGTCGCACGGCACTTGTTCTGGCGGACATCCAAAATGAGTTCCTCGAAGAAAAACCAGACGGTACCTATTACGCTTTGATCGAGGACGGGCTGAAGAAGCGCAACGTCATCGGAAACCTCGAGCAGCTTCTCAAGACGGCGCAGGAACTCGGATTCTACATCATCCATTCGCCGCACTGGTATTATCCCACCGATCTTCAATGGGTCGTACCGGGCGGGGCCATTGGCGATTATCTGGGTGGAATCGGATTTTGCGGCCGCAAGGATCCGGTCGATCTCGAAGGCTTCCATGGCTCTAGAGCTGATTACTTTGAGCCGTTCAAGAAGTACCTGATGGACGGGCACACCTGCAACACGTCGCCTCATAAGCATTTTGGGTGCGAGGCGAACGATGTGATCAAGCAGCTCCACATGCGCAAGGTCGAAAAGGTGATCATGGCGGGTCCCGTCGCGAACATCTGCCTTGAGTCTCACATGCGCGACATCATCGAGTCCGGTTTCGAGGTCGCGATGGTTCGTGACGCAGTCGCGGGCGGCGTGAACGAAGAGGGCGACGGCTATATGGCGGCGATGGTCAATTGGCGCTTCATGGCCAACGCGGTTTGGACCACCGAAGAAACCATCAAAAAAATGAGAGCCGTGGCTGCCTAAGACCGCCTTTTTATATCCGAAATCGATCCAACAAACTGAAAGGAAAATTATGAGCAAAGAAAGCAAAGTTCTTGTCGTTACCGGCGCATCGCAGGGATTGGGGGAAGGATTCGTTAAGGCCTACCGAGCGCGCGGATGGCGTGTGGTCGGAAACTCGCGTTCGATCAAACCATCGGGTGATCCCGACTACATTACCGTTCCCGGCGACGTCGGTGAGCCGGCCATTGCCAGGAAAGTCGTTGAGACTGCCACTAAAGAGTTCGGTCGCGTTGACACGCTGATCAACAACGCGGGCATCTGGCGTCCCGGAGCAATCGAAGGAATTTCCGAAGAGCTGTTCCGACGCGTAATGGCGACCAACCTAGACAGCGTCTTTTTCGCCACCCAGGCTGCCGTCCCGGCGATGAAGAAGCAGGGCGGTGGGCACATTGTCCAAATCACGACCAGCCTGGTCGAGCACGCGCTCACCACTGTCCCTGCGGTTCTCGCTTCCTTGTCTAAGGGTGCGTGTGTTGCCGCGACTCGTGGCCTTGCGATGGAGTTAGCTCCGAGCAACATCCGGGTAAATGCGCTGTCGCTCGGCATCATCAGGACTCCGCTCCATGAGGAGGCTTCGCTTGAGGCGAAAAAGGGTTTCTCTCCGCTCAATCGCTACGGAGAAATCGCCGATGTCGTGCGAGCGCTCCTTTATCTAGAGGACTCGGATTTTGTCACGGGCGAAATCTCTTACATCGACGGAGGCCGCACCGCCGGACACTGAACTTATCACACGGGAAGCGGACTAACTCTTCGCATCCGGAATCTCAGAAACTAAGAAAGAAACATTTCGATGAAGAGCATTCAACTCACCGCCTACGGCAAAGCCGCTGATGTGGTTAAACTTATTGATGTCCCGGATGTTGGGACGCCCGGACCTGACGAGATCATCATCGATGTCGAAGCAGCGTCAGTCGAGCCCAGCGACTTGTATATGATTGCCGGAATCTACGGCAATCTTCCGCCATTGCCGCATATCCTGGGAATTCAAGGGGTGGGACGAGTAGCGGCGAAGGGGCGCAACGTCAAGCACCTCAAGGAGGGCGACCGGACGATTACCCCGCCTTTTGTACCTTCGTGGGTGGATCGAGTCAAAACGAACGCCTCTTACCTGCGCCCGTTGCCGGATGGAGACGTCAATCAGCTTGCCATGCTTGGCATCAACCCAGCTACGGCTTATTTGCTGCTAACAGAGTACGTCCAACTCAAGCCCGGTGAGTGGTTGCTCCAGAACGCGGCAAACTCATCGGTTGGCCGGGCAGTGATCGCGATTGCGAAAGCCCGAGGTATCAAGACCGTGAACATTGTGCGACGCGCCGAATTGATCAATGAGATCAAAGCGCTCGGTGGCGATGTTGTCCTTGTTGACGGTCCAGACCTTCCTAAGCGCGTAGCCGAAGCAACTGACAAGGCGCCCATTCGACTAGCATTGGACGGTGTTGGTGATTCTGCTACCCAGGATTTTCTCAACTGCATTGCATTATATGGGACACTGGTCATCTGGAGCGGCATGAGCGGAAAGCCATTCACCGCCTCGGGTATTCAACTGCTTTTTCACGAGCAGACCATTCATGGGATGTGGATCTTTAACTACTTCAGGAATCCAAACCCTGAAAAGGTCGCTGTAATGTACCAAGAGCTGGCGGCAATGGCCGCAACCGGCGCCATTTTTTTCCCAATCGCAGGTCAATTTAGTTTCAACCAATTTGCTGATGCCATCGCTGTCGCGGACAAATTCAGCGGTAAAGCCATTCTCACGCCTAATATTCAGGGCTAACTGTTTCGCTCAACCGAATAAACTTGTTTCCTAAGACTGGAAATAATCCATATGGCTACTCCGATCCTTATTACTGACCTGACTCAACGTCCTCCTCGTGGTTTTCGCGTTCGACTCGGAGGCCTTGTGATTCTTGCGCGCATGCTCGACAAGGGTCGGGCGACGCTCGCAGGGAAAAACGGCGACTACGAATACCTAACTTCCATCGACGAACACCTTGTCCGTTTTCTCGAATTTGATCCCGATGCACTGCTGAAGGAATTGGCATCGGGCAAAGGCGACTGGGAGATCCTGCAATGGATTAAATCCAACTCCAAGAGCCCGCGCCAGCCCTGGGAAATTGAAGCTTTTTCCTCAGTCATGGAACAGTACGCACCGGATAGCGATCCCGAAACGCTAGCCGTCTTCCAGGATCATTTTAAGAACTTCCCTGAGGGACGAGACGACCTCAAGACCTGGTTCGAAGTTTTGGAGCTCGACGACTACGTCAGTTATGGAGGAAAGGCATAGTGCGGACGAACCGATAAATGGCCTAAGGGACTAAGCCAATACGAAGTTTGCTTTCTCGAGCGGTTTCCCTTGTACCTGTTGCCGATAATTGCGTGGCGAAAGCCCGAAGTGAGCGACAAAAGCCCTGCGCAGATTTAGTTCATCTCGAAAACCGGTTGATACCGCAATTTGTTTTAGCCCGTCAGAAGTTGACTCGAGGCGGTCACGCGCCGCTTCAACTCGTAAGGATCTGATCCAAAGCGCAGGACTCATGTTGAATTGCTTTTGAAAGCGACGAACAAAGGTTCTTGGACTCATCGACGTGAATTTAGCGAGCGTCTCAACATCGAGCTTCTGATGAAGATTGGCCGTAGTCCAAGCTGGCAGATTTCTGAAACCAGGTTCCGACACCTTCTCCTGCTCACGCAAGAGTGTGCTGTATTGAGCTTGGTCTCCGCCACGTCGCATAAAGAGCACCAATTGGCGCGCAACCGAGTTTGCGGCCTTGAAACCCCGATCCTCCTCTATCAGAGCCAATGCAAGGTCGATTCCCGCGCTGACACCAGCGCTGGTATAGACATTCCCCTCTTTTATAAAAATCGGGTTCAATTCGACCTTCAGGTCCGGATAGCGGCGCGATAGCTCCGAACAATACTGCCAATGTGTGACCGCACGACGTTTCTTAAGAAGACCGGCTCCAGCAAGAATGAAGGCGCCGACGCAGACTGATCCGATTCGGCGGACGCGCTTCGCCCGTAGACCTAACCATGCTCGGAGGGAAGGAGTGATTGGTTTCAAAGCACCCGTTCCGGCTACTACCAAGAGCGTGTCCAAGGAGTCCTCAAATTTCGAGTAGTGCGTCGCCGGTCCCATACAGCTTCCATCGGCGCTGGTCACGTAACGGCCTTTCTCCGCTGAAATGAGCTTGATCTCGTAGAGACAGCGGTTTCCTTCGACAACGTTTGCGTTAGAAAAGACCGCGATTGGCCCCGCCAAATCAAGTAGCTCAAATGGCGGTACGACCAGAAAACCGATTGTTCGTTTGGAGTTTTTCATGAAGCAGGCTCTAGAGCGGATGGCACAAAATGATCGGTAAATGACATTTTTGCCTCAGAAATATCTGACAAACTTTTCTCCTGATCAACCCGTGGGAAACCAGCTACATATGACTGGAACGTCAAAAGACACAGCAGGCAGGTCGAATATTCGTACAACAGGCGAGGTAAAGCACTCAAGCCGTTGGTGACGAAATATGCCTTTGGGGCCAAGCCTTCCTCACGCTCCTCCCCGGAACGAGGCCATTAGGAACAATCCAAAGTGACCAAAGTCTCATGAACCAACTTACCAAACGGAGAGAAGCAATGAAGAATGGAAACGACGCCCGACTCGTTCAGTCGGAGGATCGAAAATATACCAAACTTGAATATGTCGAGCCTTCGCAAGCTGACCGTCTGGACAGCGATCCCATTCAAAAGGAGACTGTCGAACAGACCAATTCCAATCAGCGAGAGGCTACCCGCAAACGCCATGTCGGCGCTTGGGTCGCCGCTGCGGTATTAATCTGCCTAGCTGTTGGCGCGGCTCACTTGTCCAACGTCATCCCCGTTACGAAAACGCCGGCTGCCGCTGCCGCTCCGGTGCCCTCAGTGGTTGTTAGTGCGCCCGTGACGAAGGAAGTCGTACCCCAGCTTCAATTCCTCGGCCAATTCTCAGCCGTTGATCGCGTTGAGCTGCGCGCTCAGGTGGGGGGCACTCTCACGAGGATCGGTTTCAAAGACGGAGACGTGGTCAAGCAGGGCGATCTTCTTTTCCAAATCGATCCTACCCCCTACCAGATCAAGCTGAACGAAGGGACCGCTCAGCTTGAAAGCGCCAATGCCCGCTTGGAACTGGCGGAGCGTGAACTCAATCGCGCCAATCAATTAAGACTCAAAAACGTCATTCCTCCTCAAGATCTCGATCAAAAAGTGGCCGAAAATCAAGCTGCGGAAGCCGCAGTAGACAGTGCCAGGGCCGCAATTGCTGATGCCAAGTTCGATTTGGACTACTGTCAAATCATCTCGCCTTTCACGGGCAAGATCGGCACACACCTGGTTTCAGTCGGCAATCTGATCGCTGGTAGCCGAGCCGAAAGCAGCCCTACCACGCTGCTGGCAACGATCGTCTCGATCGATCCCATTTACTTGAACTTTGACATGAGCGAGTCGGATTACCTGGTTTTTCTCCGGCAGTGGACCAAACAGAGCGGACCGCTTGCCAACAAGGTCACGATCGCCCTGAGCGACGAAAATGCGTTCACCCGAGAGGGGGCGTTGGACTTTGTTGACAACACGCTCGACCGATCAAGCGGCACGATCCACGCCCGGGCCACGATCCCGAACAAAGATCTGCTTCTGACGCCAGGCGAGTTCGCCCGTATTCGCGTTGACCTGGGAGCACCTGAACCCTCTCTCCTTGTCCCCGACGCCTCGGTCCTCAATGACCAATCAAATCACATCGTCATGACGGTGGATGCTAACAACACCGTGGTCCCGAAGGTGGTCGAACTGGGTGACATCCGACACGGCCTCCGCGTGATTCGCTCCGGTCTCGCTCGAACGGACCGAGTCGTTATCGAGGGTGTCCTCTTGGTCGCGCCTGGCGTGAAGGTTAATCCGTCCAACGGCACGATACGGGAAAAGTCTGATCAACTCGCGGTTTTAAAACCGTAACGAAAAGAAGTCCCAACCTAGGAGCATAACCGTGAAACTGGCGCACTTCTTCATCGATCACCCGCGATTCGCAACGGTGATCAATATCTTCATCGTCGTGTTTGGTTTGGCGACAATGTCATTTTTGCCGGTTGCCCAATATCCAAACATCGTGCCGACCACTATCCAAATCACGACGTCTTATCCCGGCGCTTCGGCACAAACCATCGCGCGTACCGTTGCAACGCCGCTCGAGCAGGCGATCAACGGCGTCGAGAACATGGACTACATCAGCAGTCAGTCTACTGGCAACGGGCAACTGACCATCACGGTCATCTTTAAAGTTGGTACCGATCCTAACACTTCCCTGCTGCTCACCCAGAGCCGCGTACAGGACACGCTGTCCCGACTGCCTCAGGAGGTGCAGGCCCAAGGCGTTCAGGTCAAGAAGACCATCGAGGCACTCCTTCTCGGCGTGCATGTGTATTCGCCAGACGGTTCTCGCAGCCCCGAATACATGTCCAACTATATGCTCAAGATCCGCGACCAGATCGCCCGGCTTCCCGGTGTGGCGGACTTCCAGTTGTTCGGCGAACGCGATTACGCCATGCGAATCTGGATCGACCCCGACAAGGCTGCCGTCGACGGCATCAGTGCCAATGACATCTTGAGCGCGCTGCGTGCGCAGAATGCCCAGGTTTCGGCCGGTGTGCTCAACCAGCCGCCGATCACGACCGACGCGGCCTATCAGGTCAACGTCGAAGCGCTTGGCCGCCTCTCTACGCCCGAGCAGTTCGGCGCCATCATCGTCAAGTCTGACAACCTCGGGCGCGTCACTCGCATTCGCGACATCGGCCGGGTCGAGCTCGGTTCGCTGGATTACGGCTCCATCGCCTATGCGGACAAGCACGCCTCCGCGCCCTGGTTCGTCATCGCCACGCCTGGGGCGAACGTAGTGCAGGTCGAGCATGAGGTCTGGGCGAAGATGGCGGAGCTTAAGAAGAGCTTTCCACCGGGTCTCGATTACATAAACATCTACGACCCGACAACATTCGTGGGCCAGTCTATCCACGAAGTCATCGAAACGATTTTCATCGCCATTGCTCTCGTGGTCGGAGTCGTCTTCCTATTCTTGCAGACATGGCGAGCGACGATCATTCCCGTGGTCGCCATCCCGATATCGCTCATCGGCACCTTCACAATCCTCTCCGTCTTCGGCATCTCGATCAATAACCTGTCGATGTTCGGCTTGATTTTGGCCGTAGGCATCGTCGTCGACGACGCCATCGTCGTGGTCGAGAACGTGGAGCGAAACATTGCGCTGGGCATGCCGCCCAGGCAAGCCGCGCACAAGACCATGGACGAGGTGTCATCGGCGCTCATCGCCATCGCGCTAACGCTGTGCGCTGTCTTCGTTCCCTCGATCTTCATCAGCGGTATATCGGGCCTGTTTTTTACCCAGTTCGCGGTGACCATCTCCGCGTCGACGATGATCTCGGTCATCGTTTCCCTGACGCTCAGCCCTGCGCTTTGCGCCGTGTTGTTGAAGCCGCACCACGTCCGCACCGAGCCAAGTGGAATTAACCGGATCCTGCGAGGAGCTTTCGGTCGCTTCAACGCAGGTTTCGAGTGGTTGTCGTCAGGCTATGGTAAGATGACCGCCCGCTTAGTCAGGGCGACCGCCATAGTCGGCCTACTCTATCTTGGCTTGATCTGTCTCACGGGTTTTCAGATGTCGCGGTTACCCACCGGCTTCATACCGGATCAGGATATCGGATACCAAGCCGTGATCGTCATGCTGCCGCCGGGTTCAAGCCTGGAACGCACCGACGCGGTCGTCCGCGAGGTGAACGACATCATCCTTAAAGTGGTGCCTGGCCCTACCCACACCTCTCCGGTAGCTGGACTCGACGTGACGACATCGACCATCGCGCCCAATGTTGGAACGATCTTCTACGGCTTGCCATCGCTTTATGGCCATCACATTCCGGGTATTAATGCGGCGACCATGTTGCCGAGGGTCCGCGCGGCGTTGGCTGGCATCAAGGACGCCGTCGTCATCGTCGTCAACCCGCCGCCCGTACAAGGCTTGGGCGCTGCCGGTGGTTTCAAGTTGATGGTCGAGGATCGCGGCGACCATACGCCGCAGCAACTGGCTACCGCCGCCAACGCGCTGGTCGCGGCGGCCAATAAGGATCCGGATTTCGCCAGAGTCTTCACCCTCTACAATGCCGGTGCTCCTTCGCTCTACGCTGACATCGATCGCGAGAAGACGGAAAAAGTTGGTCTCACTCCGAACGACGTCTTCTCGACCCTTCAGCTGTACCTCGGCTCGCAGTACGTGAACGATTTCAATTACCTCGGTCGCACCTACGAAGTGCTTGCCCAAGCGGACGAGCAATTCCGGAAGACGCCGGAGGATATCAGCCGTCTCAGGGTTCGCAATGCCGACGGTGAGATGGTGCCGATTGGCACGGTGGCGTCTTTCAAGGACCGGACCGCACCTTATCGTCAACCACGCTACAACCTCTACCCCGCAGCTGATGTCCTCGGCGCCGCAGCTCCTGGCGTCGCCTCCGGAACGGCCATCGCCCGCATGACGGTGCTTGCCAAGCAGGTGCTGCCCCCAGGCTTCGTTATCGAATGGACCGAGCTGTCTCATCAGCAGGAACAGCAGGGTATCCCGGCTATCGCGATCTTTGTCGCCTCCGCGCTCTTCGTCTTCCTGGTGTTGGCCGCGCAGTATGAGAGTTGGAAGCTGCCATTGGCGATCGTGCTGATCTTGCCGATGTGCTTGTTGGCTTCGGCGACCGGCCTTGATTTCAGAGGAATGCCGATCGACATCCTCGCTCAGATCGGCTTCGTCGTACTGGTCGGGTTGGCCGCGAAGAATGCCATTCTCATTGTGGAGTTCGCGAGACAGCGACAAGACCAGGATGGCCATGAACCTGAAGCTGCCGCGGCTGAGGCTGCGCAAACGCGTCTTCGTCCGATCCTAATGACGTCTTTTGCTTTCATCCTTGGAGTCGCTCCTTTGGCTGTGGCGAGTGGAGCAGGATCAGAGATGCGGCAATCCCTCGGGACAGCCGTGTTATTTGGAATGATTGGCGTGACAGTGTTCGGTCTGCTGTTCACCCCCGCTTTCTACACCGTCGTCCGAAAGTTTAAAAAAGACTCCATCAAGTCCGCGAACGTCTCGCTTCCGGAGAGATTAAAGTCACCAGCGCTGCCGATCAGGCACTGACCGGAGGCCCAACAATGCGTCACATAAATTACGATGGGCCTGGTTGCCCGGTAGAGGCCTGTACCGAGGTGATTGCCGGCAAGTGGAAGGGAGAAATCCTCTACCTACTTCTCAGTGGCTCGAAACGTCACGGAGAACTGCGCCGGCTAATCCCGAACGTCACAGAACGGATGCTAACGAACCAATTGCGCGAGTTGGAGGCAGCCGGCATCGTCCAACGCCGCGTAATGGATGGAATGCCACTGCGGAGTGGAATATTCGCTGACGGCGAGCGGAAAGGACTTGGAACCCGTCATCAAGGCGGCATGGCAGTGGGGCCGAACGTTCCTAGAAAGCCATGCCACGCTCTTACCTCAAATCGCTCCCTAGTACCCACCGACACTTTTTCCGTTTCCTGATCCCAAATCGTATGAACACACAATCTACTACCACGACAGCTAACCAACCCGTGGCCGTCGCGCAGCGGGCTCCGGTACTTCTCTTCACCATTACCGTCGCGGTCCTGATCACCAATCTTTTCGGACCTCAAACTCTGGTGGGTCTGATGGCTTCCTCTTTCGCACTCTCAACCGCCGCCAGCGGCACGATGGCAATGATCTCAACTATCGGCTACTCGGTTGGCCTCTTTTTTGTGGTCCCTCTCGCTGACCTGGTTGAAAACCGACGCTTAATAACCTGGATGCTCACCAGCGCTAGTCTGTGTGCTATCGGCGTTGTTCTAGCACCGAACGCGATGGTGCTGTTTCCCTTACTGTTCGTCTTGGGAGCTTCCTGCACGGTGATTCAAATCTTAATGCCGACGGCTGCCGCAATGACTGAACCCGCACAACGAGGCCGCGTCCTCGGCGATATTATGAGCGGTCTGATGGTAGGAATTCTTCTGTCGCGTCCAGCGGCAAGTTTTCTCGCAGGAATCTGGAGTTGGAAGGGGTTTTTCGTGGCGAGCGCCATTTGCAGCGCCCTGCTCTGTGCGACGCTTGCCATCCGCGTTCCAAAGCGGCGCCCAGCGACGAATCTCACCTACGGCGCTCTGATCGGATCGCTGTGGAAGCTTATCCGCAATGAGCCCGTGCTGCTCAAGCGGTCCGTCATGGCTGCCATCCTAATGGCAGCATTCAATATATTCTGGAATTCAATTGTCTTCGTGCTGGGAGCAGCTCCATTTCATCTTGAACAGCAAGGCATAGCCATCTTCGCCTTGGTCGGCGCCGGGGGGGCTGTTGTTACTCCCTTGGTGGGTAGAATGGCGGACAAGGGCATGGGACAGCGCGCGACTAACATTGCCCATGTTGTCTTGTTCCTCGGATTCGGTGTGGCTGCGATCGGCGGGCTTGTGTTCTCACTGCCGATTTACCTGCTGCTTGGTTTGCTTGGCCTGAGCGCGGTCACGCTCGACGTGGGCGTGCTCGGAAACCAGACTGTTGGCCGCTACATGATCAACCTCCTATGTCCCGAAGCCAGAGGCCGCATCAATGCGATTTATGTGGGGGTATTTTTCGTCGGAGGCGCGATTGGTTCGACGGCAGCCGGCATGCTCTGGGCTAGCGGTGGATGGGCCGCGATTTGTTTGGGCGGTGCGATGTGCGGCTTACTCTCCTTCGTCGCGGATTGTGTTTTCCGCCCCGGAAGTCCACTCGAAAAGTGACGGCTCGAATGGAGGCTTCTTATGCTCGAGATGAAAGAGAAATGCGAGAGCTGCGGAGCCCCTTTGCCAATGGATTCGGACAAGGCCATGATTTGCTCCTACGAATGTACCTTTTGTGAAGGCTGTACGGAGAAAACCCTTCATGGTGTCTGTCCTAACTGCAAAGGGGATCTCCGGCCCAGGCCGACTCGCATCGTGACGAGGTAATGTTGGATTGGCGATTGTTGCATAACATTGAAAGGCGGCGGCGGGATTCGTCGCTGCTATGACCGGCTCGATAAATCGAAGCTTCATAATACAAGGTGGCTACGCTGAGACTGGTCAGCTCCAGAAGAGCGCTCTACGCTGGCGTTGCTCTTTTTGAAAGCCTGGTTAATTGCTCGTGCCAATGGCCAAAAGATTCGCGGATCCGGACGGCGACATCAACAGTTTCAGCTAACTGCGGCAGGCTTCATGCCCTTCCTCTTACCTTTGTTGTTGCATTGCTTTCCATTGATTTTTCAATCTGAGCGCGCGCCGTTTATAGGCGGCCAGCCAGTGACCACGGTCCCGTCGGTATGTCCGCTGTCTCCACGAATCGCCAGTCAACTACGCTCAATGACCCAAGCCCCAGATAATCTCTAACGGCGGGCGAGACATCTATGCCGGCTCCATAGTTAACGTTCGGCGTTCCCAATCCCGTGTCCCCAGAATGCAATTCCTCAGGAGGCCCAATACTCCATCATTCAGTGCGCTCTGCTTCGAGGACAAGGGGTCACTGCACCGAACGGAAAAAATCGTACGCAAAGCTCGATATTCCGAGGAGCAATGTCCGGCGTAATCCGCGGAAACGCTGGCGCAATTAACTGGGTATCGGATTAAGCTGCTGCTCGAAGAACCCGCTCTAATCGAGTTTTGGAGCGTCGCCTTTTCTTCAATTCTTTTTTTTGACGGTCGGCGCTCTTGCTCACCAGAAAAGGAGCCTTTTTAAGCGCAGAGCGGCCGCCTTTTTTGTTCCGGCTGCCGCAATTATTGTCTAGAAGGGGTGCCGTAGCGAAGGAATTGCTCGGCTGCAGGGTAAAGTTTTAAGAACCGAAGATCCGAAGGGCTAAACCGGCGAGCACCACCGCCCAGATCAGCCAATAAAGTCCTTGCTGGCCAGCATCGGCCAGGTGCTCAGAACTTTCTCGACGGATAGCGGGCTCCAAACTCTGCCGATCTGTCTGGTTTTTTTGGGCGATCCTCTCAGATTCTGTGGACGATCGCTGAGTCTCGAAGACTTCGATGACACACGCAGGTGCGACTTCGTTTAAATTCGGTTGATGGGCGACCGCTGGT
>Ga0213878_10000678_pt1 | contig 12465 bp, 11 predicted proteins | sample VelepicoBEBS_R02_FD_161053 | JGI IMG/M metagenome (GOLD analysis project Ga0213878, IMG submission 161053) | Vellozia epidendroides bulk soil microbial communities from rupestrian grasslands, the National Park of Serra do Cipo, Brazil - BS_R02 | ecosystem: Environmental > Terrestrial > Soil >... | reverse complement strand
GATGCAGATTCCCGGCCGGACCTAGCCAATCGGTATGAGGATTATGGTTGGCCGGCTACCATCGTGTTTAACTCGGACGGCAACGAGATCGTTAAACGCCAAGGATATATCCCTCCAAAACCGATGGTCTCGATGTTACAAGCGATCATTGATGATCCATCGCCAGGTCCTTCAATACTCCCCGAAGCGAAATTGTCGGCATCCGATCATCCCTTCCTCTCAGGGGCAGACGTGGACCGGCTGCGGCAACGGTTGATCGACTCTTACGATTCGAAAAACAAAGGTTGGGGCACGGTCCAGAAATTCCTCAACTGGGATACTATCGAATATTGCGTGGTTTCGAGCATGTCAGGCGACACCAATTTTGCCCGCATGGGCCGGGAAACGCTCGCAGCCCAACTCAACCTGATTGACCCGATTTGGGGAGGCGTTTGCCAATATTCTACAGATGGAGATTGGGAACATCCGCATTTCGAAAAGATTATGCAGATGCAGGCGGAGAATATCCGGGCATACGCAGAAGCATATGCGGTTTGGGGCGATCCTGCTTACATCAATACTGCGAAGAAGATCTATGCCTATTTAAAGAGCTTTCTGATGTCACCGGATGGGACCTTCTATGCGAGTCAAGACGCCGACCTCACCCTGGGCGAACATTCAGCTGAATACTTTAAATTAGGGGACTCCGAACGCCGAAAGCTCGGCATCCCTCGAGTCGACAACCACGTCTATTCTCGAGAAAACGGGTGGGCTATTAATGCTCTGGCTGTGCTCAGTGCGGCATCTGGCGACCACCAACCTTTGCAGAACGCGATCCAGGCCGCGAACTGGATTATCGCGAATCGAAGAATGCCGGGAGGCGGCTTCCAACATGACGACACTGATAAAGCCGGACCTTATCTCGCTGATACTTTATATATGGGCCGGGCCTTCCTGACTCTTTACATGGTAACCGCAGATCGCAGTTGGCTTCGACAGGCGCAGGAGGCGGCCAATTATATCGATCAACAATTCAAAGGGGAGTTCGGTTATTTCACTTCTCCCTCTATCGGTGCTTTGAAAGCCAAGCCTCAAATTGACGAGAACGCTGACCTGGCTCGGTTCGCGAATTTGCTCGAGAAGTACAGCGGGATGGAGACTTATGGGACAATGGCCAGGCACGCAATGCAGTTTCTGAGCATCCCTGCTATTGCCGACGAACGCGGTTTTCTTGTCGGAGGAATCCTTTTAGCGAATCGTGAACTAACAACTCCGCCTCTCCACGTCACCGTGGTAGGCTCCAAGACCAACGCGATCGCTTCCTCTTTGTTCCAAGCCGCCTTAAAACTCCCTGCCTTTTATAAACGAGTGGAATGGTGGGACAGCCAAGACGGCCCACTTCCGAACGGCGATGTCGAATACCCGGTCCTGGACAACCCCGCGGCGTTTATTTGTGGCGAGCACAGCTGTTCTCCGCCGGTTTTCTCAGCGGAAAAGTTAGCAGCGGTCGCCGAGAAGCGGTAGGCACACATTTGGTGGGGCGAGGCTCCCCCACCAAATATGGCCGCTCCCGCCTAGCTCCTACACTGATTACTGACCCACTGATTACCGATTACTATCTTCACGCCACCGTCTTCAGCATCCCGCCGTCCACAAAATAGGCCGACCCGACTGAATAACTTGCTCTGGGTGAACACATGAATACGAAAAAATGGGCCACCTCTTCCGGCGTAGCGAAGCGGTCGATGGGCGCGTATTCGCGAGCGACGCCATCGAGATGTGCTTGCCAGTCCCCGCCTTTGTCGGCGGTTAACTGTTTGGCGGTCTTGATCCAATCGGGAGTCAGCACCAGGCCCGGATTGATCGTATTCACGCGGATGTTGTCTTTGATCAGTTCGGTCGCCAGGGTCTTCGAAAACATCAACAACGCGGCCTTGGTCGTGTTATAGATCGGTTCGTACCAGAGCGGTTGTACCGTACAGACGGAACCGTTGTGCAAGATCACGCCACCGCCACGTTTCCGCATCGAGGGAACCAGACCACGAGCCAGCCTGACTGCCGCCATCACATGCAAGTTCCAATAGTGTTCCCATTTTTCGTCCGGAGCCTCCATGATGGTTTCATTGCTGCCGGTTCCGGCATTATTGATGAGGATATCAGCGCCCCCGAACCCGGTTTCGGCCGCCTTGACGACCTCATCGACGCCCGCGGTTGTGGCGACATCAGCTTCGACGCCCACCGCACGTATCTTGAATTTATCGGCGACTCGCGCGGCTACGGCTTTGACCCGATCCGCCTGGCGCGCCGCCAGAACCAGGTTCACTCCGTCCGCCGCCAGCCCTTCGGCAACTGCTAAACCAATGCCAACACTGCCGCCGGTAATGACGGCCACTTTGTCTTTAAGTTGTAGATCCATAGTTTAGTAACACTGTGGCCTGCACCGCGAAGAACACAGTAATCAGTAATCAGTAGGTCAGTAATCAGTGATTTTCGATATTCTAACTGTTTTCACTGATTACTGATTTACTGATTACTGGTTACTTTCTCTGTTCGCAAGACAGGCTCATTTAACAATAACAATCTTGGTTCGATCAATAGTAAGGGCGACTGCCAGAATCAGTACTAGCCCGAAAACGATCTGCTGAGCGAAAATGTTAACACCGATAAAGGTCATACCGACTCGGACGATCGTGATGATCAGTGCGCCCACCGCGGTGCGGCCGACTCCCCCGGCTCCGCCTGTGATGGCGGTGCCGCCGACAATGACTGCTGCGATCGCAGGCAACAATAACTGATCAGCCAGAGTCGGCGATCCACTGCCTTGGCGTCCCGCCATCAATACGCCGGCCAAAGCCGCCAGCGTACCGGAAACGGCAAATGCGATGATTTTATACCGGTTCACCTGTACACCTGAGGCCCAAGTCGCGGGCTCACCGGCGCCGATGGCGATGCTGTAACGGCCGAAAGGCGTGTATTTCTGCGACCAGATCCCCAGGATCGCGATGAAAGCGGCCACCCAAATCACATTCGGTAAGCCGAGGAACTCGCCGTTGACCCAGGCAAGATGAGCTCGCCCGGCCTCATCAATGCTAATGGCGCGTTCATGCGAGAACAGAAGAGCTGCTGAGACCAAAAGACCGCTGGTCGCAAGCGTCACGATAAAGGAAGGAATCTTGAGCCAGACGTGTAGCAGTCCGTTGACTATACCGATTAAAAGCCCCATCCCAACCGCGACCGGAAAGGCTGCGTAACCATACGCTGGCAACGTGGCCGCGACGATCACGCTGGCAAAAGAACAGATCGCTTGGATCGAGAGATCGATGCTGCCCAGCATCACCACGAAGGTCGTGCCGGCGCCAAGCATGAACAAAATAGCGGTATCAGCAACGGTTACAATCAGGCTCCCCACATTGAAGAACCCCGGCCGTAAGGTCCCGATCACCACCACCAAACCGAGCAACACCAAGATTGGAGCAAAAGCACGGAGCCGTTCTGCGTAATTGCGTTTCGCCATCGGGTTACACCATGTGCTGGATCAGATCCACTTGAGCCGGTTTGTTACCTGGCATCGCATCGAATCGAGCTGTTACTTCTCCATCGCGCATTACTAGAATCGAATGAGACAGGCCGATGGTTTCTTCCAACGTATCGGCCGTCAGGATGATCGCGATCCCCTGCTCTGACAGAGTCCGCATGAGATCGTACACCTCTTCCTTGGCGCCGACATCCAGCCCGCGAGTCGGATGATCGAAAATCAAGATCCGGGAGCGCGCATTCATCCATTTTGAAAGCACCACCTTTTGTTGGTTACCGCCGCTCAAGTTTAAGCAAAGAGCGTCGACGCCGGGCGTGCGAACTCGCAATTTCTCCACCCAAGTCTCCGCTAGTTTCCGCTCTTTACCGCTTTGGATGGCGCCGGCTTTCATGACCGTCCGCAGACTGGCCAAGGTAATGTTTGGAACGATCGGTAACGTCAATACCAGACCTTCGACTCGGCGCTCCCGCGGTATGTAGCCGATCCCTATGCCTGCGGCTTGGTCCGGCGAAGTCAACCGAACCGTTCTTCCCGCTACCATCAGTCTGCCAGCCGACTGAGGAAGAAAGCCAAAGAGCGTTCGGGTCAATTCTTCCCTTCCGGAACCAATCACCCCGGCAATCCCCAGAATTTCACCTTCTCGCAAAGTAAAATCGACGTTTCGGTACCCGCCCTGCACGGTCAGGCTTTCGGCCTGCATCGCCACTTTGCCGCTAGGCGGTTTTTGCCGGGCCTCGCGGTAATACTCGGCATGCAGTTCCCGGCCGACCATGAGGCGATGTAGATTCGGTACACTCGTTTCAGCTGCCGGCATTTGAGCGACCACTTTTCCGTCCTTCATTACGTAGACGCGATCCGAGATCTGCAATACCTCGTCGAGACGATGGGACACAAAGACGAAGCTGGCCCGGTTTCTGAGCGTGCGGACGCGTTCGAAGAGAATGTCTATTTCGCGTTGTTCCAATACTGAAGTCGGTTCATCCAACAGAATCACCAGATGACGTTCTGTCCGTTCCTCCAAAGCCAACGCTTTGGCCAGTTCAACCATTTGACGTTCGGCGAAACTCAGATGGGCGGTGCGAGTCGCCGGATCAACATCCAGTTGGACCTTCTCCAGTTGCCGCTTAGCGGCAGCGTGCAGTGCCGGCCATACCACGACGCCCCAGCGACTAAATTCTTTTTCCTGACCGAGATAGATATTCTCCGCAACCGTCAAGTTCGGTAACAACGACTGTTCCTGGAATACAATTCCGATACCGTGCTGGTTGGCATCCCGTGGGCTGGTTAAAGTCAACGGCTTACCCTCTAGCGCCAGGTTGCCGCTATCCGGGCGATACACGCCGGCCAGAATCCGTATCAAGGTTGATTTACCGGCGCCATTTTCACCAACTAATCCAACCACTTCCCCCGGTCTGATCTCGATAGACACTCGGTCCAAAGCCTGAACGCCGGCGAATGCCTTACTGACATCAGTCAAATTGAGTAGTGCTGCTTCGGACATCTGTTTACTTCACGAATTTCATCCGCTGGCGATCAATCGACACCGCGACTGCGATGATGATGATCATCCCTTGAACTGCCTGTTGCAGATCTGGAGAGATACCGAGCAAAACCATCCCGTTGCCAAGCACCGCGATAATCAAGACGCCAACCAGGGTGTTGAGTACGCCGCCGGAACCTCCGCTTAAGGATGTACCTCCAACGACCACAGCAGTAATGGTGGAGAACAGGCGGCCGTCACCGATGGTCGCATTCCCTTGGCCTAACTGAGCGGCCGCTAAAACACCTCCAATTCCGTAAAAAGCGCCGGCCAAGGTGAATACGAGAATTTTTACTCTCTGGATGTGGATTCCGGATAGGGCTGCCAGATCTTCTCCGCCTCCAATGGCAAACACATGCCGGCCGAAAACCGTGAACCGTTCAATCAGCCAGGCGAGAACCAGGATCGCGACGGCAACCCAGACGGCTAACGGGAAATCGAGGAATCGAGTTAAGGCTAAGGCACGAATCTGGGGATCGAGCACCCGGGCATTAGTCCCACCCAGAATCAGGGTGGCGAGACCGATCCCGACAAACCAACTCCCCAGGGTCACCATGAACGATGGGATTCGCGCTTTGACGTAGATCACTCCATTCAAGAAGCCGATCGATGCGCCCGCGGCGATAGAAAACAAAGGCGCAAACCAGCCAAAAGAATTTTGGTTCATATCGTTATGAACCAGGATGGCGACCACTACTGCCCCAAACGCCAATACACCTTCGACCGACAGATCGACGCTTCCCAAAATGATCACAAACGTTGCCCCCATGGCGAGGACCAGCGGAATCGCGGCGGAGTTCGCGATGCGGACGAAATTAAAAAAGTCGAAGAAACGAGGGTTGCGGAAACCGATTAACAGCGACAGTGCAACCAGCGCAATCAAAGGCGCTAAAGACTTGATGCGTTCAAGCGACTTCCGGGAAAGCATTTTTCTTTTCGACGGAGGACCTTGAATCGGTACAGCTTCGGGAGTTGTCTTCGCGGGGCTTTGGTTTACTGCCATGGAAACTTCTTAAAAATCGTGCTGTTGCTCCTCTTAATCGTGCTCGGGCTCGGGCTCGTCCTCGTGCTCGAAAGTTGGTAGTGCCGAACCAACCAAGGAGCGCACAGGATTACACGGCGAAGCAGTTCCAGAGTCTAGGTCAGATCTATGAGGTATAACCTGCCGGACCCGGCAACTCTAGGGACGTCGTAGAAACTCGATCCGTAGTCATTCATAGACGTAGGGGAAAAACGCCCTTTCGAGCACGAGGACGAGCACGAGGTGCGTCGCGCTCGTCCGAGCGACGTTACTTAGCTGGCAACGTTCCCCCAGTAATCGTTCCAATCGACCTTCGGGGTAGACAGCACGTAGTCCTTCAAAAACTCGTCCACTGTGTCTTTCGTCACCAAGATTCCCTTGGCGTTGTAATCGCGATGGTTCTGCGGTTCCTTGGCCACGTCGAATTTTCCGAGGCGCGCTGCTAATCCGATCGAGAGCCCCATCCCACCTTGCCAATAGGGATTCCAGGAGGCAGTCGCGGCCATATCACCACTCTTCACCGCTTCGACGGCGAGTTTGATACCATCAGTGCCGCAGACCGGGATTTTTCCGGCCAGACCTTCCGCTCTGAGAGCTTCCAGTGCACCGCTGGCCATATCGTCGTTCGCACACCAGATACCTTTGATGTCATTACCGAAGCGAGTCAGCCAAGTCCCAACGATCGTGAACGCTTCCGACGCTTTCCAGTTAGCAACTTGGAAATCGAGGAGTTTGACGTTCGAATTCGCGGCCAAAGCTTTCTCCAGCCCTTGTTTGCGTTGAATCGCCGGCGTGTTCGAAAGGATCCCACCCAATCCGACGATTCCCCCGGAGCCTCCAAACGCCTTGAATAGAGCCTCGGCCGTCTGTTGACCGTAGGTCACCCCATTGAAGAGGATGTGACACACGTAGTACGGATTAAAATCTTGAGGATGCAGATCGTCCGGCTTGTTCCATTGGGTCACCACATGCGCCTTGGCGTTGACGCAGGCTTCAACGATGGCGCGAGCATCCGGAGAATCGTTTGGATCGACGTTCAGCACTAAATTTCCGCCGGTCTTGGCGACAATCGCTCGAACATCGGCGATCCCTTTTTCGCTGTTACCTTCTGTCACCAGGGTGACGTATTCGCATCCAACCGATTTGGCAAAGTCGGCGCCGCCTTGGTTCCAGGTCGCATGATAAGGATTAGCGAGCGACCGAATGGAATTGACCAGCACAGGCTTATTGTCAGCGGCAAATAGTTTACGGGGAATCGCGCCCCAAACCGCGGTTGCACCGGTTAACGCCGCAGCGCGGCGGATAAATGTCCTACGAGGAATACGCAGGACCGAAGAATCATCATTCTTTGAATTCATAGTGGCGATCTTTCCGACCCGGAACCGATTGAATGGTTGCTGACGCACGTCAGCGACGGGGGAACAAAGCCGAGGCTATGCTCTAAGAACGAAAAATCAACAAGGAAATAACACTACTGAAATAAAGTGAGGTGAGAAGTGAGAAGCCTGCCCATGAGCAAGCCTCAGGCGCGTCGAATGGTGAGAGGTGAGCGGCCCAAGCCGTTCGGCGAGTGTCGTTACAGGTCCTCTCAGGCAGGTTTTCGGCCACGCAACCGCATCGTGCATAAAACCCGAGGAAAGCGTAGTGTTGCTCCAGAATATAATACCATATCAGGCAATCGGCGTTGCATTCGGTGTCCGCAACCCGCACGCGTGCCGACGCCTCGAAGCCGTGGCAGGTAACACGTTCGGATAGATGCGACGCCCTGGGAATCTGGCGCGTTTATCATCTCAAGCATCACCTTGGGCGTCGCGTCTTTTGAAACCCGTAGACGGTCATTGGCATCGACCTACGCGCGAGCCGCCAAGCGGAATCCGACGCCCCTCCGTCACCAAAGCAGTTCGCCGGGCAGGGTTCAATCAACTGAGGTAAACTGGAGACTACGTCTACAGTGTCCGAACGCAGTAAGACCTCGGCAGCAAGTGATTCTGCGTGCGGGTCGCCGGCGGGAAGGCAGACAAGATAATCTTCGACGGCTGAATTCTGGTTGCGCAGTTCCACGATGTCCGCTGGAAAATTGAGCATCTCACCACTCGGTTCGACCGGGATGATCACGTAAAAGTAAGGCACCTCCAATGTGCGAGCGACGTGATCGATCGCTCCCCACACCGCTTTGGGACAAAGAACCAGCTTCCAATGGTTGGATAGCCGGGTCAGCGCAGCTGCGTTCAGATCCACAATCACTATTTGTGCCCGAAAATGCAGATCAATATTTCGATGGACGCACAGCCGGAGCAGAGAACCCAACGCCGGCCAATGGATCGAGTCTGACCACCAATAAGTCTCATCCCAACTACGCCGGGTGACCCTCGGTAGGAGGTTTTCGCTAAACAACTCATCGGAGGCGCCCAACATCGCCCGCTCGAAAAGGTCAGGAATATCGCGCCCTGAACTCGCCCACAGAAAAGATTTCTGAGCAATCTCATCGGCGGCATAGGCGCGCAAACAAGGATATCTCTCGTTCCCCTCCACAATTTGGAACCTTCAACTTGGAAAATCGAGAGATCATGCATCTCGTCAGTAACCGTCTCTACGACGAGTTCCTGAAGATCGCGCCGGAGTCCTTCTACATTTTGCCGGAAAAGCTTTTGACGAGAAGAAACCGCCCATTTGTCCGCATTTGGGTTTTTAGCAGCTCCCATTACGCTCCCGAGGAAGTGATCGGATAATAGATGGGTCTGTAAGCGCCTAAGAGCCAAGCGGCTAATGAATGCTTCGTCAGTCGGAGGAGCAACTTGCCGGAACCGAAGCGACCCAAAACCATGGTATCGTCGCTGCGAGACACTTTCCTCTACCAATTCCGCTTCTCCTCGGAGAAGTCGTGGTTCCAGAAGTTTTGCCATTGAGGAGCCTGCCTATTAGCAAATACAAATAGATTAAAGCAAGCAAGAAGCACCCCTCCGGGCAGTTTCCCCCTTGACACGTTGGTGCGCTGCAGAGGGGCAAGTAATCACTAACCAGTGGGCGCTAATTAGTTAAGGAGCTGCCGCGAACTTAAGAGCGCAGTTACGTTTTTTTGGTCCCGTTGCGCTAATGCGGCTCCTCCTAGCTCCTAGATCCCAAACTGATCACTGACCTACTGATTACTGGTTACTGATTACTTCTCCCCTTTATGCCCAGCAATGACCGCCATAGGACCCCGGCGCCAAACGACTTCCAGGTTAGTGAATCCGGCATCGTGTAGGAGATGCAATTCAGTTTGGACCTCGAAGTATCGGTCTTCGGCTGACCATTGCTCAAAATGCGAGTCCGCCTCGGCCTTAGTGAAGCCGGAAGCAATAAGATGTTTCGCCCACCCCGATCGCATCCATTGCTCTAACGGGCTATTCTCAGCGAACATGGCGTCAGCATTAATGAAGATCCCGTGAGGCACCAATGCGCCGAGGATCTTGCGGTACAGACGCCGTTTTTCGGCTAGCTCTCGAACATGGTGCAACGCCAACGAGGCCATACAGGCGTCGGAAGGGTGTGGTAACGGACCAGAAAAATCGCCGAGAACGTGCGTAACTCTGGGTAACAGATCCGCCAACCGTTCGCGCGCCTCGACGATCATCGCCGGATCCGTATCGATCCCGATAACATTGGAGTTTGGGATTCGCTTCAGAACCAAAGCCGCTAACGAGCCGGTCCCGGTGCCAAGATCCAATACCTGAGGCCGCTCTCGATCGACCAGGTAGAACGCCAAATAGTCAGCCAGTTCACGCAGCATCTCGTCGTAACCAGGAATGAAGCGACGGATCAAGTCGTCGTATTCCGTGATGTCGAGCCGTAGATGGGATTCCACCGAGTGAGACATAGGAATGGAATTAAAAAGGTTACCGGCCGGCCCGGCCGATGGTTGGCGGTCCAGTCTGGGTATAGTAATCCTTTTCTGCTGGGATTGAACCAGTTTTATCAGACGGAAACAGCGTTTATGGAAAATGAGCTCGCAGAAAACGACCAGATTATCGGCGCGATCAAAATGCTAAGCCTGGCACGCGTATCCAATTTGTCATTTGTCATCTGTAATTTGTCATCTGTAATTGTTCCCATGCCCTCCCATCATTACTCGTTGACGACCGTCTGGACTGGTAACACCGGCAAAGGAACAGCCGGTTACCGCGACTATGAACGTTCTTATGAGGTTCGTATCCCTCAAAAGCCGGTTCTGCTGGGTTCGTCTGACCCGAAATTCCGGGGAGATCCGGCGCGTTATAACCCCGAAGATCTGCTAGTGGCGTCGTTATCGGCGTGCCACATGCTCTGGTATCTCCATCTTTGCTCGGACCAAAAGGTCATCTGCACCCATTACTCCGACGCCGCGGAGGGAGAAATGGAAATGACGGCCAATGGCGCGGGTAGATTTACCAAGGTGGTGTTGCATCCGGAGATTGTGATTACTTCGGACGCCGGGTTGAAGGCCGCGCACGAGTTACACGAACGCGCGCATGCGCTCTGTTTCATCGCGAATTCGGTAAATTTTCCGGTGGAAGTTAGCCCGACGATTCGCGTCGAAAGTTAGACTCGGAGATAGCCGAAAAAAGGCAAAAAAACGCAAAAAAAACGAACTGCAGATTTACGCAGATAGATTCCGCTAACGAAGGGAGCGCAGCCTGATAGAGGCGCGCTTCCTTGTCTTTGCACTTCAAATTAAATTCGATGAAGCGCCGCCGTCGGCCACGAAGATTTGGCCAGTGACATAGCTCGAGGCTGGCATCGCCAAAAAGGCAATCATCTTCGCTATTTCTTCGGGCTGACCGGGCCGCTCCATTGGAATCCGACTCAGGACGTAGGTCATGAGTTCTTGATTCGCCAACAGATTCTCGGTAAGCGGGGTAACAATAAACCCAGGGGCAACGAGGTTAACCCGGATTTTATGCTTGGCCCATTCTACGGCGAGTCCACGAGTTACCTGATTTAGTGCCGCTTTGGAGGCGCCGTAAGGAATTCCAGTGCGAACGGTACTGAGGCCAGCAATCGATCCAACTAGAACGACTGAACTGTCGGTCCCAGCTTTCAGTAATGGGAGTGCTTCTCGGACCAGTTCAATCGAAGAGACCAAATTGGTGTTCAAGATGTGGAGAATCTCCTCCGCTGTGTAGGCCTCGATTCCTTTGCGGATGTTGGTGCCAACATTGGCAACGAGAACATCGATGCGTTTAGCTTGGTCGGCGGCAGCCAAAAGCTGCGCTCGCCCCTGCTGCGTGCTGACGTCCGCCGCCACAGTCGTTACTGGTAGCCCGTCCTTCTGCCAATCTTGGACCGAAGCCGCCAACGTTTCGCTATCGCGCGCCACGGAAAGCACAGAGGCGCCGCGTTGCAGCAGCTCTGAGACCGTAGCTACACCAATCCCTTTCGACCCGCCTGTTACCACAGCGAATTTACCAGTAAGACTCCAAGAATGATCCGTGCTCATGAATAAAATCTTTGAAAAACTGACGTAAAGAGACGACCGCAAAGCATTAGGCGTCAACTCCAATGCGCGTAACGCAGATCGACCATGTGGAGATGGAGGTACCAGACCGCTACGCGGCGGCCCGTTGGTATCAAACCGTCTTGGGGTTCGAGATTTGCCGGGAATTCGAACCCTGGGCCGAAGCCACACGCGGCCCGCTAATGATCTCGACCGATGGCGGTGAAACCAAGCTCGCTCTATTTGAAGGGCAGCCCCAAGGCCTCGAGCGCCCGATCGGCATTCGCCGAATCGCATTCAGGATTGTAGGAGACGATTTTATCAGATTGATTGAAGAATTAGATGCTCTCAAAGGGGGCGAAGCTGTCAACCGGTCCGAAATCGCTGATCACGGAAAATCGTTCTCGATCTATTTCAGCGATCCGTATGGTAACCGGCTAGAGGTGACTACGTACGACTACGAGGCGGTGCGGGGGAAGCTCGCAAAACAGTAGGGACGAGCTCCTGCTCGTCCGGGGTTATTCCGTAGCTGCGACTATCCATCAAGGCCTATGACGTGCCCGGTTTAGTCATTCGTCCGAAGCGATTGGCTACCCGCGTCTAAATACGCAGTCGCCATCCCAGCGCTCCGATGGCAACTGCGCGGCGAGTCAGGCAGCGCTCAATTTCTTCGTTTCGATCATTCGGTTGCAAAACACTACAGACCTTGGTGGACAGTCGCCGCCACCGAATGGCCAGACTCGGACGAGCGGGAGCTCGTCCCTACCGGTCGGCCTCGCAAGCGAGGCAGCGCTCCACGGGTGTCGCGCCTCATCTGCTATTCGCGCAGCCGCTACCAGCTAACAAATCGTACGCCATAAGGCGGAATGTCGATCCGCCCATTCACCTTCTGCTCCTCAAGCAGGTCAAACGCCGGCTCTTTAAACGTGACTGGTTGG
>Ga0213878_10000677_pt1 | contig 12467 bp, 9 predicted proteins | sample VelepicoBEBS_R02_FD_161053 | JGI IMG/M metagenome (GOLD analysis project Ga0213878, IMG submission 161053) | Vellozia epidendroides bulk soil microbial communities from rupestrian grasslands, the National Park of Serra do Cipo, Brazil - BS_R02 | ecosystem: Environmental > Terrestrial > Soil >... | reverse complement strand
AACTTTCCGCGCAACTGCGCCGGGGGAAAAATCATCCATGTTCTCAAAAGTCAGATCGACACTGAGATTCCCCTCTCCAGTCAGGGTATTTGGGACTCTAAAAGCCACCCGAGGCTTCGCCGCCTTCAATCGATCGTCGAAATTATCGATATCGATTTCCAGGAACTTGCGATCCGCCACCGGTGCCAGCGGGTCGACCGGCTTTCCGGAAAGATCCGCCATGACGCCCATGATGAAGGGCAGTTCGATTTTCTTCTGCGAACCGTAGACCTCCACGTCGTATTCGATTTGAACCCGCGGTGCCCGGTTTCGGGCAATAAACTTCTGGCTGCTAGCTTTTGCCATAGACTTGAATCATTGGATTTTACGGGCAGGATAAAGTTGCACGTACAGCGGCTCTGCGTACTCGAGCGCAGGACTGCGAGAGAGGGAGCGAAGGATCCTGCCACCTGCTACTGTTTGCAAGGCACATAAAGGCACCTTAGGACAGACTGAATCCGCCTGGAAACGCTTTCCGCATCCGTCTATCATTCTTAATCGGCCTTCCTGAGCTTGTGTTTGACAATAGCGCCAGAATTTCCATGATTTGTCAATTGCATTGTACGGCTGCGCACTCCGCGCTGATCATTCCTCTTTCTCACCGGTGATTGTTCGAATCTGAGTGACTGCGTCCGGAGAAAGATCCTGGATTATCTGCATAAAATCCATCTCCGCCAGGCGAGCGGCCCGCTTCAGCATCAGCGGCACCGGGCTTGATGGTTCAACGCGATCGTAGTAGTGACAGATCTTCTGTAAGAGTCTCAAAACATCATCTCTGGAGCGAATCTCGCCTTCGAGGGAAAAGCCGACCTGACCGGGCTGTCCAGAAGCCCCGGTTACCTCGCCAGCGGCAGCCTCTGTTGTTCTGACGTAAGGCGCGACCCGGCTCTGCATCGCCGCGAGATCGCCTGACAAAGGGCTCAAGTCAGGAGCATTTGTGGCCCCAACGGTGTGCGTAATTGACTCATCAATCCCTTGAACCAACGTGACACAATCCCCGAGAATTTTGTATCTCTCGCCCAACTCTTCGGGATTGGAATCGCGAAATGCCGCTTCAATCTGCGCTGTAGTCACGGCCGGCTTATCACCCTCAGTCGCAACACCTGATTCTGCGCGCAGCATCTCCGCGAAATTGTACCGTCCCATCTGCACAGAGCTGCAGAGAGGGATCGCCCGCAACCTTTCGAGTATTCGCAACGGATCACCATAGGTACCCACGGGTGTCGCCAGGGTCGCCACAATATTCATGCGCTGCAGGGGATCATTATCGTCAGCCGGATCAAGCTGTGGATAAACGGCCGCCCAGTAAGTTTCCAGCAGGCCCTTTACCAGAGCAAGGCACTCGCGAAAACCTGCCAAGCCATCAAGCTCGAGCGAGGCCACTGTTAGGGTCATCGCGATTCGCAGGTCCTTGGATCGCGCGAAAACTTCCAAACAACGCGCACGCAATTTTTTCCAATCCGGTGGTTCGGCCGCAGCGAACTGGGTTTCCTGCTTACCGCGGGCCATCGTCTCAAGTTCCTGCAGGCTCGCGTCATAGGACAAATCCTCCCCACAGGGCCACTCATCGGAAACCGGCTTCAGCAGCTCTTCGGCGACGATCATTTACGCGATTCTACGCCGTCAAGAGACAGGATCTGTTTTCGCTTGTCGAGCGGTATTTCGTTGTATCACCCTAATGGAGTATGAACACTGCCGCAGACACTGTAAGCCCGTATGATGAAGTTTTGTATCCGGGCACAGTCTTTCCGCAGACTCACCCGAACCGGCTGGCCACCGTTGCTTTTCTGCGTGGTGTGGAGCCGGCGCCGATAAACCGATGTCGCGTACTCGAATTGGGTTGCGGCGTAGGCAATAACCTCTTGGGCATGGCCTTCCAGCTTCCGGAAAGCGAGTTTATCGGTCTTGACCTTGCGCAGCGTCCGATCGCAACGGGCCAATCTCGCGTGACGGCCCTTGGTCTGCGGAATATCAGTCTGCATTCCATGGATGTTTGTGACGCAAGCATCGAGCGATTTGGGCGATTTGACTTCATTATTGCCCATGGTGTCTACTCCTGGGTTCCGCAGCCCGTCCGGGAACGCATTTTGGCAATTTGTCGGGAATTGCTGAATCAGCAGGGTGTTGCCTACATCAGTTACAACGCCTATCCGGGGAACCACTTGCGTAACTTGGTGCGTTGGATGATGCGTTTCCACATGGCGTGCTTCGACGACCCGACCGACAAAATCGGACAAGCACGGGGTTTACTGAAGTTCCTGACGGAATCGGCACCGAATCCGGATTACTACATCGCGGCGATCCGGGCGCAATATGAGCGAGTGATCAGATACACAGACGAAGCCTTTTACCATGACGATTTGAACGAGTTCAATCAGTCCTTCTACTTTTCCGAGTTCATCCTTGACGCTGAGCGTCACGGTCTGCAGTTCGTCGGGGAAGCCAGCTCCAACGAGTTGCAGGCAGGGAAATACACTCCGGCAGTGATGAAAAAAATGGATGAACTGAAAGGGGCCAAGGAGGTTGTCCGCGAACAGTACAAGGATTTCATTCGAGGCTGCGCTTTCCGGCAAACCCTGCTTTGCCAGAAAGAGATCGAGGTTGCGCCGGATCTATTGGTTGAACGAATCCCAAAACTATTCGCCTCTTGTGATGCGGCCCCGAAGGAAGAGAGCTCAGGAGAAAGTGGGCAGGTTACGCTGTTCTGCCGGCCCGGAGGTGCTGAATTGGAAACGACGCATCCACTGATTTGCGCCGCGTTGAAAATTCTCTGGTCGAACTGGCCAGGTGCGATTTCATTTGAAAAGCTGCTGGGCGCCGCGCGCTCCGAGGCCGTCGGAAAAGGCCCTTCCGAGCACGATTCGGAAATCCTGGCCGAGGCGTTGTCCAGAGCTTACCGAACCGGTTTTCTCAACCTGTATGTTCTTCCGTACCCATTGACCCACGTGGCCAGTGAACGCCCGTCGATCAGTAAATTGGCGCGATATCAATTGGAATTTGATGAGTGCGCCACAAACCAGTTGCACGTTACAATGAAGTTTCCAGACCCACTTAGCCGGCAGCTTGTGCAGCTGCTGGATGGGACACGTGACCGGGAAATGCTCGCGCGCGAGCTCTTGGAATTTGTCCAATCGGGACGCGGCAAGGTCATGGAGAACGGCGTGCAAATTGAGGACATGGCGGAAGTCGCAGCGATTCTGGAACGCCGCGTCCGTGAAGGGATTGAATCGCTGGCCCGCGAGGGAATGCTGATCAGCTAAGCAACCGAAGGAGTTCGGAGTTCGGAGTTCGGGGTTCGGTGTGACATGGGCGTCCCGCCCGTGATCTTCGCCGGCGCACGGGCGGGACGCCCATTTCACAATCCACCTACGGCGCGATGCCGTTCCGCTTGCACCATTCAATCGCGGGAGGGTAACCGGCTCGCGCGGACCGGCTATACCATTCTGAAGCAGCCTTCGCGTCTTTCAGCACGCCAATCCCTTGCTCTAGCCAGTTTGCATAATAAAACATGGAGACCACATCACCCCTCTCAGCTCCCTGCTTGGACAGCTGCGCGCTTTGCTTGAACTGATCTCCTGCTTTCTTAGGGTTGCGCGGCACGCCTTCTCCGTTCATGTAGAGTACCCCGAGATTATAAAAGGATATCGCGTAGCCGGCAGCTGCCGCTTCTTCATAAGACCGGCGAGCCTGCTCAAATTTCCCTAATTTACGGTAGCAGGTACCCAACAAATCCATCGCTTTAACGTAGTGCTGGGCCACGGCTTGCTGCAAAAACGGCACCGCACTGTTGATGTCTGGTACCGTTCCTTTGCCAAAAAAATAACATTCTCCCACAAGGTACTCTGCCTCCGGGTCTCCAGTGTTTGCCGCCTGAGTAAAATAATTCAGAGCCTTGAGATCGTCGTCGGGTCTCTTGTGGTTCGAGTAAAGAAGGTCACCGGCCCTTTTCATGGCTTCCACGCTCCCTTTCGAAGCGGCCGCCTGGTACCACTTCAGGGCGGTCGCGCGATCAGTTTCTTGACTGGAACGAGCGACCATGAGCATAGCCGGTACGAACCCTTGTTCCGCCGCTCGCACCAGGTCAGGTTTCATTCGAGCGTAGGATTCGGAGTCCAGCCCGGCTTCATTGGTGCTAAGATCGGCCAATAAGTTCCGAAGGCTCTGGCTCGCAGCGGGTCTTTCCGGATATCGCTCCACGAGTTCGAGGTAGGCATTCAACGCAGCCGGCCAGTCATTCCTGTCAATGAGGCGTTGAGCTGCAGCGAGTTGTTCCGGGTAATCGTCGGGCGCCGACGGACTCTTCAGCGGTTGGCCGCGCGAGCCGCTAGCTTCATCTTCAGGCACTGCCATAGACTCCCGCTTAGCCACTATGACGGCTTCAGGACTGGAGCTTGGCCGAGCCTCTCGGCTTGGCGTAACAACGGCCTCAACGCCGGGCGTTGCGATCGCTTCTTGCGTAGGCGGGGCACTAGCTGCAGTGGTTGGGCCTGCCAGCGCTTCATGGCTGGGTGTGGCCCTGGCCTCAACGCCAGACGTGGCGACCGCTTCCTGGGTGGGCGTGGCGCTCGGCGCGGTAGTTGGGCTTACCACCACCTCTTGCTCGGGTGCGGCACCGGCCCCAGACCCAGACGCGGCAACCGCTTCCTGGATAGGCGTGGCACTTGGTGCTGTGGTTGGGCTTGCCGCCACCTCTTGGTTGAGCGCAGCACCGGCCTTAGCGCCAGACGCGGCAACCGCTTCCTGGGTAGGCGTGGCACTCGGCGTGGTGGTCGGGCTTGCCACCACCTCTTGCTTGGGCGCAGCACCGGCCTCAGCGCCAGACGTAGCAACCGTTTCCTCGGTAGATGGGGCACTCGGCGCTGTCGTTGGGCTTGCCACCACCTCTTGCTTGGGCGCAGCATCGGCCTCAACGCCAGACGCGGCAACCGCTTCCTGGGTAGGCGGGGCACTCGGCGCGGTGGTCGGGCTTGCCACCACCTCTTGCTTTGGCGCAGCGCCGGCCCCAGCCCCAGACGCGGCAACCGCTTCCCGGGTAGGCGGGGCAGTCAGCGCGGTGGTCGGGCTTGCCACCACCTCTTGCCTGGGTGTGGCACCGATCTCAATTCCAGGCGCCGCGATCGCTTCCCGGTTGGGGGTGGCACTAGTCGTAGTGGTGGGGCTTGCCAGCGCCTCTAGGTTGGGGGTGGCGCTAGCTGCAACCTTCGAGTCGGGCGGCGCCTCCCGGCTTGGCACAACGCCGAATGTCGCTGTGTTCTCCCGGGAAGGCTCGACACTCGCCGCAGGTGTCGGGCTTGCCGCCACCTCTCGGTCCGGCAAAACACCGGGGGTCGTTTTGATCTTTTGATCAGACCCGGTGCGCGCCGCGGCGCTCGGGCTTGCCGGCCCCTGGCGGCTTGCGGGGGAGTTGGGCGGAGCCACCGGAGGCGTACTCAATCGGACTTCCACCATTGACGGTTCCGTCTGCTTGCCCTCTGGTTGACCGCGAAAGAGTTGGTAAACGAAATATCCCCCGAACCCAATACCGGCCGCGAGAACGAGAATCGGGACAAGTCTGGTTGCCGAACGCCTCGTTTTGTCCGGTGCCGACGAAGCTTCAGGCGGCGATTGGCCGGCATAGCCAATCGGCGGCGCAGTCCGCGACAGAGGGACCGCGGCCTCTGATGACCATTTTGGTGCCGAGGAACCTCTCCCAGATACCGGCATGGTAGCAACGGGATCGACGTTTCTCGCGACGATTTCGCCGCCAAGTTGAAGCGCCAATTCGGTCACCGATCGAAAGTCGTCAATGAGTCCGCGGCGCAGGAGAGCATTCCCTCGCTCGGAAAGGCTCGCAATCGGGCTGTACCGGCCGGTCGATTCCACGGTACTTCTCGGTCCTCCCAACAGCTCATATACCAGCAGACTCAACATCCGGAGATAGCTGGCTCGTGGTCCGCCTCCCGAAACTGCTTGCGTCAACGTCGCCGCTCCAAACCAGGTGGCGCCATCGCCAGCAGAGAGAGAGAAGTCGACTGCGGCAACTTTTACCCCTAGCTGATCCCAACGAGTGAGCGGTTGCCGCAGCAGATCGGATTCAGTCCAGGATTCCGTCAACCGCGGCGAAGTCAGTTTAACGCCGGAAAGCGTGAAGTCGACTTGCTGCAATTCGTTCGAGTGAGCATGGTCAGCAACCGGTGCCAAAAGGTTAAGAAGGAGCCACGTTTCCGGCGGACTCAGGAAACCTCGAGCGCGCAAAACATCCAAAAGCGACGGCCCGATAACTTGCTCCTCAACAAGGAAACTCTGCTGCGCCACACTTTCGAACGAGTAGACTTGACGCAACAATGGATGGGGCGCACGGTGGAGCCGGTCAATTTCTCGCTCGAGGGCCGCGTACTTTTCACCGTCGGAAATAAACTCAGGGCTCAACAAGAGCAGCGACACCTCGCGAGCCCGCCTGCGATCGTCAGCGATAAAACGCCGGCCATGCGGCACATCAGCGAGCAGGGCTATGATTCTGTAGCGTTGTGCAACAAGGGTACCGGATTCTTCGGCGCCAGGCCGTGGGGTCGAGAGATCGAGTGTCGCCAACTGTTCCGGTTGTTCCCCCGGGGCGCTAATCGCTAAGGAACTGGCCCCGGTTGTATCAGGTCGGAGTCGCCCGAGACAAGGGAGAATCTCGCGCCGGAGATCACCCGGACGCTGCGGTCTTTTCGCCGGATCCTTTTCCATCATTCGCAGGATGAGTTCCACCACACAAGTCGGAAACCCGTCGAGCGGTTGCAGCGGAACCGGCTTATACAGATGCTGACTCATGATTTGCGCGACCGATCCGGAATAAGGGGGGCGGCCGGCGAGCATGTAATAAAGGGTCGCTCCGAGAGAGTAAATGTCGGAACGAATATCAATGTCCCGTTCCTCCAGCTGTTCCGGACTCGCGAAATGAGGGGTCCCCACAAATCCTCCGCCAACCGTCAGAGTACCCGAAGATTCGCCACCTCGTTGTGTGCTTTTCGCCAATCCGAAATCGATGACTTTAACCACCTTCTCGTCATCCTCCTCCACCAGCATGAGGTTCGAGGGTTTCAGATCACGATGGACGAGCTGCTCTTTATCGGCGGCTGCCAGTGCACGGGCCACCTGCAGGATAATCCCCAAAGCTTCCGAGGGATCGAGCGACCCCTTTCGCTGCATATAGGCATCAACGGTTTCTCCGTCGATGAACTCCATCGCGTAGAAATAGCTTTCGTGGTCAGTTCCCAGGTGAAAAACAGACGCAACGTTCTGATGGCGAAGCGAAGCTGCGGCGCGCGCCTCCCGCAAAAACCGTTGACGAGCCAATTCGCTGTTAAGATATGAGTTATTGATGACCTTAAGCGCCACCAGGCAGCGCAAATTGGTATCGAAGGCCTTGTAGGTGATGCCCATAGCGCCCCGGCCCAACTCCCACAAGCTGCCGTCTTCTCGCCGCAGAACCTCGTAATGCTGATAGCGTTCGGCGTCCGCCATTGATGTCTGCTATTTATTCTTTGTGTTTGATTCTGCGAAGCAGAAACCTCTTCACCTCAAGTGCTCATCATGTCACGAAACGGTCGGAACGATTCGCTTGGTGAGACTTACCGACGAGCGATCCTCGCAGCTCTCGAAAGTCACCTCGTCGAAGACCCGGCGAATGAATGGAAGCCCGTACCCACCAACCCTGGAATCTTCCGGGGAACGCGGAACGTTTGCTTCTGAAGTCAATCCGGCGCCCCAATGCGTCACCACAAATCTGAGCGAGGTCGTGTCGATCCCGGCATGACATCGAACGACACCCGGCTTGTATTTGTAGGCGTGCTTGTAGACATTGGTGAGTATCTCGTCAAAGGCCAGAACGACCTGGTAGCCATCTTCCTCAGTCAAGCCGGAGAATGCCACCCACTGTTCACAGAAAAAGCGCAGGTCAGGGATGCTCTCCGGGGAAATCTCGCATTCACAATCTGACGGCGGTGAAACCAAGGAATCTGTGACCAGCAACGCGGTCGCATCATCTCGGTCCGGTCCATACTTGGAAAATTGGCGCCACCGATCTTCCAGAACCTGCAAAGGATCAAGCTGCTCGGAGACGCTTGCGGATAAGGCTTCGGTCAGGAAGTTTTCCCCGAACTGCACTTCTCCGGCATCTCGCGCCTCCACAAAGCCGTCCGTTAGCAACAGCCATTTGCGGCCGATGGCGAGCGGTACACACGCCACAGCAAACTTAGGGGCAGTGAAAACACCCAACGGTGGATGAATCGGACAAGGAAGTTCTTCCCAATTGTTGGCAGCCGACAGGTAACGCGGACCGAATTGGCCGAAGCTGCAGGCGAATAATCGACGCTGTTTTTGGTCCACAAATAACACGGCTAGCGTCGTCAGGCTCGCGGCCCGTTCGGCTGTTGCCTGGATCACATTGTTCAGATCAGCGAGCCATTCCTCTAACCGGTCGGCGTTGCAGGATCGCGCCGTGAGCGAAATGAGTGTACACACCCTCGCGGACTCCAAAGCGGCGGGAATACCCTTGCCGCTCGCATCGCCAATTGCGACCAGCAGGCATTCGTCGCTGAGTTCATGGTAAGCATAAAAATCTCCTCCGACGTCCCCTGCCTGTTCCTGGAACACGCGGATCTTCAGGGTTCCACGCTCAAAGTTCGGAGCCGGCATGAAGGAAAATTGCGCCCGCCGCGCGATCGACAACTCGGCGTGCCGATAAGCATCTTCGATTTCCTTTTGTTTTGCCGCCTCTTGCACCCGCATGCGGGTCAGCGTGGTCGCGATCAGGGAGCCGAACGCAAGAAAGACCTCTTCATCAAAGTCATCAAATCGATCCCGGTCTGTCGGGTTCAGGGCCTGCATGACACCGTGACAAACGTCACCGTCCAGCAACGGAATAGTTAACATTGCCTGCGCCGGCGTCTTGGTTTCCAATCCGATACCGATATAATGGTCAGAGTCACTTTGGGCATTTGCCGTGTTTTCGCGTAGTCGAGTTTTGAATACGCGCCCGGAAATCCCTTTCCCGGCTGGAACGCGAAGCACGTGGCGCTTTAACTCGGGTTGCGTGCCACGAATAATAAGGTCCCCGGTCTCCGGGTCAGGTAATGACACGGAGCAAGCGCGACAGCGCATCACATCTCGCGATGAGGACAGAATCTCGCCAACCAGCTCGTCGATATCCGCCGCGCTGCTGATAGATTTGGCGGCATCGATCAGGCACCGGTACGCCAGCTCTTTCCTTTGGAAAACCTCTTCCATATCAAGGGCTGCGACTTGTCGTTGCGGGAGGGGGCCTGGTGGTCGTCAGATAGTGAAAGGGCCGGCTATGGAACTGCTCAACCGCCTGTGTGCTAACGACAGCCAGGTTTCTGACTTGTTCACTAGCCTGAGTAACCGCATCGCTCGTGTGACCCATTTTGCCGATGAGTTTTTGGGCCGTTTCGGCGTCTTCACCCAACCGCTTGGCAGTTTCTTCGAACACTCGTAACACCTCCCCGATGCTACCCTGAGCCTTGCCTTGCACATCGGCTAGTTTCCGGATGCTTTCACTGCTGGCCATTAAGTTGCCAACGATGACTTCGAGCTGACCCCTGACGGACTGATCCTTCTGCCCTTCCGGCCCGTTAATAATATCCTGCAAGCTCGCGATCAGCTGATCGATCTTCGTTTGACCACCGGCATTTTTTTCCATGAACAGGCTGTTCAAGGTACCGACCCCTCGGTCGACCACCTCACCGATGCTTGACAAACGCCGGCCTGCCGATTCGCCGTAGGCCTCAACCTTCGTCATCGCTTCATCGAAGCCGGGCATCACTGCTTCCAGCTTCGTGGAGCGGATACCCACAATTTCGGCGCCTTCGGCAAGCGTTTCGCGGGCAACGGGCCGTTGCTCAACAGCTCCAGAGTCGCTCCCGGCCGGTGCAGGGCGCAAAGCGATCGATGCGTCACCAAGCAATGTCGGTTCGAGGTAGGCCTTGACCCCGCTCGGAATGTTTAATTTTCGATTGATAACCACATCGACCTTAACCGCGGATTCCCCGCTCCCGGGTGCATAGTCCAGCCGCTTAACGTACCCGACCGGAATCCCGAGAAAGGTGACTCTTGAACGTTCGTGGACTCCTGAGACATCGTCGAACCGGATTGAGAAAGTCAGAAACGGTTTTCGAAAGGGATTGTCTTCAACCCCAAAGAAAAGTCCGGCAAACAAAAGCAGGATAACTACAGCTCCAACGATCAGCCCGATTCTATATTTTTTTGGATCGCTGTCGCTCATTGTTGTGATGAATTCGCTCCCGGATCGAGAAATTTGCGTACGACCGGGTCTTTCGATGTTCGAAAATCCTCTGGGTTCCCTTGCATGATTACACGGCCCTGGAGCGCACCATCACGCTCCCCACCGAGCATAACCGCCCGATGCGCAATCCTGAAAAAGCTTGCGATGTCATGAGTCACAACCACCGCGGCAGCGCCGATCCGTCTGGTCAGGCGCATAAACATCTCATCGATTTCCTGGGTGCTCACCGGATCAAGGCCCGACGTGGGCTCATCCGCAAAGACCAAATCCGGATCCAGCGCAAGAGCTCGCGCTAAAGCAACGCGCTTCTTCATGCCGCCGCTGATTCCCGAAGGCCGCTTCGCGCTATGCTCTTCGAGCCCGACCATCCGCAGCTTAAGCCGCGCTGTTTCCAAAAGGACGGCGGAATCCATGCCGCGATAGTGCTCTCGAAGCGGAAGGTGCACATTTCCAAGCAGCGAAAGTGACTCTATCAAGGCGCCGGATTGGAAAAGCATTCCGCAGCGAACTTGCATCTCTTTCAGCTTGGCTCCCTTCAGCTTGTGTGGGCTCTGCCCGAAGATGCGGACCTGTCCGGACGTAGGCTCTAGGACCCCGATTAAAATGTTCAGCAACGTACTTTTGCCACACCCGCTTCCGCCCAGAATTACGAATGTTTCCTCTGGATAAACTCTGAAACTAACCCCGTTCAGGACAGTCCTCCCATTCGGAAACGTTTTCGTCACGTCGACCACTTCGAGAACCGGCGCGCCTACCTCCGGAATCGTGGCCTCCGCAACCTTTTCTTCCGCTCCGAAAACCGCGTGACTCATAATCAAGCCAGTTGAAATGAGGTTACAACAGCATTGGCAATTGTCACAATAATTACCGCACTGACCACAGATTGCGTTGTTGCATCACTGATCTCCCGAGAGCCGTTTCGGACATTAAGACCTTTGTAAAATGCGATGGTTGCGACCAGAAATGCGAAGAGTGCGCTCTTGATCAGCGCTATCATGACACTCCAGAAACTTGCCCCGTCGAATACGTAGTAAATATAATCGTCAACGCTCATTTTCAATACCGGACCACAAAGCAGCCAGCCACCTAAGAGCGCGGCGTAGATGCCGACTAACGTTACAATCGGCAACATGATCTGAAATCCAAGAAAGCGCGGGACGAGCAGATAGGGCACTACGTCGATGCCCATCGTGAACAGGGCTTTGATCTCCTCCGAAACCTGCATCGCGCCGAGTTCGGCCGTCACGGCAGACACACTGCGGCCGGCAAAGATCAGCGCGACGCCAACCGGCACAACCTGTTCGGTAAGGATAATCCAAAGCAAAGTAGGGACAACTTCTACCTTTCCGATCTGACTAAGTTGCAGCTCCAGCACCAGCGCCAGGACAAAACCTGCAGTCAGTGCGATCAGGCTCGCGCTCGGGATCGCTCCTACACCGATGGAACGGATCTGAACAACGATATTATCGAACGCCACGGACGACGGGCGAAGCAACGTTCTGACGGTCGACTGAAGAAGCTCAACAACCAGCCTGAAATAACTGATCTTGGTGGCAATCATTCTTCAGCCGGAAGGCGAGCATGGTCGATTTCATTGCACGAGCTCTCGTCGGGCGATTTCGACATCGGGAAATGTCTGAAGCTCCTTCTGCAGCCCCATCATCTCAAAGGAGCCCTTGATTCTCGGCGACATCCCAACAATCGCTACGCGGGATTCGTGAACCCGTTTTCGGGCGAAAAGATTGATCACGGCCCAGACGGGACTATTTATGAACTCGGTTCCGGAAAGATCGATCAGGAGCAATCGGATGTCTTCCTTGCTGTACCGTGAAAGCACCTCCTGCACGGCCGGCATGGAAAGGATATCCGCCGAGCCCTGCAGACTAAGAATACGGTCCTGGCCATCTTTTTTCTCCTCGATCCTGAGCTGACTGGCCCGCTTCATTCTCTTGGAGGGTAATTCCGCCCACTGTTGAACGCGAGTTTTTTTGGGTCCGCAACCTTTTTCAGCCGGATTCGTATCGGCGATTGACCCTGCACCATTCGGGCTATATCAATCGTTGGTCTTGTTATGGCGCAACGCATTGGCAAGTGCACAAACTATTCAGGCTGTAAATTAGCGTACCGAAACGAAAAGATT
>Ga0213878_10000676_pt1 | contig 12468 bp, 11 predicted proteins | sample VelepicoBEBS_R02_FD_161053 | JGI IMG/M metagenome (GOLD analysis project Ga0213878, IMG submission 161053) | Vellozia epidendroides bulk soil microbial communities from rupestrian grasslands, the National Park of Serra do Cipo, Brazil - BS_R02 | ecosystem: Environmental > Terrestrial > Soil >... | reverse complement strand
GATGCGCTACGTACCAAAGGCGGGGAATATGCCCGCCATTTGATTCAGACACCGTATGGAAGTGCGTGGATGTATGTGTACCAACGTCCGGTCGACGGGTTAACGCTGATTGAAAGCGGGAACTGGTTAGACAGGGACGAGTACTGATAAAACGACGCCACCTTCGGGTGGCGTTGTTTTTTGTCGGCTCAGAGCGCCTGACGCAGCTTAAAGACGCTGACCGTTTCCAGCAGCGTCTCCGCCTGGCGATACATGGCCTGCGCCGCGGCTGATGACTCCTGCGACAGGGTCGCGTTCTGCTGCGTGGCGGTATCCATGTGCGTGACGGCGATATTCACCTGGTCTATCCCGGTACTCTGCTCATGGCTGGTCATGGAAATAGCCTCCACCAGCTCATTCACCCGCTTAACGCTTTGCAGAATCTCCTCCATTGCCGATCCGGCGTTTTGCACCTGCGCATTACCGTCGGCGATGCGGTTAACCGAGTTATCAATCAAATGGCGAATATCCTGCGCCGCTGAGGCTGAACGCTGCGCCAGCGCGCGGACTTCCGCCGCCACGACGGCGAACCCCCGGCCCTCAGCGCCTGCGCGTGCGGCCTCGACGGCGGCGTTCAGCGCGAGAATATTGGTCTGAAAAGCAATACTGTCGATAACGCCGATGATGTTGTTGATCTCACTGGACAACTGGTGGATTTCGCTCATCGTTTGCACCACGCGCTCTACCGCCTGGCCGCCCTGACCGGCAATCGCGCAGGCGTCGCGGGCGATTTCACTGGCAAAACGTGAGTTATCGGCGTTGCTTTTCACCACGGAGGTCAACTGCTCCATGGACGCAGCCGTCTCCTCCAGCGCGCTGGCCTGCGCCTCATTGCGAGACGACAGTTCGCGGCTGCCGACGGCAATTTGCGCGGATGCGGTGGCGATAGATTCCGTCCCCTGCCGCACACCGGAAACGATCTGCGTCAGATTGGCGTTCATGTCCTGTAAGGCCTGCATCAGACCCGCCGTTTCGTCCTTACCGGCTACGGTGATGGCGGTCTGTAAATCGCCTGCTGCAACGCGCCGGGCGATGGTGACCGCCTGCGCCAGAGGATGGGTAATGCTGCGCACCAGCCACCAGGTAATGGCGATGCCCGCCAGCAGCGTGAGCGTCATCGCCAGCAGCAGCATCAGCCGGGTTTGCTGAAACTGCGCCAGGTTGCGCGCGTCGGTTTGCTGATGAATCGACTCGGCATGTTGCAGCGTACGGGCAACAACCTCATCAATCATGCGAGTGGGTTCGCGGTCGATGCCGGTCACCAGTCGGTCAACGCGCTGCGGGCTGCCCGGGTCGGTAATCACGTATTGTTGCAGTGCGGAAAGATAGCGCTGTTCAAGCCCGGCATGCAGTTGGCGGGTTTGTTCCACTTCGCGGTTGTCGAGACCCACCTGCAGCAGCAGGTCGCTCAGCTGTTTAAGCAACTGCTGGGTTTTCTGGCTCTGGCTGATAAACGCCGCTTTGTATTTCTCAAACGTCTCCTGCCCCTGGCCGCCGCGCAGCAGGGTGTTTTTCCACTCCTGGACCTGGATCTTGAATTGAACCTGGGCGTTGCGGGCGGTATCGATACTGTCGGCAAGCCGTTTTTCAGACGCCATCATCGTCTGGTTTTGGCTAAAGCTGTTGCTGTTGATGAGCAGCCCGCGCAGGCCGATAAACAGCATTGCCAGTAATAGCAGTGTGGCCATCAGGCCCAACCGCTGGCCGATGGTCAGTTGATTCAGTTTCATGCTTTTGCAGTTCTCACGGTGAATGACTGCCACAGATATCGTCACGGCGAGCGGGGACTTTACTGCTTGCGGAAGGGGAATAACGGCGGTTTGCGTTATGTCATTAAAAACGCGAGAGTTATTTTATTATGACGATTTTATGACAGCGTTTTTTGCGTACATTGTCGAAGACGTTAATTTTCCTCCTTCCTTTTTGTTCTTTCCTCTCTCTAACGCAGCCGATTACGCGTACAAGAGGGTTCACTGTGCTATGAGCCATACCGGGATGCTGCAAATAACTTGCATGATGTACGGGGTACACTTAATCTGTTTTTGACGTCAGGGAATAAGATGTTCACTTTTATTGAGTTGCAGGGGTTCAGTAAACGACGCCCGGAGCTGCTATCGGACGATGAGTTCCGGGTTTTCCAGGAGGTGCTGATTGATGCTCCTGACACCGGAGCCACGATTGCGGGTTCCGGAGGATTTCGAAAGATCCGTTGGTACCGTCGCGGCATGGGTAAGCGGGGCGGCGTTCGGGTGATTTACTACAATGTGACGAGTAAAGGGCGAATTTATCTGGCTTTGATCTATTCAAAGAATGAGAGGGATGATCTGACGGATGAGCAAAAGAAAGCGCTGAAACGGTTATCTGACATGCTGGAGCAACACTGAGGCTATCACCGTAAGGCTGTCTTATCAGCGTCAATGAGGGCGACAGGGTACAGATGAAAGACGAATTATTTGCCGATCTGCTGGCGAGTGCAGAAGAAATGGTCCGAATTGAAAAGGGTGAGAAAACACCTGATCCTGAGCATGTTCATACGTTTAGCGAAATAGATGTAAAAGCCATTCGCGAAGCGACGGGACTAAAACAACAGGACTTTGCGACGGCTGTGGGGGTCAGTTATGACCTGGTTAAAAGCTGGGAAACCCGGCGGCGTCAGCCAACGGGGGCGACGAGAAAGCTCCTGCTGTTGCTGCAGGCAAACCCTTTTATCATTAATCAGCTTAAAACAATCTGAGACAGCTGTAGGGAGTAAAAAGCCGTAGCGCAACGCGCTACGGCTCTGAAGGTTGAGTGCCTGGAAGAATTATTTCTTCTGCGCGCGCTCGTAGGAAGCAATGATTTCCGCTTTTGCAGCTTCAGCATTGTCCCAACCGTCAACTTTCACCCACTTGCCTTTTTCGAGATCTTTGTAGTGCTCGAAGAAGTGTGCGATCTGCGCTTTCAGCAGTTCCGGCAGGTCGTTCACATCTTTGATGTGATCGTACTCTTTGCTCAGCTTGGTGTGCGGAACGGCAACCAGTTTCGCATCTTCACCGGCTTCGTCGGTCATCTTCAGAACGCCAACCGGACGGCAGCGGATCACAGAGCCCGGCTGCAGCGGATACGGCGTCGGGACCAGAACGTCTACCGGGTCACCGTCCAGAGACAGGGTGTGGTTGATGTAACCGTAGTTGCACGGATAGAACATCGCGGTAGACATGAAGCGGTCAACAAACAGCGCGCCGGTGTCTTTATCAATTTCGTATTTGATAGGATCAGCGTTAGCCGGGATCTCAATAACAACGTAGATATCTTCTGGCAGTTCTTTGCCCGCCGGGACGTTCAGTAAGCTCATGTTTGTTTCCTTAGAAATGTGTGGCAAACAAGTGGCGGGTATTATAGCCAACTCAGGGTAAATGTCTTCGCTTCTTTTCACGCCGTCCGGCGTGCCGCCTCGTTTTTCCTCGCCTTTTTACAGGTGAAAAATCCATAAACATAGCTGCATCATGAATACGGTTGTGAAAGCGCTTACAAATCAAGTTTTCACTTTTATGAAGTGTGACGTAACGCATCTTGTTACATCGACCTTTGTCTATAGTTTTTCGGCAGGTGACGTTTTCATCAACAATAACCCTACGAGGATACCCTTATGTGGAAGCGCTTACTTCTTGTCTCCGCCGTTTCCGCAGCGATGTCGTCTATGGCGATGGCTGCGCCATTAACCGTAGGATTTTCGCAGGTCGGTTCTGAATCAGGCTGGCGTGCCGCTGAAACCAATGTGGCGAAAAGCGAAGCTGAAAAACGCGGCATCACGCTGAAAATTGCCGACGGCCAGCAAAAGCAGGAAAACCAGATCAAAGCCGTGCGTTCGTTTATCGCCCAGGGTGTTGACGCCATCTTTATTGCCCCCGTGGTGGCGACAGGCTGGGAGCCGGTGCTCAAAGAGGCCAAAGAGGCCAAAATCCCGGTGTTCCTGCTCGACCGCTCCATTGATGTGAAAGATAAATCGCTGTACATGACCACCGTGACCGCCAATAACGTGCTGGAAGGCCAGCTTATCGGCGACTGGCTTATCAAAACCCTCAACGGCAAACCCTGTAACGTGGTTGAGCTCCAGGGGACGGTAGGCGCGAGTGTGGCCATTGACCGTAAGAAAGGGTTCGCGGAGGCCATCGCGAAAGATCCGAACATCAAGATTATCCGCTCGCAGTCCGGCGACTTTACCCGCAGTAAGGGCAAAGAAGTGATGGAGAGCTTTATTAAGGCGGAAAACAACGGCAAGAACATTTGTATGGTTTTCGCCCATAACGACGACATGGTGATCGGCGCGATTCAGGCCATCAAAGAGGCAGGGCTGAAGCCCGGTAAAGATATCCTGACCGGCTCTATCGACGGCGTACCGGATATCTATAAAGCGATGATGGACGGTGAAGCCAACGCCAGCGTTGAGTTGACGCCGAACATGGCGGGTCCTGCGTTTGACGCGCTGGAAAAATACAAAAAAGACGGCACGATGCCGCCGAAGCTGACCCTGACCAAATCGGTACTCTATCTGCCGGACACGGCGAAAGAGGAGTTAGAGAAGAAGAAAAATATGGGCTACTGAGTCCTGAGAATGCCTGATGACGCTGCGCTTGTGTCGCGCCATCAGGCATCAGGTTAATGCAGGGGGATCATATGACCGCTGACACGCACCAGGACATCCTCCGCACCGAGGGGCTCTGCCAGTACTTCCCCGGCGTCAAAGCGCTGGATAACGTGGATTTCAGCCTGCGCCGCGGTGAAATTATGGCATTGCTGGGGGAGAACGGCGCCGGGAAATCGACGCTCATCAAAGCCCTGACCGGCGTTTATCATGCCGATCGCGGCACCCTCTGGCTCGAAGGCCAGGCGATTTCCCCCAAAAATACCGCCCATGCGCAGCAGCTGGGGATCGGCACTGTCTATCAGGAAGTGAACCTGCTGCCCAACATGTCGGTGGCGGATAACCTGTTTATCGGCCGCGAGCCGAGGCGCTTTGGCTTTCTGCGCCGTAAAGAGATGGAAAAACGCGCTGCGGCGCTGATGGCCTCCTACGGCTTTTCCCTGGATGTCCGCGAACCCCTCAACCGCTTTTCCGTCGCCATGCAGCAGATTGTGGCTATCTGCCGCGCTATTGATTTGTCCGCTAAAGTGCTGATCCTCGACGAGCCCACCGCCAGCCTCGACACCCAGGAGGTGGAGATGCTGTTTACCCTGATGCGCCAGCTGCGCGCCCAGGGCGTCAGCCTGATTTTCGTCACCCACTTTCTCGACCAGGTCTACCAGGTCAGCGACCGCATTACCGTGCTGCGCAACGGCAGCGTTGTCGGTTGTCGTGACACCCGCGAACTGCCGCAAATCGAGCTGGTGAAGATGATGCTGGGGCGCGAACTGGAGAATAACGCCCTACAGCGCGCCGGGCGCACGTTGCTCAGCGACAAACCGGTGGCGGCGTTCAGCGGTTACGGGAAAAAAGGGGTGGTCGAACCGTTCGATTTACAGGTCCGCCCCGGCGAAATCGTCGGGCTGGCGGGCCTGCTTGGTTCCGGGCGTACCGAAACCGCCGAGGTGATTTTCGGCATCAGGCCGGCCGACAGCGGTCGCGCGGAAATCAAGGGCAAACCGCAGACGCTGCGGTCGCCGCACCAGGCCTCCAGCCTGGGGATTGGCTTTTGCCCGGAGGATCGTAAAACCGACGGTATTATTGCCGCCGCCTCGGTGCGCGAGAACATCATTCTGGCGCTACAGGCGCAGCGAGGCTGGCTGCGGCCGATCCCGCGACGCGAGCAAAATGAGATTGCGGAACGCTTTATCCGCCAGTTGGGGATCCGCACGCCCGGTAGCGAGCAGCCGGTTGAATTTCTCTCCGGCGGCAACCAGCAAAAGGTACTACTTTCCCGCTGGCTGCTGACGCGCCCGCAGTTCCTGATCCTGGATGAGCCGACGCGCGGTATCGATGTCGGCGCGCACGCGGAGATTATCCGGCTTATCGAAACCCTGTGCGCCAACGGGCTGGCCCTGCTGGTGATTTCGTCGGAGCTGGAGGAACTGGTGGGCTATGCCGACCGGGTGATCATCATGCGCGACCGCAGGCAGGTGGCGGAGATCCCGCTGGCGGCGCTGTCCGTTCCGGCCATCATGAATGCTATTGCAGCATAAGGGGTATGATGTGATGCCACAATCTCTCCCACAAACCAGCAAGCCTAAGCGGCAGCTGCGTTTGCCGACGGGGATGCCGCAGCTGGCGGCGCTGATCCTTGTGCTGCTGGCAGACAGTCTCGTGGCGCCGCATTTTTTCCAGGTGGTGCTGCAGGACGGGCGGCTGTTCGGCAGTCCTGTCGATATTCTTAACCGCGCCGCACCCGTTGCACTGCTGGCCATCGGGATGACGCTGGTGATCGCCACCGGCGGTATCGACCTGTCGGTGGGGGCGGTGATGGCTATCGCCGGGGCGACGGCGGCGTCGATGGTGGTGGCCGGACACAGTCTGCCGGTCGTGCTGCTGGCCGCCTTGGCAACCGGCGTGCTGGCCGGGCTGTGGAACGGCATCCTGGTGGCGATCCTCAAGATCCAGCCGTTTGTCGCGACGCTTATTCTGATGGTGGCCGGGCGCGGCGTGGCGCAGCTGATTACCGCCGGGCAGATAGTCACCTTCGACTCCGCCTCGCTTGGCTGGACAGGCAGCGGTTCGCTGCTGTTTTTCCCAACGCCGGTGATTATCGCGCTGGTCACGCTGGTTATCTTCTGGCTGGTCACCCGCAAAACCGCGCTCGGCATGTTTATCGAAGCCGTTGGCATTAATATTCGCGCCGCGAAAAATGCCGGGGTGAATACCCGTATTGTGGTGATGCTGACCTATGTGCTGAGCGGTGTCTGCGCCGCCATTGCCGGGGTGATTGTCGCCGCGGATATTCGCGGCGCCGATGCCAACAACGCCGGGCTATGGCTGGAGCTGGACGCCATTCTGGCGGTGGTGATTGGCGGCGGTTCGCTGATGGGCGGACGCTTTAATCTGCTGCTGTCGGTGGTGGGGGCGCTGATTATCCAGGGGATGAACACTGGGATCCTGCTGTCAGGTTTTCAGCCAGAGCTGAATCAGGTGGTGAAAGCGGTGGTGGTGCTGTGCGTGCTGATCGTGCAGTCGCCGCGCTTTATCCGCTTACTCAAAGGAGCGCGCGGTCATGATAAAACGTAACCTGCCGCTGATGATAACCCTCGGGGTGTTTATCCTCGGCTATCTCTATTGCCTGACCCAATTTCCGGGGTTCGCTTCCACCCGGGTTATTTGCAACATTCTGACCGATAATGCCTTTCTGGGGATCATCGCGGTCGGCATGACCTTTGTTATCCTCTCCGGCGGGATAGACCTTTCCGTCGGGTCGGTGATCGCCTTCACTGGCGTGTTTCTGGCGAAAGCCATCGGTTTCTGGGGGATTTCGCCACTGATGGCCTTCCCGCTGGTGCTGGCGATGGGCTGCGCCTTCGGCGCGTTGATGGGGCTTTTGATCGATGCGCTGAAGATCCCGGCGTTTATCATGACGCTTGCCGGGATGTTCTTCTTACGCGGCGTCAGCTATCTGGTCTCTGAGGAGTCTATCCCTATCAACCACCCGCTGTACGATCGGTTGTCCGATCTGGCCTGGACCCTTCCCGGCGGCGGGCGCCTTAGCGCGATGGGGGTGCTGATGCTGCTGGTGGTCGTGGTGGGGATATTCCTTGCCCACCGCACGCGGTTTGGCAACCAGGTGTACGCCATTGGCGGCAATGCCACGTCGGCGAATCTGATGGGGGTCTCCACCCGCAGTACCACGGTGCGGATTTACATGCTGTCGACCGGGCTTGCCACGCTGGCGGGCATTGTCTTCTCCGTCTATACCCAGGCGGGATATGCGCTGGCGGGCGTTGGTGTCGAACTCGACGCTATCGCTTCGGTGGTGATTGGCGGTACGCTGCTGAGCGGCGGCGTGGGGACGGTGCTGGGCACGCTGTTCGGTGTGGGCATCCAGGGGCTGATACAAACCTACATCAACTTCGACGGCACCCTGAGCTCGTGGTGGACCAAAATCGCCATCGGTATTTTGTTGTTTATTTTTATTGCGCTACAGCGTGGATTGACCGTGCTGTGGGAGAATCGCCAGAGCGCGCCGGTAATGAGAGTGAGTCCGACGGCAACACAGAAGTAACATCTTGAATTTGCTGAAAAATATAAAAACGCCTCTCCGAAGAGAGGCATTTGCCTTACGCGTCCGGGTATTCGCGGATAAAGCGTTCGACATCGTCGACCATATGCTCAGTGCCGACGAAGAGCGGACGGCGCTGGTGCAGGCTTTCCGGAGTGATATCCAGAATTCGCGCTTTACCGTCGCTGGCTTTGCCGCCAGCCTGCTCGGCGAGGAACGCCATCGGGTTGCACTCATAGAGCAGGCGCAGTTTCCCTTCCGGATGGCTGGCGGTGCTCGGGTAGAGGTAGATGCCGCCTTTGAGCAGGTTACGGTGGAAATCCGCTACCAGCGAGCCGATATAGCGTGAGGTATACGGGCGCTGGGTCTCTTTATCTTCTTCCTGACAGAACTTGATGTACTTCTTCACGCCCATCGGGAATTTGATGTAGTTGCCTTCGTTAATGGAGTAGGTATTGCCTTTCTGCGGGTAGCGCATACGTTCCTGGCACAGGCAGAAAACGCCCAGCGACGGATCGTAGGTAAAAGCGTGAACCCCACAGCCGGTGGTGTACACCAGCATGGTGGAAGAGCCATACACCACATAACCGGCCGCCACCTGTTTGTTGCCCGGCTGCAGGAAGTCTTCTTCCGTTACCGGCGTACCGACTGGCGTAACGCGGCGATAGATGGAGAAAATGGTGCCGACAGAGACGTTAACGTCGATGTTGGAGGAGCCGTCGAGCGGGTCCATCAGCACAACGTATTTGGCGTGCTCGCAGCCCTCGAAAACGACGATCTCGTCTTCTTCTTCCGATGCGATACCGGCCACGATATCGCGCGCCCTCAGTGCAGCTTTTAATTTTTCATTGGCGAACAGGTCGAGCTTTTGTTGCACCTCGCCCTGCACGTTTTCAGCACCGCTGGCACCCAGGATATCGACCAGTCCGGCCTTGTTGATATCGCGGTGGATGATCTTGGCGCCGAGCTTTATCGCCGACAACAAAGCAGTGAGTTCACCGGTGGCATGAGAAAACTCGTGCTGCTTTTCGACAATAAATTCACCTAACGTTTTCATAACACTTTCCCTGCAATTTATATGGAGTAAAGCGACCGCAACAATCTTAACAAACAATTCAACGATTGCGCTCAGGTGAATCGCGCCAGCTAGTACAGATTTACCCGAAATGCGTTTCTCAGCCGTCTCACATGTGGGTAAAATGTGCGCCAGCTAAGAGAAAGGATAATGACGTATGCGCATTCATATTTTGGGAATCTGTGGCACCTTCATGGGCGGTCTGGCAATGCTGGCGCGCTCTCTGGGCCACGAGGTAACGGGTTCGGACGCCAATGTGTATCCGCCGATGAGCACGCTGCTGGAGCAGCAGGGTATTGATTTAATTCAGGGCTATGATGCAAGCCAGCTCGATTCACAGCCGGACCTGGTGATTATCGGCAATGCGATGACCCGCGGTAACCCGTGTGTTGAAGCGGTGCTGGAAAAGAACATTCCGTACATGTCCGGCCCGCAGTGGCTGCACGATTTCGTGCTGCGCGATCGCTGGGTGCTGGCGGTGGCCGGGACACACGGTAAAACCACCACTGCCGGTATGGCGACCTGGATCCTCGAAGCCTGCGGCTATAAGCCGGGTTTTGTGATAGGCGGCGTCCCGGGGAACTTCGACGTCTCCGCACGTCTGGGCGACAGCCCGTTCTTCGTTATCGAAGCGGACGAGTATGACTGCGCCTTCTTCGACAAACGCTCCAAGTTCGTACACTACTGCCCGCGTACGCTCATTCTCAATAACCTTGAATTCGACCATGCGGACATCTTTGACGACCTGAAAGCCATTCAGAAACAGTTCCACCACCTGGTGCGTATCGTGCCGGGGCAGGGGCGGATTATCTGGCCGGAAAGCGACTTCAACCTGAAGCAGACGTTGGCGATGGGCTGCTGGAGCGAGCAGGAGCTGGTCGGCGAGCAGGGCCACTGGCAGGCGAAAAAAGTCAGCACTGATGCCTCCGAGTGGGAAGTGTGGCTGGACGGCGACAAGGTCGGTGAGGTGAAGTGGGGCCTTGTCGGCGAGCACAACATGAACAACGGCCTGATGGCGATCGCCGCCGCGCGTCACGTCGGCGTACAACCAGCCGATGCCGCCCATGCGCTGGGATCGTTCATCAACGCCCGCCGACGTCTTGAACTGCGCGGCGAAGCGAACGGCGTCGCGGTGTATGACGATTTCGCCCATCACCCGACGGCGATCCTCGCAACCTTACAGGCGCTGCGTGGCAAAGTCGGCGGTACAGCGCGAATTATCGCCGTGCTGGAACCACGCTCCAACACCATGAAAATGGGCGTGTGCAAAGACGATCTCGCCCCGTCGCTCGGACGCGCCGATGAAGTGTTCCTGTTACAGCCGCAGCATATCCCATGGCAGGTAGCGGAAGTGGCGGACGCCTGCGTACAGCCTGCGCACTGGAGTGCGGACGTCGATACGCTGGCAGACATGATCGTCAAAACCGCGCAGCCGGGCGATCACATTCTGGTGATGAGCAACGGCGGGTTTGGCGGCATCCATCAGACGCTGCTGGAAGGTCTGGCGAAGAAAGCCGCAGCCGCAGAGTAAAAAAAGCCCGGTAGCGACGCTTACCGGGCCTGCTTTTCGCACGACCTTGCAGGCCGGATAAGGCGTTTACGCTTCGCTTTCCGCCAGTTCGCGCAGATACTGGAAAATCAGGCGCGCGGACTTCGGCGGCTTATTCCCGTCGCGTTCTTTCTGCGCATTGCGGATAAGCGAACGCAGCTGCTGGCGATCGGCATCCGGCCACAGGTTCAGGACTTCCGCTACCGCATCATCCCCTTCCATAATCAGGCGATCGCGCAGATGCTCCAGCTTATGGAACAGGGCGACCTGCTGGTTATGGCGGTTTTTCAGCTTGTCCAGCGCCTGGCGAATCGGCTCGACGTCGCGTTGACGCAGCAGTTTGCCAATCAGCTGCATCTGGCGGCGGCGGCCCTCTTTCTTGATGCGCTGCGCCAGCTCGATCGCGGCGCGCAGATCGTCATCCAGCGGGATTTTCTCCAGCGCGTTTTTACCCAGCTCAACGATTTCTGCGCCGAGCTGTTTTAACTCTTCGGCGTCGCGTTTAATTTCGCTTTTACTGACCCAGATTATCTCATCATCTTCATCGTCGATGTCGTCACCGGGCACGTCGTCGAGCCAGTCTTTGGGGGGCTTTGTCATCTCAGGCTCCTTAAAAAAAGAGGCACATGTTACCAGTTAAGGCGCGCACTGAAAAACGGTTCTCTGTTAGACTGAAGTCTAACCACCTATACATTATGGCATTAGCGATGAAAGTCATCACACAGGTAGCAGAACAGCGTAAAACGCTGGAAAAAGCCGTCTCCACCGCGCTGGAGCTGGCAGCAGGCAAATCTGATGGCGCAGAAGTGTCGGTCACTAAATCGACCGGGATCAGCGTCAGCACGCGCTACGGCGAGGTGGAGAACGTCGAATTCAACAGTGACGGGGCGCTTGGCATTACGGTCTATCATCAGAATCGTAAAGGCAGCGCGTCGTCCACGGACTTAAGCCCGGACGCCATTGCCCGCACTGTGCAGGCGGCGCTGGATATCGCGCGCTATACCTCTCCAGACCCGTTTGCGGGCGTGGCGGAAAAAGATCTGCTGGCGTTTGACGCGCCGGATCTCGACCTCTTCCACCCGGCGGAGGTCTCCCCGGACCAGGCCATTGAGCTGGCGGCGCGCGCCGAGCAGTCGGCGCTTGACGTCGATAAACGCATCACTAATACCGAAGGCGGTAGCTTTAACAGCCATTACGGCATCAAGGTGTTCGGCAACAGCCACGGTATGCTGCAAAGCTACTGCTCCACGCGCCATTCGCTTTCAAGCTGCGTGATTGCTGAAGAAAACGGCGAAATGGAACGTGATTACGCCTATACCATCGGCCGCGCCATGGGCGATCTGCAAAATCCGGAGTGGGTCGGCGCCGAGTGCGCACGCCGCACGCTCTCGCGTTTGTCGCCGCGCAAGCTTGCCACCATGCAGGCGCCGGTGATTTTTGCCAACGAGGTCGCCACCGGTCTGTTTGGTCATCTGGTCGGGGCGATTGCCGGCGGCGCGGTGTACCGTAAATCCACCTTCCTGCTGGATTCCATGGGCAAACAGATCCTGCCGGACTGGCTGACCATCGAAGAGCATCCGCATTTGCTCAAAGGGCTGGCGTCCACGCCGTTTGACAGCGAAGGC
>Ga0213878_10000675_pt1 | contig 12477 bp, 10 predicted proteins | sample VelepicoBEBS_R02_FD_161053 | JGI IMG/M metagenome (GOLD analysis project Ga0213878, IMG submission 161053) | Vellozia epidendroides bulk soil microbial communities from rupestrian grasslands, the National Park of Serra do Cipo, Brazil - BS_R02 | ecosystem: Environmental > Terrestrial > Soil >... | reverse complement strand
TGAGCCTGCATCGCTCCCAAATCTTCAGAGATTTGGGAGCGATGCAGGCTAGTAACATTCAGAGCAAAACTATAACAACTTTTGGTAGTTGTGGAACGTATCCGCCGGCGGCTTGAATCTGCTTGTCTTTCGTGTGCATTCCATGCATCTAATTTGTGAATGCTTCTCCAAACTGGCGGCGTTCTTTTGCATCTTTCTCGGCTCGATCGCTGGGTGTGTTTCACCGACACTAACTTCTTGACCGATTCCCGTCGCCAAACCCGGTGAAGACGTGGCCGGGTTGTGATGAGTATCCATGCAAACGAGCGCCGAGAACAGGCTCATGATTCTGTCGGCCGATCAACGACGAAAACTAACATCCGGGTGATAGCTGACTTGTGGCACGGCGCTCAACACGTCTAACCTTTGTAACCTTTCACAATGAGTTCTCCTAAGAAAATCTGCAAGGAGGGCCCAGTCGAACGTTTTCGTATATGACAGCGAGTGAGAAGTTTCTCGGAAACCCTACCGTTGTGATTATATGGATACTCTCGCCTTTGATTTAGATTCTCCCGACGCGGAGCAACTCCGGTCAGCTGTCCGCCTGCGCCTCTCTCAGGCTGCAGCGGCCATCACTCCGGAAGCATTCGCTTCGTTACTTCCTCTCCACTGCAAGTATTTCCTCCGCTGGCTCTTTGGGCATGTCGGCGCGGATGAAGGCACGATCTGGCTTGCGGACGTGGAGGGAAAAAATCTTGTTCCTGCTTACAACACCGGCCCGCGGGCCGAAGACCTCGTCGGCGTCTTGCGGCAGCCGATGGGGGAAGGCCTCGTGGCTCTGGTATTTGCCAACGGCCAGTCCTTCGTAGAGAACGACGTCTATAAGAACGTCGACCACAGCAAACGCGTGGACCATGCGCTCGGTCAGCGGACCGAGGCGATGATGATCGTCCCGTTTAATTTCCTCGGCGACATCCACGGAGTCATCTCGTGTGTGGTTCTCGGGGAAGCTACGGGTGAGAAATCCAGGCAGTTTACCGCAGAGCAGTTGGAGTTCTTCTCCTTCCAGTCGCGGGTTTTCGAAGCCCTTTTTCAAAACAGCGTGATTGAGCGCCTCTTTGGTCTATGAACATGAGTGATCCGAACGCCGTTTATCCCACCCTGGATAGCGCCCGCGAAGCGTTGGCTACGGGCAAAGGAAAGGGCATTAAAATCGCCGTGATTGATTCGGGGGTGGAAGCCGGCCACTCCGGACTGAAAGGCCTGACTCTGGCCGATGACCTGGCATTCGAACTCGATGCCAATGGCGCCACCGTCAAAGTTAAGCCCGGCCTGGCGACGGATAGCTTCGGGCATGGTACCGCTGTCGCCGGCATCATTCATGATATCGCGCCCGAGGCCGAGATCGGCAGCTTCCGGGTGTTGAGCGCCGAACTAAAAGGCAAATCGGCGGTGATCGCGGCCGGGGCTATGCAAGCGATCAAACTAGGCTATCACATCCTGAATTGCAGCCTCGGCTGTGGAAAGCGCGACCATGTTTTCTTATATAAGGCCTGGGTAGATGAAGCCTTCATAGCCGGACGCCATGTGGTAGCCGCGTGCAATAACCAATTTTATGCCAAGGAGGAATGGCCGGCTTACTTCCCGACCGTGTGTGCGGTGAACTTCACCCGCGAAGAAGAGCGCGGCCAGTTCTACTATCGCACCAGGAAAATGGTCAGCCTTGCCGCGGCTGGCACCGGTCTTCTGGTTCTTTGGAACGGCGGGCGCCGCCGGATGGTCATGGGAAGCAGCTTCGCCGCCCCGCAGGTGGCCGCCATGCTAGCACGGCTTATCTCGACGGCGCCGGTCTCGCCTTTACTGGGGAAGGACCTCATGCAGAGACTGGCCAAGCCCTGGGTCCAGGGTTTGGCGGGCCAGAACGAACACGACTTTTTTTAATGATCGATTTCGCTTCTCTAATCCGGCACGTCGCGAGGCGTCGACGGATCGAAGGCGGAAAATAAAAGGAAATAGCAACAGCAAAAAAACAGAAAGAAAAAGCAATGTTAGTCAGAAATAAAGAGGGCAAGTTCTTCGAGGTTGACGAGGAAGTGCTCAAAGGCAAAGAAGTCGAAGGGCCGAAGCCGCCAAAAGGCGGCGGTGGACCGCCTCCTGGTGGTGGTGGTGGCGGGGCTCCGCTCATCGTTGTAAACGTCGGTGGTCGCCCAAGTCCGGGACCGGGGGGGCAGGGAGGTCCTCCTGGCAAGGAGGACGACGACGCCGAGGGTCGTTGGTGGTGGTATCATTGGTACCATTATTACTGGTATTGAGCCGGCAGCGCACTTGCGCAAACAAGGGTCAAGCGCCCGGGGATAGCAAAGTTCCCCGGCGCTCCCTGCGCCGAAACGACTAAACTGCCTGCCTCAAAGCTGGGCATGAATCGAATCGGTGACATCTAGTGAGTCGGTCCACGCAGGAGGGCGACTCCAAGTGCTCCAAGCCTCACATCTTAAATCTCTTATGATTTCTCAAGGCAAAATTGATTGGTCCACCGGTATTGACGAGGAGACGCCGATGCCCTCTTCGGTGGGTGAATTTTTTAATCGTGTCAGTTTCGTCGCGGCGAGGGTTACAGACGCCTGTAACATTCAGTGCAGCTATTGCAACGCGGAGGCCGGGTGTTCGACCAGCCCCAAAATGCCAATCGCCACTTTTCGCCGGTTCTGCGACGGCTATATCCCGTCATCTCAGTTTAAGCAGATTACCATCGAGTTCCACGGTGGCGAGCCGACCCTGATGAGCGATGCATGGTTCCAGGATGCGGTTAATTATGCCAAGGAAAAGGCCTTTCTCTGGGACAAAGAACTCACGCTGGCCATGCAGACCAACGGCACTCTCATGAGCGAGGAACGTCTGCTCATGTTCCGCGATCTGGGTATCAATCTTGGTCTGAGTTGCGATGGCCCGCCCGAGGTCAACGACCGCCGGCGGCACAAGGGTCACCTGGTCGAGCAAACGCTGGCCCTGGCCCAGAAGCATAAGATTCCGCTTGGGCTCACCCTGGTGCTGAATCCCGGGAACTATAAGTGCATACGGGAAGCCATGGACTTCTTCGCTAAATACGGAATTCGCGGTTATCACATGAATTTCCTTGAACCCCAGGGGCGCAACCAAGAAAGGCTAACGGTTGACAACATGATGGAAGGTGCCTGTGCGGCGTTCCATTACATGGCTGATACGAATTGTTCCGTTATCGAGGCCCGTACCCAGCAGATGGTCAACCGTTTCAAGCTTGGTCGCTCGGAGGGCCTCCATACCTGCACCCATATGGAGTGTGGCGCCGGCAAGTGGTTCATCGGAATGGATTGGACCGGCACCATCAGTCCGTGCGACACCCACGTGCACGAGTTCGCCCTTGGCGATCTCTGGAACGGGTTTGACCTCGAGCGAGTGAAAGTACAGCTCACCGACTTCCATCGCAAAGGCGCTTGGTACATCAAGTGTTTTACGTGCGAAGCCCGTAAGGTCTGCACGTTCAACTGCACCATGAGTACCCACAAAAACCCCGATGTCCGCGATGCCGAATGCGAGTTCACTATCCGAATGCACAAGTATATGCTCGACCACTGGGACGCGGTGGAGAAGATCTTCAACAAACTCCAAGAGTCACCGCGGAATCGGTTTTTCCGGTGACCCGGTGAGGCAGAAAGTCGCGGTAAGGCCGGCGGCGTCGTGCAAGCGCCACCAAACTCCGCCGGCGACACATTAGCAAAGTTAGAAATCGCAATCTGAAATTTCCACATGCGTGTTCAAGACATAAACGGACATTGGTACGAAATAGACGATGCCCTCTTGGCGAAATGCGAGGTCAAAATGGACCGTGAATCCGGCTTGGCCGAACCGTTAACAGCAGCCACAACGGCAGGTAGGCGCTCCGGCGCTTCCAGCGCCGGTCCGGACGAAAGATCAACGCCCGCTCAGCGTAGCACCGATTCTTCGTCGTGCTAGCCCGGGAAGATATCGTCCAGTCGCTGGGGCGGGTCGAACTCTTCCGGGTTCTGGCCAATGCCGAGGAGCTCGAGCTGCTCGCTGATCGGGTGCGGTTGAAACGCCTTCGGGGCGGTGAATGCCTCTACCGTAAAGGTGATGAGGGCGACGCCTTTTACGTCGTCTTTGCCGGGGCCATCCATCTATTCGGCTCCGACGAGGCCGCAGGTGATATCCTCCTCAGCACCCTCCACGCGGATGAAGCGTTCGGAGATGAAATCCTCGTCGAAGGTGCCCGGCGCGAAGCCGAAGCTCGCGCCGCTACCGCTTCCGCAGCGCTGGAAATCTCCCGTGAAGATTTCGCCTCCATAGTCCAGAGCAAAGAAGGCCAACACCGCTGGGTCGATGCCTACGTTACCCACCGCGCGCTGCAGACCATGATCCGGCGTTTCGAGATCGTGAGCGATCTCAACCCGGAGGAGGCCCGGCGCTGGCTCGGAGAAATGAGGTTCGTCGATTATAAGCGGGGTGACGTCATTTTCCGGAAAGGCGATGCCGGCCAGGATTTTTATATTGTGGCTCGGGGTGAAGTCGCCGTTCATTCCGGAGACGCGCCAGATCCCGCGACGATGATCCGATCTCTCTCGCCCGGGGAACACTTCGGTGAGCTCGCCCTGCTGGGCCGATGCACGCGTACCGCAACTGTTTCCGCCCTGCGAGATAGCGTGGTGGGAGCAATCAGTGCCGATTCTTTCCAGGCCGTCTTCGCCGCGTCCCAGGCTCTGCGAAACCGCATTCTAGCCGCAGTCGCTTCCTACGAGGGCGAGCTTCCACCTGCCGTCGCTACGCTAAAAGCGGCCGAGGAAGAGGGAAATCTCGGAAGCGCTCCTCCCGAGAGCAGCCATCCTCTTATCGGTGAGTATCCCGAGTTGCCGGCTGACCCCGCGTTACGCCGCCGGGCTGAGCGTCCTCCCCGCGGCTTTCAATTCGTTGCCGAGCGCGACGCCATCGATCGCGGACTCGCGGCCTGCCTTGCTATGGTCGCCGGCTCTTGCGGCCTGCCTCTGAGCCTGGGCCGGGTGCGCCGGCTCATCGGCGAAGCCGGTGGACGGAACCCGTTCGTTTCCCTCGAACGGGCCGCGCCGCGAATGGGACTCGAAGTTGCCTTTTTCAAAGCTGACGTCCAACGCCTTTTTAATGCGCCCCTTCCCGTTATTGTGCAATGGGAGGACGGCCGGCTCGCGGTTGTGTTCGCTGCCAACTCGCGCGGTATCTGGTTGGCTGATCCGGCTTCCGGAGTCCGTCCACTCCCGCCTTCCGAGGTCGAGAAAAGCTGGAAAGGAGGCCTCCTTGCCGTCTTCAAGCCTACCCAAGTATTCCTGAAGCTCGAGGCGGAGCCCTCCAAGTTCCAGCGCTATGGCCCGCTTGTCCGGCGCCACTCTCGCCCGCTCCTTTGGGCATTGGTCTGCGCTCTCGTTGTCAGTCTGCTCGCCCTCATCCCGCCGCTCATCACTGGAGTCATTGTCGATCGGATAGTTGCCAGGAACCAATCGTGGCTCCTCCCATGGGTCTTGTGCGCTATGGTTGCCGTGGCGATTTCAAAAGCGATTCTCACCCTTGGACGAGAACTTGGTCTTCAACTCGCCCGGCGCGGCGTTGGTGCGGAGCTCATGAGCGGGTTTATGCGCCATCTTTTCCACTTGCCTCTCAACTTCTTCGCCCGCGTCCAGCTCGGCGAACTGTTCGGCCGCATCCGGGAGAGCGAAAACATCCGGGAGATGCTCAGCGACACCATAGTGTCGACCGTACTCGACCTCATAACCCTGGCTACGCTTACCGTAGCCATGTTCCTTATTCAGCCCGCGCTGGCGCTCGTCACGCTGGCCTGTTTGCCCGTTTACATCGGCATCACCCTTCTCTCCATCCCCTATTTGAGCCGATGCAATCGCGCTATGTTCGAGGCCCAGGCCAACGAGCAAGGCGCCATGGTCGAGAGCCTCGTTGGTCTTTCCACCGTGAAATCGATGGCTGCCGAGGAAACCGTTTTCTCGCGGTGGCGCAGCTACTTTGATGAGACCCAGAATCAAACTCGGCGCAATTCCTTCGTCAAAACCGCGTTCACCTCTGCCAATGAGATGGTGGCAGCGTTCTCAACACTCCTCATGTTCTGGTTCGGGACCGGGCTTGTGCTGCGCGGTGAAGGCCACCTTGCCATCGGCCAGCTCGTCACCTTTGTGCAATGGTCGATGCTGGTCTATCCGCCTATTGAGCGGATCGTCGGACTTTTCTCCCGGTTCCAGGCTTTCTCAATCGGGGTCGACCGCCTCAACATGGTGCTCGATACCCCTGCCGAGGTGACACAAGCTCCGGTTGGTGGTCCAGCGCTGCCCGGCGGGTCCTGGGAGGTCAAAGTCGAGGGCGTCAGCTTCTCCTATGCCGAGGACCAGCCGAATATCCTTTCGGACATCAGTTTTGAGGCCTCAAGCGGCCAGATGGTGGCCGTGGTGGGCCGGAGCGGTGCCGGTAAGACCACGCTGATCAACCTCCTCATGCGGTTCTATGAGCCTGGCGCCGGCCAGATCCTCCTGAACGGTACTGATATTCGTCAATTCGGTCTCAACGACTACCGCAGCCAAGTTGGTGTCGTACTCCAGGAGAATTTTCTCTTCACCGGTTCCGTGCGCGATAACCTGACCATCGGCAGCCCGAAGGCTACCGCCGAAGAAATCGAAGAGGCTATCACCCTGGCCGCCGCCGACAGCTTCATTCGCCGGCTACCGAAGGGGCAGGATACAATCATCACCGAGCGCGGACGAAATCTCTCCGGCGGCCAACGGCAGCGCCTCGCAATCGCGCGTGCCCTGTTGCGTCGTCCCCGCATGCTGATCTTCGACGAGGCCACCAGCGCCCTCGACAACGAGTCCGAGCGCGCCATCCAGAAAAACATGCGCAGCATCGGCAAAAACCGCATCATGCTGGTCATTGCCCACCGCCTCTCCACCATCCGTAACGCCGACCTGATCCTAGTGGTCGAGCAAGGCCGTGTCGTCGAACGTGGCCGGCATCATGACCTGCTGGAGTTAAACGGGCTTTACAGCCATTTGCTCCGCATGACGTTGTAGTTTGGAGTTTGGGGTTCGGGGTTTGGGGTTCGGGGTTCGGGGTGGCGAGGCCGCGGAAGGCGTGTTTCCTGAACCTAAATGCCGAAGTTGAGAAGTCGTGCTCGTGCTCCTGCTCGTGCTCGAGGATTCTGCATATCTCGCGGTCAGAGTGATAGAACAAAATAATTGCCGAAGGATCGGGCTCTCTTTTCGGCGCCGAAGTCCCAGAGATCGAGCACGAGCACGACGACGAGCACGAACCCGGAACCCCAAACTCCGAACCCCAAACTCCGAACCCCAAACTCCGAACCCCAAACTCCTTCACGGTTCACCCTGCGAACTCATAATGAATGGGCCGGCGAGATTGACCGCTTGGACTAGCCCCTTCTCGGTGCGCAACCTAACCAGCCAGCTGCGTTGCACGTCGGCTAAGGCCTCGGGTGGATTCTCGGTATGATGGGCGGCTTCGTAAAAGTCGCTCATGATCTGAGCGGTAACCTCATCGCTGATCGGCCAGAGTGTCATAAGCAGGTTTTGTGCGCCCGCCTGGATAAAGCCTCTTCGCAGACCCATCACTCCTTCTCCGGCTCGCGCTTCTCCTGAACCGGTGTCACATGCCGAAAGGGTCACTAACCAGGTTCCTTGCAGATCCAAGGTACTCACATCTTCAGCGGTCAGAATCCCGTCGTTCTCCACCGGGGGCACCTCTTCTCGTTTCCAGGCGTCAAGCGTAGCTTGGGCACTGGCCAAGGCTAACCCGCTCCGGTGCATCGGATTCTCGAAAAACCTCGATTTTGTGACGCTCTGTTGGCTGCTAATTAAGGCTTCGGGTTCAGTTTTGGACGACGCCGGCGCCTCCTTAGAGAAGAATCCATGGGTGGCCAGATGCAGAATGTAGGGCGAATGGATTTTAAGCAGGGCTTCTTTTGTCGCCTGTTTTGCGGTGAAATCATTAGGCTCCCAACCCCATTCGGCAAACTTTCTCATCAGTTGATCTCTTTCCTTCTGCGTGCCCTCTAGGCTTCCAAAGTTCCAATCCTCGATTTCCCTCTTCTCGCCGCCACGAATCGACTTCGAGGCTCCTTCTGGGTGAAGGCCCTCTGCCTTGGCTAACGTCGGTGCTGAGACTAGATCAAAATCCGGATTAGCAAACAAAACCACTTTTCTAGCGGTAGAGGGCTTAAGCTTGCCCAGCAGGTCGCGACCGCTAGCCACGTATTGGACTCTGTATTTTTGAGCGAAAAATTGCCTCTCGGGAGTCAGTAACGTCGCAAAGGAGACAAAGTTCAGCTCTGCGTCCGGGCTGATAATGATCCTTTCTGTCTGGCTAGGCAGCGCTTGGCCAATCGGGGCCCAAAGTGTCTCATAGAGAACCTGGAGATTCGCCGAGAGTTCATCCTCTTCCGGAGAACCTCGAACCAAAGCGCCATATCGCCGCACCAGGTGTTCTATCTTGTTCGCCTTACCGAGTGGAATCCAGAGGGGCGCGTTTTTCGAAAATAACACAATAGCTCCGTAGCGCGGTTCCCATTCTTCTTTGCCCAGGTAATGCGAGTAGCGCAGATACTCAACGAGCGCGCCATCATTGGGAATGGCCGCCTGCACCTGTTCGAGGCTCACGCGCAAAGCGCGCCGCGCCTGACCGAGGCCCGCCACGTGCTGCCCAAATTGGCTCTCGATCTTCTCGACCTCTTCTTCAAGTGTCTCGATTCGCTGATTTGCCTCAGCGGAAAGCTTTTGGGCCGATTGCAAGAGCAGTTGCCCCAGTTGCCTCTTATCCAGGTTGAGTTGCTCCAACAGTTTCTGCCTTCCCTGGCTTGCTTCGGCCAGCAGGCGGTCTTCAACGACCGAATCCAATACAACGCCCTTGTAGCGCAGGACGGCTACGGCTAAGTCGGGTTCGGTTCCTTTCAGAATAGGAAAAAGACGATACGGGTCGAAAACGTCTAAGTACGCCAAACGCTGCTCTTCTGAGGTGAATGAGAATAACTTCGAAAGGATCGTTAACTGTGCTGCAGACGCTTGGCGGGCCAGAGCCGTAGCCTCGTCGACGTGCCCCAGGTCAAACTCTAACAATGCCAGGTTACCGAGACTCTGTGCCGTTTCAGGATGTTCTGGCCCAAGCACCTTTTGCCAGATCCGGAGCGCTTCTTGCAGGAGCGGTTCGGCTTTGGTGTACTCGCCGATCGCTTGGTGCAGCAGGGCGAGATTGTTGAGGCTCACGGCGGTGTGCGTATGCTCCGGTCCGAGACCCTGCTGTCGGATCCGGAGCGCCTCCTCGTAGAGCGGTTCCGCTTTGGTGTACTCGCTCATCGCCCAGTACAATGCGGCCAGGTTATTGAGGCCGGTAGCCGTGTCGGGATGGTCGGGCTCGAGCACTTTTTGCTGGATCCGAAGTGCTTCCTGATAGAGGGGCTCGGCTTTGGCGTACTCGCCCATGACCCGGTACAGCGCGGCCAGGTTATCAAGGCTCCTCGCCGTATCGGGATGTTCCTTGCCCAGAACCTGCTGTAAGATTCGGAGCACCTCTTGAAGTAAGGGTTCGGCTTTGGCGTACTCGCCCATAGCTTGGTACAGCAGTGCCAGGTTGTTGAGACTCGAGGCGGTGTCCGGGTGTTCTGGCCCAAGCGCCTTCCGCCGGATCCGAAGCGCCTCTTGCATGAGGGGTTCGGCTTTGGCGTACTCGCCGATATTCTGGTACACCACCGCGAGGTTGTTGAGGCTGGTTGCCGTGTCCGGATGTTCTGGCCCAAGCACTTTCTGGCGGATCCGGAGCGCTTCAAGCAGGGGGGGCTCGGCTTTGGCGTACTCACCCATGGCCCGGTACAGCGCGGCCAGGTTATCAAGGCTGGTTGCTGTGCTGGGATGGTTTGGCCCAAGCACCTTCTGCCGGATCCGGAGCGCTTCTTGTAGGAGTGGTTCGGCTTTGGGGTATTCGCCCATGGCTTGATACAACACGGCCAGGTTATTAAGGCTTTGTGCCGTGTTGGGATGTTCCGGCCCAAAAACCTTCTGCCGAATCCGGAGGGCTTCCTGGTAGAGCGGCTCGGCTTTGGGATACTCGCCCATGGCCCAGTACAGCGTGGCCAGGTTACTGAGACTAATTACCGTGTCGGGATGCTCCGGCCCAAGGACCTTCTGTCGGATCCTGAGCCCTTCTTGATAGAGGGGCTCGGCCTTGGCATACTCGCCCATCGCCTGGTACGCTGCGGCCAGGTTATCGAGGCTGTCTGCCGTTTCAGGATGTTCCGGCCCAAGTACCTTCCGCCGGATCCGAAGCGCTTCTTGTAGGAGCGGTTCGGCTTTGGGATATTCACCCATTGCCCAATATAATGTGGCCAGGCTATTGAGACTCCTTGCCGTGTCGGGATGCTCCGGCCCGAGCACCTTCTGGCGGATCTGGAGCGCTTCTTGTAGGAGCGGTTCGGCTTTGGCGTAGTCCCCGATCTCTTTGAAAAGGAATGCGAGGTTATTGAGCGCATCGGCAACCTCAGGGTGCTCCGGACCCCGATTACGCTTTGAAACCTCAACCGCTCTTTCCGCAACGGGAATCGCTTCCTGATATTTTCCTTGCCCGACCAATTGGGTTACCTCTTTATTTAGTGCATCTGCCTCGTTGTCTTCGGCCAACGCAGCCGGACCTGTGAGAATCCAGAGTCCAAGTGCCAGCAGCACAAACGGTGATTTTGTAGGCGGTCTATCCATGAACGCATTTCTACATAGGCGAACGGACTTCTGCTCGCCATAAATCACGCGCTAAGAATTGCAGCTGGCTCTGGAGGGCTACGCTCCGACGTAGCAGCCACCGCGTAACAGCTCCGCTTCACCCATTGTTTGGTAAGGGGCGTTGCTTGCAACGCCTTCGGCCGACAGGCCGAAAGGACGCTGAACCACCCGTCGACGACCACCCTGCGATGGAGCTGCAAGCAGCTCCCCTCCAGATCCCATTGTCTTAGCCACACTTTCTCGCTGTTCCGGCTGGTAGCGCGGTGGCTGCTACGACGGAGCGTAGCCCTCCAGCAACCGGCAGCCCAACCGCGTGGGCCGCCCAACCGCGTGGGGCAGGACACCCCCGTGTGCAAGTCCTTGAACGGAAACGCCATACGTCGAACGCTACGCTGAACGGTGAACGGCGAACGGTGAACGCTGAACGTTACGGCCATCCGCCCGCAGCTCCTGGGACGAACAAAGACTTGAATACTTGAAGCGCCAATGCAACCGAAGGTAGTCGTAATGTCGCCGCGGCGTTTACATGATCTCCTGATCGTTGTTGTTGATGACGAGAACGACGTGCGCTCCGCGATAGCCCGATATCTGGCGAGTTTGGGAGCGGTAGTCGAGGTCTGTCAAAACGTAGATGAGGGTATTTCTGCGATTCGGAGGCTCCGGCCTGACCTGGTACTTTCTGATCTCACTATGCCGGGCAAAGATGGGTTTGAATTGTTGCACGAAATACGTTCTATCGATCGCTCGGAGGGTCGCACTACGCCGGTTATTGCGATCACCGGTCTGGCTAGGGATGTTGACAGAGTACGCCTTCCTTCCGCCGGGTTTAGCGCTGTCTTACGAAAGCCGTTTACTCCCGATGCGCTTCTTCGGGCCATCTCGAATCTGCTCGAATTGTGAGCTGGACGTTCAACGTTCTCGGTGTGGCGAACTCTCTCCTCCGGGTTCCTCAGGGTCCAGGATGGACACAACGTCATCAATGGTCTCATTCAGCTTCTCAGCAGCTTTGGAGACGGCCCGCCCCTCTTCAAGGCCTTTAGCTTCCAATTCCAGTTTAGCTCGCTGTACTTCGAATGCGGCTACCAGAAGTTTACTGCTTACTCGATCGTGAAATAGCCGGAGAATCCGGTTTCGCTCTTCTTGTTGACCAAAAAGCCTCGCATCTTCGATTGCCCCGGTCGTCGGATTGATCACATCCACCATGAGCAGCATGAACCCGTCTTCACGTTTGGCGCAATAGCCGGTCGCGAAATGCTCCTGGCCGGAACACCTGGTCGTGCAACGCGCAAACTGTACGCCAGGAAGAGACTGTTCCTCGCTCTCCGCGAACTGCGCGTTAGTCTCGCCAATAACAATCAAATCCTTTAAGTGCGCGACCTGCAACTCGTCGGCAGAATAGCCGGTTCTTTCTTGGAAGCTCTTGTTCCAGGCGATAAAGCAGTCCTGTTCAACGTGCACTATCGCTCTTGGCAACCGAAACTCGTCCAATGCATCACAGATCGCTTTGGCCTCTTGTGATAATTCCATTTGGATCTCCTGGGGTGGGTTAGCAATTACAGTGTCGCTGCGAGGCGCAAGTGTAAAGCTCTGTCGCTAGGATGGGCTCTTGGGTGGGGCGAGGGGAAACGCCGAGAACGCCGGGAACGCCGAAAGCGCCGAGAAGTAGCATACTTCTCGGCGTTGTCGGCGTTTGCGGCGTTCT
>Ga0213878_10000674_pt1 | contig 12485 bp, 23 predicted proteins | sample VelepicoBEBS_R02_FD_161053 | JGI IMG/M metagenome (GOLD analysis project Ga0213878, IMG submission 161053) | Vellozia epidendroides bulk soil microbial communities from rupestrian grasslands, the National Park of Serra do Cipo, Brazil - BS_R02 | ecosystem: Environmental > Terrestrial > Soil >... | reverse complement strand
GACATACCATGCCATTGCTGAGTCCTTACTTGATGCCCAGGGCCACCATGGCGAAGCTGGCTTGCTGGCGAATCTGCGCGCCGTGATCGCCGCCCCACATGATGGCGAGGTCTTCGATCTGGCGCAGCGCGTCGAGCGCGGCCTTCACGTCGATCACCGGGGCTGCAGGATCAGCCGGAGCAGGATCGCTGGCGCCAGCCACAGGGGCAGCAGCGCCAGGGTCTGCAGCGGGTGCGGAGTCTGCGGCTGGTACGGCGGTGGCAGCGTCGGGGGCAGGCGTGCTGGGGACATTAGCAGGCTCCACGGTCGAGGGCTGGGGCTCGCTGCTCACCGCTTGATCCACCACGGCCGGAGTCACGGCCTCGGGGGTGGGGACGGGGGCGGCCGCAGCTGCATCTCCGGCTGCACTGGCTCCGGCATCGGCGCTGGCGGCAGGCGCGGCAGCTTCGGGAACTGGGGCAGCGGCGGGCTCGGCGGGGGCGGCGCCACCTGCTGCATCAGGGACAGGTACTGCTGGTCCAGCACTAGCAGCATCGCTGCCATTGCTGCTTGCGCCCTCGCTTCCTGCGGGTGCAGCGCTCGGGTCCGCAGATGCGGGGTGTTGAAACAGGGCCGCGGCTTCCGACGCGAGGGTTTCAGCCTCGCTCAGCAGTTCCTCGGCCACATGCTTCACCGCGTCTACGGCTTGGCCAATGACACCCTCGGGTGTGGGTGTGGCGCTAGGGTCTTGAGTGTCGCTCATTTCGATTTCCTGGGATTGAGGACAATGCGTGCGCGATTCATCGCGTCAATGTCCTCTTTTGTTACCGGCTTGCCGGCGGCGATGTGCGCTTTTCCAAGCGCGTACAGCTTACCTGCAAGTGCAAGTATAGCTGACTGGTCTACCTCGGTCGAGGTTTTTGTGGGTGGTATGCGTGTCAAGATTTGGCCTTTCCGTAACGGATATGGATGCCGCCTTCGCAGTTCAACGGAAGGTCTGGTGCCCATGTAGGAGATTTTCTAAAATTAGCCATCATTCGGTCTAGTACCCATGGTGCCTCAAAAGCCGGCGACACGAAAATACCCTCGTCGTGCACCGTGTGGACCCAGCTCGCACCCACCGACTTGACTTCCTTCTCGGCGTCCATGCACTGGTTCATGACAACTATCCGGGCAAGACATTGGATGATGTTCTCGATTAGCTTGGCCCCGTAGATGCGCTCGGTGTGCCGGCCATTCCAGAACTCATACTCGTAGATCGGCTTGGAGCCTCCGCCTGCGAACGTGCGCTCGCCGACCTTGATCTTCTTCAGGTCAGGGAACTCGATGCGCAGGCCGCCCGGCATGACCAGCCCGGTCTTGGTCGTCTTGACCACGCCGCGAAAGTCCACATCGACCCCAGCCTGCCCGCGGCTGATGCAGTCCAGCGCCGCCTCGCCGCGCGCCCACAGCTTGCGCACCTGGGGGTGGGCCTCGCGGTACACGCCCACCACATACTCGGCGAAGTCGCGGGGTATCTTCAGTGGCTTGCCGTTCTTGTCCTTGGCCTGCGAGCGCACCGTGATCTGGAACTTGTCCACCCCCATGCCGTAACCCAGCCCCAGCTTAGACACCTTGCCCATCTGGCGTTCGTCCGGATCGTTGGCCTTGGTGATAACGCGTTGGTAGATACGACCAGCGATCAGGCAATACATGTCCGGCCCGGTCTTGGCATCCGCCTTGCGGTACACCTCCACCATGTCATCCTGGCCGGCCAGCCAGTCGAGCAGTCGGGCCTCAATGGTCGAGCTGTCCACCACGCAGCATAGGCTGCCTTCCTCGGCCATGACTGCATCGCGCAGTTCGCTACCGCGCTTGAGCGCCTGCCAGTTGAAGCTGTCGCCACCTGACAGCCGGTGCGTGCCGGCGGCACCCGAGTATTTCAGGTACACCGTGGCCCGCCCGCGGCTCTGCATGTCGATCAGGCGCATGGCGCCCTTCTCGGCGATGGTGGTCTTGTTCTTCAGCCGCGCTTCCACCAGCGCCTGCACCTTTTCGTCCGGGTGCTCCTGCAGCTCCTGCATGGCCGCGTCGCTCTTGGCGAACGCGTAGGTCATCTTGGGCGGCCCCTTGTTCGGGTCCACACTCTTGGCCCAGGTCGGGCTCACCTTCATGGGCGGCTCAACGCCCAGCTCCAGCAGGCACTCGGCGAACTTATCGTTGGACATTACATCGTCCAGCTGCACGCCGGCCTGCAGCAGATGGTGCACCTTCTCGGCCCGCAAGCGTTCGGCATACTGGCGCAGGATGTAGCCATCCAGGCGCAGCCGTGGCTCCGTGAACATGCGGATGATGCGGTCGTTCAACATGAACTCTTCACGGCTGAACCAAGGTGCCATGATGTTGAAGCCGTCCCACTCGCGCTCACAGTCGTTCACGCAGTAGATGCCGTAGCGCTTGAGCGCCATGGGTCCGAAGTCCCGGTAGCGCATGTTCTTCACATGCAGCACTTCCTCGCCCTTGTCCGGTATCTGCCAGCGCTTGCATAGCTGGGCCAAGCTCAGCTTGCCGTGCTGTCCATAGAGCGCCCGCGCCATGCCCAGCGTATCGAACCACAGCGCGGGCTTGACCCCGTAGTGGTGGCTGAGGATCAGCCCGTCGAAGTGGGCATGGTGGGCCAGTACTGCGCGCTTCTCCAGTCGCAGGTCGCGCAGAGCTGCAGGAACGTCATCTCGGGGCACGTAGAACCCGGGCTCGTTGTTGACCTTGAATCCACACAGGATGGTTTCAAATCGGGGGTCGCGGACATAGGCCTCGGTGGTGAGCTTGGAGAGGGTGAAGTCGTCGGCATAGTAGGTTTCAAAGTCGGTTGTAACTATGTCCATCACTGGCCCCCACGGCGCAGATATTCATCGTAGGTCAGGCCGCGCCAGCACACCACAAAGCAGCCGAAGTCGCCGCGAAACATGCGGCCATCCCAGCGCACGCGTCGGTGCGACAGGCGCTTGGGGTCACGGTGCTCACGGGTCAAGCACTCATACTCACCCTCACGTACCGGCGGGTAGCGCCGGGGTATCCATTTAGTTCGTCCGTGCTTCGGCATGGCGTCGCTCCAGTAGTCGCATTGCATGTTGGACAGCGCGGCGGTCGAACCAAAGGGTCATGCCGAACTTGTCCATCCCTTGGCTGCCGTAGTCCTGATCGGTGTGCAGCACCATGGTGCTGCCGCCAGGGCAGCGATTGACCTTGCGCATGGATTCGTCCACCAACTCCACGCTCACATGATCCTCGCCCACCACCTGCAGCAGTTCTGCCAGTGTCACTTTCATGGTTCACCCCATTCTGCTAGTTGGTTGCCCGCGCAGGTGCGCGTAGTGGTGCTCCACCTCCTGCAGCGTCCGGTCGCTGGCCTGGGCTGTGCGGATAAACCGATCCGCCCGGCACTCGAACTCCACCCCATCGTCACCAATGACGAACAGGGAGCCGGGCCAGTAGCCGGGGCACATCAGCAGGTAGATTTTGCCTTGGGTCAGCCCCTTGACGTTACCCGGTCGGGTGCACACCAACACGTCACCGCAGCGCCAGCCGTGGGGTGTGTGCAAGGTTCTGTCGGCATGCTCGCGGTTGGCCTTCGCTGTCTTGAGCATGTGCTGGTAGACGCCAAACACGATGCGGGGCTTCTGCGGTACCCGAGCGCGGGCTTCCTCCAGCTGCCGGTAGGCGTTGTCGTCGCAGAAGAACTCGGCCGGCCACAGTGATACGGCCTGAATGCCCTTGGGCGTGACGCGAAATGCGTCAATTCGGTAGTTCACCATCTTTTCCTCCACCTCGTACTTTCAGCCAGCAGGCGGCCAGGGCCTCCACCTGATCCACATTCAGGCGCAGCCGATGCATGGGGGTGCTGAGCAGTTCATTCAGCTCGGCCATGGCCGAACGGTAGCGTGCTGCCGCATTAGTCTGCTCCACGTTCAACGCGATGATCTCGTCCGTGGCAACCTCAGCCTTGGTGTAGCGGTCGCCCATCAGCTGGCCATCGGACTTGCGGAATCGCATCCATCCACAGATCAGCAGCGAAGAGGTCACACGGTCAACGGTCAGAACCTTGTAGTAACTGGGAGTCGGGTCGTAGGAGTTGTATCGCGGCTGCTTGACGGCGATCTTGTCGCCAGCCTGCAGCTCTGCAAGCGTGACCGTAGTCATAGATTTTCCTTCAGTGAGGGCCGAGCCCACTGGCCCGACAGGTTGAACATCGTGACCTCCGACCTGATCTTGTCCAGCTGCTCCTGCAGCGTGATGCCAGGGATGACCACGGGCGAGCTACGCCACGCAGTGCGGACGATCAGCTCCAGGCCGCCGCGCTTGGAGATACCGTGCCGAGCGCTGACTGAGGACCAGGGGTTCTCGTAGGTCAGCACCAGCCGCATGTTGGGGGCGCCCCGCATCTCGTCTTCCAGCACGCTCAGCAGGCGCTCCAGATCGTTGTCGAAATGGTTGGCGCCGTTGGCCATATGGATGTAGTAGCCCTGCTCACCGAAGCCGAAGTACTCGACCCCGCGGTGAGCGGGGTTCAGGTTGAGTTCAGCTAGCCAGTCCGTCAGCAGCATCGGTTTGCTCCTGGGCCATCTTGGCTTGGTACTGCTCCACCGATTCGAGATAGGCCTTGGTGGCGTCGTGCGCAGCAGCAGGGTCGGTATTGGTGGCGTGCAGCGCAGCGCCATCGGCAAACACCAGCAGCATGAATGCCATGGGCTTGCCGGCCGTGTCCTTGATCGCCATGTCGATGGCGCCCACAAGGTTCGGCAGGTTCTTCAGCAGGTTGTCGGTGCCTTCGTCCAGCTGGGGGGCAGTAGTCTGTTGATCGTTAGTCATGTTTGCAATTATCCAAGTTGAGGGAGAAAAGAATCCGGGCGTTGCCTGCGATTCTCACGGGGACTTCACCAGACCGAATTCCTTGTTCGGCCAGAGCGGTGATGATACGTGACACCGACACGTCGTAGCGGTCGATAGTCACAGATGGAACTGTAAATTTGTTGATGTAGATCGGGGTCTTGGTGCGCAGGTCGTGGCCCAGGCTTTCCCCTAGATTCACCAGCCGAGTCTCGGTACGGCGCAGGCGCTCGGCGACTTCCTGCAGCAAGGCGTTATCACAGTTGCACATGGTTTATCTCCCGAGGTTGTAGGCTAGCAGTATCAGAATTAACACCCACCATATCCACATGTCAGTCTCCTAATAGACCAGTGCGCCGCATGCCGTGCAGCGAAGCGGGCTTGAACGTCGGGTGCCATCAGGGCTTACCGCCGATTCATGCTTACATTGTTCCAGCACCCGTAGGTATTGGTAAAGGCCGGGGATCAGCTGCATGGCGATGCGGAAGTCATCCCACTCCAGCTTGGGCGCAGCAGTCTCCCGCTGCAGCCAGATCGTGCTGTAATCCTCAGTGGTGAAGCCCGACCATGTGAGATTGCGCATCCAGGCACAAGCGCTTATCACCCGGTAGCAGCCGTTCTCCGGCTCGAACTTGCGCAGGCCAGTTGCCCCCACATGACAAGGCTCCCAGCCGCGCAGCGTGAGGTCGGCCTGGATGAACTCAAGACTATGCTCAGTCATAGCCGCCCCCACTTCGTGCGGTCATCCGTGATGAACTCAGCGACACAGATGCGCTCCCACATCAGCCAGAAAAAGCGGTCGCAGATGTAGCCCCAGTCGGCCTGCTTGCGGAACCGGCGTATGTCTTCCATACGGTTATCCGTGCTTATCGCTTGGCTGAGCCGGCCGGTCGGGTTATCCAGAGCGACCTCTACGCGGACGACGGTAGCCCATGTCGGATTGATCTGTTTGTACGCCGACGCGTTCGGGTGCTCCAACGGAATCCACCCGTGCAACGTGAGATGGTTTTCCGTCTGGTTGCGGGTCATACATTCCCCTTTCCCACTTCGTTATCACATCGTGCATCTTGCACAGCTCGTCACGGGACAGCGGCGTGGGGGCCAGATCGGGTAGGTTCCCAAGGCCGCCGTTATGCCACATCACCCGCGACCCCTCTGGGGATAGCCAGTGCGCGCCGCCCGCATCAATCTTGATGAACCATTTGCCGTGATGCTGCCACCCGCGCAGCGCCAGATCGGCCTCGATCATGTCATTGGTCATCATGCGGCACCCCCTATCTGGCAGTCACCCCAATACAGGATCATGTCGTCCACCTCGTGCTTCAGCACCTGCTCGTGCTTCAGCACCTGCTCGTGCATGAGGGCAATCGACTCGTGATCGACCGGGATGGCCTCGCGTATCCGGCTGGGCATGCTGCGGCACATGGCTACCACGCGCTGGAATGAAGCAGCGCGCAGACACTGCCCATTTAAGGTCGGTTTGATGTAGCAGACACCGTGCCGTATCCAGCCGCGCAGCACCATGTCCGCTTCCATCTGCTCAGTATTCAGCATCGTCGTCATCCGGGTCAGCCTTCTTACCTTTCTTCGGTGGGTCGAAGAACGTGCGTTCCCACTTATGGATGGCGAGGTACAGCATGTCGAAGATCGTCAGGCTGCAGCCCCAGGGCCAGGGCTTGTCGGGGATCGGGCCTTGCAGGTCCATCACTACCACGGCACCCTCGCCTTGGAACTCGGTGGCCACAGCCACGCGGCCGTCATACAAGCGCTTGCTGTAGCAGTCACCATGGCAGGTCCAGCTGCGCAGGTGCAGGTCAGCGATCTTTTGTTCACGGGTCATTTCAAACGGTCTTGGTCGCAGCATGTTCGTACTCCAATACACAGTTAAAAATTTCTTCGAGCGCCTGGTCAGATAAGGGGGTGGCCGGATAGGGAGGCTTTATGGGTGTACTGAGAAGCACCCTCCGAGAGCCCGGCGATACCCAGGCCATCCACATACCAGCGTCCTTGCGATATGCTTCGCCACTCGGGTACCACCCATACAGCGCCAGAGTGGCGCGCATCTGGTCAGTGGACAGCATTTTCATACTCCAATACACGGTCGAGAATATGGGCCACGGACAGGTCTGCTAGAGGCCTTGTGCTATGCCTAGTGACCGCCGGCAGCCCAGTAAAAATCAACACCTTGGAAGTGGCGGCATTCACTAGGGCGTGGCGCACGGGTGACAGCTCTTTGATGTAGCTCACGCCCGCCCGTTGCCACCCATACAGCGCCAGCGTGGCTTCCATCTGGTCGGGGCTAAGCCCGCGAGAGCTGGATGTGGGCATAGATCATCTCCAGATCATCCGGCGCCGGCCAATGGACAGCGGAGATAATCCGCGAGCCCGCAGGCCAGCTCGCCAGCGTTGATGCGTTGCGCCAGCGCAGCGCGCCGCCCGGGCCTGTCCACACAAGATCACACCCATTACTCTGGCCGCGCAGCGCCACGCCTCTACACCGCACGTAGCTGGTCGCAACGATCACTGGGTACCAGCCCCACAATGCCAACGTAGTGCTGGCGATGTGGAGGCGCTCGCGCTGCTCCTTGCTGTACTTGCGCGGCCTCATGTTTCCACCTCGATCACCTCGCCGAACGGCGCGGGCATGCCCTTCTCCACGCTGGCCCAGATCACCGGGTAGCCGGGTTCGTCTTCCGGGAACGTGCCGCACAGATCGGTCAACACGATAGCCACCTCGGGGTTCACACTGTCTTCCTCCAGCGTAGTGAACAGCTCACGGAAGGATGTGCCGCCACCGCCACGAGGGCGCAGGTCCACATCGAGCGTGCCGGCCTCGACCACTTCGCCAGGGTAGACCTTGGTATCGAAGTAGTAGACATGCACGGCCTCGGGTCGAGCCTCGGCCAGTATGGCGTTCAGGTGCTCGGCAAACTTCGCCTGCTGGGCTGCCGCATAGCAGCTGCCCGACGTGTCGATGAACAGGGCGATGGTGCCCATGGCCTCGCTGTAATGCAGCGGCGCGAAGCAGCCATGCGTGCGCAGTGCCCGGCGGTTAATGCGCGCCCAGCTGTACTGGCTGCTGCGCAGCGACTGCATGAAGCGGTGCAGATGGTTGTACCAGGGCTCGGCCGCAGCCTTGGTGGCCTTGGCAACCTCTTGCTCGATACCCACCGGCAGGTTGCCCATGGCCTTGGCCGTAGCGATGGCACGCTCCACCATGGCCTTGATTTCCTGCTCAGCCTTGGCCTTGCTCTCAGGCGTGGCTGTCTCGGGCGAGTCCTTCAAGTCCTGGCGCTTCTTGTCCAGCTGGGGGCAGCCGGGCTGGCCGGGGCCGGGCTTGCCGCCGTCCGGGTTCTGCTTCTTGTGCTCCTTCATCAAGTCGTTGTAGACAGTCTCGGCCAGCCAGCCGTCATACTTCGGGTTGAACAGCCAGTCACCGGGCTGGCCGTTGCGTGGGAAGTTGAAGCCCTGCTTGGCCATGGCAGCGTTAATCACATAGTCGCAGGCCGCATTCCACAGGTAGGGATCGCGGTTGCCGCGGCGCAGCGGGTGCAGCAGTATCTTGTGATACAGCTCATGCACCAGCTCGGCGGTCTGCTGGTCCAGCGGGATCGACTTCCAGAAGTCCTTGTTGATCCACAGGTTGCGGCCGTCCGTAGCCTCGGTCTGGATACCCTGGGCCACCTCTTCAGGCGTGGCCTCGCGGATCGTCATCGAGTAGAAAATCTCCGTCCAGAACGGGACGCGCAATGCCAGTCGCACGGCGGCATTAGCCGCTATGGTTGTCTTGGCCATGTTGTTCTCCTAATAAATATTTCAGTGCTACCGGGACCAGGGCATGGTAGGCGCTGCTCGGTAGCGCTTCCCATGCCACCTCCGGCCAGAACATAGGGTCGGGGGTATTGGTCGGAGCGAGGCCACTCTGCACCTCGACATAGGCTGCCCGCCGTATCACTATGGTGCCGGGAAACCGCAGCAAGAACTGCGGCAGCGAAGTCGGCACATTCAGCAGCTGATGGGCTGTCACCCCATGCAACATCAGGTGAGCCTGCGCCTTGTCCATATCCCACCCCTCGGGCAGCGGGGTGGTGTAAGGGTCGAACTGGCGAGTGCTCACGATAGTCACCGACATATGGTTGTGACAACCAACTGTCTCACCGGCCGTTGAGCATGTCGGTCAGCTCGCGGCTCGACAGCCACTTGCTGTACGCCGCGCTGTCGGCAAGGTTGAAGCCCTTGCGAGTGGCCAGAGTGCGCAGCATGGCGGCCTGCATGTCCAGTGGCAGGCGGGTGCCGAAGTCATAGGCGGCGTCCATCTGATCCTCGCGGATACGCAGGGCCACGATCATCAGCATGGCGAACATTTCATCAGGCGCCGAGGGCATGGTGACGCCCTTGGGGTTGGCGATGATCTGGTCGAAGCTGGCCAGCTTGCCCAGCATGTCCTTGTAGCCTTGGTAGGCCGTGGCCACGCCGGTGCCCAGGCTGCCCACCAGTTCGGAGAGCGTGATCGGCGACTTCAGTTCGTCGGCCACGAATTCCTTGCGGCTGATGCGCTCCCAGCTGCGCATGTTGGCCCAGATGCCCATCTTGCCTTCTTCGCTCATCTGATCGCCGCCCGACTTCTGGGCACGGGCACGGGTCGAACCCGACACCTCGAACACCTCGTCGTAGTTGTCGATCAGCTCGGGATGCTCTTTGAAGAACAGCTGCACGTTGGGGTGCCATGCGTGCTTGGTGGCGTAGTCGATGTTGTCCTGAGCCTCCGAGTACACCTCCAGATTCTCGAAGCGCGACAGGAACGCGCGGCCTTGCTGCTGCACGCTCGACTTGTCCTCCAAGCGGTTGCCATCAGCGATCACGACGATGCCCTTGGGCTTGCGCAGCACGCCGCTCATGTCCTCGCCGTTGACATACTTCTGCAGCAGCTTGGCCGTGGTCGGGTCAGCGTTGGGCAGCTCGCCGAAGAAGATGATGCCCTTGAGGTCGGGGTTGTCGTAGGCGTTGGGCAGCGCCTCGTTATTGAACAGCTGCAGCTTGCCGTTCTCGTAGTTCGGCGCGCTGGCCTGTATGTCCATGGGGCTCATGGTGGGGGCATAGAACGTGTAGACGTTGAAGTCGGCCACGCGCTTTTGCATCTGCTCGGCGAATGCTAAGATAGTTTCGGTCTTGCCCAGCGCAGGCTTGCCTCGCAGGAAGGTGTTGGTGTTGGACAGGTAATTGCGGACCAGAACTTGAGGGAGTTCGCTAAGACGTGTTGCCATGATGATTTCTCCGAATGAACTATCGCATGCTCATGATGAAACACTGCAGCGAGTGAGCAGCTCGTTGCAGTAGGGGAATATTAACAGTTGAAACTATGATCTGTCACCAGCCGGAATGCAGCCAGCGCAGTTTGAAGTCTTCAGGCATGGAGCAGCCCCGCTCGATCAGCACCTCGCATGGGCACTCTTCCTTCTGATAGAGGGCGTCGGCATGCATCGCCCGGGATCGAACCCAGGTGCAGGTATCGTCAGACCAGAACAGGAAGCGCTCGCCAGTTAGCCCATCCGTTGCCGGTTGGGCATCGAGGTGCAGTTCAAGAACCGGCTTGAATAACACCCGCGGGCCGAGCTTACGCCGCCTTACTGAGTAGCCCTGTAAGGCGAGCAAGGCGCTCAGCTGTGTATTTATCACAGTAACCGTTGCCATCTTTCCAGCTCCTGAGTTGATCCATATCGAGCGCCAGCATGGGCGTCACCATCAGAGCGCCGAACGGCTGCTCGAAGGCGAACACGTTGTTCCGGTCGCATGTATGGGCTATCCAATGCGTGGGTTCATAGCGCAGCACCAGCATCGGCGTGCCGACCATGATTGCAGGGTCACGGACGATGCATACGGTCGTGCCGGTGCCGGCTGCTACTGACACCACGCGCAGCCCGTAGAGCATCAGCGTGGTGTAGCGCTTCTCCGCATCGTCCATAACCTTGCGCATCAGCTCGAAGGATACGAGCCGGCTCATTTCAGCATCTCCGCGAAAATGTCGCGCAGCGTGTCGCCGGATTGCGTGACCGTAGTAATCGACGCAGGAGTCGCGGGTGCCACAGCAGCACGCGCCAGCACAGGCGGCTTGGGGATCGGCTTGCGTGCCGGTGCCGGACTGCTGGTTGCTGCAACCTCTTGTCCGTAAGGCGCACCGAGGTCAGGATGGGCAGCAGTCGGCCGTTCCTCTGCGCCGCCCGTGAACATCGCCACCAGCGCCTGAGCCTCGGTCATGGCAGCCTGCCGCACCTCGGGCATCTTGCGCAGGTCCATCGCTGCATAGGCAGTCAGCTCGCGGGCCTTGGCCGTCAATGCTTCCAGCTTAGGATCGCCGGTGATGTTGAGCGCGGGCATGGCATCGACCAGCTCGGCGATGTTGCCCACCAAGCTGTCGTTGAATTTCTTGACGCCGCCTGCACCATAGGCTTCGAGCGTCGTGCCGAACTTCTGCACGACGCCGAACAGGCGCTCGAATGCCTCGGCCATGGCCGCCTGCACACGATCCTCCACGTTGGCCTTGGCCGTGTCCACCAGCTTGTCCACTTCTTCCTTTGGCACGCCGTCGAGCACGCGGAAGTCTTCCACGTTAGGCATGGTCTGCACATCCAGCGTGAAGCTGAACTTCGAGCGCACCTCGGCGATGCCGGGGTAGTCGCCTTCATCGAACAGATCGTTGAGGTCGAAGCGCGCCTTCTCCACGCTGGCCTCATAGTCGGCCAGGAATTCTTCGACCAAGGCCTCACCTTCGCGGATCATGTCGCCGGTCTTGAGCATGAAGTCCATGTGACGGGCCACGCGGCCAATGCGCCAGCCACCGTCGTCCCATGGCAGCGTGTTGGTGTAGACGTAGCCGCGGAACTGATCGCCCCATTTGCGGATAGCTTCGAGCTTGGGGTTGTCGGGCAGCAGACCCTTGTACACGTTGGCAGCGCCAGCCTTGGCGCCGTTCGATTCCGTGACCTTGCTGCTCTCGCCCTTGTCTTTCTTGCGCGCCGTCCAGATGGACAGGCTGGGGCGGTACAGCAGGTTGGCATTGTGAAACTGGCCCATGATTTTCTCCTAGTAGACAGTTGGTTGGGACAACCTTGTGTCGGCCGGCACGATCACTCGTACCTCGACACAAATTCAGTATAGTTGCAGATGTGGTTATCGGTCAATGCGTTGCCGCATCGCCGCTGCGCAGATCATCGAACAGCGAATGGTAGGGATTCACAAACTCCGGGTAGTGCCCCAGGTGGAATGCGAAACCCTTGTCGGCCAGCGATGGTATCGCCTGCCAGTGGGCGAAGCGCAGATAGCGATAGCCGCTGCCCGTCAGGACCACGACGACACCATGCTCACGACATATCTGCAGGTGCGACATGGCCGTGAATGAGTCGGCGGTATCCATGTTGAATATCACGGTGCGCATGCGGACAGGAACCTGCGCGCCAAACATGGGCAGCAGGTGTGCCCGTAGCTTGCTCATGATCTAACTCCTATGCAGATAGTGACGCCCCGCCTCATAGCCGCGTGCGCCATCGTGCGGCACAGCCCGACCGAGCGGCCAGCGTTCACCATCAAGATGCGGCTATTGCTCACACCCCCAAGCGGGCCTACCTTGTGCATGACTAGCACGC
>Ga0213878_10000673_pt1 | contig 12486 bp, 12 predicted proteins | sample VelepicoBEBS_R02_FD_161053 | JGI IMG/M metagenome (GOLD analysis project Ga0213878, IMG submission 161053) | Vellozia epidendroides bulk soil microbial communities from rupestrian grasslands, the National Park of Serra do Cipo, Brazil - BS_R02 | ecosystem: Environmental > Terrestrial > Soil >... | reverse complement strand
GCATATTTCGGCAGGCGTACCCTACAAGGGCTTTGAGCACGCGGTTATCCGAACGGTACGGCACCATGGTGCCGACGGCTGTCGGCCTCGCAAGCGAGGCAGCGCTCCACGATCTGGCACGGCGACACCTATCTGCGTAAATCCGCGTTCATCTGCGGTTCGTTTCTGTATTCGCGTAAATTCGCGGTTCCTATTCGTGTCCATGCGCGGTCTCTATTCGCGTGCATTCGTGGTTCCCTCTTTGCGTCTTGGCGTCTTTGCGTGAGATTTTCGTATTATGGAGCAAACGAATACGGAAAAAGGGGCAACGGAGACCGGGCTATTCACACCCTTAACCATTCGCGGGGTGAATTTTCGGAACCGGATCGCGGTTTCTCCAATGTGCGAATACTCGTGCCAGGACGGCTTCGCGACCGACTGGCATCTAGTTCACTTAGGAAGCCGCGCTGTGGGCGGCGCGGCATTGGTTCTCACCGAGGCCGCCGCGGTGGAAGCACGAGGCCGGATCTCGCCCGCCGATCTAGGGATCTGGAAGGATGAACACATCGATAAACTGGCGCAGATCACCGCATTTATTAAGCAGCAGGGTGCGATACCCGGTATGCAGATTGCTCACGCGGGTAGAAAAGCGAGTTGCCGGGTTCCGTGGGAAGGTGGCGCTGCCATCCCGGCGGCAGACGGCGGATGGCAGACGGTTGCACCGAGCGCTGTGCCTTTCCGCAATAATGACCCCGTTCCGAAAGAACTGAGCGTCGCTGAAATCCATGAAGTCGTGGAGAAGTTCGGTGCAGCCGCACGTCGCGCGTTAGCCGCCGGGTTCGAGGTGATCGAGATCCATGCCGCCCACGGTTATCTACTGCATGAATTTTATTCACCGTTATCTAACCGGCGTACAGACGAGTACGGTGGCCTGTTCGAGAACCGGATCCGGCTCACTCTTGAAGTGGTAAAGACCGTGCGCTCGGTTTTATCGGACAAAAATCCGTTATTTGTCCGGATCTCATCCACGGACTGGAAAGAAAACGGCTGGACTCTTGACGATTCAGTGAAACTCGCTGAACACCTCCGCGGTATCGGGGTAGATTTAATCGATTGTTCTTCCGCTGGCTTAGTTCCCGATGCGAAGATCACTCTTGGTCCCGCTTATCAAGCGCCTTTCGCAGAAGCGATCCGAAAAGAAGCCGGAATACTAACCGGAGCCGTCGGCCTTATCACCGATCCGGATCAAGCAAACCGGATCATCGAATCCGGCCAAGCCGATATGGTGTTGTTAGCTCGCCAAATGCTCCGCGACCCGTACTGGCCCCTCCACGCCGCCCAAGTGCTTAAAGTTCCGTTCGACCCACCCGTACAATACATGCGCGCGTTTCCAGAAGTTGAATAGCCACGAAAAGGCAACCACGAATGGGGAGCACGAATGGACACGAACAAAATTCTCACGCAAAGCCGCAAAGACGCAAAGGTAAAACGGGCAGGAGATTAGTTCATCCGGCCGCGGCCGGACCACAAAGACAAAATTTTATCATCAAGGTTCTACCTTTGTGGCCTTTGTGATCTTGCTGTGAAATTTTAAGGGTTTTAATCGGGATCTCAGGGGCCTTTTTTGCGTTCTTTTGCGGCTATTCTGTGTCTTTTTCCCTTTTGTGCTTTTTGTGCCTTTTTGCGGCCATGTGTTTTCTTTGCGGCTTCGTGGCTTTGCGCGAGATTTATTCGCGGTCGGCTAGGTAGCCGTCCAGAGCGGACTCGAAGGCCCAATAGGCGTGGATTAAGGGTACCAGCTCACTTATCCTTGCGATGGCTTCCCAGGCGGTTTCCTCTTCGAGTGTATTTTCTGCCTGGCGCAGAATCTCTGGGTCTGACATTCCCAGGAGAAGCGAGATTGCGCTCGTGCGCCGGGCATCCCTGAACCATGATTCCCAAGCTGGTTTATAATGGTCGACTCCTAGTATGAACCCGTTGCACCAGGAGATGATGGCGGCGCTCGGTTCGGTCACCATGACACCGGTCTGTTCAAGCTGCGGCTCAAAAGACTCGAATTCGAGCGCTTCGACGATACCGCCATAAAACCGGCTTAATAAGTCGAGGAGTTTGGCCGAACTAGCCAAGTCGTTAACTTTCCCGCCCTTGGCAAACCCGGTAAGCACGCCGAGCAGATCCGCAGGAGCCATTGTTACCGGTCCGGCGGCAAAAGCCGAACAGAGCCCGTGTAATTTTACCAGATTGAAGTTTGCACCAGGTAACGATTCGACAAACTCAGTTAACAGCGCTTCCTCTTCTTCCGACAGGAAATCGACGGGTTCGCCCTCGTCATCTTCCTCGAACTCTTCAAATTCCTCGCCGCTATCGCCGTCCATATCGTCCTCCCTGGCATCGTCGTGGTCTCCTTCCTCTTGGTTGGCGGCGAGCGCCTTGGCCTCTTGATCTAACAAAGATGGTACCGCCGGTGAGCCCGGTGCAATGGGCTCGATGTGATGATCTGCTAACCATTCCAAAGCGATCTGTTGCATGGTTTCGTGGTGAAATTCGAACCAACGTTTCCGCAGCGCCTGGTCTTCAGCCACGGTATCCTGGAATCTCCGGAACGGTTTGGCGTTTTCTAACGACCATTTCAATTTTTCTTGGGCAGGGGTGGAAGGTAAAGTCGCTACAAAGTCTTGCCTGATTCTGTGTCTTTGCCGCGAACCCATGGGTTCAATCTCGATAAACCGATCCCTCCTGTTCGAAATAATATCCCAACGTTTATCGGACCCTTTTCCATCCTCCGTTAAGAAGACAATTTCACCGGACTCCGAATCGAAATAGTAAGTAATCGATTCCCGGTCGTGATCCTCTAAAGCCGTTGCCAGATCGAGCAAGCGCACAGGCAATGTCCTCATGCGCGCAGTGTATCACATGGGAAGGAGCCGCAAGCCACAATCTAGGGCATCGGAGAGGAACGTGAATCGTGATTGGTGAATCGTGATTGGTGATTGGCCGTGTGCGGCCCCCAATCGGGGCGTTGCATTCCGCGTTGTTTGCTCGCCGGTGCGTCGACGCCACTGATGTTGTTAGGTGTGCCGTTTGGATAGACGGGACGCCCGGGGGAGGGGCGTGGTTAACCGTGTTCGTGTGAAAGGGCCAAATGCATTCGTTTCGATTCCTGAATAGGCAGCGTATTTGAAAGGGCATGCACCGGAACCGGAAACACACCATGGGACGTTCAGGCGTCGCGTCTTTCCAAACGCAATACCTGCATACAACTTCAGGCGTCGACTTGCGCTTGAGCCGGTCGAGCGGAATGCAACGCCCCGATCTGTGTCACCGCCGCCCGTATCCCTCTGCGTCCTTTGCGTCCTTTGCGCGAGGCTCTTTCGGCTCCTCGCGTTAATCTCTCACTCCGAGGACGGCATCTTGAACTTGGTCGATCAATGCGCCGCTCATGGGGATTGAAATATCGCTGAGCAGAAACAACGTCAGGGAAGCGACGTCTTCGGGCTTGATGAGCCGGCCCCATGACATCCGGGCCTCGGCCTCGGATAGCCAGGACTCGCCTCTTCCTAGTTTGACGGCCTGCATCTCTCGTTCTCCGTCCGTATCAGCCCACCCAAGGTTGATACCAAAAATACGGATGCGATCCTTCCTATGCCCAAAAGCGGCGTTCTTGGTGAGAAGAGAAAGCGCAGCCTTAGTAGCGCCGTAAATCGCCAGATTAACCGCTGCTCCATGGGCTTGGAACGACAAGACATTCACGATCACCCCGGGCGCTTTACGTTCCTGCAGATGTCGTATCAGAGCCTGCATCAGAAACATTGGCGCCCGCGTGTTCACGGTGAACAGACGATCGAACAACGCCGGATCAACCGTAGCAACAGATCCACGATCGCTTAGCCCAGCCGCATTCACCAGGCCGTCTAACCTGCCGAACTTTTCAACGGCCGTGGCCACAAGTTTAGCCGGCGTGTCCTGATCCATAAGATCAGCCGGGACAAAGGCTGCACTCGTTCCCAGCTTGTATAGCTCGGCCAAAACGTCGTCGCCGTGCTTAGTGGGGTGATCCGTGAGAATGATCGCCTCGGCGCCAGACCGCGCAGCTTCAAGGGCGATTGCTCGCCCCAAACCCTGCACTGCCCCTGTTACAAGCAGGACTTTGTTATCAACACGAACTTCCATAGAAAGGGACCTGGAGTGATGGAGTAAACGGAGCGTTGAAGTGATGGAGTGATGGAGTAATGGAATGTTGCGGTAGTGGCGTTGCCAGCGCGTCGATACAGCGCACCCGTGGAGCGTTGCCTCGCTTGCGAGGCCGAAAGGGGTCGCCACGCCTGAAGCATGCGCGCGACGGCGGATTCATCTGCGGTTCGTCTTCCTCTTCGTGTCCATTCGCGTGCATTCGCGGTCCCCTTTGCGTCTTTGCGTGAGATTTTGGTTTCCCTTCACTGTGTTTCTTGGGGCAGCAATACTGCTTTCACGATTTCGCCGGAATGCATGGATTCAAATGCGCCGTGCCAATCTCCGAGCGCGTAAATACGGGTAAAGTCCGGACCTAGATCCAGCTGACCTGAGGACAGCAAACGGATGATTCGTTCCCAGATCGGCCAGTTATGCGAAAAACTTCCCTGCAAAGTCACCGCCTTCTTAACGATTGGATCGAGTGAAAAATTAAACGGTTGATGTCCCCAACCGACTTTACTGATCTGGCCAGCCGGCCGGACAATATCCATCGCGAGTTTTAGCGTGACTGAAACGCCCGCGGCATCGATTACAACATCGAAGCCGTATCCATCGCGCAACGATTGAGTCCATGCGATAACGTCTTCACCGTTGGCACCCAGGGTCGCGGATGCGCCAAGCTCTTTTGCAATTTGCAATCGGCGTTTATCCGCGGCAGTACCAATGACAACAATCTCACCGGCGCCGGCAAGTTTAGCCATCGTGGCACAGAGGAGACCGATCGGCCCGGGTCCAATGACCGCGACTGCGTCACCCGGGAAAATACGAGCATTACCGCACATCGCGTTGTAAGCAACACAACAAGGCTCGGTCAGAGCCGCGAGTTCAAACGGCAACCTTTCAGGAATATGATGGAGGATACGTTCCGGGACTTTAGTGTAATGCGTCATTGCGCCGTTCACACCAAACCCGAACCCCCGCCGTCCAGGATCCAGGTTATACAAACCCGAGTGCGCAAAAGGAGAGGCCTCATCGATGATGGCCGCGGTTTCACTGACTACACGATCTCCTTCCTTAAAACCGCGAACGTTTTTGCCGGCTTGAACGATGACTCCGCCGAACTCGTGCCCTAAAATCACGGGATAATTGATGCTCCCGCCGGTGTGCTTCTCGTAAGCCACATGGATATCGGTGCCGCACACCCCGACCGCTTGAACGGCTAGCAATACTTCGTTCTCACCGATTTCCGGAACCGGAACCTCACGCAGCTCCACACTGTGAGGTTCTGAAGCGTAGTTAACAACAGCGGGCATCGTCCTATTCATAAGCGGGGGTATCGCATGACATCTTGAACGTTTCTGGGTGCTACGCAAGGGGAACGAGCGCTCCACGGCCCCGCTCTCCTCACCTTTTACTTTTCACTTTTCACCTTTGCCAAGTACCCCTGAAGGACCTTCAGCTCGTGTGGAAGCGCAACCTCCGCACCTTCGATTTCGGGGTGCCAATATTTTTCCCATTCAACGGTGAGATATCCTTTGTAACCACCGGCGACCAGCTGGTTGAGCACCTCTTGAACCGGTACTTCTCCTTCACCCAACGGCACCAGTTGCCAGCCGCCTTTGTGCGCGGCCGAACGCCGGCCGTCTTTAATGTGCACGTGGAAGGTCCGAGCACCGATGTTCTTGTAGACCTCAGCCGGAGTTTCTCCCATTCGATGTGGATGCAGGCTATCCCAGATGGCGCCGAACGATTTGGACTGCACCTTTACCAGCAGTTCCGCGGCTACCGAAGAAGCGGAGAAACCGTCGTGGGTCTCGATCAGCATAACAACACCGAGCCGTTCGGCGACGGGACTGGCCTCCTCCAGCACCTTGGCTGCTGATTCCATCTGATTCCGGCGTGTCTCAGCATCTTCGGACAAATGACCACCGTAGACGCGGATAAAGGGTGACTCCCATTCGTTGGTTAGCTCCAGCATTCGGTGCAACTCGGGACCGGGGTTTTCAGAAGTGAGAATGACCGAGCTGCCGACCGCAACAATCGGCAAACGAGCGGCCATGGTGCTTTGCTTTACTCGGGCCCGATCCGCAGCCGGCAACGAAGAATCAAACAGTTTCCCATCGATGACCCGCAGCTCGACACCGGCATACCCTAAAGAACTACCAAGCGAGATCGCTTGCTCCAGGTTGCGGTCCGTGAACGCCAAAGTGCTGAACGCTATGCGCAAATCCATTGCGGAAGATTGCACTCGTTGCCGCGGATTGCAGCCTCCAATCGAGACCCGTGGAGCGCTGCCTCGCTTGCGAGGCCGACCGGGTAGCGACCCGATTCGCACCTATTCTATCGGCTGTGTCATGACATCTGGATTTTGATCAAACAACAAATGCGGGGGGTGGCGACCCCCGTCGGCCTCGCGAGCGAGGCAGCGCTCCACGGGCTGCGCCCTTTCACCTCTCACCCATTCGACGCGCTAGATGCTTGCTCAGGGCAGGCCTTGCACATCGTCTGCGAAGCGCTCCTTGATCTTTGTGCCTTTGTGACTTTGTGTGGGCCTGCTCATGAGTTGTACCTTTCGCGTAACGTTGTGTTTTGCTATCTGGGCCGCGACCTCAGGGTTCGTTTCGGCCAGTGCTCTTTCTCCCGGACCTGTTCAGGTTGAAGAGTCCATCCCGTACCCGGAGAAAATGACGTTCATCGGTTTGTCCCAATCGATAGAGCTCGCTGCTTCGATGGGGCTGGCAGCCTCAGCAGTGACACGGGGCGAAGTAAAACGGTATGTTCACGACGCGGCCAGCCAACGCCGAAATTTGACCCCTCTCGCAGTCTTTGTTCGCGAAGAATTCTCCGATGCAATCCGCGGTAAAGGATTTACTCCTGAAGACGACAGCACGACGGACAACCGCTTTCGTCTCGCGGTCCGCAAATATGGCTTCGGTATGGCCGAACTAATCTCTCGCGAAGTGCGCCCACTGATGACGCTCTACGCCGAGCTCGTTACACCGGATAACAAGGTCCTGTGGTCGCATGAAGCAGTCGTGAGGAGTGACGACAAAAGCCTCCCCGCGATTTTACCGGAACAATTGCGTAGCGATTCCGACGAACAAGAAATGCTTCTTCGCGCCGCCGCCCATCGGGCCTCAGAAAAGCTGATGGAAAATTACCAGGGAAAGGCCAAGAAGGCGGACCAGTCTCGCGCAAAGGACGCGGAGGACGCAGAGGGTGAAAGCGGCCAGAAGTGAGAGCCTGTGGCGAGACAAGCTGCAGATTGACGCAAATAGTGTCTGAAACGCCGAGCAAGCGTGTCCCGTAGGGACTGGATGATCGTAGCCTGGCAATTTATTGCCAGGAATGCAGTTCACCAAAGATCCGTCCCGTTAGGGTACGGCGTGATGGGGTGGTGGCGTCGTTGATCCAGCCAAGATCGCGGTGCATACGTGCGCCATGTGGGTCAGGCGTTGAATCCGTTAACCCTAATCAGCCCGTCCCTAATGGGACGGGCTGCTTGTTGATTGGCGTACTCAGGCCCAATCCTACGAATCTGTGGCTGCGGTACGTAACACCCTGGTCACGCTGAGCGGTGGCGGCGAGCCGGAACGGTTACCCGCCCAGATGGCGACGGTGAATCTATTCAGCAAGCCCTGGAAAAACAGTATCCAATCTATGACACCGGCACGACCGCATTCGTGAACCCGATTCAGGATCAGATGGTAGATAATGCCCGTCCGGCTTTGTGGGTGCTTATGGGCGCAGTAGCCTTAGTGTTGCTGATTGCTTGCACCAATGTCGCTAACTTGCTCGACGTGCGCCGGCTTGTTGTTCGGGTTAGCTCCCCTGAGATACGTCATTCACCTGGGCGTACAGGAAACCTTAACCGATGCCGCCAAAAGCGGCGCCACCCGCGGGACATCTAAGATGCGAACCGGTCTAGTCGTGACCCAAGTCGCCGTGGCTGTCCTGTTGTTAGTTGGGGCCGGTCTCTTGCTACACAGCTTTGAACGTTTAACCGCCGTAGCTCCCGGGTTCACCGCGGATCAAATCTCGATCGCCGATATACCGCTTTCTCCAAATTCACACAAACAACCAAACGAGCGGATTAATTTTTACGACCGTGTCCTACAGGAAACCGCGACTCTGCCCGGGGTACGAGTAGCGGGCGCTGCTAACGTGGTACCGGTCAGTGGAATTGCCTCCTCTATCTATTTCAATATTAAGGGACAGCCGCCCAAGAACAATCAGTACGCAATTGCGAACTATCGCACGGTTAGTCCTGATTATTTCACAGCGCTGCACATTCCTTTGCAACAGGGGCGTTTGTTCCGGAAAACAGATCGCGAAGATCATCCCATGGTGGTGATCATCAACAGCACGTTAGCGCGTACCTTTTTCCCGAGCCAATCGCCTCTCGGGCAGTACATGCAGATTGGTGGGTTGCCAGATGACGAGGTACCCTGGATGGAAATTGTCGGGGTGGTGGGCGATGTCAAACAAGCGTTGAACGGTGACGCCCCCGCCGAATACTACATTCCCTACCGGCAAGCAGACAAAGTTTTGCCGGTGCAGGCGATGTCATTGGTTGTGCGTACCGAGAGTAATCCGCAAGCCTTCGACCTCAGTCCAACGCGTCGTACACCAGATTGATCCTAACCAGCCGGTAGCAAAAATCCGGACTATGGAAGATAACATTGCGGATTCAATCTCCGAGCCACGTTTCCGGACGGTGCTACTCACGCTCTTTGCCGGTATCGCACTCGCCCTGGCCGGGATCGGCATTTTCAGTGTGATGGCGTACACCGTGACCCAACGAACTCGCGAGATCGGAGTCAGAGTCGCTTTGGGTGCCTCCCGCAGCCAGATCTTCGGTCTGACACTCGGTTACACGCTTCGTCTAACCGTGGTCGGCGCAGTAATCGGAATCGCAGCGGCCTTTGTACTTACCCGGTATGTATCCGCTTTCCTGTTCCAGGTCCCAAGTTATGACCTGATTACCCTAGGCGGCGCCGCCATCGTAATCGTGTTAGTTGCAATTGCAGCGTCCTATCTTCCCGCCCGCCGCGCCACCAGCATTGACCCCGCGAAAGCGCTGAGACAGAATTAACCGCGAATGGACACGAATAAAACCTCACGCAAAGACGCGACGCCCGTGGAGCGCTGCCTCGCTTGCGAGGCCGACCGGTCGGGAATCCCGAACGGGTGTGTGGGCTAACGGGCGACGGGCGCAAGGGCTGGTGCGCATTTCAATTGTACCCGGCAAGGTGCGCCGAACGGGAGTGGCTACGCCATCGGCCTCGCAAGCGAGGCAGCGCTCCACGGGCCTCCTATCTGCGGTTGATATTCTCTTCGCGTTTATTCGCGGTCCCTATTCGCGTCTATTCGCGGTCACAGGTAATATTCGATCTCGGGTTTAGTCACTTTGACGTCTTCCCAGGGCATACCGAACCGGATCCGGTGCCAGGCGTTGTTCATGTACCCTTTAAAGTTCCAAACGCTTTCGGGGTCTTCGGGCTGGGTATTAGCCGCGGAATCCCAGGCTCGGGCGCAGATGATCTCACCAACAAGGAGCTTCGGGATAAGGACTTCCCATCTTCGCCAAATACCGGGTGCAGGCGGATCTTGAAAAGCTGCTTCCCGCCATTTTAACGGTTCGCCGTATCCAATATCGACTCGCACCACGTGCCGATTCCCACCGGCCGTGGCGTAACCTTTAACTAACAAGCCATGAGCGACCTCTTCGATCGCGCAGATACAAGAGTTAACCGAAAGCTCCCCAAGCTCCAGAGCGCGTTCCCAATCGGCACTAGCTGATGAGGCATCGGATGGGAACAACCGATATGCATGAGCGTGGTACAGATTTTTGGAAGGCTCGACCAATAGATTAATTTCATTCAACCATTTCACGCTGCGCGCCCCGATATAACCGGGGACGATCGCACGCAAAGGGGCTCCGTGCTCGCAGGTCAGCGGCTGGCCATTCATCTCCCAGGCGAGCAAGACGTCGCGCTGGAGCGCCCGGTCGAGCGGGATCGATCCGCCGAAATGCACTTCGGTTCCTTCTTTAGAACAACGGTCCGCTCCGACAAATTCAACATGTTTGGCCCGATCGTCTACCCCGGCAAAATCGAGCACATCGGTTAAGGAGCAGCCTTTCCATCCGGCGTTACTGATCGCTTCATTCCCCCAACGGACCTCGTTCGGAACGGGCTTGATAGCGGACGCGCTGGAGCGCCGGTTCCCGGCACACTGCAAGGTGGCTGTGATCGCCTTGGCCGGAAAACGGTCGGTTAGTTCTGTGAGAGAAAATTCGCAGTGACGTTTAACCAGTCCGGCGATGGTTAACCGGAAACTTGAACGATCGACTTCTGGAATATCGCCGTGAATACGAAGGAAGAAGTCTGGGACCGGCGTAGCGAATTCCTCAATGAGCCGCTCAAGGGGAGGCCCGCCATTCGGCGGGGTCATTTGGTGAAAAATGAAGTCGGGATTCTTGCTGACCGGCGCGACCATTGCCCATTATACCCGGAAAAAAACCAAAATCTCACACAAAGACGCAAAGCCGGACCGCGAATGGGCGCGAATGTACACGAAGGGAAGACAGACGAACCGCAGATGAATCCGCCGTCGCGCGAGGCTATGGCGAGACAAGCTGCTGATTTACGCGGATAGGGGAGCGGGCCCGTGGAGCGCTGCCTCGCTTGCGAGGCCGAAGCGGTCGGCACACTGCCGAGTTGCGAGGCCGACGGTCAGGAAACCGGTAAAAAGGCGCAAAAACCGCAAAGAAAATACGAACCCAAATCAACAGAATGTCACAAAGGACAGGAAGGTAGAACCTTCATGATACAAATTTTGCCTTTGTGGCTGTTCGGCTGAGCTGAGGCCGAAGACCTTGCGACCTTGCTGTGAACTAATCTGATCCATGCTTTGCCTTCCTTTGCGTCCTCTGCGCGAGGCTATTCTTATTCCGGGACAGCCGCGATGGCCTCGATACTAATCGCCAACTGTTCGAGCGGAAGTTTAACGATCGGAGTCGAGCGTGCAGGCGGATTGTTGGGAAAGTATTCCGCATAGAGTTTGTTTAATGCTGTGAAATTAACGGGGTCGCACAGAAAGACAGTCGTTTTCACCACGTGTTCGAGGCCACTACCGCCGGCCCGAAGTGCAGCCGAGAGATTCTCGAACGCCTGACGCGCTTGGACATCAAAACTGCCGGGAATGAAATCCCCTGTCGCCGGATCAGTGCTTGCCTGCCCCGAAACAAATAGCAGTTGATCGAGACGAGTTACCTGAGAGTAGGGGCCTTTCGTCTTAGGAACGGTCGGATTAGCGATAGGGTGGTGCATTGGGATAAAGTATCGCGTTTTCGTGAAGAACTGAGGAGAAGAAAAACTCACGCAATGCCCCAAAGCCGCAAAGAGCGGACCGCGAATTAACACGAAGAGAATATCAACCGCAGGCCCGAACCCCGAAAGCTTTCGGGGGAACATTCTCCGGGATGAAATGAACGCTGATTTACGCAGATAGGGACACCGCTTATCTGTTCTCCGTTTTACCTTTGCGCCTTTGCGGCTTTGCGTGAGATTTTCTTCGTCTCTTTTGCGTTTTTTGTGCCTTCCGCCTCCGCCAGGCCTCCGGCGCGACAGGTTTTAGCGGCTATTCCTGCTTTGTGTCTTCGTGTCTTTGTGTGAGATAAGGTGGCGATGAAACAGATTCTTGGCGGACTACCTCTAGCGATCATTCTGTTGGTTGCGGCTCTCCTCCCGGGCTGCGCTGGCCATAACCCTCAGTCAACCGAAGACCTACTGTCGGCGGCGGGGTTTAATGTGGTTATTGCCACCACGCCAAAGCAGCTAAACCATCTGGCACATTTGCCGCCCTATAAAATGATGAAAATCCAGCGGAACGGAAAAGACCGGTATGTCTATGCCGATCCAGCTCGTAAACTGATCTTTGTCGGTGGTCTATTCTCGTATGACCGGTTCCGGGATATGCGCCTGGCTAAGAATGTGACCGAGCAAGACCTGCAGGACGCCAAGTTTAACGCCGAGATCGCTTCGGGCTGGGATGTCTGGGGACCGTTTTAGACCGCGAATGGACGCGAAAGAAGAAAAAACAGAATAGCCGCGAAAAGGCACAAAAAGCGCAAAAAAAGAAAGAAGAAAAATCTCAGGCAAAGACGCGAAGCAGACTTCGCCCCGTCCCCCCCTTTAGCTACGTCGACCAGGGGCGCCAAGGTTGTACGGTAGGGACGAGCTCCTGCTCGTCCGGTGATACGTGGAACGTGCCCTTCAGCGGCGGATCCATCTGCCGTTGATCTTTCTTCGCTTTGCGGCTTAGCGTGAGATT
>Ga0213878_10000672_pt1 | contig 12489 bp, 12 predicted proteins | sample VelepicoBEBS_R02_FD_161053 | JGI IMG/M metagenome (GOLD analysis project Ga0213878, IMG submission 161053) | Vellozia epidendroides bulk soil microbial communities from rupestrian grasslands, the National Park of Serra do Cipo, Brazil - BS_R02 | ecosystem: Environmental > Terrestrial > Soil >... | reverse complement strand
GATCACGACGCGCATCGGGCGCAGGTTCGTGCGGCGGCGCTGCGAACCCCCGCCGAATGTCGTTCGCCTCCACGCTCTTCGCCACCAGCTCCGTGGAGAAGCTGCGCGAGCTCAGCAAGAGCAAGAGGCTGCGCCGCGCGCTGACCGCCAAGGACCTCGTCGCGATCGGGCTCGGCACGATGATCGGCGGCGGCATCTTCACCACCATCGGGACCGGCGTCAAAGGCGCCGGTCCCGCCGTCATCGTGTCGTACCTGCTCGCCGGCCTGACCTCGTTCTTCGCGGCGCTGTGCTATGCCGAGCTGGGCGCGATGGTGCCGGTCGCGGGGAGCGCGTACACCTACGCGTACGCGACGCTCGGCAAGCTGTTCGCGTGGATCATCGGCTTCGCACTGATCTTCGAGTACGGGATCAGCGCCGCGCCGGTCGCGCAGCAGTTCTCCGCCGCGATCCAGGACGTGCTGAAGGGCTTCGGGATCGTGCTCCCGGTCTGGGCGCAGCAGTCGGCGCTCACCATCCACGGCGCCTGGTGGAACCTCGCCGCATACGATTTTGCGCACTCCCAGTACGACGTCGTCGGCGCGCTGTTCGTCATCGGGCTCTCGGTCCTGCTCTCGGTCGGGATCCGCGAGTCGGCGACGACCAACAACATCTTCGTCGTCCTGAAGATCGCCGCGCTGATCGTCTTCATCATCGCCGGTATGATGCTCTTCCACGCCGCGAACCTGGCCGATTTCGCGCCGCACGGCTGGGGCGCGATCGCCCCGTTCGGCGGGACGGTGGAAGCCTCGCAACCGTTCGGGATCATACCGATCTCGGCGCTGGTGTTCTTCAGCTACATCGGGTTCGACACCGCGACGACGACCGCCGAAGAGTGCACCAACCCGCAGCGCGACGTCCCGCTCGGCGTCATAGGCGCGCTGGGCATCGGCACGGTGCTGTACTGCGCGACCGCGATCGTGCTGGTCGGCGCGCTGCCGTGGGCGAAGGTGCCGGTGAAGGATCCGCTGATCGCCGCACTCGCGCCGCTCCACATGCCGGTGCTGAACTGGATCATCACGATCGGCGTGCTCGCGGGGACGACCAGCGTCGCGCTCGCATCGCTGCTGGGCCAGACGCGAATCTTCTACGTGATGTCGCGCGACCGGATGCTCCCTGAAGTCGTCGCGCACATCAACCCGCGCTTCAAGACACCGGTGCGGACGACGATGGTCGTCGGCGTCGCCGTCGCGCTCCTCACCTTGATCGTCCCGCTCAACCAGCTGCTGAACCTGGTGAACATCGGGACGCTGCTGGCGTTCACCGTCGTCTGCGCGGGCGTGCTCTACCTGCGCCGCCGCAAGCCCGACATCCCGCGCGCGTTCCGCGTCCCGTTCGTGCCGCTGTTCCCGGTCCTCGGAATCGTCTGCGCGCTGTTCCTGGCCGTCTTCGGGCTCTCGCGCGACACGTGGATCTGGTTCACGATCGCGCTCGTCGTCGGCCTCGTCTTTTTCTTCTGGTACGGCTACCGCAAGTCGGACCCGGAGAAGATCGAGTACGTCGAGGAGCCGGAAGCGCTCAAGATGATGTGAGCGCGATGGGCGGCGCGGGTTACGTACGGCGCGCGAGGCGCGTCGTCTACGAGAACCCCTGGCTGCGTTTCGAGGCGCACGAGATCGTGCACCCGAACGGCGCGCCGGGCGTCCACGGCGTCGTCGTCACGCCGCGCGCGAGCGCGGTCGTCCTGATCGACGGCGGCGACGTGCTCCTGACGCGACAGCCGCGCTTCGCGGTCGACGCGGTCGTGCTCGAGGTGATCAAAGGCGGCCGCCACGACGGCGAGGACGGTCTGGCGTGCGCGCGTCGCGAGTCGCGCGAGGAGGCCGGCGTCACCGCGTTGCACTGGACGCCGCTCGGCGTGGCGTACGAGATCCCCTCGATCGTCCAAGAGCCGGTCGACCTGTTCCTCGGCACGGAACTGGCGCCCGCGCCGCTCGCGCCGGAAGCGGTCGAGCGGATCGACGTCGTCCGCATGCCGTTCGGCGATGCGCTCGAGGCATGCGCCGACGGCCGCATCGATGACGCGGTCACCACGATCGCGTTGCTGCGCGCGCGCCGCGTCTTGGAGCGTGAACGATGACCGCGAAGAAGAAGACCGGCGTGACGGCGCGCTTGCGCGAGCGCGCGCTCGCGTTCCCCGGCGCGTGGGAAGACGACCCGTGGGGCGACAGCGTGATCAAGGTCGGGAAGAAGATCTTCGTCTTCTTGGGCGAGGAGACGCTCACCCTGAAGCTGGTCGAAGCGCACGCGGCCGCGATGTCAGTCCTCGGCGCGAAGCCGACCGCCTACGGCCTCGGCAAAGCGGGCTGGGTGACACTCCCGCTCGCCGGCGCACCGCCCGCCGACATCTTGTGCGACTGGCTCGAGGAAAGCTATCGCCTCGTCGCCCCCAAGAAGCTCGTGAAGCAGCTCGAAACGTCATCCTGAACCGAAAAAAATCATCCTGAGCCTGTCGAAGGATGAGCAATGTCATCCTGAGCCTGTCGAAGGACGCAAGGCAACATGCCGGCCGTGGCTCATCCTTCGACAAGCTCAGGATGACATTCGACAAGCTCAGGATGACATTCGACAAGCTCAGGATGACATTGGTGGATTCAGCCGCGCAGGTTTGCGTTGAAGAACGCGGTCGTGCGCTCCCAGGCGAGCTTCGCGGCGGCGGCGTCGTAGCGCGGCGTCGTGTCGTTGTTGAATCCGTGCTCGACGCCGGGATACGTGTACTCCTCGTAGCGGACGTGCGCGGCTTTGAGCGCGGCCTCGTACGCGGGCCAGCCGGCGTCGATGCGCGTGTCGTTGCCGGCGTAGTGAATGAGCAGCGGCGCCTTGATCTTCGCCGCCTCCTCGGCCGGCGGCTGAGCGCCGTAGAACGGAACCGCCGCCGCGAGATCGGGGATGCGCGTCGCGAGGAAGTTCGCGATCCCGCCGCCGTAGCAGAAGCCGACCACACCCACCTTACCGTTCCCGTCGGGCAGCGTCTTCAGATACGCGGCCGCTGCTAGAAAGTCGTTGCGCGTCTTGGCTTGATCGAGCTTTGCGAAGAGCGCGACGGCTTTCTCTTCGTCGCCGGGGTATCCGCCGAGCGGCGTGAGCGCGTCGGGGGCGAACGCGATAAAGTTGTCGACCGCGAGCCGCCGCGCGATGTCCTCGATGTGCGGATTCAGACCGCGGTTCTCGTGCACGACCAACACGGTCGGCAGCTTCCCCGACGCCTTCGCCGGCCGCGCGAGGTAGGCGCGGATCGTCCCGTAGCCGTTCGGCGAGGGGTACTCGACGCGTGAGACGCGGATGCGCGGATCCGACTCTCGGATTTGCGCCGCCTCGGCGAACTTCGGCGAGAGCGCGTTGAGCAGCGTCTCGGCGGTCGCGCCGGCGACCGCGTACCGCGCCGCGAGCCGCAGGAAGTCTCGGCGCTGGATCATCCCGTGGACGTACTGATCGAACAGCTTCAGAACTTCGGGATGGAAGTCGCGGGCGGTCTTGCGAATCATGGGCGGCCTTTCGCTGTCGTGACGGAGCGCCGCCTCTTAGCCGAGCGGCGGGGGAGCGGTTTTGGCATTCCAGAGATGCTCCGGCTGGTCCAGCGCGTGGTTGATCCAGCGCGACCACACGAAGAGCGCGTCGGAGAGGCGGTTCACGTAGCGCACCGCCTCCGGCGTGATCTCCTCGCCCTGCTCCCGCGCGCCGATCAGCAGCCGTTCGGCGCGGCGGCACACCGTGCGCGCCTGGTGGAGGAACGCGCCCGGATACGCGCCGCCGGGATGGATGAAGTTCGCGAGCGGCTCGAGGTCGCGCTGCGCGCGGTCGATCGCGCGCTCGAGCGCGGTCGCGTCGTCGGCGCCGATCAGCGGCATCCCGTCCCAGCGGTCCTTCGGCAGCGTCGCGAGGTCGCTGCCGAGGTTGAAGAGCGCGTCCTGCGTCCACGCCAGCCACGCGTCGAGCTCGCGCGCGACGCTCTGCGCGCGGTGGAGATCCTGCACCGGCCGGGTGCGCATCACGTCGGTGAGCGCGGTGCGCGCGAGACCGATCACCGACGAGAGCTCGTCGATCGTCCCGTACGCCTCGATCCGCAGCGCGTTCTTTTTCACGCGCTGCCCGCCGACGAGCCCGGTCGTCCCGTCGTCGCCGGTGCGCGTGTAGATGCGGGTCAGCTTCGGCATGGCCCGAGCCCTTCTCAGAGGACGGCCCGCACCCTGCGCGAACCCGGGCCGATTGGTCATGGAACGGTCATTGGAACGAATACCGCCGAAGAGCGCCGATCTCTCCGACTGGTATCAAGCGGTCTGCTATCGCGCCGAGCTCGTCTCGCAGGCGCCCGTGCGCGGGTGCTTGGTGCTGCGGCCGTACGGCTTCGGCCTGTGGGAACGGCTCCAGAGCGCGCTCGACGTGCGCTTCAAGGAGACCGGTCACGAGAACGCCGTCTTCCCGCTGCTGATACCGGAGTCGCTGATCGCCAAGGAGGCGGAGCACGTCGAGGGGTTCGCACCCGAGGTCGCGTGGGTCACCGAGGGGGGCAGCGAAAAGCTCACCGAGCGGCTCGCGATCCGGCCGACGTCGGAAGTGCTGTTCGGGGTGATGTACTCGGAGTGGATCCAGTCCTACCGCGACCTTCCGGTGCTGATCAACCAGTGGGCGAACGTGATGCGCTGGGAGAAGCGCACGCGCCCGTTCCTGCGCACCGCGGAGTTCCTCTGGCAAGAAGGCCACACCGCGCACGCGACCGAGCAGGAGGCGGCCGAGGAGGTCGCGCGCATGCTCGAGATCTATCGTGAGGTCGCCGAAGACGTCTGCGCGGTCCCCGTCTACAAGGGTGAGAAATCGGCGTCCGAACGCTTCGCCGGCGCGAACCACACCTTCTCGATCGAGGCGCTGATGCCGGACGGGCGCGCGCTGCAGTCGGCGACGTCGCACGAGCTTGGGCAGAATTTCGCGCGCGCGTACGACATCACGTTCGCGGCCGAAGACCAGACGCAGCAGTACTGCTGGACGACATCGTGGGGGATGTCGTGGCGGATGCTCGGCGCCCTCATCATGACGCACGGCGACGAGCGCGGCCTCCGCATCCCGCCGCGGATGGCGCCGCTCGAGGTCGTCATCGTCCCGATCCCACGCGGCGACACGACGCGGCTCGACGAGGCGGCGCGCGATCTCTACGAGCGCTGCAAGGAAGCCGGTCTGCGCGTCAAGCTCGACGACAAGCCGGGGCAGTCGCCGGGCTACAAGTTCAACGAATGGGACATGCGCGGCGTCCCGATCCGCTTGGAGCTCGGCAACCGCGACCTCGACGCGGGCGCCGTCACGCTCGTCCGCCGCGACAAAGCGGTGAAGGAAGAAGGGCAGAAGCAACAGATTCCGCTCGGCGACGTCGTCGCGTTCATCCCGACCGTCCTCGAGCAGATCCAGCACAATCTCTTCGCGCAGGCGAAGACGTTCTTGCAGGACCACACGATCGCGACGCTCGACAACGAGGAGTTCTTGCGGCTGCTGCGCGAGCGCGCCGGGATGATCGACGTGCCGTGGTGCGGGAGCGCTTCGTGCGAAGCCTGGGTGAAGGCCGGGACGAGCGCGTCGACGCGCAACCTGCGCGAGCCGGCACGGGCGGCGACGTGCGTGCCGTGCGGCGAACCGGCCCGGTATCAGGCCTATTTCGCGCAAGCATACTGATCGGGCGCTCCGCGTGCTCGCGGCCGCGCTGCTCGCCTTCGTCCCCATAGCGGCGCGCGCGGGCGGCATTCCGGTGGACGACCCGCGTGTCGTCGGACGCAGCTCGGGGACCGATACCGCGACCGCGCGGCGCGTCGCCGCCGCGCTCCTCGCGCACGTGCTGCCCGCGCAGCTCACGCACGTCCGCTGCGAGCGCGTCGGCCCGCACGCCGACTGCGGGCTGATCGTGTCGGGGACGAAGTTCCACCGCGCGATGGACCTCGCGTCGTGGAACGCCGAGATCGCGGCCTTGATCGACGGCGCGTACGCGGCGGCGCCCGGCGTCGATGAGATCGACTGCTGGGCGACGGTTCCGCTCAGCGCGGCCAAGGGCACGGTCGTGAGCGGCGACTACGCGAAGCCGACCGCCGCGACGGTGTTCTCGATCACGGTCCCGCGGGCACGGCGCGGCGAGGTCCGCGCCCGGCTGGCCTCCGGCGCGGGCGTCTACTGGGACCCGGCGTTCCGGGCGTCCTTGTCGAAAGGGACCCGCGGATGATCCGCTCGACCGTGCTACCCAACGGCCTCCTCGTGCTGAGCGAGCGCATGGCCCACGTCCGTTCGGCGACGGTCGGCGTGTGGGCCGACGTCGGCTCGTCGTTCGAGCCGGCCGCCCGCCGCGGGATCTCCCACCTGCTCGAGCACATGGTCTTCAAGGGGACGGCGCGGCGCACGGCGCGGCAGATCGCCGAGGAGATGGATGCGGTCGGCGGTGAGCTCAACGCGATGACCGACAAAGAGTCGACCTGCTTCTACGCGCACGTCGTCGACCGGCATCTCCCCCGCGCGGTCGACGTCCTCGCCGACATGCTGCAGCACGCGCGCTTCGACGCCGGCGACCTCGAGCGCGAGCGGCAGGTCGTGCTCGAAGAGATCAAGATGTACGACGACTCGCCGGGCGAGGTCGTGCACGAGCGCTTCACCCGAACGCTCTGGCGCGGCGCCAACCTCGGCGATCCGACGATCGGTTACGCCGACACCGTCGGCTCCGTCTCGCGCGAGGACTTGGTCGAGTGGCGCGCGACGCGGTACTCGCCGGCGACGATGTTCATCACGGCCGCGGGGAACATCGATCACGACGAGCTCGTGCGCGACGCCGGCGAAGCGTTCGCCGAATTCGCCGGCGGCGCCCAGCCGCTGGCGCCCGAGCGCCCGCGCTTCACGCCCGCGCTCGACGTGACCGTCGATGAGACGGAACAGGCGTACGTCCTGCTCGGCACGCCGGGGCTCAGCCTGCGCGACGAGCGCCGCTACGCGTTCTCGGTGCTCGACACGCTGCTCGGCGGCGGGATGTCGAGCCGGCTCTTCCAGAGCGTGCGCGAGGAGCGCGGGCTCGCGTACGAGATCTCGACCTTCCAGCAAGGATATCGCGACGCGGGGCTGTTCGGCGTGAGCGCCGGCTGCACGCCGGAGCGCGTCCAGGAGTGTGTCGGCGTCGTCTGCGACGAGCTCGACCGGCTGCTCCACGACGGGACGACGCCGGCGGAGCTCGACCGCGTGCGCGAGCACCTCAAGGGCAACCTGACGCTCGCGCTCGAGAGCACGTTCAACCGGATGGCGCGGCTCGCGCGCAACCATCTCGTGCACGGGCGGCAGATCTCGACCGAGGAGATCGAGGCGCGCTTCGACGCGGTGACGGCGGACGAGGTGAACGAGCTCGCGCGCGAGCTGCTCGCGCCTTCGCAGCGCGGGCTCTGCGTGCTCGGTCCGGCAGCGGTGCGCGGCGTACGGTTGCCGGGGGCCGCGGCCGCGTGAGCGAGGTCTTCACCGACAACCTGTACGTCGCGGCGAGCCTCAACCTGGTGACCCAGGCGATCCAGATCGGCGCCTACGCCGCGCGCTTCGCGGGCGTGATCACCGGGCGAATCGCGACCGCGATCTCCCTGTTCTCCCTCTTCGTCACCGCGAGCCGGCTCGCGAACCTCGTCGTGACGCCGGCGCTCGGCGCGCTCGCCGACCATCCGGCGAACGCCGCGGCTCGGGCGCACCAGAGTGCGGTCTCGCCGCACGCGCTGCACGTCTTCGACACGCAGATGCGGATCATCGTCGCATCCGGCTCCCTCGGGATCGTCATCGGCGGTCTGCTGATGCCGCTCTTCGTCGTGCTCTTCGTGCGCGGCGTGCGATCGTTCGAGCGCACGGGCTCGATCCCGAGAACGATGATCCGGCTGCTCGACCCGCGCGTGGTCGGCGGCGTGCTGCGCGAGTTTCGGATGCCGGCGCTCGCGGACGCGCGAGCGCTCCCGTTCGGCGCGATCCCGCGCGCGCTGCTGATCGGCAACATGGTCATCATGCTGGTCTACTCGATCGGCGTCGTCTCCGCGTACTACGCGAGCGTCCTGGACCTCGACGCGCGCGGGACCGCGATCGGCCTCTCCGGGCTCGTCAACGGGATCGGGACGGTCGCGTTCTCCCTCTTCGTCGACCCGAACTCGGCATACATCGTCGACCAGACGGTCCGCGGCGAGCGCCCGGAGAGCCACGTCCGCGCGATGATCGCCTCGCTGGTCATCACGGCCTTCGTCGGCACCCTGCTCGCGCAACTGATCCTCTATCCGGCCGCGCAGTACATTGCGCTGGCCGCGCACATCTTCGTTCCGGTCAAGCACTGAGATGACACGAGCTTTTCGTCTGATCGCGTTCTCGCTCGCCGCCCTCGCGCCGCCGCTCGCCACGACCGGCTGCGCCTCCAGCATCGCGAGCTGGATCGTGAAGGAGCGCAATCACCAAGGCGACGTCGCCTTGACGCACGGGAACTATCCCGACGCCTCGGTCGCCTATCAGCTCGCGCTGAAGATCGAGCCGGCGAACAAGCACGCGCGCGACGGGCTGACGAACGTGCAGATCCGCCTCGCGCAGACGTTCTTCGCCGCCTCGAAGTTCGACGACGCGATCGACGCGCTCGCGGTCGCCGCGCGGTACTCGCCCTCGGACGATCGGGTGCAGAGCCTGCGCGGCGAGATCGAGCAGGCCGAGATCAAGCGCGACATCGTCGTGTCGAACTACCCCGCCTATAAGGTGACCGGCGCGTCGATCCGGCGCGGCTACACGCAGCTCAAGACGCTCAACAAAGAGATCCTCGACTCGCTGAGGCGCTTCGACTACACCTACGACACCGTCGATCTGTCCAGAGCGATTCGGCAGAGCTACGCGCTGAACGAGGAGGTCGTCCGGCAGACCGCGCGCCTGCAGCAGTACCGCCAGCTCGTCGAGTCCGGCGTCCCGGAGAACGCCGCGGAGAACCTCGCCCCGCCCGCGAGCCTGTTGCCGTTACCATAATGTCATCCTGAGCCGCCACCGTGTCATCCTGAGCCGCCACAATGTCATCCTGAGCTTGTCGAAGGATGCGCCGCAAGGCAGCATGCCGGCCGTGGCTCATGCTTCGACAGGCTCAGCATGACATCGTGGCGGTAGCGTCAACTCGTCGCTGATCGCCAGCGCGTCCAGGAACGTGCTGTCGTGCGAGACCGCGACGATCGCGCCGTGGTAGCCGTGCAGCGCTTCGACGAGGTGCGCTTTGCTCGCCAGGTCGAGGTCGTTCGCCGGCTCGTCGAGGAGCAGCAGCTGGGGCGGCTGCGGTGACCACAGCAGCAGCGCGAGCGCGGCGCGCATCCGCTCGCCGCCGCTGAGGCTCGCGATCGGCTCGAGGGCGCGCTCCTGCTCGAACAGGAGCCGCCCGAGCCGGATCCGGCGGTCGTGCTCTGCGAGATGCGGGGCGGCCTCGCGCATCGCGGCGGCGAGCGAGAGGTGCCCCGGGAGCAGACGAAGGTGCTGGTCGAGCAGCGCGGCCGGGACGCGCGCGGCGCCGGCGAGCATGCGAAGCAGCGTGCTCTTTCCTGCGCCGTTGCGTCCGGCGAGCGCGATGCGGCGCGGGCCGATCAGCTCGACGCTGACGTCGTCGTGCCAGAGCCGCGCGCCGTCCGCGAAGGTGACGTTTACGCCGTGCAGCGAGACCACGACCTTTCGCGCGGGAACCGCGGTCTCGGGGATGTCGAGCGCGATGGTCGCTTCGCGGCGCGCGCCGGCGCGGGCGCGGTCGAGCTCCTCGCGCGCGCGCTCGATGCGCCGGGCGTGAACGCTGTCGCGCTTCGCGGCGCTCACCTCGGCGTTGCGCTGAAGGGTTCCGCGCATCACCTTCGGCAGGTTCGCCTTGCGCGCACGCGCCTTGCCGGCCGACGCGCCGTGCTGCGCCCGCTCGCGCGCGACGATCCGGTCGCGGTGCTCGACGCGCAGCGTGCCGCGCGCGTTCGCGATCGCGCGTTCGGCGGCGTCCTCTTCGATACGGCGCTGTTCGAGATACGCCGCGTAACCGTCGCCGTACACGCGCAGCCCCAGCGAGCTGACCTCGAGCACCGCGTCCACGTGCTCGAGCAGCTCCGGATCGTGGCTCGCGACGACCAGGCCGCCGCGCCAGCCGTCGACGAGCTCGGTCACCGCCGCGCGACCGTCCGCGTCGAGATGGTTCGTCGGTTCGTCGAGGACGAGCCAGTCGGGCCGCGCGGCGAGCAGCCGCGCCAGCCGCATGCGCACGCGCTCGCCGCCGCTGAACGTCGCGTACGGACGCTCGAGCGTGTTTGCGCTGAAGCCCACGCGTTCCAGCACGCGGGCCGTCTCGCCGGGATCGTCGTCGGCGAAGAGCGCACGCGCCGGCACGCCGTCCGGCGTCGCGTCGTGCTGAGCGAATACCGCGACCGCGCCTTCGGCGTGCACCACGCCGCTCGTCGCGGCGAGCTCTCCGCTCAGCAGCCGCAAGAGCGTCGTCTTGCCGACCCCGTTCGCGCCGACCAGCCCGTAGCGCGCGGCGCCGAGCGCGAACGTCAGCGGTCCGAACAGCGGCGAGCCGTCGGGATGAGCATAGCAAAGCCGATTGGCGACCATCGCGGCGCGCGACGCGCGCCCGTACGATAACGGCATGAAAGAACGACACCTCATGAGGACCCGGGGAGTTGGGGCGGGCGTCGTTCTTAGCGCATGTCCGGCATACTATAGCGGCGCGGCGGGCGGCGCGTCAAGAGGGCGTGCGCGTAGGTGGCGCGCCAGGCGCGCGGAACGTCAGCGCTCCGTGAGACGTTCGACGATGCTCCGCTTCGGCGCGGCCGTTCCGCTCGCGGCCGCGCTCGCGCCCGTTCGCCCCGCGTTCGCGGCGCAGCGCCGCGTCCGCCCGCTGAAGCCGGTCGTCATCTCGCCCGACCTGATCACGCGCACGACGGTCGGGCTCCGTCCGTACCGCGCGCGCGGATTCGTCGTCCGCGCCGAGGCGGCCGGCAGCAAGACGATCCTCCACAACTACGGCCACGGCGGCGGCGGGATGTCGCTCTCGTGGGGCACCGCGCTGCAAGTGCGCGCGCTCGCGCTCGCGACCGAGAAGCGCGTCGCCGCGGTGATCGGCTGCGGCGTGATCGGGCTCTCGACGGCGCGCGTGCTGCAGGACGCGGGCTTCGCCGTGACGATCTACGCGCGCGACCTTCCGCCGTCGACGACCTCGAATCTCTCCGGCGCGCAATGGACGCCGACCAGCGTCTATAGCGACAGCGACGTCGACGCCGCGTTCATGGCGCAGTTCGCCGAGGCCTCGGAGCTCGCGCAGCGCCGCTACCAGACGCTGCTCGGCGAGGACTACGGCGTGCGCTGGATCGAGAACTACGGCGTCCACGACGATCCGGACCGCGGCTTCATGAACGAAAGCGTCCCTGCGGTGAACCGTCATCTCTACCCGGAGGTCGAGGAGTACGGCCCCGGCGAGCACCCGTTCCCGACGCGCTACGCGACGCGGTTCCTCACGATGTTCATCGAGCCGAACCGCTACTTGCGCGCGCTGCAGCGCGATTATCTGCTGCGCGGCGGCCGGATCGTCGTGCGCGAATTCGCCGACCGCGCCGCGGTGAGCGCGCTGGACGAGCCGCTGGTCGTGAACTGCACCGGGCTCGGCGCGAAGGCGCTCTTCGGCGACGAGGTGCTCGAACCGGTGCGCGGACAGCTCACCGTCCTGGCGCCGCAGCCTGGCGTCGACTATCTCATGCTCGGCGGCGGCGGAGGCTACATGTTCCCACGCTCCGACGGCATCGTCCTCGGCGGCACGTTCCAGCACGGCGACGCGAACGTTGCACCTGACCCCGATCTCGAGCGCCGGATCGTCGAGCGGCACCGCCGGTTCTTCACCGCGATGCGCCCGTGAGCCGTCGGAGGGCTCCAGGCGAGCGCATCCTTGGGTAGGGCGCCTCCCGTTCGCGATCGCGGTGACAAAAGGCCGGAAAGTATGAAATACTACAAGGGCCTTGCAAAGAACTTCGCTTACTTCCCGACGTGCTCGCTGCAGTGGCTGTCGCATTTGAACCGAAGATCGTCTTCGCGCTGAGGAATTTCGCGGTCGCGCCGCCGGTACGACGAGCTCGATTGCACGCGCTGGTCCTTCAAGTCAACATGCTTTCGGATATCATCGAGCGCAATTGGTTCGATCTTTCCGAAGAGATACGACAGCCGATTCGTCTCATGTTCTACGAGGTGCGGGACAGGACGCCGAATTTTCTGGAGCGGCTGCGATATTATTACTTCTTGTTTCGCCTAGGATTGGATCGATCGGCGCTGCGCAAGTATCTCGACGCCGTCGCAAGGCTCAAAGATGTGCTCTACGATCTGCTGGAGCGCGAGGACCCGCGGTTTCAGGAGCGTTTCGCCGCTTCGCTAGAACACCGAGAGCCCGCCGAAATACCGAATCCGGCGCCGACGACGGCTCGAGAGTGGAGTGCCTGGCTG
>Ga0213878_10000671_pt1 | contig 12507 bp, 9 predicted proteins | sample VelepicoBEBS_R02_FD_161053 | JGI IMG/M metagenome (GOLD analysis project Ga0213878, IMG submission 161053) | Vellozia epidendroides bulk soil microbial communities from rupestrian grasslands, the National Park of Serra do Cipo, Brazil - BS_R02 | ecosystem: Environmental > Terrestrial > Soil >... | reverse complement strand
CCAGATCCAGGCGCGCCTGCTCAAGCTGTTCGAGAAACCAGCGCGGGTCTTTTGCCTCTGCGCTATGGATGCTCAGCAGCAGCAAAATCTCCACCGCCGCCTGACGAATAATGCCAAGACAGTGTTCAAACTGTTCAATGGGTTGATGCGACGCAGCATGCATCCCGGGGTTCCTTTCACCAGATAAACCCGCTCACCGGGCAAATTTATGTTTTTTTTCTTTTTTTTAGAGGAGTACCCCCTGAGCTTACCGTAGGGGCAACATGGGTCATCGGAATAAAAGAGAGAGAAAAGCGGGGGATAACAGACGATAGCGATCGTGCGCCCTCACCCGCTGTGCGAAAGCACAGAGCAAGGGCGCCGCACCGTTTTTTTACAGGAACATTCCGCCTGACACTTCAATGCGCTGAGCGTTCATCCAGCCCAGCTCGTCGCTGAGCAGCGCGACGATCGCCCCGCCAATATCGTCCGGCAGCCCGGCGCGCCCCAGCGCGGTTTGCGAGGCGACATAGCGGTTCAGCTCCTCGTTATCACGCAGACGTCCACCGCCAAAATCCGTTTCGATAGCGCCAGGCGCGATGATATTCACCGAAATTCCGCGCGCGCCAAGCTCCTTCGCCTGGTAGCGGGTCAGCACCTCCATCGCCCCTTTCATCGCGGCATAAGCCGCATAGCCCGGTAACGCGAAACGCGCCAGCCCGCTGGAAACGTTGAGGATACGACCGCCATTTTTCATCAGCGGCAGCAGGCGCTGAGTCAGAAAGAACGGGCCTTTGAAGTGGATGTTCAGCAGCTCATCGAACACCGCCTCGCTGGTGTCGGCAAACGCGCCGTACAGCCCCACACCGGCATTGTTTACTAAATAATCAAAGGTATCGCGCTGCCAGAGATCGTGAAGCTGTCGCTGCACCTGAAGTGCAAAGGCTTCAAAGTGGGAAATGTCGGCAATATTCAGCTGTAATGCCGTCGATTTCACGCCAAGTTGCTCAATTTCGCGCACCACGTTTAGCGCATCCTGCTGGTTGCTGTTATAGGTCAGTACACTATGAATTCCCTTTGCCGCCAGCTTCAGCGCCGCATTTTTTCCTAATCCACGGCTACCGCCGGTAATCAAAGCAATACGTTGTGTCATAACTCACCTCATCTCGGGGATCTGAACGTTGAGAAAGAGCTTATTAGGTGATAAATAATCAATAAAGATGGTCAATTACGCTTCACTGTTTCAGCCTGAACAACAAAACGAGCAATCTATGGATAAAATTCACGCAATGCAGTTGTTCATTCGCGTGGCGGAACTGGAAAGTTTTTCACGCGCCGCGGACACGCTGGGACTTCCTAAAGGTAGCGTATCGCGCCAGATTCAGGCGCTGGAAAACCACCTTGGCATCCGTCTGCTCCACCGCACCACGCGCCGTGTCCACCTCACCCAGGACGGCATGGTGTACTACGAGCGGGCAAAAGATCTCCTCAGCAACCTTGACGAGCTGGACAGTATGTTTCAGCACGATCCGTCCAGCATCAGCGGTCGGCTGCGGGTGGATATGCCGGTTGGGGTGGCGAAAAATCTGGTTATCCCAAAGCTGCCGTCCTTTTTGCAGCAGTACCCAGGTATTGAGCTGGAGCTGAGCAGCAGCGACCGGCTGGTCGACGTGATCCGCGAGGGGTTTGACTGCGTGGTGCGGATCGGCACGCTTAAGGATTCGGGGCTAATCGCCCGGCAGTTGGGCAAACTGACCATCATTAACTGCGCCAGCCCGGACTATCTGGCGCGTTTTGGCTATCCCGAACACCCGAACGATCTTGCCGGGCACGCGCTGATCCACTATTCGGCCAACATCGGCGTGCGCCCGCAGGGGTTTGAGATGGTGGTGGATAACGCGGCCCGATGGGTCAAAACCGGCGGCGTGCTGACGGTCAACAGCACCGAAACCTATCAGGCCGCCTGCCTGGCGGGGCTGGGGATTATTCAGGCGCCGCGCATCGGCGTACGCGACGCGTTACGCAGCGGTCGGCTGGTTGAAATCCTGCCGCAGTACCGCGCCGAACCGATGCCGGTCTCGCTTATCTATCCGCACCGGCGCAACCTGTCGCGTCGCGTACACCTGTTTATGGAGTGGCTCACCGGGATGTTAAAAGGCTACGTCGACTAAAACATCGCGAGTTTTCGCCGATTATCGACACCTTTAGGCTATAATTTGCAGACATCTCGCTGTAAAAGAAGGAAATCGTCGCTGATGACGCCGAAAGTCAATAATGCGCTAAAGAAAGCCACCGGAACGGCGCAGAAGGTACAGCGCCAGCCCATCATCGCCCACCTGCTACGCGCAACGGAGCGTTTTAACGATCGTCTGGGGAATCAGTTTGGCGCCGCCATTACCTATTTCTCGTTTCTGTCCATGATCCCCATCCTGATGGTCTCCTTCGCCGCCGCCGGTTTTGTGCTGGCGTCGCACCCGACCCTGTTGCAGGACATCTTCGATAAAATCCTGATGAACGTCAGCGATCCGACTCTCGCCGCCACGCTCAAAAGCACCATTAATACCGCAGTGCAGCAGCGTACAACGGTCGGGATCGTGGGGTTGCTTATCGCGCTCTACTCCGGAATCAACTGGATGGGCAACCTGCGGGAAGCCATTCGCGCCCAGTCCCGCGACGTCTGGGAACGTACGCCGCAGGATAAAGAGAAAATCTGGGTCCGCTATTTTCGCGATTTTGTCTCACTTATCGGCCTGCTGATTGCGCTGATCGTCACGCTGTCGATAACGTCCATCTCCGGCGCCGCCCAGCAGACGATTATCTCCGCCCTCTATCTCGACAACATCGAATGGCTGAAACCCGCCTGGCGGTTGATTGGTCTGGCGATTTCGATTTTCGCCAACTATCTGCTGTTTTTCTGGATCTTCTGGCGGCTGCCGCGTCAGCGTCCGCGCAAGAAAGCGCTGATCCGCGGTACTTTTATTGCCGCGATAGGGTTTGAAGCGATCAAAATGATCATGACCTGGACGCTGCCGACGCTGGTAAAATCCCCGTCCGGCGCGGCATTCGGCTCGGTACTGGGGCTAATGGCGTTCTTCTATTTCTTTGCCCGGCTGACGCTGTTTTGCGCCGCGTGGATAGCGACTGCCGACTATAAAGACGACCCGCAAATGCCGGGGGAGTCTCGCCCCTGACCGGACTATCGGGCTGAAATATCAGCCCACGCCATCTATTTAGCAGATAAATCCAGTACGTAACTTTTGTTTAACCAAAAACTGGTTTTATCTGCTATTTATAAATTTATGTGAAGCATTTCATAGAAGCGAAATCGTCAGTCTGAAAATTATCCGCTATTTGGCTGTTATTCACCCATCTCGCCCGCTTGTTACACATTGAAATATCACTTTTGCTGTGCGTAATATGGCCCTTCGTTCGCCTGAAAAATAAGAAAATAATATGCAAGCAACCACTACAACACTCGACAACGAAAGCGCCATCGCCCCGGTCAACTCGCGTAATAAGGTGGTCGTCGCCTCGCTTATCGGCACCGCTATTGAGTTCTTCGATTTCTATATTTACGCCACCGCGGCGGTCATCGTCTTTCCGCATATCTTCTTCCCGCAGGGCGATCCGGCGGCGGCGACGCTACAGTCGCTGGCAACCTTTGCTATCGCCTTCGTCGCGCGCCCGATAGGCTCGGCGCTGTTCGGCCACTTCGGCGATCGCGTGGGGCGCAAGGTGACGCTGGTCGCCTCGCTGCTGACGATGGGGATTTCAACGGTACTTATCGGCCTGTTGCCCGGGTATGAGACCATCGGTATTCTGGCGCCAATGCTGCTGGCGCTGGCGCGCTTTGGTCAGGGTCTGGGCCTTGGCGGCGAATGGGGAGGCGCCGCGCTGCTGGCCACCGAAAATGCGCCCGCGAAGAAGCGCGCGCTGTACGGCTCGTTCCCGCAGTTGGGCGCGCCTATCGGCTTCTTCTTCGCCAACGGCACCTTCCTGCTGCTCTCCTGGCTACTGACCGATGAACAGTTTATGAGCTGGGGCTGGCGCGTGCCGTTTATATTCTCGGCTGTACTGGTGCTTATCGGGCTCTATGTGCGCGTCTCCTTGCACGAAACGCCGGTTTTCGCCAAAGTGGCGGCGGCGAAAAAGCAGGTCAAAATCCCGCTGGGCACCCTGCTGAGCAAACACCTGCGCGTCACCGTCCTCGGCACCTTCATCATGCTGGCGACCTACACGCTGTTTTATATCATGACCGTCTACTCCATGACCTACAGCACCGCGGCGGCGCCGCACGGCCTGGGGCTGCCGCGTAATGAAGTGCTGTGGATGCTGATGATGGCGGTGATTGGTTTTGGCGTGATGGTGCCGATTGCCGGTCTGCTGGCCGACCGTTTCGGCCGTCGCAAGAGCATGATAACGATCACCACGCTCATCATTCTGTTCGGGTTGTTTATTTTCCAGCCGCTGCTGGGCTCCGGTAATCCGGGGCTGATTATGGCGTATCTGCTGATCGGCCTGAGCCTGATGGGACTGACCTTTGGCCCGATGGGCGCGCTGCTGCCGGAGCTGTTTCCGACGGAGGTGCGCTATACCGGCGCGTCATTCTCGTACAACGTCTCGTCGATTCTGGGCGCGTCGGTCGCGCCCTATATTGCGGCATGGCTGCAAGGAAACTGGGGCCTGGCGTATGTCGGCTACTATCTGGCAAGTATGGCGGTGCTGACGCTGATTGCGCTGGTGCTGACCCACGAAACGCGGCATCAGTCGCTGTAAAACACCTGAGCCCCTCACTCTGGCACGGCCGCGCGGCGTGAGGGGGCTCAGACCAGATTCAGCATCGCGTTTTCGAGCGTCGCAAGAGGAACCGGGCGGGACAGGAAATACCCCTGCGCCGCATAAGCCGGAGACTGCTGAACATCGCGCCACTCTTCAAGCGTCTCAATACCCTCCACAATCACGCCCTGACAATAACGGTTCATCAGTTGCAGCAGCAGGATAAAGAGATTGCGCCCTTCCGGGGTTTTCCGCAGCATAATGAACAGATCGCGCGCGACTTTGATGTAGTCGTAATGCACCTCGCTCAGAGCGGAAAAGTTCGCCATGCCGGTACCGAAGTCATCCAGCCACAGCGGGCCAAATTCGCAGATAGAGGCGATGGTGGAGTCCTGCGGCAGGCGGACATGCTCGACCAGCTCAAAGCGCAGCCAGGGCGTCGTCCTGATTTGCGCCAGCAGTTGCGGCTCCTGACGCATCGCCATCAGCGTCGGGCCGTCCACATTCACCGAGGCCAGCACGTCATTGTCTTTGAAGAACCCCTGCTTTTCGTTCAGCGCCGCCATCTGCTCCTTTAACACTTCGATACGCTGGCGAACCGCAACCGCCGAGAAGTAGCGGTCAGGGGCGATCCGCTGGCCTGGGTGATCAGGATGGGTGACCACCGTCAGCACCTCGATGGCCATCAGGCGACCATCGGTTCTGTAGATAGGCTGGTAAGTATAAGCACGCTCACACTCCAGCCAGTAGCGCCGCTCCTGCAGGCTTTCGAGACCTGGGTCGGGAATGCTTATCTGCTGGATAACCTGCTCTAACTTCATCTCAGCTGTCCTGTTGAAAGGGATAAATCCGTCGAAACTCGTCATTGGGTTATCGGCGGTGGCATTGAGAACTTTATGTTCAACGCCGCCATTTTCCGTATCTGTATCAGGAGAAAATAGAAGGAATACGCGCTAGCTCAAAAAAAATAATGGAACACTGTTTTAATATGATTGACCATAAAATTCTCACAGCGCAAACTAGCGCTACTTTTTGCATCAGAACCGGGTTGAAGACTATGTCCAGGAAAATTGCCGTGATCGGCGAATGCATGATTGAGCTGTCTGAAAAAGGGTCAGCGGTAAACCGTGGGTTCGGCGGAGATACACTCAACACCTCCGTGTACATCGCCCGCCAGGTCGACCCTGCTGCGCTGCACGTAGATTACGTGACCGCACTGGGCACCGACAGTTTCAGCCAGCAGATGCTTGAGGCATGGCAGGGCGAGCGTGTCGGCACCGACCTGATTCAGCGTATGGAAAACCGGCTGCCGGGGCTCTACTACATCGAAACTGACGATACCGGCGAGCGAACCTTCTATTACTGGCGCAATGAAGCGGCAGCGAAATTCTGGCTGGAGAGCGAACATTCCGCCGCCATTTGCGAAACGCTGGCGACTTTTGATTACCTGTATCTCAGCGGAATAAGCCTCGCTATCCTTAGCCCAGCCAGCCGCGACAAACTGCTGTCCTTGCTGCGCGAATGCCGCGCCAACGGCGGCAAAGTAATTTTCGATAACAACTATCGCCCGCGCCTGTGGGCCAGCCGAGAAGAGACGCAGCAGGTATACCAGCAGATGCTACAGTGCACCGACATCGCCTTCCTGACGCTGGATGACGAAGATGCCTTGTGGGGAGAAAAACCGGTCGATGACGTCATTGCTCGTACCCAGGCGGCTGGCGTGACGGAAGTGGTGATTAAGCGCGGCGCCGATTCCTGCCTGGTAGCGATTGCCGGCGAAGCGGTCATTGAGGTTCCAGCGGTGAAACTGCCGAAAGAGAAAGTGGTGGATACCACGGCGGCAGGCGACTCCTTCAGCGCGGGTTATCTGGCGGTGCGTCTGACCGGCGGCGATGCCGGGGCAGCTGCCGCGCGCGGCCACCTGACCGCGAGCACGGTCATCCAGTATCGCGGCGCGATTATCCCGCGCGAGGCGATGCCGGTTTAAGCCACGAGGCCCTCTTCCGCTCGGGAGAGGGCCTGAAGCAGTGGGAGTTACTGCGCTGGCGGAATATCTGTGACGTTCTGGCGCGCATCATCACTGACGGCAGGCGTCGCTGACGTGGTGGATTGCACCATCAGCTTGTCCCAAAGCGCCTGGAGATCCTTCATGTTATATTCCGGCTCCCCTTTCGGCTGCTGCAACACCAGCGCCATCTCCTGCGACAGCTGCTGGCGCAGATCCTGGTTGAGCTGCTCAAGGGTCAACGAACTGAGGAACTCCTGGCGCAGTTTCTGGTACTGTTCCGGCGCAATATCCACCACCTGATTTTGCAGCGAACGCATACGCTGGTTGATCAGGATATCGGTATTGGTGCGCGCATAGGTGGCAAACAGCTTCTTTAGCTCCAGATTCTTCTGCGCGATCAGCGCGTTAAACTCTTCTTCCGGCAGGCCCGTATCGCGAACCTTCGCCAGTTCGCGCGTCACCAGTCCCAGGTTGCTTTGGAGTTTCTCGGTCGGAGAGTCGACATTGATGGCGCACTGAGCGCGCAGGTACAGCACGCGGCAGTCAAAGCCGATGCCGATATCCTTCACGTTGTTTTTGCTCAGGTTCTGCTGCACGTGCCAGAACAACGCTTCACGCGCGAGGTCTGCTCGCCAGTAGCGCTGCAGCGCGGCGGAATCACGGATTGGCGTCCACGGGCCATCCCACATAATAGAAAGACGGTCCTGGCGCACGGCATCGGTCATAATACTGACAGCTTGCGGCGGCAGCGGCGCCAGCGCAGGCACTGCGGCAGGTGTTTCACGCTTGCCCTTCAGCTCGCCGAAGATTTTGTTGATTTGCTCAGACACGTTGCGGCTGTCGACGTTACCCACGACGATAAGCGTCATGGCGTCCGGGGTATACCATTTGTGGTAGAACGCTTTCAGTTGTTCCACATCGACCGGCTGCTTCAGCGGTTCCGCCGGGTCGTGCCCCAGCATGGTCGATCCTTTCAGGCGATAGCGCCACCAGCCCTCTTTCGGGTCCAGAGGCCAGGTCGCCACCATATCTTCGCCGCCCAGCGCATGGTTAACCGCTTCCTGGGTGACGTCCAGTTTGCCGTTGGCGTCGGCAAGCCAGGTCAGCGCCTCTTTCAGCAGGTCATTGCGGTTGTTCGGCAGGCTGAGGTTAAACTGGGTGAAATCATAGGAGACAACGGCGGGCGGCATCGGGCGCTGGGGGTCGATCCCCTGCTGCCACAGCGAGCGCGCCTGCATGGTCGGTAAACTGCCGCTCTGCGTTAACGCAAGGCGGGGAATAAAATGGCTGTAGCCGCTCTGGCGCGCGCTTTCACTCAGGGCGCCGATGTTGATTTGAAGGCGGATCTCAACACGATCGCTGGGACGCTGAGGCGTTGACAACACCTGCCACTGGAGACCATTTGCCAGTGTTCCCTGTTGCCATGCCGGGTCTGGCTGGAGCGCTTCTGCCTGCGCGTAGCCAGCCGTTGCCATCATCAGCAAACCGCCAGCAACGAGTCGAATTTTTGTGCCCTGCATGTGAACCCCTGATCAACAATCCTGGTTATAAAAACAACTCATTATCAAAATGATGAGTTAAATACGTCGGTTAGACCGTACAAACGACAAAAAGTCACACGTTTGCCGAAAAATAACGTCAATTATGCGCAGGAGCCCGCAGTCCATCAAGGGACTGCGGGCAGATTACAGAGGTAACTAGCGGTATTAAGAGGATAATCCGTGCGGTTTTTCACTCGGTGTACGATTATTCAGCACATCGTCCAGCTTTTTGCTGTCCAGCTCTTTCACCCATTTTGCAACCACCACGGTCGCGACGCCGTTACCCACCAGGTTGGTCAGCGCGCGCGCTTCGGACATAAAGCGGTCGATACCGAGGATCAGCGCAAGGCCAGCCACTGGTAAATGCCCAACAGCGGAAATGGTGGCCGCCAGCACGATGAAGCCGCTACCGGTCACGCCCGCCGCCCCTTTCGAGGAGAGCAGCAGCACCACCAGCAGGGTTATCTGATGGAAAATATCCATATGGCTGTTGGTTGCCTGGGCGATAAACACCGCCGCCATGGTCAGGTATATCGACGTGCCGTCAAGGTTAAACGAGTAGCCGGTCGGAATAACCAGACCGACCACCGACTTACGGCAGCCCAGCTTTTCCATCTTATCGAGCATACGCGGCAGCGCAGACTCGGAAGAGGAAGTCCCCAGCACGATCAGCAGTTCTTCTCTGATGTAGCGGATAAACTTGAAAATGCTGAAACCAGTTACACGGGCGATAGAACCCAGCACCACCACCACAAACAGAATACAGGTGATGTAGAAGCAGATAATCAACTGCCCCAGTTGTACCAGCGTACCCACGCCGTATTTGCCGATGGTGAAGGCCATCGCGCCGAAGGCGCCGATCGGCGCCAGACGCATGATCATGTTGATGATGCCGAAAATCACCTGCGAGAAGCTTTCGATCACGTTGAAAATCAGCTGTCCTTTGTTGCCCAGACGGTGCAGAGCAAAACCGAACAACACAGCAAACATCAGCACCTGCAGAATGTTGCCGCTGGCAAACGCGCCGATCACGCTTGAAGGGATAATATCCAACATGAACGCCACCACGCCCTGGTCTTTCGCCTGCTCGGCATAGACCGCGACGGCATGGGCATCAAGGGTCGCCGGATCAACGTTCATCCCGGCGCCTGGTTGCACCAGGTTGACGATGATAAGACCGATAATCAGCGCCAGCGTACTGACCACTTCGAAATACAACAGCGCAACCGCTCCGGTACGCCCCACGGCCTTCATGCTTTCCATACCCGCGATGCCGGTGACGACGGTACAGAAAATGACCGGTGCAATAATCATTTTAATGAGCTTAACGAAAGCATCGCCAAGCGGTTTCATTTGCGCGCCCAGTTCCGGGTAGAAGTGGCCGAGCAGGATACCGACAGCGATAGCGGTTAAGACCTGGAAATAGAGGCTTTTAAACAGAGAGGTTTTCATAGGATGTCCTTAAGGTAAAACCACAGGCTTTATAGGGTTTATCCGCCTGCGGCTTTAAAATAACATCCGAGAAACACTACAGAAACATTTCTTGACAAAAATGTTAAGAAATTTGAGCTGACTCGCACAAGCGCGTAACGAATTACACGTTTTCATCCCCATCCGACAGGTTGAGGTACTTTTGCTCAAAGGTCTCCAGCGGCACCGCGCGGGTAAACAGGAACCCCTGAACGCAGTCGACGCCCGCCGTTTTCAGCCAGTCATATTGCGATTGCGTCTCCACACCTTCCGCGACGATATTGAGATTGAGGCTACGCGCCAGCTGGATTATCGCGGCCACCATGCTGGCGTCCTCCGGCAGGGATTCAACGAAGACCCGGTCAATCTTCAGGATATCCACCGGCAGCGATTTCATATGCTGCAACTGACGTAATCCTGCATACCCCATACCGAAGTCGTCCAGCGCAATCTGCACTCCGGCGTTACGCAGCGGACGCAAGATGGCAACCGCCGCTTTCGGGTCGTCGATACGGCGGCTCTCGGTCACCTCCAGCACCAGCGTTCCCCGGGCGATACGGTAGCGGTCCATCAGCTCCAGCATGTCCGACACCATATCCTGGTGCAGCAGTTGCAGAGCCGACAGATTAACCGACAGCGGCAGCATAATGCCGCGGCTCTGCCACGCCGCCAGTAAACGGCAGGCTTCTTCCAGCACCCAGTAGCCGACCGTGACCATCAGGCCGCAGCTTTCAATCCGGTCGATAAGGTCGCAGGGCAGCGCCCAGCTTCCGTCCGGCTGCCGCTGGCGCAACAGCACTTCGGCGCCGCACACCTCGCCAGTGGCGATACTGACCTGCGGCTGCAGCCACAGCGCGAACTGGTGGTTATCCAGCGCCAGCAGGATGTCATTCTCCTCCGTCAGTCGACGCTGCGCTTTTTCCATCTCTTCCGGGTCAAAAAACTCTATCTGATTCTTGCCTTTGCGCCGGGCGGTGAATGCCGCTGAAAAAGCCCGGCGATACAGCTGTTCGGCGCTGAGATCACCGTGGAACATGGCGATACCGACGCTGGCGCTGGGGCGAAGCTGAATGCCCTGGAGCGGCAGACGTTCATTAACGATAGTGAGCACTTGCTTACCTAACGTAATCGCCTGCCAGGATTCGCTGACGCCTTTGGCCAGAATCGCGAAATCGTAGCCGCTGACCTGTGCCAGCATCATGTGAGGAGAAATCACCCCGCGCAGCTTCTCCACCAGCGTCAGCAGCAGCATCTCCCGCTGCGTCTCTTTCAGCACGCCCGCCGTGTCCTGCAGCGTCTCGCAGGCGATAACCATCAGCGCCGTCGACTCCTGACGGGCGACAACCTGGTCCAGCATCGCCAGCAGGAAGGCCTTGTTCGGCAGTTCAGACACCGGATAACGGGCAGCATGGCTGCTGATGTCTTCGTGCTGGCGCAAAAGGAACTGCTGATTTCGGTTGTAGCTGCGCACCAGCATGCCAATCTCATCATCATGGTGCAGGCGCGGCAGCGCCAGCTGATGCCCGACGCGATCCAGCGGCGAGACGTCATTAATCTCGCGGGCAATGGTACGTAGCGGGCGCACCATCAGCCGGTTGATGCACCAGGTGAGCGCCACCGTGAGCATCAGCACCAAAAGTAAGTAAGCAGTTACTAACGTTGCGAGCGCGCTCATCACAAACTGATACATGCGATACGAGTCGGACTGCAACAGCAGGTAGGCGATGGGCTGCGGGTTGGCCGGACGCTCCAGCGAATAGATCGGCAGTGAAATCTGCACTGGCAGCTCAAAAATACGGGTCACCATCACCGGAACGGACCGCTCCGGAATGAAGCGAATACGCAGGGCCTGAAACTGGTTCGGCAGCACCACGTCGGCACGGCTCGCCACCCCGGCAGGCTGAATACGACCCAAAATCGCCTCAGCTTCCGGAATATCGCCTTTAAGGATCGCCGCAGACAGCGGCTCGCGCACCGAACGGGCGATGCTTTCCAGTTGCGTCGCCGTGGTAAAGCGGCTCTGCTGCACGAAGTGAAAGAGCAGAATGAAGCAAAAAATAAAGGCAAAGACCATGGTGACGCCTGCCACCATAGCCATCTGTTTAATTGTAAGTGAGCGGCTTACGCGCAATGTAACTCTCCCCAGAGTAAAACCTCGCCCTGTGGCACATCACTGAACGAGCCCAGGTCGCTTTACGCCGCAGTAGCATAGTCCACCACGGCGTAAAGTGATAAGCGACACATTATACGTCAAGAGTTCACATACGGAGACAGGAGATCGCGTATTTAGGGCTATTCTGTTACCAGTCTGCGTAAGGGATGAGCGGACGCGGCGGCATATCCAGATCGCCCTGCCAGCCCGCGGCGGAATAACGGACATAGAGCAGCGCATGGCTCGGGGTGTAATCCTTCGCCTGCTGAATGTCGATAGCCGTTCCGATAAACCAGTTGGAGGTCAGACGGCGCTCTATCACCGCCCGGGCGGTATAGCCAAACCCGCTGCTGCTGCTGGCATCCTCAAACGCGTTACTGGCCTCATCGCGATATTGCGGCGGTACGAGATTGAGCAGCGGATAGGTCGCCTGCTTGCTGGTATGCGACTGCGACCACGAGACCGAACCGCCAAGCTCCCACGACCAGTTTTCCGTACGCTGCCGCCAGTAAACCGGCACGGCGAACGACAGATACTGTTGCGGGCTGTAATAACCGCCCTGGCCGAGGGTGTAGCCGCTC
>Ga0213878_10000670_pt1 | contig 12509 bp, 14 predicted proteins | sample VelepicoBEBS_R02_FD_161053 | JGI IMG/M metagenome (GOLD analysis project Ga0213878, IMG submission 161053) | Vellozia epidendroides bulk soil microbial communities from rupestrian grasslands, the National Park of Serra do Cipo, Brazil - BS_R02 | ecosystem: Environmental > Terrestrial > Soil >... | reverse complement strand
CTTCGCGGTGATCATCGCGATCATCGGCGCGTATCAAGGACTGCAGACGCGCGGCGGGGCGGCCGGCGTCGGCAAGTCGACGACCGGCTCGGTCGTCACCGCGATCATCCTGATCTTCATGTTCAACTTCGGGCTCTCGTACCTGTTGTTTCCGCACTGATGGCACTCTGGGCACGGCTCGACGACGTCTGCGTCCGCTACGGTCCGAAGATCGTGATGCAGAACCTCTCGCTCGACGTCGTCGAGGGCGCGATCACCTGCATCATCGGGCTCTCCGGCGCCGGGAAGTCGACGATCCTGCGGCTCCTCAACGGGCTCAAGAAACCGGACAGCGGACGCGTCTACGTGCAGAGCCGCGACATCACCGACATGCGCGAGCGCGATCTGATCGACTTGCGCCGCTCGATCGGGTTCGCGTTCCAGTTCTCGGCGCTGTTCGACTCGCTCACCGTCGGCGAGAACGTCGCGCTCCCGCTGCGCGAGCACACCAAGATGACCGAGGACGAGATCAGGAAGGTCGTCGGCGAGACGCTCGACTCCGTCGGCCTCGCCCACGTCGAGGACCGCTTCCCGGCCGAGCTCTCCGGCGGGATGGTGAAGCGCGCCGGGTTCGCGCGCGCGGTGGTGACGAACCCCCAGGCCGTCCTCTACGACGAGCCGACGACCGGGCTCGACCCGATCATCACCCACGTGCTGACCGAGACGATCGTGAAGCTCCGAGAGCGTCACAACGGGACCGCCGTGGTCGTCTCCCACGACCTCGAGAGCATCTACCAGATGGCGGACTACATCGCGATGCTCTTCGAGGGTGCCATCGTCGCCTACGGAACCGTTGAGGAGATACGGCGCTCGCCGAACCCGATCGTGCAGCAATTCCTCCAAGGGAGCGAAGTCGGGCCGATCCCGATTTGACACGCCATGAACAGACAGGCTCTCGTCGGCATCTTCACCATCGTCGCCCTGGTCGGGCTCTTCGGCATCCTGGCGGTGCTGGAGAACTACGGCACCGGCGGCCGCTACAAGATCCCCGTCCACTTCAAGTCGGCGGCCGGGCTGCACCGCGGCGCGCTGGTCTACGAGAGCGGCGTCGTGGTCGGAACCGTCGACTCGACGAAGCTCCGCCCCGACGACTTCACCGTCGACGTCATCATGGCGATCAACAACGACGTCGACATCCCGCGCAACGCGAAGTTCCTGATCCAAGCGCCGCTCACCGGCGACGCGACCGTCGAGATCGTCCCCCAGGCGCCGAAGCCGCAGCCGTCCGGCTTCGCCGCGCCGACCAACGCGCCGGCCGCGGTCGCCGTGCTGCCGCACGAGATGCTTCCGCCGGAGCAGGAGCCCGAGGGGACGAACCCGGCGACGATCCAGGACCTGCTCGAGCAGGGCCAGGGCGAGGTGCGGCGCGTCGACGCGATGCTGGCCGAGCTCGCGAACCGGGAGCCCGCGCTGCTGAACAAGCTGCAGTCCGCGCTGAACAACGCGAACGACATCACCGTCACGACGAAAGAGTCGTTCACCCGGCTCTCGGCGCGGATCGACACGATGTCGAACACCTTGCAGCTCGCGCTCGACCAGAGCAGCTCGAACATCAACGACCTCACCGCGCAGCTCGACACCTCGGTGCGGCGCAACACCGGCCATTTCGACTCGATCATCGCCTCGCTCGACAACTCGGCGCGCGACCTGAACCGCACCGCCGACCACGTGAGTTCGCTCGCCGGCGACCCGCAGCTGCGCTCGAACATCCTGCAGACCACGCAAGGGATCGCGCAGACCGCGACGACGTTCGCCTCGATCGCCGGCGACCTGCGGAACGTGAGCGGCAACCCGCAGACGCAGGCGCAGCTGCGCGACACCGTCGCGAACGTCGACGCCGCCGCGCAGAAGGCGAACTCGCTGCTCGCGCAGTTCGGCGGGACCTCGAGCGTCTACGGCGTCGACCGGGGCGCGACGCCGGCGCCGCTCAGCACGCCGCGCCCCGACGGCACCTATCCGACGCGGCCCGGCCAGCCCGGCCCGGGCGGGACGCCGCCGCCGGGGACCGTGCAGGCGAACGTGAAGAACAAGCTCGGCGTGCTGGTGAAGAACCTCGTCTCGCTGGAGCTGCGCGTCTCCGCGCTCGACGAGCAGCACGCGAGCACCAGTGCGTCGCCGCTGCTGACCCGGGACCGCGGTCCACAGACCGACGTCAATGCGATCCTGCTCCCGAAGGGGCCGACGTACGCCTACGCCGGCGCGAACGACATCGGCGCCAAAACCACGTACAACTTCACCGCGATGTCGCGGATGGGGCCGAACCTCTCGGTGGGCGGCGGGGTACTGTACTCGCGTCTGGGTGCGCGCGCGGTCTACGACCCCGGCTTGAGCAAGGCGCTCGGGCTCGGCTTCGAGGGCCGCATCTACGACCTGCGGCACCCGACGACCGACCTGTACGCGAACCTTCGCGTCTACAACGGGTTGACGCTCTTCGGCGGCGAGCGCGACGTCTTCCATGACGGGCGCCGCACGACGTTCGGGCTGCAGTACCGCTTCTGAGCGCTCCGTGATCCCGATCGGCGACGACGAGCGCCGCGCACCGGCGTTCCCGTTCGTTGTCTACGCGCTGATCGCGCTGAACGTGTACGTCTTCTTCCGGGAAGCGAACGCGCCGCAGACCGACCGCTTCATCAACGCGTTCGCCACGATCCCGTACGACGTCACCCACTGGGTCGTGCTCGCGCCGCCGTCACCGTCGTTTCCGCCGCTGACGATCGTGACCTCGATGTTCCTGCACGGCAGCATCCTGCACATCGTCTTCAACATGCTCTTCCTGTTCGTGTTCGGGCCGGCGGTCGAGTATCTCACCGGGCACCTCCGGTTTGCGGTGTTCTATCTCTTGAGCGGGATCGCGGGCGGGCTCGCGCAGATCGCGATCGGGCCGGGGAGCCACGTCCCGGCGATCGGCGCGTCGGGCGCGATCGCGGGCGTGCTCGGCGCGTACCTGGTGAACTACCCGTTCGCCTCGATCCGGACGATCGTGCCGATCGGGTGCTTCCCGCTGTTTCTGCGGCTCCCGGCGCTGCTGGTGATCGGCCTCTGGGCCGCCTCCCAGTTCATCATCGGCTTCGGCTCGCTCAGCGACCGCGCGGCGGAGTCGCAAGGTGGGACCGCGTTTTTCGCCCAAATCGGCGGCTTCTGCGCAGGAGTGCTCATGATCGGTCTCTTCAAGCTTCGTCCCGCGGCGAACCGGGCGTACCGGTATCACTACTAGCGCATGCGCATCGGTATCGTCGGCGCGGGGGCGCTCGGCACGCTCTTCGGCCAGCGCCTCGCCGCGAGCAACGAGGTCGTGCTCCTCGAGCGCAAGCGCGATGTCGTCGACGCCGTCCGCACCCGCGGGCTGACGGTCGACGGCGAGTCACGCAAAGCGTACGCGACCAGCGAGCCTCGGGAGCTCTTCGGCGTCCAGGTGCTCTTCGTGTTCGTGCGCGCGACCGACACGCTGCGCGCGCTGCGCCCGTTCACCGCGGAGCTGAGCCCGGCGACCGCGATCGTCTCGCTGCAGAACGGTCTCGGGAACGAAGAGGCGATCAAGGCGTCGCTGGGCGGGGCGATCCCGCTCGCGATCGGCGCGACGACCGAGTCGGCGCTGACGGTCGGCCCGGGCGAGGTGCACCGGATCGGCGACGGCACGACGGTGCTCGGCACCGCCGGCGCCTCGCCGGAGGTGATCAACCGCGTCGTGCGCCTGCTGGTCGACGCGGGCTTGCGCGCGAGCGCGGCCTACGACATCCGCCCGCACCTGTGGGGGAAGCTGATCGCGAACGCGGCGATCAACCCGGTCGCGGCGCTCCTGGAGCGGCCGAACGGCGTCGTGCTGAGCGATGCGCACGCCGGCGAGGTCGCGCGCTCGCTCGCGCAAGAGGCGGCGACCGTCGCCAACGCGATGCGCATCCCGCTGCCGTTCACCGACCCGTGGACCTACGTGCGCACGATCGTCGAGCAGACCGCGGAGCTCGACAATTCGATGCTCTACGATCTGCGCGCCGGGACGCCGACCGAGATCGACTTCATCAACGGCGCGGTCGTCGCCGCCGGCCGCCGCGCCGCCGTCCCGACCCCGTACAACGAGACCCTCACTGCGCTCGTCAAAGCGCGCGAAGCGACCCGCGGCTGAAGAAGAAGGGCCGCGCGGCGCGCTAGACGGCGACTCCCGCGCCGGCGCGCGGGAGCGCTCGCGCGAGAAGCGCGAGCGCGCGCAGGACGCCGTGCGCCACGGCGGGCTCGTCGAGATGCGCGGGGATCGCGTCGAGCCCGCCGACGACGAACGACGCGTCCTCGAAGGCGTCGAGCCGGCTCGCGGCCGCGAACGCCGCTTGCGTGCGCGCGCGGCTCTCGAGGTGCGCCTCCTCGAGGCGCCGCAGCTCGTCGCAGGTCGCCTCGTTCGCGGTCTGCATCTCGCGCAGGTGCTTGCGCAGCTCGGGCAGCTCGACGCGGACGGTGTTCAGCCCCGCACCGCCGAGCCGCAGCGCACCGACCCGCTCGCGCAGTACCGCCTCGGCTGGGATCTTCGCGAGCGCGGGGAGCGTGCGCCGCCGCGCCGCGATCCCGTCGCGGCGGACCGCCTCGGCGGTGCGGATCGCCCCGAGCGCATCGCGCATCACGTCGATCCAGCGGCGCTCCGCGCGGCTCTCGGGCGGGCGGTCGAAGCGCACGTCCAGCTCGAGTGGGAACGCCTCGTCGACGACGAGCCGCCCGGCGGCGAGCCGGACCGCGCTCCCGAGCCGCGGCAGCGGGCCGAACGCGCCGGCGGCGCCGATGAGCCGTTCGCCGGTCTCGATCACGACCAGCGAGCGGAGCGCGTCGAGGCTGCGGCTGTAGACGAGGATCCCGGCGTGGTGCCGGTCGCGGTATGGACGCGCCTTGTCGACGTCGCAGTGGCCGCGGGTGTAGATGAGCCTCCACAGGTCGTCGGCAAGTCCGCGCGGGACCACGCCGCCGGCCGCGACCTCATCCATGAGACTCATCAGTCCGGGCGTCATGGCTTCCGGTTTCCCGCCCCGGAGGGCGGCCTAGCGCGAGCGCCGTCACACTCGCCGCGCGAGCCCGTGCGGTGATTAGAACGCTCCCTCTCCGGGCAAGCCTCGCTGCGAAAGGGAGGACTGCATGGCTGGACTGCTCTGGGCAATCATCGTCGTACTGTTCATCGTGTGGCTACTCGGCGGATTCGTCGTTCACTTCGGCGGCGGGCTCATCCACCTGCTGCTCGTGATCGCGCTGATTCTGCTGGTCTACAACCTGATGACGGGACGCGGCGCCCGCGTCTGACGATCGCCTAGATGGGGATCCGGCTAACGCCGGCTCCCCGCCGGGGAGCCGGAGCGCCGGCTCCCCTCATGTCGTCAGACGTCCTCGCGCGGGTGGAACTTGTCGAACTCGGTGCGGAGCCGCTCGCGGGCGAGCTTGGTGTAGATTTCGGTCGTCGCGGTCGACTCGTGGCCGAGGAACTCCTTGAGGAACAGCAGATCCGCGCCCCGCTCGCGCATCAGCGTGGCGACGGTGTGCCGCCAGGTGTGGGGCGACGCGTACTCGGTGATCCCGGCCATCGTCATGTACGTCCGCACGATCTTGTAGACGGCGGCCGCCGAGAGCCGCCGGTCGCCGCGGCCGACGAAGAACGCGGGAACGCTCGCCCGCGGCCGGACCGCGAGGTAGTCGCGCATCGCCTGCGCGGCTTCCGGCGTCATCGGGACGTAGCGGTCCTTGTTGCCCTTGCCTTTGACGACGCGCAGCTGCCGGCCGTCCAGGTCGACGTCGTTCAGATCGAGCCCGACCAGCTCGGCACGCCGGACCCCGCACGACCACAGGCACTGCAGGATCGCCCGGTCGCGCCGTTTCTGCAGCTCGCTGAGCCCGGCCAGCGTGACGTCGAAGACCTTCGCGACCTCGTCGCCGCGCATCGCCTTGGGGAGCGGGCGGCCGATCTTGGGCAGGTTCGCGTCCGCGGCGGGGTTGTCGGCGCGGCGGTCGCTCTGGCGGAGCGACTTGTAGAACGTCCGCAGCGTCGCGATCTTGCGGCGGACCGAGCGCGGCGCGTAGCGGCGCGAGCGCGCCAGGTGCGTCTGGTACGCCAGGACGTCGGCGTACTGCGCCGTGGGCAGCGCGTCGTACGGCGGCGGCTGTTTCTCGTCCGGGCTCGCGCCGAGCGCGCGCGCCTTGAGGAACGAACCGAAGTGCTCGAGGTCGCGCTGGTACGCCTCGCGCGTGCGCGGCGTCGTTCCGCGGATCAGCAGGTAGCGCTCGGCGAAGCCGGCGATCTCGGGATCGGCCGAGAGATACTCGGGGGCCTCGTAGACCGGTTTCCGTGCTCGGGCCACGCCTGGCGTCCTTTCCGCGGCTTCTTCCGTCGCCGTCCGTAGTGACGATAATCGGTATTTCCGTTACTGAATGGAAGGGCGAAATCCCTTCTCGGCGGTCTGCCCGCGAGGAGCTCAGCGGAAAAAGCGGATCGTGAGCGGGTAGCGATAGTCCTCGCCGTTGTTGGTCTTCACCGCCGCGATGATCGAGAACACGAGATCGAGGATGGCCACCACGAAGAGCAGCGGGATACCGATCAGCACGAAGATCAGCACAGTCGAGATGATCATGTAGATCGTCATCGAGAGCTGGAAGTTCAGCGACTCTTTGCCGTTGCGGTCGACCAGCGGGGATTCGTTGCGTTTCACCAGCCAGCACACGAGCGGGCCGATCAGGTTCCCGAGCGGGATGACGAGACCGGCGAGCGCGGACAGATGGCATCCCATCGCCCAGCTCCGCGCGTCCGCCGGCTCGGCAACGGTCGTGATCGGACCGGCGCCATACGGGGCGAGGGCCGTGCCGCAGTTCGGGCACGAGCTGGCGGTGGTCTGGGTGGCGCATGCAGGGCACGTCATGACAGCGGCGTTCTTCGCCGGAGCGGGCGGGCGCCACCCCCCGACGCCGTAAGATCGCGGCCCGTTCGGGAACGTAGCGTAGCATGTCGCTCGATCTCGATTACCAGCGCGCCGCCGAGGCGGCCGGCGCCGCGGACCAGGCGGCCGTCGCCGCGCACGCCGCGCTCTTCGACTTCGCCCGCGAGCTCGGCGAGCTCAGCGCGCAGCTCCAGGCGCGCTCCTCGCCGCTCAAGCTTCGCGTGCGCTTCGTGCGCCGCGAGCCGCCGCACCTCGACGCGCCCGCCGGGGTGAGCGTCGAGGACGCGCCGAAGGAACGCGCGGCCGGGTTCGCGAGCGCGATCGTCGAGGCGCGGGACCTCTTCGTCGCCGTCGAGAGCCTGCCGGGGATCGCCGTCGGCGCGGTCACCAACGTCCCGGCGCTCGAAGAGTACGCGGCGACGATCTGCGGCGTCCGGACCGCGGACGACGGCCGGCCGCATCTCCTCGCGCGCGACGTCGCTTCCGGCGCGGTCGTGGTCCCGCCCGTCCATACCGCGGGCGGGCTGCTCGAGGTCTTCCTGGTCCTCGCGGGCGACGTGTTCGTCCAGCGCGCCGCGTTCAATCCGCTCCCCGGCCCAGTCGGTTAACGCTCCGGCGGCGTCCGTCGCTGCGTAAAACTACGGTGAGAACCCTCCTCACCGGGGGCACGCTTGCCGATGGTCCAAGCACGATGAACCTCTTCGGACAGTTCATGCGGCACGCCGAGCCGCGATGGTTCGAGAGCGCGTCCGGACGGGCGGGGCGTTTCGACGCGGTCGCGACGACGGCCGGCAAGCAGGTTCAAGTGCTGGGGACGCGGGTCGCCCGCGAGGGGATCGCGTTCGTCTCCGGCGTCGCGCTCGCCGAGCGCGAGATCCCGCTCACCTTCATCCTCCGCCGCCGCGCCATCCCGAGCCGCGTGCGAATCGACAAGGACGAGGCCGTGCGCGAAGCGACGCGCGTCGTCCACCGCTATCACTGCTCCTTCACGCAGATCGAGGACGCCGACCGCGAGGCCGTCGTGCGCTACGTCGACGACGTCCCCGAGCCCGTCGCGCCGAAGGCGCCGCTCGTCGAAGGCGCCGGCTCGCTCACCGCGCGCGCGCAGATGTCGATCGCCGAGGAGCTCGTCCGCATGAAGCGGCTCGCGACGCCGGCGCCCGGACTCGCGCCGCTGATCCGTCTCGAAGCGCAGCCGGCGCGCATGCTCGACGACGGCGACGTCGTTCGTGACATCGTCGTGCACAGCCGCATCCGCACCGATGACGGCATCCGCGCGTACGTGACGCGATTCCGCGTCCACGCCGACGACCGCGTCGACCTGCTCACGCGCTGAGCCCTTTCAGCGGCCGTAGGCTGCGCTCAGGAGATCGCGGACGGTCGCTTCGTCCGGCATGACCGGATTGTTCTCCAGCAACCGATGCGCCATGACGCGCGGAAGCGCGCGCTCGGCGAGATCGGCGGGCGCGCCCAGCTCGGCGAACGTGCGCGGGAGCGCGTAGGCGGCGGCGATCGCTTCCGCTTCGACGGCGAGATCCGCGATCCCAAACGCCGCGGCGACCTGCGCGACGGCGTCCGGCGCGATCCGCGCGTTCGCACGAACCGCGTGCGGAAGGACGACGGCGTTGACGATACCGTGCGGGATGCGTGTGAGCCCGCCGATCACGTGGCAGACCGCGTGGTGCAAGCCCATCGAGCGCGTGTCGAGCGCGAACCCGGCGAGGTGCGCGGCGCGGAACAGCGCTTCGTGCAGCGCCTCGTCGCGCTGCGTGGCGGCGCGCTTCAGCAGCTGCGGCATGGTGCGGCCGGCGTCGACCGCGGCGGAGGTGCCGAGCGCGTGCTGCGTGCGCGCGTAGTGTGCCTCGATCGTGTGCGCCCAGCCGTTGATTCCGATCGAGCCGAGCTCGCGCGGCGGAAGCGTCGCGAGCAGCGCGGCATCGTAGACGACGATGGGCGCCGGCGAGCGCAGCCGCCCGCCCTTCTTCTCGTCGCCGTCGAGGATTCCGTAGCCGCGCGACATCTCGGCGCCGCCGAGCGCAGTCGGGACGAGTGCGAGCACGACGTCGCGCCCGTCGGCGACCGCCTTGCCGAGGTCGATCGCGCTCGAGCTGCCGATCGCGACGACGGTGCGGCAGCCGTACCGGTCGACGACCGCTCCCGCTGCTTCCACGATGTCTTTCGGGTTGTGCGGCCGCACGCCGTCGAAGCGGTGAACCGAGGTGCCGGCAAACGCCCCGTCATCGACGAGCGCCGCAGAGCGCGCGGTCCCGAGCAGCGCGACCGGTCCTTCGAGCGCTGTCGCGCGGAGCGCTTCGTTCACGAGGCCGAAGACGATGCGCCGCTCGGCGATCCGCTGCTCGTCCATATGGCGCGACTACGCCAAGCGTTGCGCTAGGGCCCACTCCAGCGACGGATTCCGACGAGGACGTCTGCGGGGCGGATTGATCGCCGCACCGGCGAACTCTCCTCAAGTGGACGCCCGTTCGTATGCCGTCGTGCTCGAGCCCGAACCCGAGGGCGGTTACTCCGCTCATATCCCAGCGTTTCGCGGCGCGCACACGCAAGGCGAGACCGTGGAGGAGGCGCTAGCGAACGCGCGCGACGTCATCGTCGGGTACGTAGAAATCCTCACTGAGCGCGGGGAGCCCCTTCCGCCCTCGGACCTTGCGGCATCGGTCGCCGTGGCGATCCCGTCGCCTGCAGCGTAGGCAGCGCGGTGAGCCAGAAGCTCCCGGTCGTCACGGGCGACAGACTTCTTCGTGCGCTCCAGCGTGCCGGGTTCGTCGTCAGTCGGATCAAGGGCAGCGCTCATATCATGCGCCACGAAGACGGCCGTATGGTAAGCGTTCACGTTCACAAGGGCCAGTCCATCAAGCGAGGCACGCTCTTGGGGATCCTGGATGATGCCGGACTCACTCCCGAGGACCTGCGCAAGCTCCTATGAGGAGGTGGAGCGTTGTGCGATAACGGCCCTGCGGCATTCGAGCACATTGAAACATTGACTCTCGAAACATATTCCTCACTGAAACCTTCGATGCTGACGCAATGACGGTCGCGGAAGGTCCCTGGACGATCACCGGAGCCATTGCCGCAATAGTGGCCGCGCTGATTGCGCTCGCCTCCCTCATCGCAATCTTGAAGCAGATAACTCTCGCTCGGGAAGAGATTAGCCTTGTTCGAGACGACCTCAACAACTCTAAGCAGGCGTTGAAATACGCGCAAGAACAATCTCACCTGGTTCAACGTCAGATGGAGGAGATGAATCGCCGACCAATCCTTGACGTTTGCGGCAGAGGCGGCGGCAATGTCACGTATTGCGTCGGGTACGCCGCCATTGGCCTCATCATGGTACCGTTCTACTATCGTAACATAGGGACGCGAAGGAGTATGCGCGCCCAGTTTGAGATATTCGTGCCGTGGGAGACGTTGCCGGGAGCCCAGCGAGCCGAAGATCAGATGCACGTTATCGAAAAGCAGCAATATCGACGCTACGTCTGGCACGAAGACGATATGAACGTGATCTGGCCAACGCACGTCCCGATAGGCGACGGCAACTATCGCTTGGGCATCAGCACGCTACCACCCAGAACGCAGTTCTTCTGGCGCGCATATGATGACTATGGCGTTCACCCTACCGACGCTGAATTCGGTCGCATCGAAGTGCAGATGCCATCATAGAATGCCGTGATGATCGGCTGGGGATTTCCAAGGCGGAGTCGCAGTCACGCGCACCACCACCATCAGCGGACGAGCGCGCGCAGCCTTTCAGCGGCGATCGCCGCTGCCCGTGCCCATGTCCAGTCATGGCGGGCCCGTTCGGCGCCGCGCAGCGCTTTCGCGCGCGCTTCGTCGCGATGGGCGACGACGTGGCGCATCGTCTCGGCGAGGGCGTCGGCGTCGGGTTCGAGCCACCAGCCTTCGCCGGCGAGCTGCTCGCCCCGGAGTGCGCCGCTGAGCGGGACGCGGCGGGCTGGGATGCGATAGGCGACGTCGTCGTCGAGGAAAGCGTCGGCGGCGCCGCCCGCGGTCGCGATGACGGGGAGCCGGCATGCGAGCGCCTCGAGCATCGGGAGGCCGAAGCCTTCGCCGCGGTACGGGAAGGCGAGCGCGTCGCACGTGCGGTAGAGCCGGACGACGTCTTCGTCGCCGAGCTCGTCGTCGATCAAAACGAGCTCGGGCGCGCGCGGATCGCCCGAGAACTCGCGCAGTGTCTTCGTTTCTTCGCCGAGCTGGTAGAACGTGCGCGTGCCGAAGAGCTTCAACACGAGCGCGACGTCGTCTTCGCGCGTGAACGCGCTTCGGTACGCCGCGAGCAGTACGTCGACGCCCTTGCGCGGCAGCATCCCGCCGATGAACAAGAACTTGAACGACTTGCGCGTCGCGAGTGGATACGGCGTGACCGATCGATCCGGCGAGAACTTGCCCGGATCGATGCCGTTGGGCACGACGGCGACGCGTTCGGGCGCGATCCCGGCGTCGAGGAACATCGTGCGGCAGTACTCCGTCGGCGTCCACACTTCGTCCGCGCCGCCGGCGCGCAAGCCTTCGACCCACGCGCGCGGGAGCGTGCCGTACTCCCACGGCAAGATCTGCACGATCGTGCGCGCGCCCTCGACGCGCCGGAAATCGGCGGCGCCGTTCGACTGGCGGATCAGCACGTCGCAGGGGGGAACGCCGCGGCGCTTCTTCTCCTGCAGCGCCGTGAACCGCGGATCCGCCACGACCGACGGCTCCGGCGCCGGCTCGTCGGGGACGATCGCCGGCGCGACGTCGGTGAATGCCTGCAGCGCGCGCGCGAGCTCGCGGTTCACGACCGCCATCGAGTTGTACGCGAAGAACTCACCTTGGAACGCGACGGCGACGCGCGCCTCGCCTTCGTTCGGCGCGGCGGGCGCGCGGCCGAGGATGTAGACGTGCTGCCAGCCGTCGGGCTCGTTCCCCGCGCCGACGATCCGCAGGCCGAGATCGGTCATCACCGCGTGCAGCGTCTCGAGCGGCCACGGGCGCTTCGCCCACGGCTCGTACCAGAAGCCGCCCTCGCGCACCGCGGCGTTGCGGGGGTTCAGCGTGCGGACGACGAGCGTCCCGTCCGGCTTCAGCAGCTCGGCGCACGCGCGCAACGCGGCGATTCCTTCGTCGCCGTCCATCGTCTCGATCACGAACGACAGATGCACGCCGTCGAACCGTTCGTTCAGCGACGGCAGCTCGGTGCGCGCGTCGAGCACGCGCGCGTCGAAACCGCGTGCGCGCGACTCCTCGACCATCTCGGGATCGCGGTCGACGCCGACGATCCGCGTCACGCCGCGCTCGCGCAGCATGTCGAGAAACACACCGGTACCGCAGCCGACGTCGAGCACCGAGCCGAAGCCGGCGAACACGTCGGCGTAGGCGTGATGCCAGGCACGGCGACCCGGCTCGTCGTCGGCGGAGCGGTGGAAGACCGAGAACCGCTGGTGACCGGGCGGGCGCTGCGCCAACGGCGCTACACGTCGTCGACCGGCGGGTTCTCGCTCGGCATGTCGCCGACGTCCTCGACGGACGAGAACTCCCGGTCGTCGGTCTCCTCGACGCCCACGT
>Ga0213878_10000669_pt1 | contig 12516 bp, 15 predicted proteins | sample VelepicoBEBS_R02_FD_161053 | JGI IMG/M metagenome (GOLD analysis project Ga0213878, IMG submission 161053) | Vellozia epidendroides bulk soil microbial communities from rupestrian grasslands, the National Park of Serra do Cipo, Brazil - BS_R02 | ecosystem: Environmental > Terrestrial > Soil >... | reverse complement strand
AGGGGGCAAGCAGCATGATAAGCCAGGCGGTAACGGTGGTCAGTAGCGCCAGCAGCAGCGCGCCGCGCACTTTCTCCAGGCTTTGCCACGGCGAGGTCGACTCGCCGTGCACCATGCGTTCGGTAAGGTAATAGAGCGTGTAATCCGCAGAAATGCCGATGATGCTCATGCTCATCACCAGCGTCATCAGGTGCAGCTCGCCGAACAGCAACAGCGTGACTGCCGTGCCCGCCAGCGCGCCGATGGCGATCGACAGGAGTGACAGCAGCAGCGGGCGCGGGGAGCGGAACACAGTGAGGATCAGCAAAATCACACCCAGCACCGTCGCTGCGCCGAGGGTGGAGATGTCGTGTTTCGCCTGCTGGCTGGCGTAATCACTGTAAAAAACGGTGCCGCGGGAGAGCAACTGCGCCTGCGGATACTGGGCCTTCAGCTCGGCCTCCAGCGCGGAGAGTCGCGTGACCAGCGCGTGGGTCTGCTGCATATCAAACGACGACCCTTTCAGCTCGCCGTGCAGCAGATACCAGAAATTGCCCTGCGCGTCCTGGGCGACCAGCCAGCCGTCCATCAGCCGCAGCGTCTGGCCGTTCTGCGCCATCGCCAGCTGCGCGCCGCGCGTCAGCATCAGCGGATCGTTTTGCAGCTCTTTACCGCTGACGCCGGAAAACGCCGAGTACAGCTGGGAAAGGACCCACTGCGCCTGCGCCTCGCCGCCGTGCGCCAGCCGCGCCCGGGTGGCGCTGTCGATGAGCCCGTTGCGGTGCTGCCAGAAAAAGGCGCCCCACGCCTGCTGGCGGCTGGCGTCCATCGGGCCTTTCACATCGCTAAGCTGCTCTGAGTTTTCCAGCAGCGACAGCCAGCGTTGCGCCACGTCCGGGTCGGCGCTTTTACCGGAACTCACCAGCCAGACCAGTTGTTTATCCAGCCGCTGTAAAAAGCCGTCATTCAGCGCCGGGGGAATAACCCCCAGCGTCTGGTTCGGCAGCATCGCCAGCACGCTGCTGTTCAGTCGTGCGCCGGGCAGCAGCGCGCAGAGCAGGCCGAGCAGCAGCAGGCAAATAGCGCCCCAGGTGAGGGCGAGCGTGCGGGCCTTAGCGGGCGGCAAAACGTTGGCGTTCGTCATCGGTTAATGTGGTCGGGGTCAGGCGATGCTGCGAGAGCGTGATATCTGTTTTATCGCCCTGTTTGTCATTAAGTTTAATGCTTTCAAGATATTGCTGTCCCGCCAGGTCGATGGAGCTGAAAATTTTGTCCAGCGGCGTGGTGGTGGGCGTCAGGCGCAGCGTCCAGCGGTCATTGCCATTGTCCTGAAAATCGATACGAAAATTTTGCTCCAGCACCTTGCGGTCGGCCTGAAACAGCGCGCGCAGCAGATGGTTTAACTGGAACATCTGCGGGTTGTTGTCGGCGGTAATGACCTGCGGCGGCTGGCCGTTGACCGACTGCACCATCCGCGCGTCATCCAGCATCAGCTGCATCGGAAACGGCGTTTTTTGATCCCACAAAAGCCCGGTGTCGCGGGCGATCAGCATTTCGCCGGAAGAGCGCAGCGGCTGCGGCAGATCCTTGATGGTGCGGGTCTGTTCAAAGTGCGCGCGGATAACCGGCTGCTGGGTGAAGCGCTGTTGCAGCGTATCCAGGGTAATGGCCTGTGCCATCGGGGCCAGCAGCAGGACGACGAGCGGCCAGAATTTCATGGCGTCACCCCCATTCGTTCAAACAGGATATCAGGGCTGACGAAGCACATCTCTTTGCTGGCGATATCGACGGCGACCTGCACGGTATAGCCAGTAGTGGTGCGCTTGCCGGTCTGCGCATCGAAAATTTGGTAGACGATACGCAGGCGGTTCTCGAACTCGTCGATGTGCGCCCGCACGCGGATACGCTGCTCGAAGGTCACCACATCGCGGTATTTCACCCGCGTATCCACCACCGGCCAGACGTAACCGGAATCACGCATCTGGCGGTAGCCGTAGTTAAACTGGTTCAGCAGCGCCTCGCGGGCGATTTCAAAATAGCGAAAATAGTTGCCGTGCCAGACCACGCCCATCATATCGACGTCGTGGAAGGGAATGGTCAGTTCGACTTCGGTGGCAAAGCGGGGATCGTTAAGCACCCTTTTACTCCTTATTCGTGGGATCCGGCAGCCGCCAGAAATCAAAAAAGTTAAACCAGTCAAGCGGCGATATCAGCGCGTAGTGCTCAAGGCGCTGCGCGTAGCGGTCAACGGCCTGTTGCAATGCTGCCTGGCGTGCGTCGCGGGGCAGCGCCAGCGGGGCGGCGAAGCGTTCGCCGTAGACCCGCAGCTTGCCCTGCTGCTTGAGCGCAAAGATAAGCACCACCGGGCAGCGCAGCACGGAGGCCAGAATAAACGGTCCCTGCGCAAACGGCGCCGGTTGGCCCATAAAGTCGCTCCACACCACGCGCCAGTCGCCGCCGCGCTGCGGGTTCACGGCGATGCGATCGCCGACGATGGCGACCCACTCTCCCCGGTCGAGCCGTTCTTTGAGCAGCATGGCGGTATCCGGCCCGATATCGGTTACCGGGATCAGGTTCATGGCCGACTGCGGCGCGGCTTCCTGCATGACCTGCTTAAAACGCTGGGCATTATCGCTGAACACCAGCGCGGTGATGGGTTTCGTACTAAGCGCGCGGCAGGCTTCGATATCGCCCAGATGCGAGGCGAGGATCAGTTTGCCCTCGGGCGAGTCCATCTCCAGCGCGGCTTCGGTGCCATCGGCAAAGATCACGTCGCGGCCCGGTTTGAGCTCGCCGCGCCAGCTGGCGATTTTGTCGAGCATGGCGTGGCCGAAGCGCAGGAAATGGTGGAAGCTGTTTAACCGCGCAGGCGGAGTCTGGCCGCGTGCGGCGAGCGTGCGGCGCACGCGGGTAAGCCACTGCTGTGAGGCCTGGCGCTGGGCGGCTGCGGTGAGCCAGTAGACGGCGGTCACCGGCCACAGCAGGCAGGAGAACGCCTTACGACCCAACACGCGCCATACCCACAGCATCAGCCGCATCCCCCATAGCCCTTTCAGCTCCTGCTGGCGCGCCCAGTGCGCGTGGCGTCGGCGGGCCAGCAGCGACGGAATGCGCGGCAGCATGCCGAGGAACAGCCGGGTGTGCATCCAGGAGATACGCAGGTTGTCCTTCAGCGCGTCAAAATGGGAAAGACCGTCTGCGGGGTAGGTGACCCGCGTAGGCACGAAGTAACTGGCGTTGCCCTGCCAGTAGAGGCGCACCATGACCTCTGTGTCGAAGTCCATCCGGTTGCCGAGCGCCACGCGTCCGGCAAGCTGCAGGGTCGGCGCCACCGGGTAGACGCGAAAACCGCACATGCTGTCTTTGAGCTGTAGCGACAGCGTTTCTATCCATACCCAGACGTGCGTAACCCAGCGGCCGTACAGGCGTGAGCGGGGAATGGAATCATCGTAAATCGGCTGGCCGGAAATCAGCGCGTCGGGATGGGTTTGCGCCAGCGCAAGCAGGCGCGGAATATCTTCAATGGCGTGCTGGCCGTCGGCATCCACCTGCACCGCATGGCTAAACCCGGCGCGTTGGGCCTCATGCAGACCGCGAACCACCGCCGCGCCCTTGCCGGCGTTTTGCGCCAGGCGCACCAGCGTAATGCCGTGATGCGTGGCGGCAAGCTGCTCCAGCGTCTGGCGCGTGGCGTCATCGCTGCCATCATCGACGATGATGCAGGGCAGGTCGACGCCCTGCAGTCGCGCCAGCACCTGCGCCATCATGGCGCCGTGGTTATAGCAGGGAATGAGCACGCATGCGGAGAAGGTCACTGGCATAAGCGGATTTTCCCGCTGCTGGCGGCGTGGCGCGCGTCGCCGTCGTGACGCTGGTAGCGGAAGCTGAGGGTCGTGTTTTCGGGCTGCCACGTCAGCGTCAGCGTCACCGTGCTCTCCGGCAGCTGCGGGGCCTGGAATTTCACGTTTGGGATGCTGTGAAAGCGATAGCCGGGGGCGAGCAGTTCAATGCCGTAGCGGATGGCCCACTCCACCTGGGCGACGCCCGGCAGCAGCGGCTGGACGGCAAAATGCCCGCGAAACCAGAACATCGCCGGATCGAGCCAGAGATCAATCTCTATCGTATGAGGCTGAACCTGTCGCCGGGCGACTTCATGGGGCATCATTGAATAACTCCTGTAGCTTGTCGTACACGCGTTTGTTCATGCTGTTGACCGGAATCGCCTCGACGATGCGCCAGCAGCGCGGTATCGCTACCGGCTCCAGCCAGCGGCGCAGCGCCTGGCGCCACTGCCGTTCGGTTTCGCCGGGATGCTGCCGCCACTGCGCCCGGGTCGTTTCATCGAGCACCAGCACCGCCCCGGTGGTCTGGCGGCTGCGGTGAAGCAGCGCCACGACCGCCACGTCGCGGACGCCCTCCAGGGCGCGCAGGCGTTGTTCAACGTCGCTGAGCGAAACGCGCTTTTCTTCAATTTTCACCACCCGATCGCGGCGTCCGGCAATGCGAAAGCCGTCGCTGACAAACTCCAGCCTGTCGTCGAGCGGCAGACCGTCGCTATCGGCAATCAGCGGCGACAGCACGCGCCAGCCGTCACCTTCCGCCCGCAGGATAACGTCAGGAAACAGCTGCCAGGCGGTGCTGTTGTCGGTGCGCTGGCGCCAGGCGATGATGCCCGTCTCGGTGCTGCCGTAGATTTCATCGGCCCAGACGTTGCACCAGGCCGCGACCTGTTTAACGTCAGGCCAGGCAAACGTGCCGCCCGCTGAGAGCAAAAATGCCAGCGGCGGGGGCGTGAGAGTAGGGTCAAGCCGCTTGAGAAACGCCGGGCTGCTGATAAAGGCGTAGGTATGGTCGTGGTCGAGCGCCGCCAGCTGCTCCGGAAATTGCAGCATGGCGGCATGCAGCGGCAGGCCCAGCGCCATCGGCATAAACAGGCGAAACGTCAGGCCGTAAAGGTGCTGCGGCGTGACGGAGGAGACCACGCGGCAGCCGTCGAGCCGGGCGGCAAAACGTCCGGCCACCAGTGCGGCCTCGGCGTCCAGCAGGGAGACCGGTTTGACCACCCTCTGCGGTATACCCGTCGAGCCGGAGGTGTAGAGCTCAATGGTCGCATCCGGAGCTACCGGCGGCAGAGGATGCGCGGCATGCTCGCCGTATCCCACGGTGACCACCGTTTTGCTGAAGTCGACAGGCGTCTCGTTGACTGCGCCGTCGAGATGGTCGCGCTGCTCTTCAAGCCATGCCGGACGCTGATGGCCCGGGATGACCGGCGTTTTCCCGCTGTGCAGCAGCGCCAGCAGGGCGACAAGGAACAGATAGCTGTTTTCCACGCACAGCGCCCAGCGCGTGCCGGGTTGAGCCTGTAACCGGGCCTGCAGGTGAGCGACATCGCCGCGCAGGTCTCCCAGCGTCCACTGCTGCGCGCCTTGCCAGGCGATCAGCGTATCGTCAGGCCTGTCTGTACTTAACCATTGTGAGAGCGGAAGCGTCCTGCTCATAAGTGTTCCCGTTTTCTGACCCGTTGGCGCACCCACCACTCGCCGGCCATCAGCAGGCCGATCATCACGTAGGAGATAGCGCCGTTCCACGCCGACCAGAGTCGCATATCGCCATACGCTGCGGTCAGCAGCGCAATCGAACCGTTGGCGATAAAAAACAGGCACCAGACGCGGGTAACGTTACGGGTGTAGCGTATGGCGGCGGGCGGTAAATCAGGTTCACGCAGACGGGCGATGCGCTCGACGAGCGGCATGGATGTCCACAGTGAACTGCCAAACACCGTCAGCAGCGCAAAATTAATAACAACCGGGTAGTAAAGCAGCCACTGGTGGCTTTTGAGTATCCAGCTTGCAGCGCACAGAGCCGCGCCCAGTAGCGCGGTCGTCAGCGTAAGATAACGCAGCGGCCCGGCTTCGCGCCGCGTTTGCCAGAAGCGCAGCAAAAACACCAGTGCAAAAAGCGGTAAAAGCCAGTTCAGGCTGTTGTGCGCCAGACCGATGCTGACAGCGAACGGCCAGGCGATAATCGTCACTACCGCCAGCAGCCGAAGCGCCTGCTGTGCGTGCTTCCCGGTCATGACGCGTCAGGCGTCCGGTAACATACGGTCTACCGCATCCACCACGTCCTGCACGGTACGCACCGACTTAAACTCCTCGGGCTTGATTTTCTTACCGGTTCTTTTCTGCAGATGCACGATCATGTCAACGGCGTCGATACTGTCGAGATCCAGGTCCTCATTCAGGCGGGATTCCGGTGTAATGTCCTGGGGATCGATTTCAAACAGGTCGCTAAGCAGCGTTGAGACCTCGACGTAGAGGGTGTGTTGTTTTGTCATAACGAACTCGTTTTCAGGCACGCTGTGCGTGGATATAAGACGCCAGAGTGGCAACGGAGTAGAAGTGCTGGCGCACCTCTTCGCTTTCGGCGGAGAGCACCACACCGTACTGGTTTTTCACCGCCAGGCCCAGTTCGAGCGCGTCGATGGAGTCCAGTCCTAAGCCGTCGCCAAACAAAGGGGCATCGGTGTCGATATCGTCCGCTGACAGTTCATCAAGGTTTAGGGTACTGATGATGAGGTTTTTAATTTCCAGATAGAGCGATTGCATCATTAACTCCTGGCAAAATAGTGTAACTGACGCAGCAGTTGTCGGTTTAGCTGCCGTGCGGCTACCGTCGGTTCTTGTTGTGCTGCGTCGTAAAAATCGCGGGTGGCGATCCGCTCACGCACTTCCACCACAAAATGCGGTTTGGTGGGCGGGGCATCATACCATTTGCTGTGTTTATCCAGCATGCGTTCAGTGCAGCGGATGGTGACCACGCGGACATCGCAACCGCAACGGATGGCGATATTGGCCGCGCCGCGCTGTAGCTTCATCTCTTCGCCCGGACGCGTACGGGTGCCCTCCGGGAAAATGAGGATCGTATCGCCGCGGGCCAGGCGCTGGCGGCTGGCGGGCAGCAGCGTGTCGCCCTGGCTGTTAACCAGATAGTCCGCGCTGCGGATAACGCCGCTGACGAACGGGTTGCTCAGCAGCGCGCTTTTCACCAGACAGTCTGTCTCCGGCATGACGGACGCCAGCATCACATAGTCAATCAGCGACGGGTGGTTGGCCACCACCAGGCAGCCGCTGTCCTGGCGTAACGCCTCGACGCCGCGAATTTCGTAGTCCAGCACGCCGACGCTTTTTACCACCCAGAGGAAAAAGCGAAAGCTGGCGGCGATGCTGCGGCGAGCCAGACGGCGGCGGCGCTGCGCGTCGCGTACGACGAGCAAGAGAATATTAAACCAGATTAACGACAGCAGCAGACCGCCGATACCGAAGAGCGTAAAGCACGCTCCGGTCATCAGCGCCCGCCAGAGGCGGTTCAATGTGGCGAAAGGGCGGCGCATTATCGGCTCCAGCGCCATTGCGTTGTTTCACCGCGAAGGGTGAACTGCGGCGCGTTGTTCAGGTAGTGCTGTAAAAACTGCAGGCTTTGCGGCAGCGCGGGTTCGGCGTCATCGCCGCCGGGCGATGCGGCGCAGGTCAGGGTGTTTCCGGCTTCAAAGACCAGGGCGACCGCCCAGGGCCAGGTCGGCATCGTGGGCGGCAGCGCAGAGTGGTAAAACGCGGGCAGTGCGCCATCAAAGTCGACCATCAGCACGCGCTGGTGTCCCGCATGCAACAGGCTTAGCACCTCCAGCAACCCCTGCTGGAAGGTATCCCTGCCAGCGGAAAGCGACGATGACACCAGCGGTTTTTGCGCCACAATCGTCAGGTTGCCGACGGCGGAGTTATGCACGGAAAGCGCAAAATCGGTCGGGGAGACGGCCTGATGGGTCGCCAGCGCTGCCAGAATCCGGTAGTTGCGCTCCAGTTCGCCGTGGCGGCTGGTATAGAGCACCGCGTCAATGGCATGTTTGCGCACCATCGACAGGCCGCACTCTACCGCCAGCTTGCTGCCGGAGCTCAGGCGGCGGGCCGTCATCATCGGCAGCGCGGTGAGCTTTGCCTGCGGCGCTGCCGGGTCAATGGGCGCATGCTGTTGCGCCCAGGCGCGCCACTGGTCCGGGTCGCTAAGCCCGGGGGCCATGGCCTGCCAGTCGGTGAGGTGTAGTGCAAATTTCATCAGTGTGCGTCTGTCGTCGTTGTTGCTTTTACTCTTTTTTTGTCCGGCATATTAATAGGGTATGCCCAACGCCAAGGTTATCGTGGCGTGCTTCCACCCAAAATCCGGCCGTTTCCAGATAGTGGTAAAATTTTTCTGCGCTGTAGAAACGGCTATTCCCGTTTGCCATGCAGGTAAAATAAAGCGATGACGCATTCAGGCTAAACGACGCGGCTTCGAATTTCTGTGCATCCCAGAAGAGTTCCATGATGCACAGACGAGCGTCGGGCTTCATAACGCCCGCAACGCGTGCGAGCATGGCGATAATCTGTTCTGGCGAAAAGCAGTCGAGAAACTGGCTCATCCACCAGATGTCGGCATCGGCAGGCAGGGACGCATCGCTAAGCATATCTACAGAATGATAGCTAATACGATGAGATAATCCTGCATTTGCGATAGTTGCCTGTGCCAGCGTAATTTGTTGCGGTAAATCCAGAATCGAGACGGCAACGTTTTCGTCATATCGACAACAGCGCATTGCCCATTTTCCGGTATTACCGCCTACATCGTACAATGTTGTCGGCTGGCTGGCGAATATATATGGCAAGGCGGCGTCAAATGCGGCATCAGAATAGTAATGGTCAAAAGCGAACCAGCTTTTTTGCGCCGCCGCAGGCAATTCCGATAGCGCAGGGTAAATGGTGGGCCAGTCGCCAAAAACTTTTAATCCTTCCGGCTTCTCGCCATGAAGCGATTGGTGCAGAGAGAAAAGCCCCTGATAACAAACATCATGGGTGAAATCCATATTTACCCGGGTCATGTTATCGTGAAGTAAAAAATGGCCAATCTTTGCCAGATAATAACGTCCCTGATGATGGGTTACAATTCGTCCGCTCAGACCCATATCCAACAAAACGCTGACGGCATATTCGCTAAGGGTGCTGTATTCCGTTATATCCGCAAGCGTCGCCCCTGATTTTCCGCAATCGTCGAGACAGCGTAATATGCCAGAGTCGCGCAGGCAGCGGGCCGTCTGGAAAAGCATTGGCGCAAAGGCGATGCGCTGCGCTTCGGTAATCGCCTCCAGCGCGCTGAGAGTGTCCTTTTCGTACATGAGGGGAGAGACCTGTTTCATTCCGTGCTAACGCAGGAGATAAAGCGGGCCGCCTGGCGACCCGTTGCGATATTACAGCTGTGCGCCTGCGGAGAGGTTTAACTGGATATTCTGGTTGAGATTCTGTACCCAACGGTTGTAGCTTTTATGGATCTGACCGCCTGACGCCATCAGGTTCAGACTGCTGACATAGTTGATTGAATAGCGGGTCGCGGAATACGGGATGCTGATCTCCGCGACGTGGTCGCGTGCCTGCAGGCGACCCTTAATGATGCCGGGACCTGCATCGGACATGACCCATTGGCGGCTCAGTCCAGCCTTAAGAATGGCGGCGCGTACCTGCGCTTCCGTGTGGCCTGCGCTGACGGTGCTCTTTACCTGCGTGACGGGCGCCGTGCGCGCACAGCCTGCCAGAAGTCCTACGATTGCCGCTGCGGCTACCCACTTAATCATTTTTTTCATCAAAAACTCCATCTCAATTGAATGAAACAATTACCCGAAACATTGGCGAATACGGATGCATCATCTGCAGGTTATTTATCCGGATAAACCATGGATGAGCACTTAAGATAAATTTATTATTATCAATGGGTTTAATGTGCTTGTTGCGAAATGATAAAGGAATGCGAATATCCCGGCAAGCCAAAAATATAAGACGAGAAATAGTGAGAGGGGAATTTCCGTTAAGTGAATAAGGCCGGGGGTAAAGAAACACATATGCCTGAATCTTTATTTGCGAATAAAATAAAGAAGCCCTCGCTTTTAGAAAACGAGGGCCTCCGCGTCAACGAATGAAATTAGTTGATGACAATAGTATTGATAATGCTCTCAGCGGCGGATTGCGCCTGCTGCTGGTTATCGGCGGGCAGCGTGACCTGCAGGGTCAGCAGTTTATCGTCGACTTTACCCAGCACAACGGAAGAATAGGCCGTCTGGCCTTTTGCCGAAATAATGCTGTCCAGCTGCTGCAGAGTGTGGCCTTTCAGCTCAATGGATTTATTCGTGACAACCTGCAGCTGCGGGTCGCGGCTGCGCTGCTGGTCCTCCAGGCGTTTCGCCATGGCGGCCAGATCTTCGTTGGTATTATCGCCGACGATCACAATGACCGCTTTCTGACCGGTCGCGTCGGAATAAACGTGCATATTATTGGCCTGCGTGCCCAGCTTGCCGCTCTGATCGGTCATGTCCGCAGGCAGGGAGAAGCTGAGTTTTCCATCCAGCAGGCTGACCGGTTGGCTGGCCGCTTTGCTCTCAGCTGACGCGCCCTGAGCAGGTGTTTTGCTGTCGCTGTTGTCACAGGCTGCAAGCCCCATCGCCAGCAGGCCAATACCGACATATTTAACCAAATTGCGCATTGACATCTTCCTTTCGATAAACGGCCATTAACGGCACATTCGCCTATCTTATCACAACCCGCGAAGCGAACCCTTAACCTGGCTGAAATGCCGAGATTTCAGATTTGTCTGCCAGCTTTTTCAACAGCATATTGAGCAGTACGCCATACATCGGCAGGAAGAACACCATGCTGATAAGCACCTTAAAGCCGTAATCGACCAGCGCAATTTCTACCCAGTGCGCTGCCATGAACGGATCCGGACTGCGCCAGAAGGCGATGAAGAAAAAGGCCAGTGTATCGCTGATGTTGCCGAACAGCGTGGAGGCGGTCGGCGCCAGCCACCAGTGGCGGCTCTGACGCAGGCGGTTAAATACATGGACGTCCAGGATCTGCCCCAGGGCATAGGCCATGAAGCTTGCCGCCGCAATACGCGCAACGAACAGGTTGAAGCTGCCCAACGCGGCAAAGCCCTGCCATTCACCCATATAAAACAGCGAAGAAACCCCATACGAAATCAGCAGGGCAGGGATCATCACCGCAAAGATGATTTTGCGCGCCAGCGCGGCGCCGAAAATGCGCACGGTCAGGTCGGTGGCGAGGAAGATAAACGGAAAACTGAACGCGCCCCAGGTGGTATGAAAACCAAAAATGGAGATCGGGAGTTGCACCAGATAGTTGCTGGAGGTAATCACCAGCAGATGAAATAGCGATAGCCAGACCAGCGCGTGTTTGCGCTGTAATACAGAAAACGTCGTCATATTGTGACCTTTTTGGTGGTTGGGGTGAGGGAACCCAATAAAAACCGCCGCATAATACTGCTTTGGGCGGGTAATGCAATGGCTAATTTTCACGCAATCGTTAACCTGCTTGCGTCCATGACCTGGCCGCGTAAACTAGGGGCGTTTTTTTTCGACGCGAGATAATAATGAGCGATCTGTTCTCCAGCCCCGACCATACGCTTGATGCCCGGGGTCTTCGCTGCCCGGAGCCGGTCATGATGGTGCGTAAAACCGTGCGTAATATGCAGGTCGGCGAAACGCTGTTGATTATTGCCGACGATCCGGCAACCACCCGCGATATCCCTGGTTTTTGCCGGTTTATGGAACATGAACTGGTGGCGCAGCAGTCAGAATCACTGCCGTACCGCTATTTGATTCGTAAAGGGCACTGACCGACGACACGCGCCCTTCCTGTTGGCGCGTGTCGTCTCGTTTTACTTCCTGCGCAGCAGCCGCAGGGCGTTGGCAGTCACCAGCACGGTTGCCCCGGTGTCGGCCAGCACCGCCAGCCACAGCCCGGTAATGCCGAGCAGCGTCGTCACCAGAAATACCGCCTTCAATCCCAGCGAAATCGTGATGTTTTGCCGGATATTGGCGCGTGTGGCGCGCGCCAGGCGGATCATCTGCGCCAGTCCTGTCAGGCGATTGCTCGTGAGCGCCGCATCGGCCGTTTCCAGCGCCACATCGGTACCGCCGCCCATGGCGATGCCGATGGTCGCGGCCTTCATGGCCGGGGCGTCGTTGATACCGTCGCCCACCATCGCCAGCGGCGCCCGGCTGTTTAAGGCGTCCACTTCCGTGACTTTACCCGCAGGCAGCAGACCGGCGCGGAAATCAAGCCCCAGCTCTGCGGCGATTGCCGCCGCGGCGCGCGGGTTATCCCCGGTCAGGATCACGCCCTGTACCCCAATCTGATGCAGCGCATCTACTGCTTCGCGGGCGTCGGGACGCAGCGTATCGCGCAGAGCGAGGATCCCCAACAGGGTGTCATTTTGCGCGACGATAACCACCGTTTGTCCGGCGTTCTCCAGTTGCTGAATCTGCGCGTCCCATTCCGGTGCCGGGAATTTGCCCGCAGCGCAGATAAGCACCAGTTGTCCGTTCACCTCGGCCTCAATCCCTGAGCCCGCCAGCGCGCGCTGAGCGGTAGCCGCCGGGATGGTTAGCTGACGAGACTGCGCCTCCTGCACGATGGCCTGCGCCAGCGGGTGCGACGACCC
>Ga0213878_10000668_pt1 | contig 12554 bp, 11 predicted proteins | sample VelepicoBEBS_R02_FD_161053 | JGI IMG/M metagenome (GOLD analysis project Ga0213878, IMG submission 161053) | Vellozia epidendroides bulk soil microbial communities from rupestrian grasslands, the National Park of Serra do Cipo, Brazil - BS_R02 | ecosystem: Environmental > Terrestrial > Soil >... | reverse complement strand
GCATTGGATAAGCTGAACGAGCGGCTCCGGAGCGCTCACGGTCGTATAGCTGTGCGTGAGCAGTACCGCCGAAGCAAGAACCAGGCGCAGCAGGTTGAAGTTATTGGCTCGATCGAGTTGCGCGGCTGCGGTCGCTGGCACGGGTCGCACGGACAGAATCAGTCGGAGTCTTTGCACTCCAAACAGACCTGCTTGGGCGCCATACCGAAACCGACTCCCACCACAGTCGACACCGTCGAGAACACAACTCGCTTCGAGCAGTGCGGACATTTCATGTAATAGCCCTGTCGGTCCGAGCGCAAGCGCGTCGAATCTTTCGAGAGGGCCCAGCCGGCGTGCGAGCCGGAAATGTTCCGCAATTCGTAGAGCGTGTCGGAACAGCAGGGGCAAGGAATCTGTTTCATCCGACCTGCATTGTGAGCGCCGGATACGGCCCGCCGTCGGGAATTTTGCAGCGCTCTTCCCACGCTTTTCGCGTTTTGCCGCGTCGGCGTATTTCGCAAGTACTTGATTTCTCGGCCCGTACGCTGGCCAGCACCCCTCGGTTAGCGAGGCTCGCTACTCATCCAGGGCAGTATTGCTTTGTTGGCGCTTGTAGTCTCTGTACTCCTTTCGTGTGAACCATATGGCGACGAGGACGGCAAAGATCGCGGCGATGGTCATTTCGATCTTCACGAAGACAGCGGGGCTGAACGCGTCTAGCCAGATCTGAATGAGAGCCACGAAGACAGCAGCAATGAAACAGGCGACGCCTCCAACGAGAGTGGATTTCATAGTCACCTCTTCTTGACCACGACAGCAGTCCCGTAGCAAAGCACTTCCGTTACACCGCGCATGACCTCGGTGGCGTCGTACTTCATCGCCACAATCGCATTTGCTTTATTGCCTTCGGCCTGCGCGCACATGATCTTGTACGCATCCTTGCGCGCTTTCTCACACATGGTCGTGTAAACGGTGATATTGCCCCCGATGATTGTTTGCAGACCACCGAAAAAGCTGCCGACGATTGAACGGGACCTGACGACGATTCCTCGAACGATGCCGACGTTTTCGACAATTTCGTAGCCTGCCAGCTCCAGTGCGGTGGTGACCATCTTTGCTTCCACGTCCCATCCTCCCGTTGAAATGTGAGCTCGGACTTCTTCGGTCGCGACCCACCACATTCTGCCGCGAGCGCCGCGGAGCGGGATGGCCCCACTCCCCGTCCGGCTCTTGCTGCGTCCGCGCATTTTCGCAAGTACTTGATTTCTCGAATGGCACGTCGTGCCGCTTTCGCGATCTCCACCTTCCAGGCAACTTCAGCTTCGGCAACGGCAACACAGCCGTCGTTTTTCCCCTCGCTTTTGAGCAAGACGATCTCCGAGAATGCAGCCCTTATCCTGTCCATCACCCCGCTATACGGCGGCGGCCACTGTACGACGATCAACATCGCGATTCGCGCTGTACGGCGATCGACAAATCGCGGATCGGCACTACGGTACTTCGCGCACTCCACTGGTCACCAGAGCGGGAACTCAGATGCTTGACACCATCTTCAAGAACGGCAGTGAGCGCAAGCTCACGCAAGATGACCTGAGAGCACTGATCGATCAGGCGCGCCAGGAACGAGCCGAGCTGGCTGCGATGCTCGAGCGGATCAGCGGCGCTTCGCCGACGCTGGAGCGCACCAGCCGCACACTCGATGACTTGCGCATCAAGGCCGACCAGATCACACGTCGATGCGACAAGCTGAGCAAGGTGGTGAGCACGTACGAGGACTGCACGAATCGTTTCGAGCAGCTCGAGGCGCGCATGAGCGGGCTGCTGGCCCAGGTGGCCGAAGCCAAGCGCAGCTCCGAGGCGATGTCTGCGCCGGACGGAGGCTTGCAGCAAATGCGCCAGGCGGCCGATGAGATGAGCTCGCGCTCGCGCGAGGTGCGCACGACGATGGGCGAGCTGCAGCGCGAGGGCGACAAACTGGAGGCGCTGCGCGAGCGGCTGCGTCAGGCAGCCGCGGAAATGGGACAGTGGGTCGGCGGCGCGGTGTCGCTGAAGGACGAGCTGCAGGATCTGCGCCGTGCGGAAGGCGAGCTCCGGCTGGAGATGCAAGGCATCCGCAAGAGCGCGGGTGACGCCCGCGGCGATTCCGAGGCGGCGCGCGCCGCCGTGGCGGACGTAGAGACAAAGCTCGAGTCGCTGGGCCAGTTGCAGGAGCTCAGCAAGACCACCGAGCAGCGGCTTGCGGCGCTGAACGCGCTGGCCGAGCACGTGGCGCACAAGGGCAAGGCGCTGGAGGCGCAGAAAGTGACGATTGAGCGCGCCGTCGTCGAGGCCAAGCAGCTCGCCGAGATGGTTTGGAACATGGACGCACAGATCGGCAAGCTTGCGGCAGGCGGTGATCAGATTCAGCGAACCGAGGAGACCGTTGCGCGGATGGAGCAGCTGGCCAAGGCGACGGCGGACGAGCTCGCCACTGCCACCGCGGCGCGCGACGATTTCGTACGCGAATCGCAGCGGCTCGAAGCGGAAAGGCGGTCGGCGTCGGAGGCGATGAAGGCAACCCTCGAGCGGCTGTCCTTCGACAAGAAGGAAGTCGACGCATTCGACGAGCGGCTCAAGGCGCTCGCGAAGGCGGTCGGCGAGACCGAAGCACTGGTGCAGGGCGTGCTGGGCAAAGAAAAGGATCTGGCGGCCATGCAACGGGAGACCGACGCACTTGCCAAGACGTTCTCGCTGCTGACCGCAAACGCCGACGAGCTGGCGCGCAAGCAGAGCGTGGTCGACTCGCTGGCCGGCCAGTTGGCGCAGGTCGACGCGCTTGGCAAGCGCACGGCGGCTCAGCACGAAAGGCTGCTGCAATCGCAGAAGGACCTCGAAACGGTTCGCACCGAGCTCGAAGAGTTCCACCGGGCGCATGCCGAAGTCGTTCAGCTGTGCGAAAAGCTGGCGCGAGATCGCGCCGCGCTGGACGCAATCGGCGAGCGCACGACGGCGATGCTCAGCCGCACGCCCGAGCTGCAGGCCCGGCTGGACGAAGTGCTGGGCAAAATGGCGCTGGTCGAGAAAGGCAGCGAGGCGGCCGCACGGCTGGGTCAATGGACCACCGAGCTCGACGCGCAGGTGGGCCGGGTGGGTGCGCGACTGCAGTTCGTCGAGAAGCTGGAGGCGCGTGTCAACGCCTTGCACGAGGTCACCGCTGACGTCGAGCAGAAACTTTCCACGCAGCTGGTGCGCCGCGCCGAGATGGAAAGCCTGCAAAACCTGTGCGACATGCTGGCCACGCAAATCGCCGATGCGCAGAACAAGCTCGATGGCGTGGCATCGCTGCAAGGGCGCGTGATGCCGCTAGTGTCGCAAGTGGCAAGCCTGCAGCAGACGCTCGAACGCACACAACAGCTGGTCGACGCGATCCGCATCGACGAATCGATCGTGCAGGAGCAGCAGGCGCGGCTGGCCGGCGTCGTAGAGCAGGGCAAGGTCTTGGCGGAGGAGAGCGCCGAGCGCCTCAGCCAGGTGCGCAGCGTCAGCGCCGACCTCGCCCGCGCCACTTCGCTGAAGGAGGAATTGCTGGCGGAACTTGCGCGCCTCCAGACCGCCCAACTCGACGCCGTGTCACAGACCGACGCCGCCGAGGAGAAGATCCAGCGCGCGGAGACGCTCGCCAAGCAGCTGGATCAGCGCGTCACGCAACTGATGCAGAGCGGCGAGAACGTCGCCGCGCTCGAGCGCCGCCTCGGCGAACTCGACGGCAGTGCCGAGGCGGTCGATCGCAAAATCCAGTCGCTGACTGATCACGCGGCAATGGTGCAGGCCGTGAAAGCGGAAGTTGACAGCATCCGCCAGATCAGCGGGCGCAGCAGGGCCGATCTGCAATACGTGACCGAGCACCGCAGCGAGGTAGTCGAGCTGCGTGCAAAAGTGGAGGATCTGATCAGCCGCCTCGGCGAAACCGACGGCAAGATCGTGCAGATCGAGTCGCGCCGCAAGGTGGTCGAAGAGGTGCAGTCGCGAGCAGAAGGCATCACTCACATGCTCGACGACATCCACGTGAACATGGAGATGCTCAGCGAGCAGCGCGCGGTGATCGATGATGTCGGCGAGAAACTGGCGCGGCTCGAATTCACGGTGCAAGAGGCGCACAACATGCTGCGCGCGTTGCAGCGTGAGCGTGAGGTGGCCGAGCGAATCGAGCAGGGAATTAAAACGCTGCGTGCGCGCAGCGGCAACGGTCACGCAAAATAGCGCTCGCTTGCGAGTCCCGCCGCGTCAATGGTCGTGGCGGTGGTCGTGGCGATGGTGCACATCCGGGTAGTGCGGGTGTCGATGCGTGATCGTCTCGTGCCGATGCAGGTGCGAGTGCGGCTCGGTGCCGTCCCATACAAAGTCGTGCGTATGGAGATGATGCGCATCGTGCGTGTGCGTGTGCTCGTGCTCCATGCAATGGTGCGTGTGTTCGTGGTCGTGTCGCTCGGTCAGGTGCAGCCACACGCCCGTGGCCATCAGCGCCGTTGCCAGCCAGAAGCCAGCCGTGACCGGTTCCTGAAGTGCACCGATGGCGATGGCGGCTCCGACGAACGGGGCCGTCGAGAAATACGCCGCTGTTCGAGCCGAACCGAGGCCGCGCAAGGCCACGACGAACAGCACCAGGCTGATTCCATAACCGGCGAATCCCACCGCCATTGCAGCGACAACCACAGGCCGGGTGGGAAGTTGCGCACCGAGGGCGAGTGCCAAGGCGAGGTTCGCAGTTCCTGCAACGAGGCCCTTGGTGCCGCCGATGAACATCGAATCGGCAGCGGAAACTGCGCGGGTCAGGTTGTTGTCCGCCGCCCAGCACAAGCAAGCCGCCGCCACTGCGACGACGCCCAAGAGGTTGTCCGGCACCAGGCCAGTCCCGGGCCATGCCAGAACAAGGCCGCCGGCGACGATCAGCGCCATTCCCACGACGATGCGCCGGCTGGCGTTCTCAGCGAAGACGACCCACGCCAGCACCGCTGTGAGCACGCCTTCGAGGTTCAGCAGCAGAGAAGCGTTCGCGGCAGAGGTTCGCGTCAGTCCCCAAACGAGAAGGATCGGTGCGAGCGCGCCGCCCAGCGCGATGGCGCCGGCCAGACACCACCATTGCTTCGCTGACATCAATGGCAGCGCGAATCTGCGGTCGCGCATGCCGCGTGCGGCAAATAGACCGATGCCGCTACCCACGTAAAGCAAGCCCGCCAGCAGGACTGGAGACAGACCGCGCACGAGAACTTTGGCCACGGGAACGCTTGCGCCGAACAGCAACGCGGCGACTAGGGCTGCCACGATCGATCTGCGTCCCGTCATCGTCGGTTCAGTCGGGTGCAAATGCGGGCGCAATCTTGCTCTTGGCGGCATCGCATCGGCCGCAGTTTACAATTCCATCGAGACAGGCGCGCACGACGCGCTTCCATGAATGGTGGGGGAGCGAAAGACCGTGCAACGAGACGGGCAAAAGATCACGTCTGAAGGGCAACTGATCGACTGGCCCGCTCTGCTGAATCGTTTCCGCGGTGACGCGGCATTCATCGAGAAACTCGCCAAGACCACGTTGACGACCCAGAAGGAGCTGCCGGGCCAAATTCGCGAGGCCGCGCAAAGCGCCGATCTGGTAGCAGTGAGTTCGCTCGCCCACAAGCTCAAGAGCATGGCCGGCTATCTGGAATCTGGCGAGCTGGCGGAACTTGCGAAGAAGGCTGAGGCTTTCGCGCGCGAGGGTCAAACCGATGCCTTCGAGCTCGCGCTTCGACTTGCCGACGGGTTCGAGTCCCTGCTGGCAGAACTAGCGCGACGTTACCCGATCGTGGAGCGGCGCGATGGCGCAGGCGGCTGATCCCGGGGTGCGGCCGTTTCGCGTGCTGGGCGTGCAGCAGATCGCCATCGGCAGCGCTGATAAGACGCGGCTTCGCCGTCTCTGGATCGATCTTCTCGGTCTCGCGCTCGAAGGCAGCTACCGCAGCGAACGAGAGAACGTCGACGAAGACATCGCCTCAGTCGGACACGGGGCGGCGCGGTGCGAGATCGATCTGATGCAGCCGATCGATCCACAGGGGCGCCCAGCGGTGCACGAACCTGCGCTCAACCACATCGGCCTTTGGGTCGACGATCTGCGCGCTGCAGTACAGTGGCTTGCTGCGCAGGGAGTGCGGTTCGCTCCCGGCGGCATCCGTCGCGGAGCGGCTGGGCATGATGTGATATTCATCCATCCCCGCCCCAGCGCCGAGGCGCCGCTGTGCGGTGAGGGCGTGCTGATCGAACTGGTGCAGGCGCCGCCGCACATCGTCGCCGCGCTCGGAGGTTCGTCCGCACCGTAGCGGCGCTGCGGCTCGGGCTGCCATATCATTGCCGCATCGAGCAAAACCGGATGGTGTCACGATGAGCGGCATTCCTGTTGGCGCGCGCGGAACGTTCGAGTTGGTCGTCGGCCCGGAGCACCTGGCCAACCGCTTCAAGGACTCGATGCTGCCCGAAGTTCTGTCTACGCCGGTGATGATCATGGTGATGGAGAACGCGGCGCTGAACGCGATCAAGCCGTTTCTGCCTCCCGGGCAAACCGCGGTGGGCACGCACGTCGACGTGGCGCACCTGGCCGCTACACCGGTCGGCCGTAGGGTCTCAGGCGAGGCGACGGTGACGCGGGTCGACGGACGTCAGGTGGAATTCGAGGTGCGAGCCCTCGACGGGACCCAGACGATCGGCGCCGGGCGGCACCGGCGTGCAGTGATCGACTTGGCCCGTTTCAACGAGCGGCTGCGCACCGCTGCGCCTCAATAGACCGAAGGGACGAATCGCTCCTTCGGTATCGGATGGCGCGTGTAGTCCGGGCTGTGAATGCGCTCGGGCAGCCTGACCGCCCCGTGCTCGACTTCCTCGTAGGGCACCTGAGTCAGAAAGTGGTGGATGCAGTTCAGGCGCGCGCGCTTCTTGTCGACGGCTTCGACGATCCACCAAGGCGCCTCCGGGATATGGGTGCGCTCCAGCATGGTCTCCTTGGCCTGCGTGTATTGCTCCCAGCGGCGCCGGGATTCCAGGTCCATCGGGCTGAGCTTCCACTGCTTGAGCGGATCGCGAATCCGCATCAGAAAGCGCGCATGCTGCTCCTCGTCGGTGATCGAGAACCAGTACTTGATCAGCACAATGCCTGAGCGGACCAACATCTTCTCGAATTCGGGGACCGAGCGGAAGAATTCCTCGTATTCCTCCTCGGAGCAGAACCCCATCACGCGCTCGACCCCGGCACGGTTGTACCAGCTGCGGTCGAACAGCAGGATCTCGCCGCCAGCGGGCAAATGGGGTATGTAACGCTGGAAGTACCATTGGCTGCGTTCCCGCTCGGTCGGGGCGGGCAGGGCGGCGACCCGGCACACTCGAGGGTTCAGCCGCTGCGTGATGCGCTTGATGGCACCGCCTTTGCCGGCAGCATCGCGCCCTTCGAACAACACCACGACCTTGAGCTTCCGGGATACGACCCAGTCCTGCAGCTTCACGAGCTCGCGCTGCAACCGGAACAGCTCTTTGAAGTAGAAAGCGCGGTCTAGGTCCGCCGTCTCCGGCGCTGTGGTCAGCTCGGCGACCAGAGCGTCGAGCCGCTCGTCGTCGAGCTCCATTTCGAGCTCTTCGTCGAACGCGTCGAGCATCTCCGCGTGGATGCGCGGGTCCATCTTGAGCTCAGAAAAGGCGGGCGAACAGCCAGTACAGCGACCCGGACAGCACGATCGCAGCCGGCAGCGTCAGCACCCACGCCATGAGCAGATTTCGCACCGTCGACCAGCGCAGGCCCGAACCATTCGCGAGCATCGTTCCGGCAACGCCGGAAGACAGGACATGGGTCGTCGAGACCGGAAGGCCGAACGCGTCGGCCGCCCCGATCGTGGCCATTGCCACGAGCTCTGCCGACGCACCCTGCGCGTACGTCAGGTGCGTTTTGCCGATCTTCTCGCCAACCGTCACGACGATCCGCTTCCACCCGACCATCGTGCCGAGGCCCAGCGCTACCGCAACCGCGACCTTGACCCACAATGGGATGAACTTGGTGGCGCTGTCAATCTCCTTCTTGAAAGCCTTCAGGTCGGCCCGCGCTTCCGCGCCGATGCTGACCGCGGTGTTCTTGTCGAGGAAGCGAACCGCCTCGGACACCAGGTACATGTCGTTGCGCACGTTGCCAACCGCTTCGATTGGAACTCGCGCCAGCGAGCCGTTTTGTTTGACCTGCTCGCCGATGTCGCCGATCACCTGCGCCAACGCGGGGACCAGGTGATCGTTGGGCTGCCGCGTGCGCACGTACTCCGATAAGGTGGCGCGAGCGTCGGCCGGCGCTACCTGGGGGATGTCAGCGCCGAGCGCTTGCCGCGTCACCTGAGCGACGGCGACAAACTGCGTCATGTGCGAGGCCGGCATCGCCCGGTTCAACGCGTACGCGGTGGGTACGGTGCCGACCAGAATCAACATGATCAGCCCCATCCCCTTTTGTCCGTCGTTGGAGCCGTGCGCGAACGACACGCCGGTGCAGGTCAGAACCAGGATCCCGCGGATCCACCACGGCGGCGCCGTCCGCCCCTTGGGTTCCCTGTAAAGCTCGGGACGCCGCACCAGCGCGCGCAACACGAGCAGCACCAGCGCAGAAAACACGAAACCGACCAGCGGCGATAGCAGCAATGAATATCCGACCTTGGTCGCCTGTGCCCAGTCGACCCCGCTGGTGCCGTCGCGTCCATGCATCAGCGCGTTCGCGAGTCCAACCCCCAGGATCGAGCCGATCAGCGTATGCGACGACGATGCGGGCAGCCCCAGCCACCAAGTGCCCAGGTTCCAGACGATGGCGGCGATCAGAAGTGCAAACACCATCGCAAAGCCGGCGCTGGAGCCGACCTGCAGGATCAGCTCCACCGGTAGCAGCGAGATGATTCCAAAAGCGACCGCTCCGCTCGACACCAGCACGCCCAGGAAGTTGAATGTGCCCGACCACAGGACCGCGAAGGTGGCCGGCAGCGAGTGCGTATAAATCACGGTAGCAACGGCGTTGGCCGTGTCGTGAAACCCGTTGACGAACTCGAAGCCCAGCGCGATCAGCAGCGCAACTCCGAGCAAGATGTACGGCAACCACGTGACCGCGATCCCGCCGGCAGCGGCGATGTCGGTGACCAGGCTATATCCGCTGAACAGCAAGCCGACCCCGAGCAGCCCGAGGAAGACCAAAGAGGCGACCAGCCCGGCCTTCTGGTCCAGATGCGGACGCGAGGACGCGGGTTCGGCCGGCAAGGCGGCGGATGCGGTTGTCATTTTGGCGTCGCCCTTGCTTTTATGTGGGGAACAGAAAAATCTAGTGGGCGAATAAGACAAAACGATGACATATGGCTTTAGGGGATTCGGCGCGCCGAGGTCCGGGCTCAAGCGCCCTTCGCCCCTTTCTTGAGGAATTTCGAAACGCGCTGAGCGGCATCCGGAGCCACGCCCTCGTTCTTGAAAAGCTCCAGCGAGTGGGCCTGCTCCAGCGTCAGACTGTCGCTTTCGATCAGCGCGTGCTTGTTCACGCGATTCGCGTACCACGAATTGGCCAGGATATCGGCGGTCAACGCCGCCAGTTGCGCATCGAACTGGTCGTCCGGAAAGCAAAGGTTTGCCAGGTGCATGTGCTGCGCCTCGATTCCCGAGTAGGTGCGGCAGGTGAGCATCATCTCGCTCGCCTTGGCCGCTCCGACCCGGTGCGGCAGCCGCAGGCTCAGACCCCAGATCGGGGTCAAGCCCCAGCGCGAATACACATCGGCGAACTGCGCTGACTCGGAAGCGACGATCAGGTCGCCGGCCAGCGCAAGTTCCAGGGCACCGGTCGAACAGTGCCCCTGTACGGCCGAGATCACCGGTTGCGGCAGCTTCGCCACCTTTTCGATCACTTCCGAATGAAAGTGGGGCTTGGCGTGTGCCTTGATGTATTGCTGTACTTCGGACAAGTCGTAGCCGGACGAGAAGTTGGCGCCGGCGCCGCGCAGGATCACCAAGCCGACCGTCTTCGTTTCGTGCGCCAGTTTGTCGACGTGCTCCTCCAGCGCTTCGAACACCTCCTTGGTGAGCGCGTTCAGCTTCTCCGGGCGATTCAGCGTCAGCGTGGCGGCGCCGCGATCATCGGACCTTAGAACCAGACTGTTCATCGAGCACCTCTCCCGGACGATTCCACCAGCCGCCGCCGAGCGCCTGAAAAAGCGCAGCGGTGTCTGCATACCTGCTGGCCCTGGCCTGCACCAACGCGAGCTCGGCCTGCTGGTAGGCCTGCTCTGTGGTCATGACTGCGACGAAGCTGATCGTGCCGAGCTGGTACTGGCGCCGAGCAGTCTGCAGCGTCTCCCAGGCTGCTCGATCAGCGTCCAAACTCGCCTTGACCGCGTCCGCATCGGCTTGCAGTGCCCGCAGCGTGTCGGCCACGTTCTGGAACGCCAGGATCACGGTAGAGCGGTACTGTGCCGCAGCCGCGTCCAGCGCAGCTTCGGCAGCGCGTCGCCGATGCAGCAGGGCGCCGCCGTCAAACAGCGTTTGCGATAGCGAAGCGCCCGCGCTCCAGAATGCGGTGTACGGGCTGAAAAGCCGGCCGACATCGAAGGCGCTCGATCCCGTTTGCGCGTTGATCGAGAACTGCGGCAGGAGCCCCGCCACGGCCACGCCGACTTCCGCGGTCGCCGCATGCAGATTTTCCTCGGCCTGGCGCACGTCGGGCCGCTGCCTGACTAGCTCGGATGGCAAGCTGATAGGCAGCTCCTGCGGCAAAGTCAATTCGCCCAGATCGAACGTCTCCTTCGGCTCGTCCGACGGAAGCCGCCCGAGCAGGGCAGTCAGAGCGTCGCGCGTCTGCCACAGTTGCTTGCGAAGAGGCGGAAGGGTCGCGGCGGTTTGGGCTTCCGCCGATTGCTGGGTCAACAGATCAAGCTCGCTGGCCGTTCCGAGCGAGCGCCGGCTGCGGATGTTCTCGGTCAGCTCGTGCTGTAGTTGCAGCAGTCGCTCAGTGGCGCTGATCTGGCCCCGCAAGGAAGCCTCCTGCACCGCGGTCACGACGACGCTGCTGCTCAAGGTGAGGTAGGTTGCCTCGAGCTGGAATTTGCTCGCCTGCTCTTGCGCGCGCGCGGCCTCGACCGATCGGCGCGTTGCGCCGAACACATCAGCGCTGTAGCTCAACGTCAGCTGGGGCGTGTAAAGGCTGTAGACCGGATCCGTTGCCACGGTCGGGGGGGCGATCGTGGCGCTTGGGTTTTTGGCGCGCTGGGCGCTAAAGCTCGCTTGCACGGTCGGAAGCAAAGCTGCCCATTGAACTGCGCTGAGCTCGTGCGCCTGCTTGAGCGCGGCCTGCGCGGCCGCGATGTTGGGATTGGCCTTGAGCGCATCCTCTATCAGGCCGGAGAGTTTGGCCGATCCGAAGAGCTGCCACCACTCGCCGGGTATGTCCATGCCTGCGACGAAGCGCTGCGCGCTTGCGGCGCCTTCCTCTGGCGCAAGGACCGAGCCCGCAGCGGGCGCGGCACCGTAGTCCGGCGCCCGCGGCGCTTCGGGCGGTTTGTACTGCGGGCCGACCGAGCACGCCGCCAGGCCGGCAGCCAAGGTGGCGGTCGCAGCGGTGCGCCAGTTTCGGATCAAGTCAACCCCCCGCCACTGGGCCCAGCCGCCGCTCGGTAACGTGCTCGATCACGTGGTACATCGACGGCAATACGAACAGCGTCAGCAGCGTCGCGATGGCCAAACCACCGACGACGACGGTAGCGATACCGCGCTGCACATCGCTGCCCACGCCGGTGTGGATCGCCGCCGGAAGCATTCCGAGCGTCGCCACGGTCGCCGTCATCAGCACTGGACGCAGCCGCTCGGTCGCCCCTTTCAGCACGGCCTCGTGCAGCTCAAGGCCTGCCCTGCGCATCCTGTTCAGGTTGGCCACCATGATGATTCCGTTCTGCACCGCGACGCCGAAAAGGGCGATAAAGCCCACCCCGGTGGCAACGTTCAGGTTCTCACCGGTCAGGTGCAGCGAAAGCAGCCCGCCCAGCGTCGCAAGGGGCACGACGCCCAGGATCAGCGCCGCCTGCCTCAGCGAGCCAGTGCCCACCGTCAGGAAGATCAGCATCAGTCCCATCACCATTCCCAGGATCAAAAGCAGACGTGCTTCGGCGCGACGCTGGTTCTCGAACTGGCCGCCCCACTCCAGGCGGACCCGGTTCGCATCGAAATGCACCTGTTGCGAGATTTTCGATTGCGCTTCTTCCAGGTACGAGCTCAGATCGCGGTCGCGGTTGTCGATGCGAATCGTCAGGTTGCGCTGTCCCATTTCGCGCGTGACGATGCTCTCGCCCGTGTGCAGCCGCACATCGGCAACTTGGGAAAGCGGCACCTGGACGCCGGAGGCTGTCAGGATCGGAAGATTGGCAAGCGCCTCGGGGCGGTTGCGTGCATTCTCGACGAGGCGGACCGTCAGCGGATAGGTCCTCTCGCCGACGTAGACGGTCGAGATCGGCGCCTGCCCGACACCCGTCTGTCTCATGTTCAGCACGTCGTTCATCGCGATGCCGTAGCGCGAGGCCCGCTCG
>Ga0213878_10000667_pt1 | contig 12580 bp, 9 predicted proteins | sample VelepicoBEBS_R02_FD_161053 | JGI IMG/M metagenome (GOLD analysis project Ga0213878, IMG submission 161053) | Vellozia epidendroides bulk soil microbial communities from rupestrian grasslands, the National Park of Serra do Cipo, Brazil - BS_R02 | ecosystem: Environmental > Terrestrial > Soil >... | reverse complement strand
TGCATTTCCACGCCGCCTCAAAATCGCCCGAGAAGAAGAGCGTACCGGCCAAAGCGCGGTAAGCTCCTATCAGTAGCGCGGATTCCTTCTGCTCCTGCGCCAACGAGCGAACTCGTTCGGCGATCTCCATCGTCGCCGTGAGCTTGTCATTCAGGAGGGAATAGCGCCACTGACCCATGAGCGCCACATACAGAAATACCGGACGATTAAGCGAATGACACAGGGGCTCCGCCCGCTCGTAACAAATCCGTGCCTCCGGTGCTCCCAAACCTCGCGTGGCCGTGAGGTAGAGCCCCGACTGCGTGAGGATGAAAAGCTGGTCTTCCGCAGTGAGACCTTGTCCCTCTGAGCAGTTTTCTACCAGTGAGCCCCAACGTCCATGTTCAAAGAAAGGAACTAACGCCAAGAGCAATGCCCCTCTCACCCCGAGGACATTAGCAGCGAAGTAGACATCTCCGCGCTGAATCCGCGGAATATAAACTTCATGTAGTGCTTCACGAAATAGTCCGGCATTGCAGCCACAGATAACGGACAAGAAAAGCGGCTCCATCTCCCTAAAATTATTCGGAAGGTGGGGCGCAAGCGTTCGATAATACTCGTAAAGCCGCCTGTTGCATTCCTTCCAAGCTTTGGTTCGTTGGCCATGAAGCTGTTCGCCAAAGTACTCACGAACCAGAGGATGCGTATCCAGTTGCCTGGGATGATGCGGATCTTCTTCTGCGAGCAGTCTTGCTCTTCTTAACTTGGCTAGAATCATTTGCCACCCGGTTGGGCTCAAATCAGCTAACGTTTCTGTTAGGCCCTGAATAGCGGGTGGCTTCAGCAGGGCTCCAAGCGCCTTTTCGTCAGCCGGACGATCAAATAGACCTAACATGCGGAGAACTGACAGCTCGGGACCTTCGCCAAACCAGCTCTGGTAGGATTCCATGACTTTTCGTGCATGGGCTCCTTGACGCACATCTTGACCAAGATGTGCAGACACTTCTTTGCGGCAACGAATGTCTCCATTGTACGCGTCGGTCAGATAGCTGCCCAACAGCGTTAGCGCTAGACAATGGCCGCTGAACTCATCGCTGGCATCTAGCAGCTCTGGCTCGTCCCCTTTAACACCCAGCGCTCGGAGCAGCTTCGCACCGGCATCACTGGGTAGTTGGTCCAGGTCACGACGGAGAGCTGAGCTACCTTCGTGATCTGACAGATCTGCAACGGGCAGGCGCGTGGTAATCATGCACAGGCCCATATTGAAAGCAGCAAGCTCTCGCAATAGTGCCTGGAGGGAAGGTTCTCGCAGCCGTCCCTCTTGTGGCCCAGGCGGATTTTGGAGCGGCTCCAGGCCATCCAGAACCAATAAGGTTCGACGATGCGTGACGAGCCTTGCCAATCTTTCGCCCTTCTCCCACGCTGTTCCAAGCCGCGGGTCTGGGTCTCCAAACCAACTGAGAGCCGAGTCAAGGAATTCATCTGCAGACGAAGTGTCCCCCCGTGTGCCCTGTCTGTAGAAGGACCAACCAAAAACCAGCTCCGCAGAACGATAATTGTCAGCAGCCATAGACCGGAGCCAATGATTGACGAGCGTAGACTTCCCGACCCCAGCCCACGCGACGATCGTGACGACATTTACCTGCTGGCTTGCCCACGCGTTATCCAGGAAAGCGGTATCGTCCTCTCGCCCGAAAACATCACTTCCTGTAACGGGTAATCTGGCTACCGAAATTTTCTTCGGTCCAAGTTTTACCGGCGGCTCGCGAGTTCCGACACGCGAAGCGCCGGAGGGCGTCTTTTGCAAGCTCTGACGAGTGATTCTACGCCGTGAATCGATAGCGGCTGTTATCGTCGGCATCGCCTTCAGAAGATCGGTTGGGTTCTGAAAACGATTCCCGGGGTCTTTCTCGAGGAGCAGTTCAAGTAGAACGACCATCGGCTGTGGAACAGCTTCGAGCAGTTCAAGCGGTAACGGCGCGCGCTGATGCTGAGACATCACTTCACCCGGGGTGCCTCGGAACGGCGTCTTGCCCGTCATCATCTGCCAGAGCGTCACGCCAAGCGAGTAGAGGTCCGAGCGGATGTCAACGGGCACTCCTGCGAACTGCTCAGGGCTGGCAAACTCTGGGGTTCCAGCAAAGGCACCAGGTGTTGAAATCGCGGTTTCAGCACCCGGCTCATCGAGCGACTTGGCTAGGCCGAGGTCGATGATTTTCGCGGTCACAGCGCCTCCCTCCTCCGAGGTCACCATGATGTTGCTTGGTTTGATGTCCCGATGAACGAGCTTCTGTTTGTGCACCGCAGCCAACCCGGCAGCGACCTGCGAGGCAATTTCCAGCGCCAACTTTATCTCCAGCCGACCGGAGCGTTTGATGAGGTTCTCAAGCGTTTCTCCCTCTACAAACTCCATCGCGTAGAAGTAACTGTTCCCGGTTCTGCCCAGGTGCAACACCGAGGCAACGTTGGAATGCCGCAGCCTTGCCGCTGCACGCGCCTCGCGCAGAAAACGAAGCCGCGCCGATTCATCACCCAGATACTTTTCGCTGATGACCTTCAGCGTCACCGGGCATCGGAGATCGACGTCGAACGCTTTGTAAGTGACCCCCATAGCCCCGCGACCCAACTCGACCGGTTTGCCACCTTCGGCTGTCACCAACTCGTAGTGCTCAAATCGTCGCGCTGGCTCAACCGTATCCTCAGAAACAGAAGACTCGCCGGACTCAACCCCCCCGCCAAGACCCTTGCGAAGCATGCAGACCGGGCAGAATTCCAGTGTTCCAGAGAATTCATTGCCGCAGCTCGGGCAGGTGCGTTTGGTCTGCGTGTTCATCCTAACCACCCTTCAGCCGCAACCTCGGCCAAAAGCAAGACGCCGCGCCACGAGCAGTGCGAAATCCGTCAGCACAGCGCCTGGCATACTGTTGTCTCGTTGAGCAAAATCGCGTGCTCTTTATCCTAGCGCGTCAAATCACGTTTCGGAACAAAATTCCCGCTCCTTTCGGCGGTGGGACGGTTCGAGATTAATGCCGAAAAGGGTCGGCTTACGAGGCCGTGTAAAGAAGTGTGGTTCGTCAGACGCTAGCCCTTGGTCGTCGCGTACTACAGGAGTGCCGCTGTTCTCATCCAAGCGTCACTGCCCGTTTCGAGCTGGGCGTTTCCAGAGGTGAGACGTCAGGTTTACCGCGAATATGGAATCAGATCGCGACTACGAAGTTCGATCAATACTCGAACTCGGCGGCTCCGATTCGATCAAGAACCTTTGGCCGGACTTCACCGTGGAAGGTATTAGTCGACCATAGACTTTTTCAAGCGGGCGCAAGTTAACTATCCGGAGCTACGGCACGGCCAGTTCCAATTCGCTTATCTCGCCGGAATCAACGATCCCAGCACCATTGTTCTCCAGTGAATTGACTCTCGGGCTGATAGCCCAAATCTGCATCTGGTCTACCGAAAGGGCTTCAGCCATGCCTTCAAATTTCTGTCCTCAGCTTCACCCAGCGTTGTTAGCGTGCTCTTCCGGGGGATCGGGTCCGATTAGTCGTGTGGTATGCTTGCCTCGGCTTCCCGCAGTGCTGCCTTGCCAGAAGCTCTACCCTCTGTGGCGATTTAAAGGGCTCCCACCCGCTCTTTCTCCTCACGTTGACGAGCCGCAGCCTCAAGCCGAGCTTGGCCCCGGAATCCAGCACTGGCCCAAGGGCTGGCTGCGGAGGCAGGAGTCAAGCTATGCGCACGCTAGTCCGCCGCTTAAAGAGTGAGGATGCCCGCAAGTGGGAAGGCTGCATCTGATGGCAGCCGGAACGCGCAACATCGAGACCCGTGCGAAGCTGCGACTAGAAATCCGGCGTCGGGTCGAGCGGATCACTTTCTGGTTCCGGCGCAGCGCGGATTCGCCCCGGTTAGTCGAAGAGCCGGCCAAAGAGCTGTTTCCGTTCGCCGAAGTTCGCTTCACGAACGGCCGCTACATCGTGTTGACGAAGGGAGTGATTATGACGCTGCCGTAGCCCCGAATGGACCGACGCCCAAGCCGACCACTCCGTAGCAGATGTTGCGGAAGCATTACTGGGAAGCGGTGGACCGGGAAACGGCGGAGAGGTACTGGGATATCCGCCCCTGATTTTACGACTTTCCACAGTGGGCACTGAGAAAGAGTCATACTGGAGCGGGACAGGCCGTTGGGCCGTGGAAACCCGTGGCTCCGACCAAAGTGGTCGAGGTTCGCTATGATCATTTCGGTGACGGCCGCTATCGTCACGGGTGCACCTTTCTTCGGGTGCGCGAAGACAAATTGCCGAGGGGCTGCTTACTCGAACAAGTGGTCGAACACGCCGCGATCCAGAACACAACCGCCTTCATCGAAGCTGGTCTCGCAACTGTCGGCACAAACCAAAAATGATCTCCTTGGCGCGATAGGTAACTTTTGACCCGAAGGACGAACCGCGGGTTCGACCATCTCTGGCGACCGAGCCAGAGTAACTAGAGCCTTGCAAGAGTGCTTACAGGCGAACCTGGGTTCACCCGGTGAATGAGGAAGGGGAGGCAGACTGGTGATACGACGCGGAGAAAGTCTTTTCTCGCGAAGCGGCCTTCGGCGGAAAAAGCGGAGTCTTGCTTGTCTCTATATGTAGCTTCAGCTTTAGAGAAGCTGGGTTTTGTGAGAAAGGTGTGGTCCTACTTCTCAAATCCCATTTTCAATTTACAAATCCGGTCTTTGTTTTGCGTGAACAAACAGTTAACAATTGGACTAGGTTACACGTTCGAGCCGTCTCGAGTGTATGCCTCATTTTGAGGCACTTACGGCTTTATTGTTCAACAAGCCCTGACACAAAACCGTAGACTGTTTTCGTGTTCCGACGGATACTGGGGACACATGCGGTTTGCGATATTCGGCGACGTTCACGCCAATCTTGAGGCGTTTGAGGTTGTGCTCGCTGATGCTCATGATCAGAGCTGCGAAGTTTATGTCTGCCTCGGTGACGTTGTCGGTTATAACGCCAATCCCCGCGAATGCCTGGAGCGAGTTCGGTTGTTAAACTGTCCTGTTGTGAAAGGGAATCACGATGATTATGCGGCATCGGAAAGCTCGCTGGAAAGTTTCAACCCTTTAGCGGAAGCAGCTATTCAGTGGACTCGCGATCAGCTGAATGACGAAGAGAAAAAGTGGCTCGCAACACTGCCGCTGACGTTGGAGATTTACGGGTTTACGATTGTCCATGCCACTTTGGAAGATCCAAACGGCTGGAGTTACGTTCTGAACCAACTCGATGCTGCAGACAGCTTTTCGCTACAAACGACCGAACTCTGTTTTTTTGGGCACACCCACGCGCCGAGGGCCTACATCAAGGACAGTTCTGTTGTCGGACTTTCGTACGGTCGTCTCGCCTTGGATCGGGGAAAGAAATATTTCGTCAATGCTGGAAGCGTTGGACAACCAAGAGACGGAGATTGGAGAGCCGCCTATGTCGTGTTCGACGACGAAAAGCGGTGCGTTCAACTGCGGCGGCTTCGATATGATTTGTCCAAGGCGCAAGAGAAGATTCTTGCTTCGGGGCTTCCGGCCCGATTAGCTGACCGCCTAGCTTTTGGAAAATGACGCCTTCGTCCGTGCTGGTTTATGAAGCTAAGCTCGCCTGGTGACACACCGTTCCTGCAGTCCATCTCCTGAAGGCGACGTTTCGAGGTGCCGACTCCTTCGGATCGCGAACTCCGAATGGACGCCTCTCCTTCGGGACAATGCCGATCTCAAGCTGTAATCCCTTTGACCAGAATTCAGTTTCGCGCGAGGGGAGTGAGATTACCGCGCATTCAAACCAGGTAAAGGGCACCGCATACCTTCTTTCTACGCTATCATTGCAATTCCGCTGGAAACAGGCGCACCAAGGAGCACAGTCTCACAAACTGCAAGTTTCAAGAGGGTGACGCATCGAATTTGCACGACCTGGAAGATCAGGAGTTTGACCTTATCGTGAGCATCTTAGGAGCCATGTTCGCGCCCAAGCCGTTTGATGTGGCCAGAGAAATGGTCCGCGTGACGCGGTCCGGTGGCCGGATCGTTATGGGGAACTGGGAGTCCAGGCCATCCGACTCTGGTGGCGCAAATTTTAAGAATCAGTTCGTCCTACACGCCGCCGTCGCCGGAGGGCTTCATCAGCCCGATGACCTGGGGCATCGAAAACAACGTGAACGAGCGATTTTCCATGGCAGGGATTCCGGCCGGTAATATTGCGTTTGCGCGGGATACGTTTACGTTCAATTACCCCAGCGCCCCCTCTGCCCTCTTACAGGAATTCCGGGCCTATTACGGGCCAACCATGAGTGCATTTGAATGCCACTTCCATTCCGGCCACATTCCTGCGCGTCACGGTTGCGGTTTGAAAATGCCCGGCGACGCGAGTGGACGACCTCTGGAAAAGGAGCGGGAGATCTCACCCGCAATCAACATGAGAAGGTTCTCAAAACTGGTCACAAGGCTGTTATTTAGAGAATAACATTTCAAGAATGGTTTTTGAGAAACGTAAGTCCCTCAACCTGTGATCTGGTATGGCTTGGCTTGTTTCAGACCGCATTGGTGACCCCTTCTTGTTTGTGTTAGGGTCTACGCAATCCCCCGAATTATGAAATACCCGTTTCTATTTTCCCTGGCGTCCCTTGAGTCGCCTTCCTGGCCCGCTTCAGCAGAGACGGTCGTCAAAATTCTCCACATTTGTCCGGTTCCCGAGGTCCTTGAGATCTGGCAATCGGCGGCTTTTGCGTACGAAAAAGCAAATCTCGCGGTAGAACTTGAGTTTAATTACCTAGAGAACGAGGAATTCAAGGCAAAGCTGCCCACGCTGCTTCAATCCAACGATTGTCCGAGCCTGTTCCACAGTTGGGGCGGAGGTGTCATGCGGGAGCAGATTCTGGCCGGTGTCTGCCAGGACATTACCAACGCCATCGACGGGGACTTTAAGGACTCATTCTATCCAGCCGCGGTTCATGCCTTTGCAGCTGAGGGTAAATCGTACGGGTTGCCTGATAGCGTTGGTCCGATCGTTTTCTGGTATAACAAAGAGCTATGCGAGAGAGCGGACGTTGATCCAAGTGCGATCAAATATTGGGAGGATTTGCTCGATGCGGTCCGAAAGTGCAAAGCGGCAGGCGTCATTCCAATCGCCGTTGGAGGATCCGCAAAATGGCCCCTCCAGTTCTATCCCGCGCTTCTGATGATGCGAGTTCTCGGAAAGGACGGGATGGCATCGGCTTATCAAGGTGACAACGGCGGGTTTGCCGGGCCAGATGTCGTTAAAGCCTGGAAGCTGTACAAAGAGCTTTGTGATCTGGATTCCTTCCAAGAGGGCTTTCAGACGATGAACGCGGGCGACGCGGCTGCCTTCTTCCACGACGGCAAGGCGGCTTTCCATCTAATGGGCACCTGGCTTCTGACGGCGGGTCGACTGTACGGTACCGATAAAAAGGGGTTGCCTGAGGCCAAGCTCGGTTGGTTTTTCTTCCCCGAGGTTCAGGGCGGCAAGGGTAAAGCTAATGACATATTTGGCAGCGTTTACGGCTGGTTGGTTTCCAAGGATGCGCCCAAAGAGACTCTCGATTTTATGAAAGTTTGGCTCGGGAAAGAGACCCAAACCAAACTTGCCGCTCTGGGTCTTTCTATTCCGATGGTCAAAGGGACCGCAGAGGCGATCCAGAATCCTTTCTACAAAGCCCTTGCTGTGGGGGTGGATAATTCGGGCTGGATTTGTGTTGCGATGGATCAGCTCCTTGGGCGCGAGACGGGTCGCACCTTTAACGGCGAAGCTGCGGCTGTCGCTGCCGGTGCCCAGTCTCCGGAACAGGCTACGCAGCTGATCGAAAACTCCTGGTCCAAAAATCGGATTTAGGTTGGCATCGATATGGCCAATTATCGCGCAAAAAGTTCGGCCAAATAATCCGCAAAGTAGGGCCAGCTAACAAAGTCAATTAGCCTCGCCTAAATCAATTTTGCGGATGCAGCGCACCGGTTTCATTTTTATGGCGTAAGTTCGCTGATTTTCAAGGAGGGCACTGACCGGAGATGCCCAAACCGGCCGTAATGGTAGCCGGAACCGAGTCTGTCTGTGATCGATCCTCATTCCCCGTCTACCCTGAGTTCTATGCCGTCTTCACCCCACAAGTTTTGAGGCGTGAGGATCCAAAAAGAATCCGCACTTGCCCAGGTCTTCAGCCAACTCTAAAAAGACTCGCCGCTATGTGCCCTTGCCTTCTTGTTTCTCACTCAGGCCGTCCTCGCCCAGCAACCGACGCCGATTCTTCCCGATCCGAAGCTAACGCCCGGCGACACTTTTGATGTGACAGCTCAGGACGTATGTGTTCCCGGCTACGCCAAGAAGGTGCGAGCAGTACCAGCATGGCTTAAAAGACGGCGTACGCTAGCCGATCAATCGCGCGGGAATAGTCGGAGCGCCACTTTGACCGGACGCAAGGCAGCCTTTAACGCAGCAGCCTTGCCAGCGGCTCAAACTCGCTCCTTGAGCCGGCGCCGGTATGGTCGCGTTCAACCTGCGGCCGGCGCAGCAAGCGGTCGACCAATCGCTGGAGCTTGCTGACCAAGTAGGCTGCATAAATCAGCACTGCGGTGACCAGCAGAGCGACTATACCCAGCATGACTGCAGCGATACGAGTCAGCATTTCAAGGTTGCCGTTCATGCCGTTTTCCAGACCCAGACGATAAAGAGGGCCGCGCAGATGCGTATGCAATCAACGCTGTAGTCTACAAAATCGGATATGAATGTTCAGACTTGAGTCAAAATTCGATGCGCCATTGTTGACAATCAGGAGGCCGGGCTGGAACTACTCAAGCAAGGTCTTTGCTGGGTGTACGAAAAATACCTCGGTGAAGCGGCGCCCGAAATCCAGACCCGTTATCGCGACGCCCAGGATACAGCACAGCCGAAAGGGCCGGCCTCTGGCACCCGGACCCGGCGCCGCCCTGGGAATGGCCCAAAGAGAAACGTGCGAGGCTGCAAGGTTTCGCTTTAACCCAGACTGAAGCAATTTGCGCTCGGCAAAGACTCGCGAGCGTATCGGGGTTTACCCTGAATCTTTCGTCGGTATCAGCTTTATTGTCGTTTGTGAGAAACAGGAAGGTATAGGGGTAATTCGGAGGTTTTCGGCACGGATTGCACACCAGGCTGATAACGTGTTTAGAAACTTGAATCGTGATGCTCTTACGGTTGCCGTTGGACTTTGGTGTATTCTGCTTCTTGGCGCTTGGGCATGCTTAGTCTTGATGCAGGAACATCGTCCTCCAAAGAGCGGCCTTACCGAGACAATCAGCCAAGCCAATTCCGACTCATCGCCGACCGCTGGGGCTGACACGTTCTTCACAGAAAAAGAGTTGAACACAAACAGGTCTCTAGGCGCAGAGACTTCAGTAAAGTCTCTGCCTGCTGACCCAAAGCCGACCGAACCTTCCTCAAAGGAAAGCCTTGCATGGGCGGAAATCGCTGGTGGATCAACACCATCTCCTGTTCTTGTGTTAAGTCCCGAAAGCAGTCACCCCGAGAATGGGCCGAACGAAGGGGACTCGTTATCGTCGTATCTACCAAATTCTGCGCGAATATTCAGACCGAAAGCTCCTAATGAAAGTCCTAGGTCGGCCCGTCAGCTTGCAGATGCTGAGGCAAAAAGGCGCTTGCTTGAGCTATGGCATCGGAGCCTTCCTAAAAGTGCAGGCAAAAAGGAACCTTGATGCGAAACCGCAAAAGCCGATCGAAATCAAAGCTATGGGCTTTTTCACTGCGGATCCGTATTTTTATCAAAATTCTTGCTCTGCTTCTCATGGCTCGGCCTGTACCCGTCAAACATTTGCCGCGCTGACGCCCAGACCGGCTCAGCCGCTTCGATGTCCCGCATTTCCTGTAGAGCAATCGTGATCGAGAAGTTTCACGAGTCGTTGAATACTCAGTATTCAAACTCCCGACTTTGGTTGCTACCATTGCTGACGATTCGCCTATCGGCGCGATTCTGGCGATCTCCCCAGGAGTGCTCTATAGCCCGCACCACGCCCCGTCGCTCTCGGACTGGACTCGAGCCTCGCGCATTTTTTCATTGACTTCGAATGGGGCAAGGCGTGCAATTTGCATGTCGCGCAAGAGACCTTTGACCAAAGGTGTTCTCTTCGCCCCCCAGCGACACGGATGTTCCGGGCGACGTGAGAAAATCCCGAAGCAGGCCACCCGCGACAAACCATTCCAAAACCCGCTGGGAGAAGATAATGAAAATACGTTTACTCGGGCCGCCGGCGCGCCGTAGATCGCGTTGCCGCCTGGAGCAGATGACAAGCGCTCGAGCTGGCACGAGCCAAGGAGGTGCCTCTCATGGCTAATCAATGCATCGCGCAAACGCCGTCGGCGTACGGTTTTCCTTTATTGATTAAGGGCTTGCTGGAATCCGGAGTCACGCGCAACCCGGAGCAGGAGATCGTCTCTGCTGACAGCACTCGGCTCACCTATCGGCAGTTCGCTGAGCGAGTCGGAAGGCTCGCCTCAGGTCTCGCCAGCTTGGGGATAGAGCCGGGCCATACAGTGGCCATCATGGATTGGGATACCGTTAGGTATCTGGAGTGTTTCTTCGCGGTACCCATGATGGGCGCAGTGCTGCATATGGTGAACGTCCGCCTTTCGGCCGAGCACATTCTTTACACAATCAATCACGCTGAGGATGACGTCATTCTAATCAATAGCGAGTTTCTTCCGCTCCTGCAGCAGATCTGGGATCGGGTCGACGCCGGAAAAAAGCTCGTCCTCTTAAGCGACATCGGAACGCCAACTCCGACTGTTCAGATCTCACTTTCTTTCAACGCCGAATACGAGGCGTTGCTTGCCGCCGCCGACCCCTGGCGCGATTTCCCGGACTTCGATGAGAACACCCGCGCAACGACGTTCTACACGACCGGAACCACTGGGCAGCCGAAGGGCGTCTACTTCAGTCACAGACAGCTGGTGCTGCACACGCTATCGGGCCGTGCCGCCCTGGCTGCAATAGGACAGGGTTGGTTTAAAGATGAAGAGGTCTACATGCCCATCACGCCGATGTTTCATGTTCACGCGTGGGGCTTCCCGTACATCGCCACCATGTTGGGCGTAAAACAGGTTTATTGCGGGCGGTACCTGCCCGACTCTCTCGTCGCACTCTTTCAACGCGAAAAGCTGACACTATCGCACTGCGTGCCAACGATCCTGCGGATGCTGCTTGAAAGTGCCAGGACAAAGGGCATCAATCTTTCTGGCTGGAAGATGATCATTGGTGGTGCGGCTCTGCCGCAGGCGCTCGCCCGAGAAGCGTTGGAGCGAGGGCTCGACGTCTACGCCGGTTACGGCATGTCGGAGACCTGTCCTCTGATGACGCTTTCCGGTCTGATGCCGAAAATGGCTAGCTGGGCATTCGAGCGTCAGGTCGAAATACGGTGCAAGTCCGGTCGACCCCTTCCATTGACGCAGCTCCGCATTGTCGACAGCGAGATGAACGACCTGCCCCACGACGGGAAAACCTCAGGGGAGCTAGTGGTCCGTGCGCCTTGGCTAACCCAGGGCTATTTGAAGGAGCCCAAGGGTTCAGAAAAGCTCTGGGCAGGCGGTTGGTTGCACACGGGCGACGTTGCGACGATCGACACCGATGGCTACGTCAAGATCACCGATCGCCTTAAGGACATGATTAAGAGCGGTTGCGAGTGGATTTCCTCGCTACAACTTGAGGACTTAATCCTCAGGCACCCTGGCGTAGCTGAAGCGGCCGTAATCGGCGTGTCTGATCCAAAATGGATCGAGCGGCCGCTCGGGCTCGTGGTTGCAAAGCCCTGCCAGGAGGTAACCGAAGAGCAAATCAGGACGCATCTTCAGGGCTTTGTCGAAAAGGGCACTATCACCAGCTACAGCGTCCCGGATCGGATTGTCTTCGTAGAAGCCTTGCCAAAGACAAGCGTCGGGAAACTGGACAAGAAGGTGATGCGCGAACGCTACGCCCCATAAGCATAAGTGGTGAAGGCATGACTTGTACCCTAAACCGTTCGGTTGTGTGAACGGATCTGAGGATGGTCGAAGCCAGCCTTTCGGCGGTGACCCCCAGGGTCGTTTTTCGTTCCTTGCTCAGACGGCGCGATTGCCTACGTGACTAATGCTCGCTCGAACCCAGTGTCGGTCACAAGTCAATGCAGCACCCAGCAGATGCTTTTTATGCCGCATCGAAGGACGCCTTGCTCGAGGCAGTTCCACGCTCCATGCGGTGTAAAACGGCATGTGGCATAGCACCCGTTATGCTGCTAGCGGCATAACGGGTGATCTAACTCCATTCGTAATCTTTGGCCCCAATCGACCAAAACATCGCCCTGGAACTCGTACGTAAAAGATGCGCTCGAGAGGAAACTCCATAAGCTCGTATGCGCCCGTAAATTGGATCTCAAGATGGCGCAAACCGAGATAGCCTCCAACTGGATCGAAGCCTATAAATACGTCGGTGAAGCCCCTTTCACGAGCCACTGGTTCACTTCCTGAAATCTAGCCTGACTTCCACGTTTTGATATTTTTTCAGGCCGATTTTTAGGGGGAAATCGCCGGCGAAGCCTCTATTT
>Ga0213878_10000666_pt1 | contig 12590 bp, 12 predicted proteins | sample VelepicoBEBS_R02_FD_161053 | JGI IMG/M metagenome (GOLD analysis project Ga0213878, IMG submission 161053) | Vellozia epidendroides bulk soil microbial communities from rupestrian grasslands, the National Park of Serra do Cipo, Brazil - BS_R02 | ecosystem: Environmental > Terrestrial > Soil >... | reverse complement strand
CGCACTCGGGATACTGCTGCGCGAGCTCGCCGCGCAGCTCGCGCAGCACGACGCGCGGGTCGGTCGGCGAGCACGCCGTGACGGCGATCGCGGCGATCAGCAACGACGCGATGCGTGTCACCGCCTTCGCGAGCGCGTTCATGCGCGGAGCACCGCGCCGAGCAGCGCGGCGATCACGACGACGATCCACGGCGCGATCCGCCAGACGGCGACCGCCGCGAAGGCGGCGAGCGCGATCCCGATCTTCGCCGAACTGCCGCCGAGCGAGACGATCACCGGGTCGTACAGCACGGCGCCGAGCAGGCCCACGACGCTCGCGTTCGCGCCGCGCACGGCACCCGCCGCGCGCGGCGCGCCGGCGATGCGGTTCCACACCGGCGCGATCGCGAAGATCAGCGCGAACGAGGGCAGGAAGATCAGCACCGTGGCGACGAGCGCGCCGGTGAGCCCGTGCAGCGGCGAACGGTTCGCATAGCCGAGGAACGAGGAGAACGTGTTGATCGGTCCGGGCATCGCCTGCACCGCGCCGTAGCCGGCGAAGAAGTCGCGCTGACCGATCAACCCTTCGTGCACCATGCTCTGCAGCAGCGGCAGCACGACGTGCCCGCCGCCGAACACGAGCGCGCCCGCGCGCACGATCGTGGCAAGGAACGCGATCAGCGGCGTCTTCGGGAGCAGCGTGATCGCAACCAGCGCGACGAAAACGACGGCGGCGAGGACCGACGCGCCGCGCGAGACGCGGATCGGGAGCGGCTCGTGGCGCAGCTCGGGCGCGCGCAGCCAGAGCGCCCCGGCGACCGCGCCGAGCAGGATGCCGATCCACTGGAACGCCGGCCACGGCCGCAGCGCCAGCGTGAGAACGGTCGTCGCGAGCGCGATCGTGCGGGTCGGGCGGTCCGTGCACAGCGATCCGGCCAACGCGATCACGGCCTGGGCGACGACGGCCGCGGCCGCCGCGAACAGCCCGTCGAGCAGCCCGCCGAACCACGGCGGCGGGCCGGCGCCCTCGGCGTTCCCGAGCGTCGCGGCGATCACGACCATCGCGACCGCGGAGGGCGTGGTGAAGCCCAGCCAGGCGAGGAATGCGCCGAGCGGTCCGCCGCGGCTGAAGCCGACCAGCATCCCGACCTGGCTCGACGTCGGCCCCGGAATGATCGAGCAGAAGGCGAGGATACGGGCATACGTTGCTTCGTCGAGCCACTGCCGGTCCTCGACGAACGTGCGGCGGAAGTACGCGTAGTGCGCGATCGGCCCGCCGAACGAGGTGAACCCCAGCCGAAGGAAGGTCAGGAACACCTCGCGCACGTCGCCCTGCTACCACCGGAGGAGTCCGACCTCATGCAATTGGCCGACCGGACGGTCTATCACGACGGCGAGTTCGTCCGCTACGGCGACGCGAAGGTCGGCCTGCTCACGCACGGGCTCCAGTACGGGACCGGCTGCTTCGAGGGGATCCGCGGCTTCTGGAACGCCCGCGAGAACGAGCTCTACCTGCTGCAGCTCTACGACCACTACTGCCGCCTCGAGCAGTCCGCGCGCATCCTGATGATCGAGCTGCCGCTGAGCGCTCGGGAGATGTGCGATTTGACCGTCGAGCTGTGCGCGCGGAACGATTTGCGCAGCGACACGTACGTGCGGCCGTTCGCGTACAAGGCGAACGAGGACATCGGCGTGCGGCTGCACGGCGTGAAGGACGCGTTCGCGATCGTGGCGATCCCGTTCGAGCGCTACTTCGACGCGACCGCCGGCTTGAGCGTCGGCGTCAGCTCGTGGCGCCGCATCGACGACACGATGGCGCCCGCGCGCGGGAAGATCACCGGGACGTACGTGAACAGCGCGCTCGCGAAGAGCGAGGCGGTGATGAACGGCTTCGACGAAGCGATCATGCTCTCGGCCGAGGGCCACGTCTGCGAAGGCTCCGCCGAGAACGTCTTCATGGTTCGCCGCGGCGTGCTCTACACGCCCGATCCCTCGCAGAACATCCTCGAAGGCGTCACCCGCCGCGCCGTGCTGACGCTCGCGAAGGAGGAGCTCGGCCTGGAGATCGTCGAGCGCCCGATCGACCGCAGTGAGCTGGTCGTCGCCGACGAGCTCTTCATCACCGGCAGCGCCGCCGGCATCCAATGGATCAAGTCGGTCGACCGCCGCCCGATCGGCCACGGCGAGCGCGGCCCGATCGCCTCAAAGTTGATCGACCTCTACGACCGCGCGATCCGCGGCGAAATCCCGAAGTACACGCCCTGGCTCACCCGCACGTACGGGGAACGAAAGACCGTCGCTGCCAGATAAACGGCACACTTGGCCGAAAGGGACGCGGTTCGGTATTGCCGTCGTGCGGCCGGTGCGGTATGGATAGGTGCAACACCCACTTCCCTCGCCGGTCCGTCGGTTTCATTCATGCCACCTAACAAATACCAGAACTTCGACCCCAACGACCCTGCGTGTCTTCCGCAGTTCCTCGAGATGGTGAAAGAGTACGAGCAGAAGTATCTCACCGACCGAGAAACCGCGCTTCGGCACATGGTTAGCATAGGAATCTGTACGCCTGAAGGGACTCTAACCAAAGAGTACGGCGGTTAGCCATACGCCATGCATCGTCTCTCCACTTCGTTCGTTCTCGCGTATCATGGTTGCCGCGAAGCTGTCGGTGAAAAACTGCTGGCGGGTGCCGCGTTCCAACCGAGTGAGAACACGTACGACTGGCTCGGTCCCGGTGTTTACTTCTGGGAATCGAATCCGCGCCGTGGAATCGACTTCATGCGCGAAAAGGCGCAGCGAGCCGGACTGCCTTCGTCGGACCTCTTCGTCGTCGGTGCGGTCGTCGAGCTCGGAGCCTGTCTTGACTTCACGACCTCCGGCAGCATGGCGCTTTTGAAAGCCGCGTACCGGTCATTCGCTCACACCATGGCGGCGATCGGCGTGCCATTACCCGTGAACAGCCGGAATGCGATGCGCCGTGACCTCGACTGCGCCGTGATTCGACAGCTCCATTCGACGTTCGACATCGCAGGCGTAGCCCCGGTCCAGTCCGTGAAGGGCGTGTTCACTGAAGGCGGTCCGATTTATCCCGGGTCGGCCATACCGTCAAAGACGCACATTCAGATCGCCGTCCGTGACCCGGCGTGCATCAAAGGCGTCTTTCGAGTGCCGAGGTTGTCGTTGAACTAACTGACGGCCGAGTCAGTTCGGCGTCGTCGGTGCGGCGGTCGCCTCTGCGGGGGCCGGAGCCGGCGCGGCCGGTGCGGTTTGCGGCGTCCACATCTGCTGATCCGGCGTCGGCGGGGCGGCGTGCTCTGATTCGAAGTTCGGGTTGAAGTCGTCGCGCAGAGTGCCCAGCTTGTTCAGCGCCGTGTAGGTCAGCTTCGAGACGCCGCGGATGAAACGGCGGCCGGACTCGAGCGTCGGGAGGTCGGTCGTCATCACCGCGATCACGTACGGGTCCTCGCTCTGCGGGTTCACGATGCCGACGTCGTTCAGCGTGTCGTGCAGCGTCCCGGTCTTGTGCGCGACCGTCGTGCCGGCAGGCAGCGGTGCGGGCAGCAGCGAGTTGTGCTGCTGGCCGCGCAGGATCGCGATCATCTGGCGCGACGACCACTCGTCGATGAGCTGATCCTTCGCCATCACGCCGAGCAGGTGCGCCATGTCGGCGGGGCTCGAGCGCAGCGCCCAGCGGATCCCGTCGCCTTCCGAGCGGATGAAGTCGCGCAGCTTCGTGTGCGTTAGGCCGTAGTCGGACATGGTCTCGTTGATGTTCTGCCGGCCGACGAGCCTGATCAGCATGTTCGTCGCCGTGTTGTCGCTCACGTCGATCATCAGCGAGAGGAGCCGCGAGACCGGATAGCTGCGCCCGACGGGCGCGTCGCAGAGATCGCCCGAGCCCCAGTCCTTGTCGGAGCGCCGTAGCGTCAGCTTGGTGTTCAGGTCGAAGTTCCCGGCGACGAGCTGCTTGAAGACCTCGACCATCACCGGGATCTTGATCGTCGAGGCGGCCGGCATCTCGGCCCCGGTGTTCACCCCGGTCGTCGCGCCGCTGAGGACGTCGACGACCGCGACCCCGACGTGGCCCGGTGCGCGCATCGAGAACGCGCTCAGCTGCGACTGCAGGTCCGCCAGCGGCCCGTCCGTGCCGAGCGCCGCCGCCGGCGAAACGATCGCGAGCGGAACGGCGAGAGCGACGACCGTGGCAACGACTCGTCGTGGTACGCGCATTGTATCCTATTAATCGGCCGAATCCGACAAAAGTCAATATGCATCGACCGAAAGAGCCGGAAGGGTAGCCCGCCTCGGTCCCATTTGGTAAGAAGCGACGCGGTGCGATTGCAACACCGCGTGCTGCAGTCAGCCGCCGATAAGTAAAGGGAGCAGGCCTTATTGCTGGCCTGCTCCCTTGCGGTTAAGCGTTGTGCCTGGCCTAAGCGGCCGATTGAGCCGCAGCCTGTGCGCCGGTTAGGAGCGCACGCTCTTCACCGTCTGTCAGCTGAAGCCCGACCTGCTTTTTGAGGTATGCCTTCGTTGCCATGCGTGCCTGCCGGTTGGAGACAACCGAGTTCGCGATGATGCAGACGTTTTCCCAATCGGGATTCTTCTTCGTCCAATCAATTGTTCGGAGCGCTTGCAAACGGTTCTTCCAATCTTGCGGGTACGCGGCCATGAGCTCTGCACCGACAGCTCCGAGGGCGCGCATTACCACAGCATGCGAGGAAATTTTTTCTTGCCGCAATTCCATCGGCTTAAGATCACCGCGCTTTACAGCGCTCCAGTCGGGCACCATTTTCGATACGGTCGACCAGTAGTCGACCGCAATGGAAACCATTGCGTTGACGGTGCTGTCTTCGTTGTCGCGCGTAGCCTTGAGGAGTTCGTGGTTCGCGTCGTAGAGCGCGGCGAGGCTGAATAGCTTTCGTGACCGCACCGGCAATGAGACAGCGTCCTTTTCCACCATGTCCTTGAATGAATCCACTTGATCGCAAACGCGTTGCGTCACTTGAGCCATAGGATCACGGTGGTCGAACAGGATATCGAGCGATTTTGATGTCTTCGCAACGTTGCGGTTCAGATCGCTAAACATCTGTTGAACGCGGTCTTTGTTTTCGTAAGGGAACAGCAGCACGGAGATCGACTCTTCGCCGACCGTTGGATTTGCCTGGACAGCCTGCGCGATGGCAGCGCAGCGATGCTGTCCGTCGTTGATTACGAAGTTCGCTTGCTCGAACTCCATCTCTAGAGTGCCGAGATCGGAATCTTTGGACACGGGTTTGAAGTCAACAGAGCACTTATACGATGCCGTGATTGAAGCGAAGATGTACCCCTCCTCATTATCGAGGATGTACTTCGCGATTTCGGGAACGCGATTCTTATTGAGGATTCGCTGCTCGCGATCTTCCGGCGTGAATTCTGCCCAATCCCGAAATGTGAACATTTTCGGAATCGCGTTGAGCTTCATGAGGCACGAGTAGTAAGTTCTTTGGCCGATTTCACCCCGCATGGCGGGAAATGAGACTTTCACTGGTTTCTCCTTCGAGCTCTTGCCTTAACCCGCAGTTGAGAGCGGCGTACCGCTCAGGCTGTCTCGGCTGGCCGAGCTCATGGTTGCTACCATACAGCTCTTACGGCTGCTTGTCAAGAGCTCTTCCTGTCGAATGGCAAGAGCTCTTCCGCACGCCGCCCGGCGCTGCCAAAATGTCGGGTCGGACGTACGGAATGCCGTGGGCGGCTGGGGCGCGGACGCGTCCGGCGAACCCCGCGAGTGCCACGATCGCAGCCAAGTACGGCAGCGCTTGGAGCAGCTCGCTCGGGACTCCGGCCTGCTGGAGCGAGAACTGCAGCGCGGCGAAGAAGCCGAAGAAGAGTGCCGCGCCGGTCGCGCCGAGCGGCGTCCAGCGGCCGAAGATCACCGCGGCGAGCGCGATGAAGCCGCGGCCCGCGGTCATCCCGTCGGAGTAGAGATCGAGCTCGGCGAGCGAGAGGTAGACTCCGCCGAGCGAGCAGATCGCTCCGCCGATCACGACCGCCCAGAAGCGCGTCGCGAGCGCGTCGATCCCGGCCGACTCGGCGGCGCTCGGGTCCTCGCCGCACGCGCGCACGCGCAGCCCCCACGGCGTGCGGTTCAGCACGAGATGCAGCGCGCCCGCGGCGACGAACGCCAGCACGATCAGCACGATCTCGCCGGTGTGTCCGAGCGCGGGAACTTCGTGCGAGGCGCCGGGCTGGTGCCACACGAGCACGAGACCGAACGCCGCGGCCGCGAGGGCGGCGATGTTGATTCCGGTCCCGGCGACGATCTGGTCCACGGCGAGCCGCGTCGCGGCGAATGCGAGAATCGCCGCGAGCAGCATCCCCGCCACGATGCCGGCCAGCGCGCCGATCACCGGGTTTCCGGTCGCGCCGCTGACGGCGACCGATGTGAACGCGCCCGCGATCAGGATCCCTTCGAGGCCGATGTTCACGACGCCCGAGCGCTCGCTCAGCACGCCGCCGAGCGCGGCGTAGATCAGCGGCGTCGCCTTGACCAGCGTGAGGCCGAGGATCGCCGCGATCGCGGCCGTCGTCGCGTTCACGTCGACCTCATCGTCGCGATCACGCGCCGCCCGGCGAGCGCGACGATCACGAGCCCGATGATCAGCGAGACGACCTCGCGCGGGACCTGCGCCTCGGTCTGCATCCCGATCGCGCCGCTGGCGAGGATCCCGAAGCCCAGCGACGCGACGATGATCCACAGCGGCTCGAGGTTGCCGACGAGCGCGACGGCGATCGCGATGAAGCCGTACCCCGGCGAGAGCCCCGTGTTGAAGCGGTGCAGCACCCCCGCCACGATCGTCGCGCCGCCGAGCCCGGCGATCGCGCCGGAGAGCGTCATCGCGACCAGCGCGGTGCGCCCGAGGTCGATCCCGGCGCGCTTCGCCGCCTCGGGCGCATCACCGGCGGCACGCAGCTCGTAGCCGAACACCGTGCGCTGCAAGACCCAGTGCAGCACGATCGCGAGGACGATCGCGATGACGAACGCCCACGTCAGCCGCGTGTCGGAGAGTAGGTCCGGAAGCTGCGCGGCTTTCGGCAACGGCCCGGTCTCCGAGGCGCCCGCGTTCCCTTGCTGCAGCGGGCCGGTGACGAGGTACGTCGTCAGCAGCACCGCGATGACGTTGAGCATCAGCGTCGAGATGACTTCGTTGGCGCCGAACCGCGCGCGCAGAACGCCCGGAATCGCGCCCCACACGCCGCCGCCGATCACGCCGGCGAGCAGGACCATGGGAACCGCGAGATACCCGGCGAGCGGAAATTGCGCACCCAGCCAGCCGGCGGCGAAGCCGCCGATCACGAGCTGTCCTTCCGCGCCGATGTTGAAGAGCCCGGCGCGGAACGCGAGCGCGACGCCGAGCGCCGGGAAGAGGAGGTTCGTCGTCTGCACGAGGGTCTCGGCGATCTCGCCGCGCGTCCCGAACGCGCCGTCGAAGAGCGCCGCGAAGCCGTCGACGGGCGAGACGTGCGCGAGCAGCATCGCGACCGAGCCGACGCCGAAGACGAGCACGATCACCACGACGACGTCGCGGAACGCGCGCGTGCGCGTGAACGAGGCGGTCACGCGTGCCCCGCCATCAGCGCGCCGATCCGGCCGCGGTCGAGGTTCGCGCGGTCGAACTCGCCGACGAACGCGCCGTTCGCGATCACCAGGATGCGGTCGGCCACCGCGAAGATCTCGTCGAGCTCGAACGAGATCAGCAGCACGCCGGCGCCCGCGTTGCGCGCCTCGATCAGCCGCGACTGCACGAGCGCCGCCGCGCCGACGTCGATCCCGCGCGTCGGCTGGTACGCGACGACCAGCTTCGGTGCGCTGGTGAGCGTGCGGCCGACGACGATCTTCTGCTGGTTCCCGCCCGAGAGCGCGCCCGCGAGCGCGTCCGGGTTCGGCGGCCGCACGTCGAAGCGCTCGATCACCTCGCGCGCCGCGTCGTCGAACTTCGCGAGCGCGAGCGCGCGCTGGCGGCCGAGCGCGACGTTGTCGCGCACGTTCCAGCTCAGCACGAGCGCCTCGTGGCGGCGGTCCTGCGGGATCACGCGGATCCCGCGCGCGATCCGCGACGCCGGCGTCTCATGCGCGCGCAGCGGCTCGCCGCCGAACGTCATCTCACCGGTGAACGGGACGACGCCCGCGATCGCATCGGCGAGCGCGGACTGGCCGTTCCCTTCGACCCCCGCGACGCCGACGATCTCGCCAGCGCGCACCTCGAAGCTCGCCTCGCGCAACACGCTGGTACCGGACTGCGCCGACATCCCGCGCAGTGCGAGGAGCGGCGCGACGACGGTGTTCGCGCGTGCCGCGAGCGCGGGAACCTCGCCGCCGACCATCTCTCGCGCGATCTGATCGGCGCTCGTCTCGCCGGTGAGATGCGAGGCGACGACGCGCCCGGCGCGCATCACCGTCACGCGCTGCGAGTACGCGATCACCTCGGCGAGCTTGTGCGTCACGACGAGGATCGCGGTCCCGCGCTTCGCGAGGTCCTGCACGGTGGTGAAGAACGAGGCGATCTCGCCCGGCGCGAGCGCGGCGGTCGGCTCGTCGAGGAGCAGCACGCTCGGCTCGCGATCGAGCTCGCGCAGCAGCTCGACGCGCTGCTTGATCCCGATCGGGAGCGTCTCGACGCGCGCGTCCGGATCGACATCCAGCCCGTAGCGCGCCGACAGCTCCCGCACGCGCGTGCGCGCCGCCGCGACGTCGATCGACCAGCCGCGCCGCGGCTCGCGGTTGAGCAGGACGTTCTCCCACACGCACAGCCGGTCGATGAGCTTGAAGTGCTGGTGCACGAGCCCGACGACGCCGTCGGAGGCGACGCTCCCCTCGTCGGGATGAACCGCGCGGTACGCGATCGCGGCGAGCGTCGATTTTCCGGCGCCGTTCTCGCCGACCAGCGCGTGGATCTCGCCCGGGACGAGCTCCAGATCGACGCCGTCGACAGCCTGCACGGCGCCGAAGCGCTTGCGCACGCCGCGCAGCGTCAGAGCGGGATGCGTTTGAACGATGCCAGTTCCTCCCGCGTGGTCGGCGCGACGATCCGCCCCGCGATGATCGCCGCTTTCAATTTTACGAGCACGGCGGTCTTCTCGGGCGTCACGACGCTCTTGGTATACTTGAAATCGGTCAGCGAGACGCCGCCTTCCTTCAGGCCCAGCGTCAGGTGCCCGGGGCGCGGCTGGTGCGCGGCGGCCTTCTGCGCGACGCGGAAGACGCCGATGTCGACGCGCTTCACCATACTGGTGAGGATCTTCCCGGGCGCGAGCGCGTCCTGGTCCGAGTCGACGCCGATCACGAACGCACCGTCGCGCGACTTCACCTGATCGATCGCGCCGAGCCCGGCTTTGCCTGCCGCGACGTAGATGATGTCGGCGCCTTGCGAGAACTGCACGCCGGCGAGCTCTTTCCCCGACGCGACGTCCTCGAACGAGCCGACGTACTTCACCAGGACTTTCACCGAGGGGTCGATCTCGCGCGCGCCGGCGGCGAAGCCCGCCTCGAACTTGCGCAGCAGCGGGATGTCGATCCCGCCGAGGAACGCGATCGTCTTCGTCTTCGTCATCATCGCGGCGAGTGCGCCGGCCAGGAACGAGCCTTCTTCCTCTTTGAATGTCACCGAGGTGACGTTGGGCTCCGGGACCACCGCGTCGATGATCGAGAAGTGCCGCTTCGGGTAGCGCTCCGCGACCTCGGTGACGTCGCGCGCCATCAGGAACCCGATCGCGAAGATCTCGTCGAACTCTTTGTTGGCGAGGACCGTCATGTTGACCTGATAGTCCGCCGCCGAACGCGACTGCAGCACCGTCGTGCCGACGTGGAGCTCGTTCTTCGCGCGCACGAGCCCCGCGTACGCGGAGTCGTTGAACGAACGGTCGCCGAGACCGCCGACGTCGGTCACCATCCCGATCCGCACGCCGGCCGCGGCCTGCCGCGACGCGCAGCCGCTCAACGGCGCGCACGTCGCTACCGCCGCGAGAGCGAGGGCCGCCGCGCGCCGAGGGAACCGCATTGCGGCCTCCTACGACGTTTCTGCGGGGCAGCCTCTCGCTTGCGGGGAAGAGAACCGCGTGAACCCCGCCGCGAGACCGCCCGACGTACCACGACCGCGCCGTCCGATGTCGCGGGCCGAGCGCCGCGTAACGTTCTGGCTGAAGACCGTCGCGGCGATCGCGATCACGATCTACCTGCTGGTCGGCGTCCTCGAGTTCCTCGGGAACGTCAAAGCGACGGCGCTGCTGTTCATCATGGCGCTGTTCTTCGCGTACCTGGTCTACCCGCTGGTGCGGCGGCTGAACGACCGGCTGCCGCTCGCGCTCTCGATCCTGCTGGTCTACGTGCTGATCGCGATCCTCGGCGCGGCGATCCTGCAACTGCTGGTCCCGCCGCTCGTCTCCGACATCCAAGGCGCGGTGAAGACGATCCCCGGGCTCGTGCGCGGCGGCGTGACGTTCCTGCAAGACCCGAACAACCCGTGGCTGCACCGCATCCCGGCCGACGAGCGCGCGTACCTCGCCTCGCTGCCGCAACAGATCGGCAACTTCTTGCAGGTCAACGCATACGACACCGCCACGAAGACCATCACCGTCGTGCTCTCGACGGTCTCGGTCGTCGCGACGCTGATCGTGGTGCCGGTCCTCGCGGCCTACATGCTGCTCGACGCGGAGAACATCAAGGAAGGTTTTCTCGGGCTGCTCCCGCCGAAGAACCGCCCGAAGGCCGACGAGATCATCGCCGATCTCGACAAGGTCGTCGGCGGGTTCATCCGCGGCCAGCTGATCGACGGCTCGATCCTCGGCGCGATGCTGACGGTGATGCTGTTCTTCACCCACGTGCCGTACGCGCTGCTGATCGGCGTCGTCTCGGGCGCGCTCAACTTCATCCCGTACGCGGGCGCGCTGATCGCGTTCGTCCCGGCCGTCACGCTGGCGTTCGCGACCGGCGGCTGGCCGCACGCGCTGCTGGTCGCGATCCTGATCTTCGTGATCCACCAGATCGACGGCAACTTCGTCGCGCCGCGCGTGCTGAAAGAAAACGTCGGGCTCTCGCCGTTCTGGATCGTGATCGCGATCCTCGGCGGCAGCGAGCTCTTCGGGCTGGTCGGAACGTTCCTGGCGGTTCCGGTCGCGGCGATGATCCGCGTGCTGATCGAGCAGCTGGGCCCGCACCCGGTCTCGCGAACGGTCGCGAAGCCGGCGCTCACGCCGGAGCCGCTGGTGGAGAGCCGGCCGCCGGTGGCGACGCCGAACTCGCCTTGATCTTCGCGACGTCTTCGACCAGCCGGCTCGTGATCAGCCGCACGAGATAGATCCCGAAGGCGGGATCGCGCCGGTAGAGCGCGAGCACCTCGTCGCGCCGCATGACGTAGACGATCGAGGTCTCCTCGGCGCGCACCGACTGCGTTCGCTTGCCGTCGGGCGAGAAGATCCCGATCTCGCCCAGCAGCGCGCCGGGAAAAAGCTCGACGCCGAGCTCTTCGATGATCAGCGTCCCCTGCGCGAGGAAGTACAGCCCGTCGGCCGGATCGCCGCGCCGGAACAGCACCGCGTCCTTCGCGAAGCGCCGCCGGTCCATGAACGGCGTGAGCCAGGCGGGTGAGACGTCGCTGGCCGTCATCGCGCGCTCGATCAGCCGGCGCTCGCGCAGGAGCTGGCGCAGCCGCCACAGGTTGAGCGGAAAGAGCACGCAGTGCAAGAGCAGCGTCGGCCACAGATGCGCGCCGGCCGCCCACGCGGCGTACGCGACGTTGCTCGCGAGCGCGATCTGGCGCAGCCGGACGGTGTCCTTCATGAAGAACGCGGCCACCGTCAGCAGCGCGGCCGCATAGCCCGCGTAGCTCAGGATTTCGAGCGACTCCACGCGCGCCCGTTCGTCACAAGAGCAAGCGCCTCCGCGCGGCGAATGGAGATGCCGTGATCTCGCAACCCGCTCCCGCTCTCGTCCCGGACCGCCGCCCCGTCGCGCGCGTCGACGTGATCGGCGTCCCGATGGATCTGGGCGCCGACCGCCGCGGCGTCGACATGGGCCCCTCGGCGATCCGCTACGCGCGGCTGAAAGAGTCCCTGGAGAAGCTCGGCATCGACGTGACGGACCACGGCAACCTCCGCGTGCCGGTGCCCGAGTCGGCGACGATCGCGGAGCAGAACGCGAAGTACTTTCCGATCATCAAGGCGGTCTGCGAGGAGTTGGCGGAGCTCGTGCGCGGCGTGATCGGCGCGGGCGGCTTTCCGCTGGTGCTCGGCGGCGACCATTCGATCGCGATGGGGACGATCGCAGGCGTCGCGCGGGCGCGCGGCAAGGCGCCCGGTGTGATCTGGGTCGACGCGCACGGCGACATCAACACGCCGCTGACGTCGCCGTCCGGGAACGTGCACGGGATGCCGGTCCACTTCGCCTTGCAAGAGCACGCGGTCGACCCGTCGCGCATGGTGTTCATCGGATTGCGCGACGTGGACGAGGGCGAGAAGCGCGCAATCCGCGAGCTCGGCGTCAAGGCGTTCACGATGGCCGACGTCGACCGGCGCGGGATGGCGAACGTCGTCGACGACGCGCTCACGATCGTCGCCGAAGGCGAGGGCTCGGTGCA
>Ga0213878_10000665_pt1 | contig 12591 bp, 12 predicted proteins | sample VelepicoBEBS_R02_FD_161053 | JGI IMG/M metagenome (GOLD analysis project Ga0213878, IMG submission 161053) | Vellozia epidendroides bulk soil microbial communities from rupestrian grasslands, the National Park of Serra do Cipo, Brazil - BS_R02 | ecosystem: Environmental > Terrestrial > Soil >... | reverse complement strand
CGGCGCAGCCAGCGGCGCGTTTGGCCGGTGCGGGTGTCTTCGACAAGGTCCTGCAGGCTGCGCGGATAGCTGCCATCGCCATTCTCGACGTAGCGCCGGATGGCCGTGCGGATTTCGCTGCCTGCGTGCCGTAGTTCGAACTCGCGTTCGCGCTGGACGTGCATATGCCAGGCATCGCCGACTTTCATCAGGTAGACCCCCATGACTGCCACCGCGGCCAGGCACCAGACGAGCGTGAACCCGCGCGGGCGCGGCCTAGAGTTCGCGATACGGCGTGCCATCGCGTGTTTCCCCTTGCGCCCCGCTGCGGACATCGAATACGCCGGCGGTGGCGTCGCTGTCGGACATCGCCTGCGTGTGTGAGTCAACCGGAGGCGGCACGATTGTCCAACTGCTGGCAGAGCGGCTGACCGGGTCCAACGGAATCTGCCGCAGGTAGGATTGCTGCACAAGCGCATCGAGCGATGGCGGATAGTGGCCGTGATCGGCGTGGAACCGGTCGATCGCCTCACGCATGGCCAGGAGGTTGTGGCGCAATACCACTTCCTCGGCGCGTTCCGTCTGCGTGGCGTAGCGGGGAACCACCAGCGTCATCAGCGCGGCCATGATGGCCAGTACCACGAGCAGTTCTATCAACGTGAACCCGGCGCGCCGCCGTGTGGATGCAGCGGTCATTGTCATTACCAGTCCTTGTAGGGAATGCCATTGGTGCCGATGAGCGCTGATTTGGAGAAGATATCGAAGACATCGTCGCCGGCCTCCGGCGCATCCGGGGGGCTTGCGTAGGCGCGCAATCCCCAGGTATCGGCGTCCGCGACGCCGGGGCATGCGCACATCGGGTCGCGCGGAATCCTGCGCAGGAAATAGAGCCTGGCGCCCGCCGGGTTGCGGATGTCTGTCACGCCGTCGACGAGGTCGGACAGCGTTGCTGGATAGCCGCTGGAGCCGACCATGCGGGTGATGCGGCCGCCATCCATGGCCGTCTTGTGCGCGTCGATGGCTTCGCGGATCTGCCAGAGTGCGCGCCGAAGTTCCACTTCCCGCGCCTGAACGGCGGCCATGCGCGCGAGCGGCCATGCCACCATCGCCAGCGTGGCCAGCAGTGTCAACGTGACCAGGACCTCGATCAACGTGAAGCCCGCATGCGTACGCGGCATCTAGCGGACCTCCATGATCGCGTTGCCGCCGTCGCTGACGGGCGCCGGTGGCCGGGCGGGTGCGCGGGCCGCGGGAGCCATTGTGGCGGCGGTTGGCGTGGCGGGTATCGAAGGTGGGAGTGCGAGCGGGTCGGTTGTAATGCTGGCCTGCGGACCGCTATTGAACGCCGTTACGTGCGCCGCCGGAACCGGGAGATCGCGTACGATTCGCGGCGTGATCAGCAGGACAAGCTCCGTGGAGGTCTTCTTCGACTGCCGGCTGCCGAAGATCCGGTCGAGTATCGGCAGATCGCCAAGACCAGGAATGCCCTGGCCACCCTCGTGTTCGTTGCGGGATAGCAGGCCGGCCAGCACCTGTGTCTCGCCGTCGCGCGCCGTCATGTTGGTTTCGGCCTTTCGGGTGCCAATCTGATAGGCCATCAGACCTGTCTGCGTCTTGATCGTATTGACCACGTTCGACACTTCCAGCGTAACCTTCACGCCGATCTCGCCATCCTGCGAGAGTGTCGGCGTCACATCGAGCTGCAGGCCGACGTCCTGGTAGCTGACCGATTCCGTGACCACGCCGTTGCCGTTGACCGTGGTTACCACCGGCAGGCGATCGCCGATCATGATCTTGGCCTTCTCGCGGTTCTTGACCCGGATACGTGGATTGGCCAGCAACTGGCCCTGCCCGGTCTCGCGCGCCAGGTTGGCCGTGACGACGGGGTCGCCAAGATTGACGCCGATATTGTCGCCGTTCAGGTGGCGCAGCTCGTTCCAGGTGATCACGCCGGGAACCTTGGCCGCGCCAGCGACCGAAGCCGAAACGCTGGGCGGATAGCGTATGCCGAGGTTCAACGAGTTGGTGCTGTTGACTTCAAGTACCTGGACGTCGAACATCACCTCGGATTGCGGCAGGTCGTGGGCGGCCACCAGCCGTTCGGCCACGGCCACGGCCTCGGGCGTGTCGCGGATCACGAGCATGCCAAGGCGTTCGTCGATATAGATATCCTTCGACTTCACGATCTGCTTGAGCATGCTCATGACCTGCTTGGGGTCGGCATTGTTCAGGTAGAACGTGCGTGTGGTCAGGTCCCGGTATTGCTGGACCTTGTCGGCCGCCTTCGGGTAGATCAGCAGCGTGGTGTCGTTGAGCAGCTTGCGGTCGAGGTTGTTCGTGGCCAGGATCAGGTCGACGATGGCCTCGACCGACGTGTTGTGCGCGGAGACCGTGGTCCGCAGATCCTGCGGCACATCGCGATCGAGGACGAAGTTGAGCCTGGATAGCGTGGAGATCGTCGACAGCGCGCTCGAAAGCGGTTGATCGCGAAACTGGACCGACACCGGTTGGCGTAGCGATGCCGCCAGCGTGCGCGCGGGGCGGCCACGTTTGCTGGCCAGCGCGGCGTCGAGGTCTGTGCGCAGCGCCCTGGCACCGGCGTGTCGGGGATCGAGCGCGAGCGCGCGATCGAGTTGTTCGATCGCGAGGGCAGGATCGGAAGGCGCCAGCGCCTTCGCTTGTTCGATGATGGTTGCGATCTCCTGCGCGCTGCGTGCGCGCCGGGCGCCTTCGATGGCGCGTGCGTTGCCTGGGTCGAGCGAGAGGGCCTCCGCAAACGTGGCGGCGGCGCGGTCAGGCGCGTTCATGTCGAGTTCCGATTGTCCCTGCTGGATCAGCGCCTGCAGTCGCTGGTCTCGGGCGACCTGGAACCGTAGCTGGCTGGCGATATGGTCCGGCGCGGCGGCGGTTGCCGCGGCGGCTTCGGCCAGTGCGGCGGCGGGGTCTGCGGGGCCGGGGATATCGCCGCCCGGAAATGCGGCGCAGCCGCCAAGCGCGAACACGCTTGCGGCGACGACGCTGAATGGAAATGGGACTTTCAAGGAGTTCTCCTGCATGACTGGTGCCCGCGCCTTGGGGGTTCAGTTGGCTTCCAGATGGAGCCTCCTGCCTGTGGAAAGCTGCGTGACCGTGACACCTGACGCCTTGACCGCGTCGAGCCGGTAGCCGTTCCAGCGATTGCCGGGCCGTAGACTGCCGGGCACATTGCAGCCGTCGCACGCGAGCCGGGTGGCCTGGCCGTGGTTGATCACCACAATCACGCCACGGGCGTCTTGCCAGACCGCGCTGGCTTCGATGATGGGCGGGGCCGGTTGTGGCTCGGCTACGTGAGCGTCATTCCTGTCGGGTTCGCCACGTGACGCAGCCATGACGTCAAAGCGCCATGCTGGCGCGGCGAACAGATCCACGGCGCGAACCTCGGCCTCGGCATGGCTGGTTGCGTCAGGCGCCAAAGAGGAAGAGGCCAGAGAGGGAGGCTTGCCGACACCGGCAGGTGCGCGTTGGCCGGCAGGCGCCACGGTGTCGTCGGTCAGGTCGATCCATGCGGCATAGATCGTCGCGCAGATGCTGGCCAGCAGGACATACTGCAGCGGACGCGAGATCTTCATGCTCCGGCCTCCACGAGATAGCTGATCTGCACCAGTGCGTTGACGGCGCCATCCGGGTTGGGCGAGCGCACAAACGCCAAGGTTTCCACCCGTACGCCGGGAATGCGTTCGATGGCCGCCAGATAGTCGCGCAAGGCGGGGTAGGGGCCATCGATGGTGTAGCGCAGCGTATGACGCACGAGCCGTTGACCGGCCTCGGGGCGGGACGCATGGTCGATTTCCGTCAGTTCGATCGACCGCTCCCGCGCCAGCGCGGCGTGATCGCGCAGGAACACGGTATAGGTGGAGGCGGCTGGCAACGCATGGTTGGCGACGCTGTGTCCGGCGGTGGCAATCTCTGTCCGGATCGCGGCGGCCTCCGTCCGCAGGGCCTGCAATCGAGCAGTCTGGACCGCGATTTGCGGATGGATGCTGCCAAGCATGGCACCCCCTGCGCCGATGGCAAGCAGCAACCCCAGCAAGCCGGTCCCTTTGCAGAGATGGCTCCAGCGTCGCAAGGTCCAGATCAGTCGACTCATCGTGAGGTCTCCCGCCAGCGCAACTCGAGCGTTGCCTCGATGCCGGTTTCACTGCGACGCTGCCGGACCAGCGAGACGGCGGTCACATCCGGCATTGCTGAAAGCGCATCCACGAGTGCCAGCAGCGCATCGTCGTGCCGGGCCTCCACGTCAAGCCGCTGGGTGCGCGCGGCGCCGTCCATGTCAATGCGCGCATAGGCGAGATCGTTGGTCCAGGTCCGTTCGAGCCATGCGAGTGTCGGGCCAAGCTGCCATGCCTGCCGCTCCGCCAGCTCGCTGATGGAATCCTGTTTCGCCGTGCTGGCTGGCCGCGTGGCCCGCTGACGCTTGAGATCGGCATGGGTGGCAACGGCCTCCGCTACCTCCGCGTTCAGCATCCGCAGCCCGTGGTACATGTGCGCCGCCCAGAGCCCCATGGCGATACCCACGCCCAGCAGCGTCATGGCGATCAGCGAATGCCGGCGGTCCTTGCGCACAAGATTGGGAGGCATCGTGCTCATGTTCGCGGAAGATGGGGGCCCAGCCAATCGGCGGCATGAACCGACGTAACGCTGTCGCCGATGACTGCCAGGCGCGTGGGGGCCGCAATGCCAGCCGACAAGGCGAGGCTGTTGACGAGTGGCACGATGTGACGCTCCTCCCGCCCGTCGTCAACCTGCGTCGTCACGGCGGCCACGGCGCCCTGATGACGGAGGGCGCAGGTGAGGGTGCCGCGTTCGCGCAGGACCAGAGCCGTATCGGGAGCAGGTATCGCCTTGCGATAGTGATGCACGGCCTGGGCGAAGGTCGACGTGGCACTGCGCAGGCGCAACCCGCGCCGGCCAGCGCATTGCGCGAGCGCCTCCAGCAGCGCGTGGTCGGCCATGATGGCGAGGCGGGGGCGTCCGTACCGGAGCGGTGTCAGCGCGAAGCGGGCATCGGCATGCGCCATGCCCAGCGCGTCGCATGTGGCCCGCGTCCAGGCGCGCCAGCCGGCGTCATCGACCAGGCGCTCCTGCCACGGCACCACGACGTGGCGACTCCAGGGAAAGCCGAGCCGGACCTCGAGTGTCTTGCCGCGCGTGTCCGCCAGGAGTTCGTCGATGATCGTCAGCACGGCTGTTGCATCTGCTTCGGCAGGACGATAGAGGCCGGGCGCATCGACGGAATCGCGACCATGCCGCGCGCGCATGCAAACGGCATCGCGCAGCAGCCAGACGCAGTATTCACTCTGAGACCGTGACACGATTGGCCTCCTGCAGCGAAGTGATGCCTTGCGCGACGAGCGCAAGCGCTGCCCGTCGCAGCGACACGAAGCCCGCTTGCCGCGCCAGTGCGCGCAGTTCGGCGGACGGCGCATGTCTGAGTATGGCGTCGCGAATGCTGTCGTCCAGGCGCAGGACTTCGGCCACGGCACGTCTACCCCGATAGCCCGTGCCGTGGCAGTGTTCGCATCCGCGGGCGGCGCGCATGCACCAATCCGCGACGCCGGCGCGGACAAGGCCGGATTGGCTCAGCAACTCATCAGTGGCAGTGGTTTCGCACGCGCAGTGGGGGCATAGCGTCCGCACAAGCTGTTGTGCGACCACGCCAATCAACGATTCGACGAGACTGTGCGGCGTGATTCCCATGTGCAGGAAGCGGTCGACGACCGATAGCGCGCCATTGGCATGCACGCTCGTCAGCACAAGATGGCCGGTGAGTGCCGCCTGCACGGCGATCGCGGCGGTTTCGCCATCGCGGATTTCGCCCACCAGGATCTTGTCGGGGTCATGTCTCAGGATCGAACGCAGGCCGCGCGCGAATGTCAGTCCTTTCCGGTCGTTGACGGGAATTTGCAGGACGCCGGGCAGCTCGTATTCGACCGGGTCCTCGATGGTGATGATCTTCGCTTCGCCGTTGTCGAGCTCGGACAGCGCGGCATAGAGGGTAGTGGACTTGCCCGATCCTGTGGGGCCGGTTACCAGCAGCAGCCCGTGCGGCATGGCGGCAATGGCGCGAATGGCCGCCACCGTATCGGCATCGTGGCCGAGCCGTTCGAGGCTGAGCCGTTCTGCTCCGCTATCGTCGCGGCGCTCGTCCAGCACGCGAAGCACGGCATCCTCGCCATGAATCGACGGCATGATGGAAACGCGGAAATCGATCTCGCGGCCTTGCACGATGGCCTTGAAGCGGCCGTCCTGCGGGATGCGCCGCTCGGCGATGTCGAGTTCGGCCATGACCTTGACGCGGGAGATGCTCTGCTCGGCGGTCTGGATGCCGGACACGGACGCGGCAGGCAGCAGCACCCCGTCGATACGATAGCGAACCGCCAGGCCGTCGTGCGTGGTCTCCAGATGGATGTCGGAGGCGCCCATGCGCAAGGCGTCATAGAGCGTCGAATTGACCAGCCGCACCACGGGGCTGGCATCCTGGGCGAGACTCGCGAGCGAGATGCCTGCGTCGCCAGGGGTCTCCTCGGTGCGTTCCGTGGCGGGCGCCAGCTGTGTCAGCGCGCGTTGCCGATCGGCCTGGCTTGCCAGAAGGGCCTGGAGGGCGGCGGTCTCGGTCAGCGCTTCCGTGCACGACAGACCGGATTCAGCCATACGCCGCGCCAACCGTTCGCGCATGACCAGCCGCGTCGGGTCGGCCATGGCCAGGATCAGTGCTGGAGACGCCAGGTCGGTCTGCAGCAGCACGCAGCAGTCGGCGATGGCTTCCGCATAGGGAAGCAGGTCGAAGCGTGGTCTGGCCGACGCCAGGGTATTCGCATCGATCAATGGCAAGCCGAGCAGATCCGCCAGATGAGCCGCGCAGCGTTGGGGGGATTGCGCGCTGGCTTCGGCGATCAGTGCTTGCAGGTCGCGGCCGGCGTTGCCGGCGCGCAGGGTCTGCAATGTCTGCAGGGAAGGCATTGGCTGCGTCATTGCATGCTCCCTGCCAGCTCGAAGATCGGCATGTAGAGAAGGAAAACGATGCCGCCCACCAGGACGCCCACCACCAGCATCAGGCAGGGCTCGATCAGTTTGGTGGTGGTATCGATGGTGCGGTCGATCGCCTCGTCGCAGAACTGCGCGGCGCGTTCGCACATCTCGGGTAGCTCGCCGCTACGTTCCCCCACGCGAAGCAGGCGTTCGGCTACGGGGGTCGTCAACGCGTGCCTGGCGAGCGTGTCGGCAACAGGCATGCCGGCTTCGATCTCAGAGATGGCCTTGGACATGGCGTTCTGCAGGAAGACGGGCAGCAGCGAGGCTGACAGGCGCAGCGCCGGAACCGCGGCCAGTCCGCCAGCCAGCAGCAGGCCCGTGGTGCGATAGAGCTTGGTAAGCGCCAGCAGCCGCTGGAATGCCTGGAGTTGTGGAATGCGCCACGCCAGCGTGGTGATGCGTCCGACGAGATTCGCGCGGCGAACGGCAACGATCAGCATCATTACCGAAGCGGCCAGCGTGGTGGCGATAAGGCCGCCATGGGCCTCGACCGTTTGTCCCCACCAGAGCAGCCATTGGGCGGCGGGCGGCAACTCGCGCATGGACGCGTAGACCTGGCTGAAGCGGGGAATCACGAAGAACAGAAGGAAGGCCATGATCCCCATGCCGACGGCGATGACCACTGCGGGGTAGATCAGGGCACTCGCCACCTTCCTGCGAACGGCCGCCAGGCGTGCCTCGTAGTGGTGGTAGCGTGCCAGCGCATCGGCAAGGTGTCCGGTGCGCTCTGCGGAGGCGACGGTGGCCACGTAGAGCGGAGAAAACTGTGCCGTCAGCCCCGTGAGCACGCGCGACAGGGGCAGGCCTTGAAGCAGGCCGTCAAGGAGGTGGTCCAGTACGGTACGCGTCTCGCTCTCTGCAGTGGCGCTGGTCTTGTCGCGCAGTGCCTCGATCGACTCGATCAATGACAGGCCGGCGCGCAGCAGCGCGCTCAGTTCCTGCGTAAACAGCGTGGTGGAGAACGGCGTGCGGCGCCGCAGCGTTCGAGCGTGGTGGCAGGCAACGACGTGGCCGCCGCCTGCCTCGGCCTGCCGTCGTGCGTCGGCCGCGCTCGGTGCGGAGAGGGTCAGGTCATGGAGTTGGCCATTGCGCGCAACGGTAACGCGGTACTGCATGTGCCAGCCTTACCAGGTCACGTCGGCGGCATAGCCGGTGCCGCCCGGTTTGCCGTCAGCACCGTAGGACATGAGATCGAAGTCCTTGCCGGCGGAACCGGGGCGCGTGTAGTGGTAGCGCCGTCCCCAGGGGTCGGCGGGAATCTCGCGGGTCAGATAGGGGCCGTGCCAGCGCGCGCCGGCGTCGGCAGGGTTTTCAAGCAGCGCGCCCAGGCCCTGCTCGGTGGAGGGATACGCGCCGACGTCGAGCCGGTATCGGTCCAGTGCATCGCCAATCGCCTTGATCTGTCCCTGGGCGGTTTTGACCTTGGCGCGGTCGAGCTCACCGAACAGCTTTGGTCCGACATAACCGGCCAGCATGGCGATGATCAGGAGAACAACCAGAAGCTCGAGCAGGGTGAACCCGTGTGTTCGAAGCGGGTGTCGATGGGGCGCGAGGTGCTTGGGGAATGACATGACTTGCTCTGCAAAAACCAGAATGCCGTCGGCCGATGTCTGGCATCGGTCGACGGCGGTTGGGGGTGCGTTCGCGCAAGGCGGCGCACCAGGTTTCGAATGCCGATCAGCGCTTGACGGCGCCCATCACGTTGATCAGCTCACCGTTATCGTCGCCGGCAAGGTCGCTGGCGAAGACACCGGCCGTCGGCGTGCGGCGGAGCGCATCGACTTTTTCCTTGACCACGTTCTTGTGGTCGTAGGACCAGAATGTCCATCCGTCATAACGCCAGGCGGCCTGCGACTTGGTGTCGATATACGTGCGGAAGCCCGGTGTACGCTTGATATCGCGATAGTCGCGGATGCTCTGCGACAGGCTGCCCTGCACGGCCTGGCCAGCCATCCACAGGCCATTGCTCTTGCCCGGCTTGACCGAGGTCCAACCCTGGCCATGGAACGGAATGCCATACACCTGCTTGTTCTGCGGGATGCCTGCTTCCCACGTGCTCCAGACCACACCCATCACGCTGCGGTGGGACATGCCCTCTGCCTTGGCCCACGGCGACGCGCTGGTGATCCGAAGCCCCGATGCGTGGCCAGCGGCAGGGTGCCATGCGCCAGTGAAGTCGTAGGCCTGGACGTTGACCCAGTTCAGTTCCGCGGCAATTGCCGTGGCCGTCTTGCCGGCCGGGACGCCTTCGGCGGCATTCATGCTGGCGGTCAGCAGGTAGCCGCTGCCTTCGCGCTCCAGCGCATCGCGGAATGCCTTGACCAGTTCGAGGTAGTTGTCCCAGTCGACGGCTTCGGCCTTGCCGTTGTTGACGTCCTGCAAGCGCGGTGCCAGCCATTCGAGGTTGATGCCGTCGAACACGCCCTTCGCCAGACCCTTGCCGCCGGTGCTGGACGAACTCGCGCCGAGGTTGCCCTTGATGTAGACGTTCACGCAGCTTTCCGCCAGCGCCTGGCGGGCAGCGGGCGTGCTCGCGGCCCGGGCGAACAGGTCGCCGCGACCAGCGCCGCCGATCGAGATGAGCGTCTTGACCGGATAGGCTGTCTTCAGCTTGAGCAACTGGTTGAAGTTGCCGCGCAGTGCGTGCTTGAAGGCCGGATCGGCCTTGCCGTCGACCGATTCCGCAGCGGTGAACTGCTTGCCGTAGTCGGCAAACGGATCGCTCGAACTGCGCGTGCTGCCACCACTGTCGCACCGGTACAGGCCGTCGTCCCCACGATGCAGGTTTGCATGGCGATAGTTCAGGTAGGTGAGCTTCTGCGCGGCACCAGTCTTGACGATGTCGCGGATCAGGTAGTTGCGCTTGTAGATGCTGTCTTGCGTGTAGGTGCCACCAACCTGTCCGGCCTTGGGTGCCGGGATTGCGGCGCGCGGCGAGTCTGTTGGCGTGGCTGGATCGACGGGCTCTTGCGGGTTCACGGGGTTCTGCGGATCGACGGGCCTGTTCGGATCAACGGGCTCCGTTGGGCCTGGCCGCGTCGATGCGGCCGACTTGTCGACCGTCATGTCGATATTGATGTCGAGGGCCGTGTGTACCTGGTCGGCCATCGGGCCTGCCGCATTACGCACCGCGATGCGGTAGGGAAGGGCGTTGCGAATCCTGGTGCCGATGAAAGGCTCGTAAAGAACCCGGTTATCTTCCGGGCGCAACTCGAAGACCAACGATTCGCCGGCAGTCGAACCGGATTTGCGGCATGCCGCAAAGGTGTGTGGCCCCGTACCTTCGAGGTTCGCCATCTTGTGCGCGCGCACGGTGATCGAGAACGCGTTGTTGTTCTCGTCCACGACGGGCACCATGAATACGTCGCTCGTGCCTTCCGGGCAATGGCCCGTGCCGTGATTGGGTCCGGTCGTCGTAAGGTTGGTGGTGGTGGCATACCAGCCGCTGCGGCCCTGGTCCGAAGCCATCGGCAGCATGAAGCGCGATTGCTTGCCGTCGAAGCTGACCTGTTGCGCCCTGACGCCACGATGATGGATATCCACGCCAAGGCTGAACGATTTCAGAACCGGCCGGTCGGGCAGATCGCCTGCAATTGCCTGGATTGGGACTCGATGCTTGACGGGCGTTACGTAGCGGGTGCCGGGTTTGAGCTTCGGGTTGTCGGTCGGCTCATACCAGATCACCAGCGTGCCGGGACCAGCGGGCCCGCCTTGCCCGTTCATCCGTACCCGGGTGCCGTCGTAGCCGGTGCCGGTGGTATTGCGCTGCGCGCGCAGGCGTACGGGCACCAGGGTGCCGGGGTTCGAAGCATCTTCGGCGATGACGTCGAGGATCGTGAACTCGCCCTCGATGCCCGGGCCGCCGGGACGTACATTGAGTTCCGCACGCGGTGACACAAAGTAGACGCTCGTCTTGTCGCTCGCCGGTACGACGTAGGTGACGGGGCGGGGGAGATCGGTCGGTACTACCGTCAGCAGCACATCTGGCTGCGCGGGCGGCGGGACGTATTCGCCGATGTCGAACCAGAGCTTGGTCTTGGGGCCGAAATCGTTGCCGAGGTAGAGGGGGTGATCCACACCCGGCTTCTGGCCCGGGTGCGCGACGCGGTCGTTTGACCAGACGCGCTTTTCAAACTCGACACAGGTTTCAGGTGGATATGCGTCCCGGCTAGCCCACGGCGAGACGTGGCTACATGCGTCGGGACTGGTTGGGCGCGCTGCGGCGGCATTGCCTGCAGCGGAGAGCAGAAGTGCCATGACTGCGGAAGTGATGGCAGTGGTTCCCTGCATCGATTTTTTCGCGTGCATGATTTGAGGAGGTGAGTTGACGATCGTCCTGGCTGGCCAGGCGATGTGACTCTATGGGGGCTGCGCGAAGTGAAGAATCGCCGTTGTCCGAAAGTGCTCGGAAGTTGATTTGAGTGGTGAAATGGATTGGGGCTTTAGAGGGGGGCGTTGCTGGCAGGCATGTCACTCGTTCTGACGAACCAGAAACATACGTGCACTATGAGGCACTCTAGCGAGTAGCTTCCCTCGTTTCAGAATCGATCACATGAGGCATAAACTAATTCGCAAGGAAATCATTTGCATCCTAATAGATTCACGTCTATCATTCGACCCATGTCAAAGATCGACGCCTTTCTATTTGCCTTTACCGGTCAGTTGATGTTGGCCGGTCGCCAATGGCGGCAGATCAGCCAGGCTGCCGTGACCGCGCATGGCATTTCCGCTGCGGCCGCCGCGCCACTGCTGTTTATCCGCCGTCTCGGTGGCGGCGTGCGCCAGGAGACCCTGGCTGACTACGTGGGCGTGGAGGGCGCGACGCTTGTGCGTCTGGTGGACCAGCTCAGTTCGGCCGGTCTGGTGCGCCGCGAGGTGGACCCGAGTGACCGGCGCGCCAACGTGCTGTCGCTGACCGAGGCCGGTGAACGCATGGCCGAACAGATCGAAGTGGAACTGAAACAACTGCGCGCGGAGGTCTTCGCGGATGTTTGCGAGGAGGACGTGGCGGCGACGCTGCGCGTGCTCGATGCATTGTCCCGCGCTGCCGCAGCCGTTTCTTCGACAGGCAAGCAGGAGTCCTGAGCAGCATGGGTAGTTGGCCATCCGCAAGAGACTGGATCTTTTCCGCCAAGGCCTTCATCGCCGCGATGCTGGCGTTGTGGATTGCGATGTATCTCGGACTGCCGCGTCCTTACTGGGCGATGGGCTCGGTCTATATCGTGGCGCATCCGTTGACTGGCGCCACGCGTTCCAAGGCGTTGTACCGCGTGCTGGGCACGCTGCTGGGGGCGGCCGCCGGCATCCTGATGGTGCCGCCGCTGGTGAACGCGCCACCCTTGCTGATGGGCGCGGTTGCCATCTGGACCGCGTGCCTGCTGTATGTGGCGCTGCTGCATCGCACGCCGCGCAGCTACGTGTTCATGCTGGCGGCCTATACGCTGCCGCTGGTGGCGCTACCTTCCGTCGACAATCCCGCCGGCATCTTCGATCTCGCCGTGGCGCGTTCCGAGGAAATCTGCCTCGGCATCCTGTGCGCCA
>Ga0213878_10000664_pt1 | contig 12604 bp, 9 predicted proteins | sample VelepicoBEBS_R02_FD_161053 | JGI IMG/M metagenome (GOLD analysis project Ga0213878, IMG submission 161053) | Vellozia epidendroides bulk soil microbial communities from rupestrian grasslands, the National Park of Serra do Cipo, Brazil - BS_R02 | ecosystem: Environmental > Terrestrial > Soil >... | reverse complement strand
TGAAGACGCAGATGCGGCCGTCCGTAACGTTCGACCGACTGAGTCCAACGCTGTTCAGTTGTGAGCGCGCTCATTTCAGGAGTCGCAATCTTGGATAGTTGTTCTTCAATCACGGTGATGTTTTCCTCTGCGGCCGTGCAGCGCTCGTCCAGCGCTTTGGCCAACCGATCTCTAATGCCACTTACACTTGCTAAAAAGTATTCGGCTTTCTCGATCCAGCTCTCCACCTCACTAGTAAATGGAATCTGGTATGACTCGAGGCCCATTTGCCGAAAGATTTCCTGCGTCTTGTCTTCATAGCCGAGGCCCATAGCAGGCACCCCCGCTAACATCGACAGAATGCAGGCATGCAATCGCATCCCAATGAACGCGTCACACTGCCCGAGCGCCTGGATCAGTTCCACGGGTCCGTAACGTGCACGATCTAGTTCGCACCGAGCCTGCAGGTTCTCAGGGAGCCGGTCGCGAATCAGCGAAGCCATCTGAGAATCGTCCACGTAACCGGGTATACCTTGGCAAGTAGACAGGAAGAGAATTCTCTTATCGCCGTCGGCCAAGATGTGCCGGCACAGTTGCTCTGCCTTCGCGATCGTCTTTTCCTGCATTGCCTGGTCGCCAAGCGGCCACACGCGAAAGCTCAAACCGATGAGCCGGGTATTCGATTCTTTCTTGGGCTTGAATAGTTCAGGTGCGATCCGATGCCACAAAAATGCCGCGTCAGCCGTAACTCTGATCCTTGAGGAGTCCACGCCACTTTTGGCGAGATACCGCGTTGAGATCTGGTCCCTGACGCAAATGCAGGACACCTGGTTGAGGACCTGCCGCACACGTTTGATAGACTTACCTTTCCAGAAGGGCCCGATCGATTGACCGATCAATATCAGCGGTTTTGACGAGCGCAACGCTACCTCAAATCCTTGCAGACGCTCCTCTACGGAGTAGAAATCATGCAGGAATCCACCGGGAGCGGAGAGAACCACATCTGCTGCCTCATAACATGCAAGAGTGTTCCTCCGAGATTCCTCCGTGTTCGCAAACTCCAGGTCTGATTCCAGGTTAAGATCCGGCAATTGTTTGCGCGCCAGCTCGAGATCCTTACATAGAACCGTAACCTTAGAGTCCGGCCATCGATTAGTGAGCGCCAGGACAAGCGCCCGCAGCAATGCCTCGTCACCACCATTCAGCGGGACCGAATTAGTTATAAGAAAATTCATGGAGATAAATGCTGCGACGGTGATTCAGCGTTCAGCCAGATGCCCATATTGTTCAGAACGTGGTTTCCAAGATTCGATTTCCGATGCCTGTCTGTGTGTTACGAGATCTGTCCCTTTCACAGCTGTTTCGAGGACGCCATAGAGGCCCTGAATACTATGTTCCATCGAAAAGAGGTTCTGAATTCGCACTCTCGCCTTCTTGCCCAGTTCGGAAGCGAGGTTCGGATCGCGGGCGAGAAGCACCATGTGATTAGCCATCGAATCGATATTCGCTTCCTCCGATAGTAGGCCGGTCTCGCCGTGCGTTACCGTATCAGGTATTCCCGCGTGCTTTGTGCTTACGACCGGAAGGGCCGATGCACCCGCCTCCATAACTGCGACCGGGTTCCCTTCAGAATCGCCGGAAGGCGCGGTTACTGAGTGCTGCACGAATCCGCGGCAGCGCCGCATCATCGCGGGCACACTGTCGTGACTTACAACACCAAGGAACTCCACCTCCTTTTCGAGTCGCAGCGCACGAACTATTTGTTTGCAGCAGTCCAGCAGAGGGCCATCGCCAGCGAGGCTCAATCGAATGTCCGGACACTGCCGAAGGGCCCGTTCGAATGCGAGAATCGTCAAAAACTGCGCCTTCTTTTCGACGAAACGTCCGATGGCCAGAAAGTGTGGCGGGTTGCTACCGGCGTCAGCGGCGTCAAAACGCAGCACGTCGACTCCGCAAGAGTTGACGTAAACTTTCTCCCGCGGTGCGCCGAGGCGAACCACTTGCTCGGACATCGCCTTCGAAACTACGACAAGCGCGGCAGCGGTTCGAAACAACTCTTGGTACTCCTTTTGATACTGCTCGAGAACTCTGCGGTCGTAGACATCAAATCCATGAAAATGAACGACCAGAGGAACCTTGGCGATTTGACATGGCCGCAGCAGACTAACACCAACGGGGCCGAACTCGGCCAGCGTGACGTCCGTGCGTTTAATAAACGAAGCCAAATGATTCTCGCCTGCTTTTCGGATCCTCTCTGCCACCCAGAAAGGACCTCTTTTGGAGAAGCGAAGTCCGAGGCGGTATCGCTTAGGGAGAATGAATTGACCCTTGTGCCTCCAGTCCGGCCAGCCTCCGAGTACAGGGAACACCTCACCAGGCAGGCGATTAATATGATCACGGACGAACGTCTGCGAATACTCTTCGTCCGTACTGGCCAGGGAAATCTTCAATGGTGATCCAACTCTCATTGTTTAAGCGTGACGATATGTGCTCGCCGGCTTCGAAAGAGAATTGCCGGGCAGACTATAAAAGAATCGCGATCTGCTCTGGGATTGATTCAGCCGATGGATTCGTAGCTCCGTAGGAGCGAAATCTTTATAGCAACGATAACGTAAAAGCGATTAGCTCCGTTAGGTAGCTCCGTTAGGAGCGGCATAGAAGCTGGTTCTCGATTAGATGTCGCTCCTCCGGAGCTGGTCACGTTTTCTCTGTCTCGAGGCTATAAAGATTTGGCTCCTACGGAGCCGTTCTCGAACTGTCTCCTGGACTGGCGAACCCGCTGATCGATTTACAGCTCCTTGATCCGCTGCGGGTGGCATCGCCCCAGGGAAATATCCTTTATCGCTAACAAGTGTCCTTTCACCCTTCCACTCCAATCCAGAGACCGATCGCCTTTTAGCAGCTTCGATAAGCTTTGCCAGAGGCTCTTTCCAACGCACACCAACCAGAAGCGAATCCACGCCATCCGAGGCGGTAGATGCATTACTCCTTTTTTTAGAAAGTACCAATTGTTAGCTACGAATGAGTAGCCTCGTAATAATTCTCGCACCCGGCCTCCCGGCGTTGCCAGATGAACCCCGACGCAGCCTGCGAAACGGCCAATGAGCCCGTAATGCTCTAAGCGAATAGAGAAATCATAGTCCTCCCCATAAGAATAGAAGGGAAGGTTTTCATCAAATTTCTCATAAGTCAGTAGATGCCGCCGCATAACCATATTGCAGCCATAAAGGATATGATGCGATCCGCGACTGTAGAACATACCCCGGGGGGTTCCGTCGGGTCTGTAGTTGGCGATTAAGTTCTTCGCTTCCTCGCGGCTAATGCCACCGTCTTTGAGAATCCGGCCAGAGATCCCGACGACCTGGATATTAGCATCCAAAAACGCGACCGCTTGTTCAAGGTAGTCCGCTTTCAATTCAAAATCGTCATCGAGACATGCCACATATTTCACACGGGTTGGAATCGCTTCGATTCCGGCGTTTCTCTGTGTGGTTAGTCCAAGCGGCCCAACGACGTAGCGTACTTGATTTTCCCAGTCGTTCTCAGGCAGATCTTCGGGTGAGGGGACAACCACGATGATCTCGCTGGGTTGGAGCGTCTGGCGCTGAAGACATTCGATCGTTGCCCTGACGCAATCGGGACGGCCCTTAGACGAAATGACTACACTTATCGAAGAGCATTCTGAGTTTGTACTGCTAGAATCCATGCTTTCTTCTTCGCTGTTAACTACTGCAACTCCGTGCTAATCAAATCGTTCCATTCTGCCAGGAATCTTTCTCGAGTAGCTCCCTGAGCGTGAGCCATCAGAACGTTCCTTAACGCATTCTGCTGTGTCTCATCCAGGGCGAGAACCGATTCCATTGCCTCGCCAATTTCCGAGATCGAGTTCGGATCCACGGGGATCGCTGCGCCGTTTACCGCCTCGGTGAGGGCGCTGTCTCGTGAAACGATAGGAATCAGTCCTCGAAGCGCAGCTTCCAGCGCTGGCATCCCGAACCCTTCCAGGAGACTCGGCAGCACGAACGCGCTTGCTTCTTTATAGAGCCAGCGTAGTTGTGCATCCGACACGTACCCCAGGACTTTGACTCCAGGAGTACGTGCAGCTGCCGCTTCGATTTCCTCTGCCCCGGCGCCTCTGGCGCCGCAAAGTAAGTAACTCACGCCGCGCTTGGCGAAGCCGTATCGTTCAAAAGCTTCGATGGCAATTCTTTGGTTTTTTCTTGTCTCCAACGCCCCGACGGTTAGGAAGAACGGTCGTTGGACACCGGGAATCGGTTCTGTATGGCCAGTGACGCTGCCATTCCGTATGTACAGAGGGATCGCCCGAAGGAAACGAAATTCTGTGCCGAATCTATCCTCAAAGGCGAGACGCGACGTGTCGCTAACAAAAACAACACCGGGCCGCACTTCGGTAACTTTGGCGTACGCCTTCTGGTACGCAATGACAGTCCCGCTGTCATAGAGTTGGGGGTGGGTAAGGGGACCAATGTCGTGACACAAAACGACATCCGAAGACTCGAGCCTGGAACGACTGACATAAAGGGGATCCAGAAAAAGCCTCGTTAGCCTTTTGGTTTTGGGTTCCGGCCAGAGGAATCGGTCCGATGTGCCAAGTCGGGTAATCTCCTGAAGCATCAGACGCCCAAATATTTTCCGGGTAATGCCGGTGGGGAGATCCCGCCGTAACAGACGCCACCTTCTTACCGTTCCTTTACCAGCGAATGCTGAAACCAGGTCCTCGGCAATGTAATGGGCTCCGGTCCGGTTGATCAGCGAGAGCGAACAATCTAACAAAAGTCGCATGCTTTACTCCATTAACTAGCGGACGCGATTCGGGACTCCGTTTCTACAGATAAGGTATTTGCCAGAATTTGGGCCTCCTCTTTCCAGGTGTGATGGAGCATGAGAGGTGGCCTAGGAGAACTAACCGCTTTGGTAATTCCTGTCTTAACCCCGTCAACAGTAGGCTGCACGTAGATCACATGCTCATCCCCGGCCTCTCTGAGTTCTGGAATATCAGTGGTGACAACTCGCGCACCACAAGTGCGCGCCTCCAGAACAGGCATTCCAAAACCTTCATACAAGGACGGGAAGACCAGAGCGTCCGACGCCGCGTACAAAGCGGGTAACAACTCGTCCGGCACATAGCCGGCCAGCACCACGTTGTACGCGCGCGCCTCATCGAGTTTCTTCTTCAACGCCTGGTTCTTCCACCCGGTGGGCCCCACCAGCACCAATTGATGCTCGGTTAGTGCGCCGCTTCGCTTCAGATCGATGTATGCGCTGAGCACAGCGCTGAGATTCTTGCGTGGCTCTGCTGTCGCTACCGACAGCAGATATGGGCGCTTAACTCCAAGGCGCGACAATTTCTCTGGAATCCCGATTTCACCGGCGGGCTCCGACAGGTGAAAGCGCGACGTCACACTGGGCCGGACGACGCCGGTTACTTTAGCCCCGAACATCGTGCGGATGCGTTCCGCGGTACCGGATGAATTGGTGAGCACAGCATCAGCGGTCAAAATATCGCTGCGAAAGAAGAGCCGGCTCGACCAAAGGCTTTGGAACTGCATCGTTTCCGGAGCAACAAGATAATTTACATCATGTACCGTACAAACAGTTCGGGCAGCCCGGCCGAGTCTCGGATGTAAGCTCCGCCCTGCCCAGAACACGTCGATCCGATCTCTGAGGCACTGCGAGCGGCAGCGGGTCTTAAGCCATACAAATGAGGGTAGTCGCCGAAACGCAGCGACCGGCTCTGTCCGCAGTTGCCAACGCCGGGAAGGCAGAACGACAGAGGCAGCCGGTAGTCTAGAGTAAGCGATGAAAGATGCCTCTGGCAATAGCCCGTCAAGCTCGCGAGCCAGATTGAGGATGTAGTGACCCACGCCGGAAAGCGGAGCGCGCAATGCGTCTCCGTCCATACCAATACGAAGTGATGTCATTTTGCGGTAGGGATGAGCTCTCACTCATCCTGAGATTAGGTGTAGTGAATCAGAGACCGATGATGGTCGGTAGGGACGAGCTCCCGACTCCGCAAGGCCTACGTCGCGGCCAAGTTTTAGGACTTGTCATATGTTGGGTGAGGGCGCGCCATAGCGAAGCGACGGCGGCTTGCTCGTCCGCGTGTTTGTGCGCTGCCTTCTCATTCCCAACTCAATTCCGAGCACTCGCCGTAGTTAACTTCTTCAGTTGGCTTTGCCCGTGCTCGAGGTGACCTCGCAGCCAGCTCAGGACCGGGCGTTCTACGATGTAATGAGCGAGAAGACCAAAGGCGACCGCGACCACAACCACTAGCGGCAGAACGATCGGAATGTGCGTCGCCTTCAGGACGTTATGTTTCATCAAAAAGGCGAACACGATCATCGTCATTGGATGCGTTAAGTATATTGAGTAGGACGCGTTTCCTACCGGTACCAGGATCCGATTCACCGCTGCGTTCGCAAAAGGCGCCTTGATAAACGAAAGGGTCACCAAAACCGCCGGCACTCCCCACACGAGAAAACGTACAGCGTTAGCGGGTCCGTTCGTTCTGTCATGTGGGTTTTCCATCAAAATCGCTGCGATAGCGATAAGCACGAATCCAGGCAGCCACAGGTATCGCACCCAAGCCGCGCGAAATATCGGAGAATGAATGAAGTAGGAAATGACGAGTCCAAAACAAAACTCGAGGGCGATCGGGTTGGTCAGAAAATGCTTTATCGCACCCTCTGGCAATATTTGGCCAACAACTATTCCCAAGCCGATGATTAACGTGGTAGCCAGAATGGATGCTCGGGCATTGCGGAAACAGAGCGTGATCGCAAACAAGTAATAAAAGTACAGCTCATAAACCAGCGTCCAGGATACATAAACGATCAGCTTGTCGCAGGGCAGCAGGAAGAGAGAACAGGCAAAGATATTCCCATCGACAGGGAGATTCCGATAAAATACGCCACTGCCCCATAATGCCAGGGTAACAAAGAGGCAAATCCAGTACAGCGGGAAGATCCGAATAAACCGTTTTATTAGGAAACTGATCGTTGACTGTTGAGTCTGCGACTCCTGTCCATAGGTCACGCTATAGATGATGAAGCCGCTGATGACGAAGAAGATGTCGACTCCGGATGCACCGAATGAGATTGCCCAGTTAGGCAATATATGGGGAGAGACGGCCAACGACTCTTCCAGCGAATGATGCAGCACGACCAGCGTGGCAGCAATTCCGCGAAGTATCTGAATTCCGATATTCCAGTTTGCTTTAGGCATATACGCCGTCCTCCTTTAAGTTCCTTTGGCCTTCGTGCTCGGCAATCAACTACAGAACGGAAAGATCACGAAGGCCACAAAGAGCCAAACTTTCGGAAATCTTTGCCCGCTTGATCCTCTGTCTCTGTGATCTTTCCGTATTGTGATATTTGCTCGGTGCTCTAACGATGCCGGCCAAATTTGTCTGAGCAAGAAGTCACGGTCCCGCACCCGCAAGGGCCGCAGCTTAGCTCCGTAGGAGCGAAATCGTTATAGCAAAGCGGCAACAAAATTGCGGTCAGCTCCGTAGGAGCGACATCTAGTTGTGAGCGCGGAACGTAACGGTGCCCATCAGCTGATCCTCACTGCTTTGCGTGCTCTCCTAGTATCTGCCAAGTCTTGGCGGCGGCAGTGTCCCAGCGATACAGAGAAGCGCGCTGTATGGCCTGATTGGCCACGGAAGCGTGCTCGGCTTCATTCAGCCGCAGTACTTCCTGTAGTTTGTGCGAAAGATCTACCCGATCATAGGGATCAAAGTAAACGGCCGCCTGGCCACAAACCTCCCGGTGAGGAGGTATATCTGAGACGACAACCGGACAGCCACAGGCAAGAGCTTCCAGTGGTGGTAAGCCGAACCCCTCATAAATAGATCCATAGACGAAGGCCGCTGCGCCAGAGTATAGAGCTGGCAATAGATCATCTTCGACCCGGCCAAGGAAACGAACTCCCGGTGGCATCGAATCGAGCTGAAATTGTTGAAAGAGATGGCCACTGGTTCCCACCACCGCCAGCGTTGTTCCGGCAAAGGAATCTTGCCGCCAAACGTCTAGCAGAATCTTCAAGTTCTTACGCGGCTCGAGTGAACCGACAAATAGAACATACGGGCTGGTCAGGCCAAAACCGGTCGTGATCCTCTTAATCGTTGCCGAATCGATCGGCTGAAATCGATGCTCGACTCCGTTGTAAACGACATGTACGTGCTCCGAAGGCACGCCGGTGAATTCCAGGATCCGCTCTTTCGAAAACTGAGAAACTGTAATGATTGCTCTCACCTTGCGGATAAGACGCGGCAGCAACGCCGAGTACCAAATCGCAAACTTTCGCTCGAACCACTCAGGATGATCCAAAGCAGACGTGTCGTGCACGGTAACTACCTGCCGGCTTACCCCTAGCGGGCCGGTGTTACCTGGACTCCAGAGCAGCCGATTCTTGAGCTGCGTGGGAAGATAGAACTGTTCCCAGATGTGCCCTTTTATTCCCTGCAAAGCCCGTCGTGGCCGAACTGAACCTAACTCCCCCGGGAGGTGCGGTAAGAGACTCATTAGGTATCGTTGGACACCCGTAATGTGGTATCCCAGGGTTCGCAGATTAACACAAGTTTCCAAGATTATATTCCTCGCGTAATTCCTTTAGTAATGGGCCGTTTGGTTCTCCAACTTCGCTGGCGACCCTTTTCTAGAGTCGCCTCTTTGGAGTGGCGTCGATTTTATAGACAGGTATCCGACGGGTTTTGTCCCGAAGGGACTCGATGATCGTAGCCAGGCAGTTCACTGCCTGGAATTGATTACGAAGAGACCTGTCCCGTCAGGGACGGTCTGATAAAGTTGACCGGACTTAGCTTCCATCCTGCACAGTGAACAAAGCCGCATCGCCACCTCACACCGTCCCTCCGGGACGGGTCGCGCTTTGTACAAATTCCAGGCAGTAAACTGCCAGGCTAACATCATTCTGTCCCTTCGGGACGAAAACGCCGAGCGCCGAGCGCCGAGCGCCGAGCGCCGAACGCCAAACGCCAAACGCCAAACGCCAAACGCCAAACGCCAAACGCGTTAGCGGATAATCAACAGCTGCGGGACGGCCGAGACCGAGACGGGCACCGAAATGCGGCCATCTCGGTTAGAGACATTTTGCGATAGCTTGTCTGAGATCTCAGTCTGATTTCCCGATAGAAGATCGTATAGAAACACATGCCGGGCTTCACCGGTTACCGGTACAGCGATGGTTGCGTTCGTAGGTTTCGCATTGGGATCCCACGGTTTCACATCCCAAAAAGCGATTACGGTTGTTGCTCCATCGGAGCTCGAGAACGTGTAGCATCGACTCCCGAGCCGGCCCGGTTTAGCCGCGGGATCAAACTCGATCGTGGCTTGTTTCGCCTTGGCGGCTACACTCATTCCGGCAAGGGTGCTGGTAACCCGTTGCAGAGCGAAATACGACGGCTTTGCTGAAAGATCGTTATGAATTAAGCCGAAATTTTGTTCGTTCGAGTAAGGATCAGCTCCATCGTCTTTAAAGTCGTAAACAAAGGTATGCTCGACACCGATACCTTCGCTCTCCAATACCCGGCGGAGGATGTAGACCGCCTGGGTGTCCTCGGATATAACGGGCTTACCGGATTTTGATCGTTCGGTCGAATAGCCCCACTCGGTGTGCCAGAGTTTCTCTGTGGCGCCATATTTTTTTGCTTGTTCCCGGAACATCGAGACTTGGGAGGCAAAGGTGCCGTTGGCGTCAGCGGTAGCGATCCCGTCGCGGAGGAGAAAGTAGGGATTATTGGCGTAGGGCACAACTTCAGGTATATCCCTGCCATAGGGGTGGTCGGTGAGACCATCGACTTGCGGAACTAGTCCGAGGGCAATCATCCGGAAACTGGCTGGGGGCGGAGTTCCCAAACCAATCACGGTCATATTCGGATTGGTGAGTTTGATCTCTTTGGCGGCTGCGTTCAGGATTTGCACATACTTCTGCAGATAAGGTGAGACGGAACCAAGACGTTCGTTCCCATTCCACTGTCCGCCGTAAGCATCCTTGAACCCGAAATTGTTAGGCTCGTTCAGAATCTCGATCGCTTGAATATCGTTGGCGAGCTCGCGGGCGAGCCACGCCGCCGCCTTGGCGTAAGCGACGGTGTCATAATGGTCGGGATATGCCCAATTACCATAAGCTAAGATCAGATCCACTTTGAGTCCTGCGGCTCGAGCGGCTTGAATCCATGCCTTAGCTTTTGTCGGGATGCGATAGCTCCCCGGTTTAGGTTCCAGGGCAGACCAATTAAAATCTTCGCGGATCCAGCCTGCACCCGACTTCGCAATCAACGGCATGACCAAGTCCGGCGACCAATTCTGCGAGAAATGAGTGCACACACCCACGCGATCATCGCGGACCGTTTCATCGGCGTGCAGAGTTGACGTCAAAGTTGAAACAGCGAACAGACCCAAGGCTAGCACGGCTCGGACAAGCCCCCCAAAGCAACGGAGCAGTGCCATCGCTCCAGACCCGGGAGGGCGCGCGTCCTCGCGCGCTGATAAAACGTTACCAACACTTAGGTGTAGTTTAATCATTTTATCATCAAAAGCGGATAGACTCCGAGAACAAAGGATCGCGGGGACGCGATCCCTCCCCGCACTGGGTCTCTCACCTCTCACACTCCCCGAGCGTGGGCGAAACCTCGTCGAACGGGTACCTCCGTCTCTTGCGAGCTACCTAACCTATCTCCCAGTTTCTGCTGATCGAGCCGCCAGTAGGCCAAGCCCAGAAACATCCACGTCGTGGGCAAGAAAAACTCAGACACATTGATGCAATACAGAACGAAAATCGTTGCGATCCCCACTTTTAAGCCCAGACCTCCGTCATTTGATCGCAACAAAATTGCCGGCTTCAAGAATGCATAACAATAGATCACCAGGCCGATCAAACCGGTATTAATCAGCATGGTAGTAAGTACCGACCCATAGTAATAACCAAAACCTATCCCAAAAATAGCGTTAATGGGTGTGAAGGTTTTTAACGTCGCAATCATTGCTTCGCTGGCCGCCTGATGCATATCCCCCGAGCCAGCCTCGCCGTTTATTTTGTTAGTGAAGATCGCGTCAAAGGTGTCGGGATAAGCAAAATAGAGGGCAACCAATGTGCCGGCAAAAAGAAGAAGAGTCAGGATCAGCGGTAAAGTGAATTTGCGCTTCAATATGCAGTAAATGAACAAGGCAAAAGCCAATCCCGCATAGGCCGAGGTGGAGGTGGAGAATACGGTGCAAAAGAGGAGGGCGGCGGAAAGCAATTTCTTCCTGTTCTCCAGAGCCAGCAATAGATAGGGGACTACGGCCGCGGACAAAAAGGAAGGCTCCCCATACGTCGACTTTATGCGAAGCAAATTGAAGGGTCCAAACTGGATCGACTGGGACCAACTTCCGGTATGGAGATCCTCGCCATACGTCCGATTCCCAAGGAAGTCACCGGGTTGCTGGAATACCAGAAAGAAGAGCCATTCATAGATCCCATAGATGGCCAGGAACCACGCGCCCCACAGGACATAACGCATCCATTCGGGACGGAAGAAGAAACGAAAAAACAAGGCGATACAGAGGCAGGCAGCCAGATACAAAGTCTGGGTGAAAAGCACGGGCCGAAGCACGACGCGAGTGTCGCTCGGGTTATTGAGGAACAGTTCACCGAAGTCGTGCCTACCTGAGATTAAGTGCCCGAGTTGGCTCCCGCACAGTAACAGAAGCCAGATCGCGGCCATAGCCACGGCTAGGGTGATGTAATGCCTTCGCGGTAGACAAGGTTGTCCGCTGTCCCGGCCCAGGATAACCAAACCCACAGAGATAAACGCAAAAATATATGCGGGTATGGTCCCTTGGGCAGAGCGGATGACCAAAAATGATGTCACCGGCATCAACACGCACCAGAGCGCCACAAACCAATTCGGAATACCTTTCATGAGATCGAAATACGTCTAATCAAATCTCAGGGTGTTTCAGTTCGTTCTCGTCCTCGTCCTCGAAAGGCGTTGCGTTTCGCGGGTGAACCTAGGGCAATAAGAGAGCGGTTCGATTCTCGATTCACTAGTCTTTAGGTAACCACCAATTCTCGAGGACGACCACGAGGACGAGGACGAGTAGGATTTCTCAAACCACGAAGCAACCTGAGCAATTCTTCATGCTCACCTCGCTGGCCGAAACTAGCAAAATAAGCCCGGCTCTCGCGTACGGCGGCGCGGCGATACTCTTCGTGATCAAGAATGTGGCTCACAACCTGTCGTTGGATCGGGAACACGCAACCTTCATACCCAGGGGGTAGCCCCGCCAAAGAAGACTGAGACGCGAACACAGGTTTGCCCTTAGCTAGCGCGTCCACAATTTTTATCTTTAAACCCGTTCCGACGACTGGCGAAACAGCCGCTTGGGAGCGGCGATAGATCTGGTCGATGTCGTCGACAAACCCTAGAAGCGAGACGTTAGGATGGCGGCTCGCGATCTGGATCACATCCGGTTGTTGGCAAACTTTGCCACACACCGCCACCCGGTATTTTGTCAGCCAAGTTCCGTGTTCCTGCAGAAAACCGATCAAGCCGTCGACGTTTAAGATATTGTCAGAACCGACGAAGACGAGGTCATAGAGA
>Ga0213878_10000663_pt1 | contig 12606 bp, 12 predicted proteins | sample VelepicoBEBS_R02_FD_161053 | JGI IMG/M metagenome (GOLD analysis project Ga0213878, IMG submission 161053) | Vellozia epidendroides bulk soil microbial communities from rupestrian grasslands, the National Park of Serra do Cipo, Brazil - BS_R02 | ecosystem: Environmental > Terrestrial > Soil >... | reverse complement strand
CTTGGGCTACCTCTCACCCAACAACTACGAGCGGCGCATGAACAACGCCGCTTGATGTCCAATTAGAACCTCTCCACGAAAGCGGATCAACTCCAAACTACGAGCGGCGCATGAACAACGCCGCTTGATGTCCAATTAGAACCTCTCCACGAAAGCGGATCAACTCCAGTCTTGACCAAATTAGAAAAGATCCGGAGTGCAAAACTCCGGACCTTCCGAACTTGGGCGGCACAAGGATTGAACTTGTGACCTCTACAGTGTCAATGTAGCGCTCTCCCACTGAGCTAGCCGCCCGTCCAAGGGATGAGTGTACCGGATGCGCCCGGCGAAAGTCAAACCCCTTTCCCGTGCCGCTATGCCCGGGCCGCGCTGCTGCCAAGCGCCGCCCGAACGGGCTTGAATCGGCGCTCGAGCGCGCCGCCCAGCCCGCCGGGGACAAAGAGGACCAGCACGATGAAGAGCACGCCCAGCAGAAAGAGCGGCTCCGAGAGCGGGACGCGCAGCACGCCGGGGAGCGATTGCACCGCGGGTGTGTTCGAGAGCGCGACCAGGCGGAAGTCGAGGTACTCGTAGACGATCCCGCCGAGGACCGCGCCCCATAGCGTCCCGACGCCGCCGAGTACGACCATCACCAGCAGCGCGAGCGTGAAGTCGGCGGTCGTCACCTGCGGGTTCGCGCCGCCTTGCAGCAGCAGGTAGACCACGCCGGTCGCCGACGCCAGAAACGCTGAGAGCACGAACGCTCCGAGCTTGTAGAGGTACGGGTTGAGCCCGAGCACGCCGACGCGGCGCTCGTTCTCGCGGATCGCCTGCCACACGCGGCCCGGCGGCGAGTTGACCGCGCGCCACGCAATCGCGTACACCACCAGCAGCAGTGCCAGCGCGATCCAATAGACGTTGTCCGTGTTCGCGACGCCGACCAGCGCGGGCGGGAGCGTGTCGCTGCCGAGCGCGAGACCCTCTTCGCCGCCGGTCAGCCCGAACGGGTTCTGGCTCACCAGAATCGAGCCGGCCTGCGCGAACGCCAGCGTCACCATCGCGAACGGAATGTCGCGCATCCGCAGGCAGATCGCGCCGAGCGCCAGCGGCAGCACCACGGAAACGACGGCGGTCAGCGCGAGCGCTTGCGGCAGGCTCCAGTGCCAGCGCGTCAGCGCGATCGCCGTCACGTAGACGCCGGTAGCGAAGTACAGCGCGTGCCCGAACGAGAGCAGTCCGACGTACCCGAACACGAGATCGTACGTGAGCGCGAGCGCGCCGAAGACGAAGCACAGCCCGAGCAGGTTCAACGTGCCGGGCGCATTGAGCGCGCCTTCGAACAAACCCGGAATCGCGATCCCGATCCACGGCAGCGCGATGCACAGCGCGAGCACGACGCCGAGCGCGATCAAGCGCGTGCGACGCGTCATGCCGTCGAAGCTCCCGCGAAGCCGCCGGGCCGTATCAGCAGCACCACCGCGAGCAGCAGCACGACCGAGAAGTCGCCGACCCCCGTCGCGCCGTAGAAGTTCAGAAACTGCTGCAGCTCGCCGACGACGACCGCCGCGGCGGCGGAGCCGGTGACCGAGCCGAGCCCGCCGATGATCACGACGATGAACGCGAAGATCAGCATCCCGGTGCCGCGCCCCGGATCGATCGTGCCATAGTACGTTCCGGCGAGCATCCCGGCGAGCCCGGCCGCCATCCCGCCGGTCGCGAACACCAGCGTGAAGGCGCGCTGCACGTCGATGCCGAGCGCCTGCACCATGGCGCGGTTCTCGACCCCCGCGCGCACGATGAGCCCGAACCGCGTGCGACGCAAGAAGAACAGCAGCAGCCCAAACACGATCAGCGCCGCGACGATGACCAGCAGCCGGGTGTTCGGGATGTTCGCGCCGACGACCGATGTCGTTCTCGTCATCCAGTCCGGCAGCGCGAGCCGCTGCGGATCGCTTCCGAAGCCGCCTTGCACCAGCGCGATCGTCGCGAGAGCGAGCCCGACCGTCACCAGCACCTGGCCGACGTGGCGCGCGTACAGCGGGCGAATCAACACGACTTCGGTCAACGCGGCAAACACGCCGCCGACGACGATCGCCACCGCGACCGCCGCGATCCACTGCACGCCGGGCGACTGACCGCCGAGCGCGCGCGCCACCGACCAGCCCGCGTACGCCGCGACCGTGAAGAACGCGCCGTGCGCGAAGTTCAGCACGCGCATCAAGCCCCAGATCAGCGAGAGCCCCGCGGCGATCAGGAAATAGAGCGCGCCCAGGCCGAGCCCGGTGATCAGCAGCAGCGCGAAGGTCGTCATGGCGTCAGTGGCTCCCGGCCGCGGCGAGGCCGAGATGCTTGCGCGCGAGCGCCGCGTCGCCCATCAGCTCGTCGACCTCGCCCGTGAACGAGACGCGGCCTTGGTCGAGCACGATCACCTCGCGCACCAGCGCGTGCGCGACGCTGAGGTTCTGCTCGACGAGCAGGATCGTCGCGACGTCGGCCGCGCGCCGCAGCGCGTCGACGACGTGCCGCACGACCAGCGGCGCGAGCCCCTTCGTCGGCTCGTCGATCAGCAGGATCCGGTCGTCCGGATTCAGCAGTGCGCGCGCCAGGGCGACCATCTGCTGCTGCCCGCCCGACAGCGTGCCGGCTTTTTGCGCGGCGCGCTGCTTGAGCTCCGGAAACAGCTCGTAGACCAGCTCGTACCGCGGCGCCGGCGCGCGCTCGGCCAGGCGCAAATTTTCCGCGACGGTCAACCCCGCGAAGACGTCGCGGTCCTCCGGAACGTACGCCACCCCGCGCCGCACGATCTCGTGCGTCGGCAAATTGATCGTCTCATCGTCGCCGAGCAGCACGCTGCCCGTGCGCGGAACCAGGCCCAGGATTCCGCGCAGCGCCGTCGTCTTTCCGACGCCGTTGCGGCCGAGCAGCCCGGTGATCCCCCCGCGCCGCACGTCGAACGACACGCCTTGCAAGACGTGCGACTCCGCGAGGTACACGTCGAGCTCGCGCACCGCGAGCAGCGCGCCCGCCTCGCTCACAGCGGATCTCCGAGGTATGCCGACTGCACCGTCTCGTTCGCGACGATGCGCTCGGGTGTGTCGACGGCGAGCAGCGCGCCGTGGTGCATCACCGCCATCCGGTCGGCGAGTCCCATCACCAAGTCCATGCGGTGCTCGACCATCAGCACGGTCTTGCCGCGCTCGCGGTGAATGCTGCGGATCAGCGCCATCATCTCGGGGACGTCTTCGACCGCGATCCCCGCCGTCGGCTCGTCGAGCAGCACCACCTGCGGATCGCCGCACAAGAGAATCGCAAGGTCGAGCTTGCGCTTCTCGCCGTGCGAGAGCAGCGCGGCCTTCGTCTCCGCGCGCGCTTCCAGGCCGACCGACGCCAGCGCGGCGCGCGCGCGCTCCAGCGCGTCGCGCTGTTCGTCGGCGAGCACCCAGACGCGGTTCGAGCCGCCGAGGTACGCCTGCGCGGCGAGCCGCGCGTTCTCCAGCGTCGTCAGCTCGGCGAAGATCGTCGAGGTCTGAAACGTCCGCCCCAAGCCGAGCCGCGCGCGCACGTACGCCGGCGCGCGCGTGACGTCGGTCCCGCGAAAGACGATGCGGCCCGCGGTCGGGCGCGTGACGCCCGAAAGCAGGTTGAACAGCGTCGTCTTGCCGGCGCCGTTCGGCCCGATGATGACGAGGAACTCGCCCTCGTTCACCGCCAGGCTGACGTCGTCGACGATCACGGCGCCGCGGATGTGCAGGCCGAGCTGCTCGGCCGCCATCACCACGGCGCCGGACCGTTCCGGCGACGGCGTTACTTGAACGGCTTCACCGGCGGCGCGACCGCGCCGGGCGGAACCGTGCGCAGCAGCCGCGGCTCGAGCGATCCCGGCTTCCCTTCGAGCTTCGCGACGAACATCGGCTGCAGCATCGCGTGGTCCGCGGCGCGCACCGTCTGCCGGCCCTTGGGCGCCTCGAACGTCCAGCCTTCGAGCGCCGGGATCAACTTGGCGACGTCGTCGCCGTCGGCTCTCTCGATCGCGTGCACGATCATCTGCGCCGCGACGAATCCGTCGGCGGAGAAGATGTCGGGGACTTTGTTCTGCTTCTTGAGCCCGGCGATCAGCGCGTCGTTGACCTTGTTCTTCGGCGCCTGATAGAAGTAGTGCGAGAGGAACGAGATCTTCGATCCGGCGCTGCCCAGCGTCTCGTACGTCGAGCGCTGGTCGAGCCCGGTCACCACCTTGGTTGCGCCGAGCACGCCGGAGTCGTCGAGCGCCTTCCACATCGCGGGCGCGGTCGCGCCGGCCCAGGCGACGAAAAGCAGATCGGGCCTCGCGTCCTTGATCTTCTGCGCGAACGGCGCGAAGTCGTTGGCCGACGGAGGGGCGAGCACGCTCGAGACCTCACCGCCGGCGCCGCCGAGCACGGCTCGTACCGCGTTTACGTTCGCCTGCCCGAAGGTCGAGTCTTGCGCGAAGACGACGACCTTCTTGCCGCGCAAGTTCGTGCCGACGATCGTTCCCGCGGTCAGCACGTCCTGGTACGTCTGGCGCCCCGAGCGAAACGTGTTGCGGTTGATGCCGGTGAGCGCGTCGGTCGCGGCCGGCCCGGAGACGAAGAGGACGTTGTTCTCCTTCGCGAGCGGCGCGAGCTGCGTCCCGGCGCCCGAGCTGGTCGAGCCGCCGATGATCTTGTAGCCTTGGCCGATGAGCTCTTTGGCCGCCGCGACCGCCTTGGCGGCGTCGGTCGCGTCGTCGCGCTCGGTGACGACGATCTTGTGGCCCGCCGCCGTCCCCGTCCCGTGCGTGGCGTAGTCGAGCCCGACGGCGAACCCTTCGGCGTACTGCGCGCCGTACGACGCGAGCGCGCCGGTCTTCGAGTAGATCAGCCCGACGTTGACCGGGCCCTTCGGCCCGGCGGCTTGCGCGGGCGCGATCCCGCTCAGCGCGACGAGCTCGACGAGCAGCGCCGACGCCGTCAGCGCAGCGACAACCTCACGTAACCTCAAAGTTCTCTCCTGTTGAAGCACCTGCGTTCGCGCACAGATTCTGCCGGCTAGGAAAAATCGCCTCGCCGGGAAACCGTGGGCGGACCAGGCACGCCTTTCGGAGGGAGCGCCCACGATGCCTCACCTGGAGTACGAGTCCGTCGCGCCGGTGATGATCGTCGAGCGGGTCGCACCGACGCGCGACTTCTTTCGCGACCGCCTCGGGTTCACCGAGACGGTCGCGATGGACCACGACGGAGAGCTCGGCTTCGTCATGCTGGTCAAGGACCGCGTGACGCTGATGGTCCAGTCGCACGCAGCAACGATCGGGGACGTCGGTCACGACGCCGCGCGCAAGGTGAACGAGACGCTCTCCGGCCGCGGGGCGGTGATGCTGTACGTCACCGTGAGCGACGTCGAGCTGGTCGTGCCCGCGGTCGCCGACGCCGACGTCATCGTTCCGCTGCGCAAGACGTTCTACGGGATGCACGAGGTCACGATCCGGGAGCCGGGCGGGCACGCGGTAATGCTCGCCTCCCGGCTCCGGGAGTGAGAGTTCAGCCTTTCTGCTGTTTGACGGGCTTCTGTTTGCGGTTCAGCACCAGGATGCGGTCCGCGTGCCGCGCACCGAGCAGCTTCTGGTCGTAGAAGACTTTCACCAACTGCCCGGAGTGCAGCGACGCCATCTGATACGTGGTCTTGCCGTCTTCGGAGAAAACTTGGTTGAAGTGCGGGACCAGGAGGAAGCTCAGCTCCTGACCGGTCTTGTCGTCCTTGACCTTGATGTTGGAGGTCGAGATGTGGACGAGGGTGCCCTCGACCCACGACGAGCCGACCGGAACGGCTTGCGCCGGCGCCGCGCCGATCACGGTGGTCGCAAGGGGCAGCGCGGCGAGCCCCAAGGCCGTCAGAAAAATACGCATGGCAGGCTGTTACCCGCTAGGCCGCCCGCTTGCCGCCGGACGCTCGCTTGCCGCCTGATTTGCCGTTGCGCTTCCGGCGCTTCGCGCGCTCGGCGCGGACGGACTTCGCCAACACGTCGGAGAGCGGCTCGGCCTCGTTCGCGATCAGCCGTTCGATGAGCGCGACGACCGCGGTCTCGTGGCGGTCGAGGGCGCCCGGCGACTCGCGCGCCGCGGCGTTCTCGAGCAGCTGCAGCGCGCCGTTCTTGAGGAACTCGTCGATCACGCCGGGATAGATGTACGACTTCTTGCAGACCGCCGGCGTGTTGCCGAGGTGCGCGGCGACGCCCTTGACGACCTCGGCGATCAGGTGCTTGCGCGCGGTGACGCTCTCTTCTTCCGCTTTGAGCGCGGCCAGCTCGAGCGCGCACAGCATCGTGCCGTCCCACGTGCGGAAGTCTTTGGCGGTGAACTCTCCGCCGCTGACCTCTTTGATGTACTCGTTGACGTCCTCGGAGCGCACCGGCCGCACGACGCCCTCGTCGTCGACGTACTCGAAGAGCTGCTGGCCGGGGAGATCTTGCGCGCGCTGCACGATGCGTGCGATGCGCTTGTCGCGCACTTCGATCTCGTGCTCCTTCCCGCTCTTGCCGCGGAAGCGGAAGAAAACTTTCGAGCCTTCGACCTCGGCGTGCTCGTCGCGCAGCGTCGTCACGCCGAACGACTCGTTCTCGCGCGCGTACTCCTCGTTGCCGACGCGGATCGCGGTGCGCTCCAGCAGCGAGACGATCGCCGCCAGCACCTTCTCGCGCGGCATCCCCGGCCGGCCCAAGTCGCCGTGCACTGCCGTGCGGATCGCCGGCAGCGCCTTGGCGAACTCGATCATGCGGTCGAACTTGTTCTCGTCGCGCACCTCGCGCCAGCGCTTGTGGTAGCGGTACTGCTTGCGCCCGCGCGCGTCGCGGCCCGTCGCCTGAAGATGGCCGTTGGAGATCGGCGAGATCCAGACGTCCGTGTAGGCGGGCGGGATCGCCAGCGCCTTGATCCGCGCGATCTCCTTCCGATCGGTGACCGGCTTCCCGTCGGCCGCGATGAAGGAGAAGCCTGCCCGGCGCTTGACCCGCCGGATCCCGGGGATCGCGTCGGTGATGTAGCGCAGCCCCGCGGCCCTCGCGGCCTCCGGTCCCTCGGTCGGTTGCAGCATGCGGGACGGTTTGTACCCGCCGGAAGCCCTAGACAGGCTTCGGGAAGTCCCGGTAGAATGTGCCGGTTCGCCAAAACGGCGGTGGACGTGGGCGCGTAGCTCAGTGGGAGAGCATCCGCTTCACACGCGGGGGGTCGTTGGTTCAATCCCAACCGTGCCCACCATCTCGTCGATTGGCGCTGTAGCTCAGTTGGTTTAGAGCGCCGCCCTGTCACGGCGGAGGTCGTGGGTTCGAGCCCCATCAGCGTCGCCAATTAACGAAGCCCCGGTGCATCCGCGCCGGGGCTTCGTCCGTTGCGAGACCGCGGATGCGTCGTCTACGCGCGAACGAGGCGGCGCGTCTGCAGTTGACGCACATAACCGCCGAGCAAGCCGAGCGCCGGGCTGAGAAGGAAGCCGGCAAGGTGTTGCACCAGCGGTGTTCCCGAGGTGTCGTGGATCAGCGCGGCGATTCCGAACGAAGCGCACAAATATGCGGAAAGCGCACCGACGAGCAGCTCGTTGCGCCGCGCGATCCAGGCCGCCGTATAGCCGCCCAGCGCCGAGGCGGTCGCGCCGAGCACGGACATCGTGGCGAAAAGCGCGGGATCGCCACCCATCAAAAGAGGAAGCTTGTGCGCGGCGTCCGGCGAGCCGAAGACTTGGAACTTCGCCATCGCGTACAGCACGACGGGCAACGCAAAAAGGTTCGTCGCGACAATATCAACGACGCCGCCGACGAGTACGCCGACGATCGGGCGGGACTTCATACGTCGCCCTTCGCCGCTGAAGGCCGTCCCACTTGCAAGCCGAGGGTCCGGCGTTCGCCTTTGCGAACACGCGCAGGCGTGGCGTCGATTGCTGTCGAGCACGTGTCGAAGCGGTATCCGACCGGGACCGTCGCGCTCGACGACGTGAGCTTGGAGATCGGCGAGGGCGAGTTCGTCGCGGTCGTCGGTCCGAGCGGGTGCGGGAAGAGCACGCTGCTGCGCATCCTCGCCGGGCTCGACCGGGCGACCGGCGGGCGCGTCGCGATCGCCGGCGCTGCGCGCGACGACGAGCTGCCGAGCGCGACCGTGTTTCAAGAGGCGTCGCTCTTTCCGTGGATGCGGGTGCGCGAAAACGTCGCGGTCGCGTTCGACTCGCTCGGCGTGCCGCGCGAGGAGGTGGGGCAGCGCGTGCGCGAGGTGCTCGGGCTGGTCGGCCTCGCCGAGTACGAGCGCGCGTGGCCGCACGAGCTCTCGGGCGGGATGAAGCAGCGCACCGCGGTCGCGCGCGCGTTCGTCACCGACCCGCCGGTGCTGTTCATGGACGAGCCGTTCGGCGCGCTCGACGAGCAGACGCGCGTCGGTCTCGCCAACGAGCTCATGCGGCTGTGGGAGCGCTCGCCGAAAACGATCGTCTTCGTGACCCACGGGATCGAAGAAGCGGTGACGCTCGCCGACCGCGTGGTCGTGCTCTCCGCGCGCCCGGGGCAGGTCAAGGAGATCGTCCCGATCGATTTTCCGCGCCCGCGCGACGCGGTGGCGATCCGCGGTGAGCCGCGCTTTGGCGAGCACGTCGTGCGCATCTGGGAGCTGCTGCGGTGAACGGCGTGCGCTGGATGAAGATCGCGGCGCCGCTCTCGCTGATCGCGCTGTGGCAGCTCGCCGTCTCGACGCGCTTCTTGAATCCCGGGCTGTTTCCGCCGCCGAGCGCGATATTTGCGAACTTCATCGCGTACGCCGCCAGCGGCGAGCTCGGCACGAACGCGTACTGGACCCTCTCGCGGCTGCTGATCGGGCTTCTGCTGGGCGGCGTTCCGGGCACGCTGATCGGGCTCGCGATGGGGACGAGCACGTGGGTGCGCGCGTACTTCGGCCCGGTGATCGCGCTGCTCTACCCGATCCCGAAGATCGCGATACTGCCGCTGTTCTACTTCATTTTCGGCACCGGCGAGGCGGCGAAGTGGGCCGCCGTCGCGGTCGGCGTGTTCTTCTTGATGGCGATCAACACGGAAGCCGGCGTGCGGCAGATCGAGACGATCTATCTCGACGTCGCGCGCGCGTACCGCCTCCGGCCGGCGACGTTCTTTTTCCGCGTGCTGCTCCCGGGCGCGCTGCCGAACATCTATGCGGGGCTCAAGCTGAGCATCGGGATCGCTATCGTGCTCGCCGTCGCCGCGGAGTATCAGCTCACGAGAACGGGCTTGGGCTTCGCCATCTTCAACGCGCAGCAGCTGCTCGACGTCGAGCGCTTGTATGCGGCGCTGGTCGCGGTCTCGCTGCTCGGGTTCGTGTTGTCGGGACTCCTCGACGCGATCGAAGCGGTCGCGATACCGTGGCGAGCGCACCGCCGGCCGTAGCTCACGCACGATTCGTCCCCCGCGTACGCACGAATGTTCGTGATCGCGAGCACAAGGCGTGGCCTGAAGAGCCCACACAAATGTCGTGGGCTATTTGCTTGGGAACGAACCGGCTGTGGAGACCGACGGAGGAACCCCGGTCCGCAAGCACATTCGCGCGATCTTGGTCACGGCGGACCCGATCGAGGCATCCCGCTGGGCAGACGCCGTGCGCACCGACGTCTCGATGGAGCTGCGCTGTGCCGGCAGCCTCGAAGCGATGGTGAAGATCCTCGGGCGCGCGGAATTCGACGTCGCAATCCTCGGACGCAGCCTCGCCGACGGCTCGTACCGCGATGCGCTCCGCGCGCTCCACCTCACCCAGGAAGGCTTGCCGGCGATCGTCGTCGGGGCGCTCGACCGCGAGGCGATTCGCGACGCGCACGCGCTCGGCGCGGTCGACGTCGTCGCGCCGCTGAACCTCTCGCGCTTGGGCCCCGCGGTTGCGCGCGCACTGCGCGAAGCGGTCCTCGTCTGCTCGCTGCGCCACGTGCGCGCGGAGTTCGACCGCGTGATGCTGGAGCGGCGTGATCCGGTCACCGGGCTCCCGCCGCGCGAAGCGTTCGAGCGCCATGCGCGCAGCGCGCTCGCGGACTGCGACCGCGACGGAAAGTCGCTCGCCGTGCTGTTCGTCGACGTCGACCGCTTTCGCGTGGTGAACGATCTCGGCGACCACGCGACCGGCGACGGCGTCTTGCGGCAGATCGCCTCGCGGCTGCACGACGCGCTTCCCGACGCGTACGTCGCGCGCTTCGGCGGCGACGAGTTCGTGCTGCTGCGCTGCGAGGACGACGGCGCGCCGGAGACCGCGGCCGACGCCGTGGCGCGCGCGTTCGCCTCGCCGTTCCACGTCTCCGGAAAGCTCGTGTATCTGACGGCGAGCATCGGCGTCGCGCACGCCCCCGAGGACGCGACCGACGTCGCAGGCTTGATCGGGACGGCTGAGGCCGCGGTGTTCGAGGCGAAGCGGCTGGGCCGCAACATGGTGCGCGCGTACCGCTCGCCCGGCACGGCGTCGTCGCTCGAGCGCGTCCTGACCCGGCGCGATCTGCACGGCGCGATCGAGCGCCAGGAGCTCGAGCTCGACTACCAGCCGATGTACGACATCCGAACGCGCGCGATCCAGGGCGTCGAGGCGCTGCTGCGCTGGCGCCATCCGGTGCACGGCCGCGTCCTGCCCGACCGCTTCGTCCCGATCGCCGAAGAGTTCGGGCTGATCGAAGAGATCGGCGCGTGGGTTCTCGAGCGCGCGATCGCCCAGGTGCGCGAATGGTCCGACGCCGGGATCCCGTCGATCCGCGTCAGCGTGAACGTCTCGGCGCGCCAGCTGCACGGCGACGCGCTCCCCGTGCTCGTGTGTGCGCTGCTCGAGAAGTACGGCGTCGCCGCGTCGTGCTTGGAGGTCGAGATCACCGAGTCGTCGATCGTGCGCGACGTGCCGGCCGCGTTGCGGCTGCTGCATGCGCTGCGCGAGCGCGGCGTGCGCGTCTCCATCGACGACTTCGGAACCGGCTACACCTCGCTCGCGTTCCTGAAACGCTTCCCCGTCGACATGCTGAAGATCGACCGCAGCTTCGTCGCCGACGTCGCGCGCGACGGCTTCGACGGCGCGGTCGTGCGCGCCGTGACGACGCTGGCGCGCGGTCTGGGAGTGCGCACCGTCGCCGAAGGCGTCGAGGTGCAGGAACAGTTCGAACGCCTGCGCGCGCTGGACTGCGACATCGTGCAAGGCTTCCTGTTCAGCCGCCCGCTCCCGGCGGCCGCCTGCACCGGCCTGCTCTCGGCGACCAAGCTTCCCGCCTGAGGCAGGGCCGAAGCCCGACCTGCCGAACCCAGGTCGGTCGCGAGCCCAGATAGCTCAGTTGGTAGAGCACAGGTCTGAAAAACCTGGGGTCGCCCGTTCAATTCGGGCTCTGGGCATGTGCTGAAACCCCGTCACGGAAGTGGCGGGGTTTCTTGTACATCGTGCCGGGGTGTTGGCACAAGCGCATGCTAGCGCGCTGCGACGCCACAAAGAGCGGTGCGGTTATCTCTTGCGCCGGTATGGCACGACGTTCGAGCAGCTTGAGCAAATACTCATCGAGCAAGGCGGCCGGTGCGCAATTTGCCACAAGCGATGGCAACGCTGCAAGGCCGCCAAGCGCGCCCGAGACGTAGGGCTCTTCCTGCATTATCTTTGCGTGGATCACGACCACGACATTGCAACACCGCGATCGGCCTCTTCGAAGAAGACCTCGACCGGTTCGAGTCCGCGGTGACGTACTTGCGGGCGCATCGCGACCGCCCGACACCGCTTGTATCGTCTAGCGAGTCTAGCTTGGCTTTGATCGGGGCTGAAAAATAGGCCGGTCGGCGTGTTACCTGGTTCACGGGGCGGGAAACACCCTTGCCGGGACACACAGCCCACTGTCCCGCGCCTCGGGCCCTTCAAACCGGCCGGGGCGCATCATGCCGCGTGAGCCGGCCGAATTAATCGAACGCTAACCGAACGCACGATCCCCTGGTCCCTCGATGCAGAAGAAGGCGGATCGAACCGGAGGACGATTGGACACGGACGCGCTGGAAGAGCTCGAGGCCCAGGCTATCACGATCATCCGCGATGCCTATCGGCTGTTCGCGCCGTGCTGCGTGCTGTGGTCGATGGGCAAGGACAGCACCGCGCTGCTGTGGCTGATGCGGAAGGCCTTCCTGGGCGCCGTGCCGATCCCGGTCGTGCAGCTCGACACCGGGATGGAGCTGCCGGAGGTCTATGAGTTCCGGGACCGCATCGCGCGCGAGTGGCAGCTCGACCTGCGCGTCGAGCAGTGCCCCTCGGAAGAGTCGTCCAACGCGGCGCTCCCGCCGCAGGCGCGCGCGGCGGCCCGCAAGACGGAAGGACTCCGCGCGCTGCTCGCGCGCGAAGGCTACCGCGCGGTCTTCGTCGGGATCCGCCGCGACGAGCAGGCGACGCGCGCCAAGGAACGGCTCGTCAGCCCGCGCGCGCACGACGGCGCGTGGAACGTGCGCGAGCAGCCGCCGGAGTTCTGGGGCTACACGGTGAGCGAGATCGCGCACGGCGGGCACGTCCGCGTGCACCCGCTCCTCGCGTGGACCGAGCTCGACGTGTGGCGCTACACGCGCGCCGAATCGATTCCGTTCGTGCCGCTCTACCTCGCGCGCAACGGCCTGCGCTACCGCTC